>Ga0265327_10000102_pt1 | contig 186668 bp, 191 predicted proteins | sample 41621metaG_FD_202089 | JGI IMG/M metagenome (GOLD analysis project Ga0265327, IMG submission 202089) | Rhizosphere microbial communities from Carex aquatilis grown in University of Washington, Seatle, WA, United States - 4-16-21 metaG | ecosystem: Host-associated > Plants > Roots >...
ACTTCCTCAACCACCGCCAATTTAAAGGCCAGCGTGTAATCCCTCTGCGTCCGCTTGATCCCAACTCCCATTTGACTCTCCTCAATTCTCATTGAAAAAGTGTCAACCTATTTCAGGACGGGTCATACCAAACAAAAAGGCCGGGCTTGTCGGCCCGGCCATGTTCTACCTATCCAATGACTATCCCAGGGTATCGAGCATACCCTGCGCACGCTCGCGCTGCTGAGGTCCGCCTTCGCGCAGCACCTCTTCCAGCAACTCGCGCGCACCTTCCGTATCGCCCATATCCATGTAAGCGGCCACCAGATCCAGCTTGGTGTCGACATCGGCAGACTCGTCCGCAGAGAAGGTAATTTCCTCCACGGATTCTTCAGGCGCTGGTGCGGCAACTTCTGCTGGCGCTTCAGCGCTTGGCTTCGCAGCGGGGAGGTCTGCCGGCTCATCAAGATCCAGGCTAATGCCAGAGAGGTTCAGATCTGGCAGACCCAGCGCTGGCGCTTGTTCGGCTTCCGCTTCCGTCGCTTCGCCAAGATCGGCATCGAAATCGAAATCAAGCGCGCCCGCGTCCTGCGGTGCAGCTTCGAACACGATTTCCTCTACTGGCGGCTCCACTGGCAACAGCGGCGCTTCGGCCTCTGTAGTCGGTTCGGCCAAGTCCAGCGAAGGCAGTTCCTTGATCACCTGCGCGGCCTCATCAGCCAACGGCAGATCAAAGGAAATCTCTGGCACTTCAGCCTCCGGGATTTCCAATGCAGGCGCCTCGGCTTCGACAGGGACCGTTTCAAACACAGCCTCTGCCGGCAAATCGAGGGAAATCTCCTCGGGTTCAGCGGCCGTGGCGATCATGTCCTCGGCAGGCGGTGTGTCCTCCAGAGACATTTCCGGGAGATCGAAACTGATTTCTTCTGCAGCTTCAGTTGGTTCCGCCGAAGACGTTGATTCTGCCGGCGTCAATTCCGGCAGCGTCTCCAGCAAGACCGTATTCTGCATCTCGGCAAAAGGCTCAGGCGTCAGCCCGATATCTTCAGCACCCAGTTGAACGTTGTCTGCACTTGCCGGCTCGGGCAAGTCGAAACTGAAATCGAGCCCACCATCCTGCGCGTCGGGTGAGGCTGCCTCAGGGGTTTCGGTATCGGTTTCAGCGTCAAGCAGTGGCAGGGCTTCTTCATGCGTCTCCGTATCCGATGTCGGCAGTTCGACAAGCGCTTCCTCGGCAGGCGACCCCAGATCGAAATCCAGGCTATTGTCGGTGTCTTCTGCCGCACTGGTAAATTCGAGCGCGCCAACCAGACCTTCATTCAGGGTCGGTTCCGCAGCAGGGGCGTCAAACACGTCAGTAGAGAATGTCTCCGCGCCACTAGATTCATGTGTGGCTGCAGGCTGCATCTCTGCACTGTAAAGCGGATTGGCCGGCTCCAAGGCATGGCCCATGGCCGCGAATTTCTGCCAAGTGGGATCAGCCGCGCCAAGGGTGGCATACAACTCGCCAGCCAGCGTTTCAAACGCCGTCGTATCTTTGCGGTTGGCGTAGATCTCAAGCAGCTTCTGGTGCAATTCGTAGCGCTTGGGCTCCTTGACGATCGCGTCCTTCAGGATCTCTTCCGCCTGAACGTCTCGACCGTAGGCCATGTAGACTTCGGCTTCGGCAATCGGATCGACATCATTGGTGTCTATCATGCCGCCCGACCCTTGCGACAGGTCGGTCAGGAATGACGTGTCTCCCGTATCGACCACGCCGCCTGCGGTATTACCGAATACGGTATTGGGCTTCAGACCGCTAGTGGTCAGGATCCCCTGCTCGAAACTATCGAGTCCTTTTCTGCGCTTGTTGCGCAGGTACAGCCAACCGCCGCCCAGCAGTGCAAGCAAGCCACCGCCCAAGCCACCCACCATCAGCGGGTCGTCTAGCAGGCTGGGCTCTGCGGCTGGCGCAGGCTCTTCCACGATCGGCTTTCTGGGTTTTTTGTGCGGCTTTGGTTTCGGCGGCTCGGCCACCGGTGCTGTTTCCGCTGGTTTCACTTCTGCCGGCTTAACTTCTGCCGGCTTGGCCTCATCCTTGGCTGCCACCGGAGGTGTGGCCGTTGCTGGCGCCTTCACCTCAGGTGCAGGCGGGACAGGTGCAGGCGGCTTTGCTGCGGGCGCAGGCGCGCCCTTCTGCAAATCGGAAAGTGTTTGATTCTTGACTTGCAGCAACTTCTGCATGTCCTGAAGCTGCTTTTCCAGCGTGGCCACGCGCGCATCCGCTTCCTTTGCGGCCTTATCGCGTGCAACAGCATCTTCCTTGCTGGCATTCAGCTTATCCTGCTTGGTGGCCGCGGTTTCTGGCGCACCGGCCTTGGCAGTAGAGGTATCGTTCTTCGAGAGCTTGACGACATCGCGCGGCCCAGTCGCGGTTGGTGCGGCCTTGTCCTCAGCTGGGGCGGTTATTTTCCCGCTCGAGGATTGCCCTTGCGTGCCATCCCCTTCCGGAGCGGATTCTGCAACAGCACCAGCCAGCTTATTGCGATAGGCATGCCAATCTGAGGTATGTACGCGGACTTCCTTGATGGCTTCTGCCTGACTGACGGATTGCAGCTCCTCTGCGGCTGGGGCACGCATGATCTGGCCGACTTTCAACCGGTTCATGTTGCCAGCGATAAAGGCATCCTGGTTGGCGCGATAGAGGCCCACCAGCATTTGTTCCAGGCTCACGCCTTCGACTTGCATCTGCTTGGCCACGCCACGCAAGGTATCGCCGGAATGGGTGGTATAACCGTCCCCCTGCCCCGTCATCCCTGGCGCGGATGCGCTGGCATCGCCCGGGGTTCTTGATGGCGTGCCGGTGTTCTTGTGTGCTTTGCCGCTTTTCTGAATTGGCTTGGAAGCTGTCGCAGCAGAAGCGGGGATGGCAGGCTTGGTATCCTGCGGGGCTGGTGCTGCGGCCGACTTCTGATCGCCGTATCCCGGAGGATCGAGCAATGCGGTGTATTCACGCAACAGACGTCCGCTGGACCATTCCATTTCGATCAGCATATCGAGGAAGGGATCGTTGACAGGCTGCGCCGAGGTCAGCTTGATCACCGGAGTGCCATTCGACTGCTTGCCGAGTTCGACCTTCAGCGCGCTCAACATCGCGGCGCGATCTATCCCCTGCTCCGTATAAGTTTCCGCCGGCGCGATGCGGGCGGTAAGAGACGAGATCTCCTCTTTCGAGGCGGACAGCTCAATTTCTGCATTAAGCGGCTCACCAAGTCCGGAAAACACGGTCAGTTTGCCCAAGCCAGCCGCATGAGCGGCAAATGGCATCAGCGCAATACAGACAGCCAGCGAAATCCGTTTTATTTTGGAGTTGTGCACTATCCCACCCTTATACGAACTTACATTACGGTTATTAAGCTAACATCAAATAGTTAGAGTTGCAAGCTCATGCCAAACATTACGTTTTACAGCTATCTTGCAGCGCTTATTGCTCGACCAGAATGCGCAGCATGCGCCGCAAAGGTTCGGCGGCGCCCCACAGCAACTGATCGCCTACCGTAAATGCAGACAGGTATTCTCCACCCATATTCATTTTACGCAAGCGTCCGACCGGTACCGTCAAGGTGCCGGTCACCGCCGCCGGGGTCAGTTCCTTCATGCTTACTTCGCGTTCATTGGGGACCACTTTCACCCAATCATTGGCTGAGGCAATGATGTCGTTGATCTCATCTAACGGCACATCCTTGCGCAACTTGATGGTCAGCGCCTGCGAATGGCAGCGCATCGCACCGATGCGTACACAGAGGCCGTCAATCGGGGTCGGAGCATGTTCCCGCCCGAGAATCTTGTTGGTCTCGGCGCCGCCCTTCCACTCTTCCTTGCTTTGGCCGTTGCCCAGGTCCTTATCGATCCAGGGAATCAGCGAGCCCGCCAGCGGCACGCCAAAGTGCGCGGTTGGGAAACCGTCGTCACGCAGGGTACCCGCCACTTCGCGGTCGATGTCCAGAATCGCGGAGGTCGGATCTGCCAGCAAATCCTTGGCGATGCGATGTGCTTCACCCATTTGTTTCAGCAATTCGCGCATGTTCTGCGCACCCGCACCGGAAGCCGCCTGGTAGGTCATGGACGTTGCCCATTCGACCAGATTCTCACGGAACAAGCCGCCCAGCGACATCAGCATCAGGGAGACGGTACAGTTGCCGCCTATCCAGTTCTTGCCGCCAGCTGCCAGCGACTGGTCGATGACATTGCGGTTAACCGGATCCAGGATGATCACGGCATCCTGTTCCATGCGCAGGGTAGAGGCCGCGTCGATCCAGTGGCCAGTCCAGCCATCGGCGCGCAGCTTGGGGAAAATCTCCGTGGTGTAGTCGCCCCCCTGGCAGGAGATGATGGCATCCATGGCTTTCAGTGCGGCGAGATCCTTCGCATCCCTGAGCGGAGGCACCTCTTTGCCGACGTCTGGTCCCTTGCCACCCGGATTGGATGTGGTAAAAAACACCGGATCGATGACATCGAAATCACGCTCTTCACGCATACGCTGCATGAGCACCGAACCCACCATACCGCGCCAGCCGATAAAACCAACTCTCATCTCAATTTTCCTTACAGGGCCGCGACGACCGCATCGCCCATGGCGTTGCAGCCGACCTTGGTGCAGCCGTCGGTGTAAATGTCTGCCGTACGATACCCTTGTGCCAGCGCCTTCTTGACTGCGTTCTCGACACGTGTGGCGTTCGCTTCATCGTTAAAGGTGTAGCGCAACATCATGGCGGCAGACAGGATGGTCGCCAGCGGATTGGCGATGTCCTGGTTGGCGATGTCCGGTGCAGAACCGTGGCTGGGTTCATACATGCCCTTGTTGTTGGCATCCAGCGAGGCGGACGGCAGCATGCCGATGGAGCCGGTCAGCATGGAGGCTTCGTCGGACAGGATGTCGCCGAAGATGTTGCCGGTCACCATCACATCGAATTGCTTGGGCGCACGAATCAGCTGCATCGCGGCATTGTCGACGTACATGTGGCTGAGTTCGACTTCCGGATACTCCTTGGACAGCTCGATCATGACCTGACGCCACAGCTCGGTGGTTTCCAGCACATTGGCCTTGTCCACGGAGCACACTTTCTTGTTGCGCTTCATGGCGATATCAAAAGCCACGCGGCCGATGCGCTTGATCTCGGATTCGTTATAGCGCATGGTATTGATGCCTTCGCGCTCGCCGTTCTCCAGTGTCGAAATGCCGCGCGGCTGACCGAAGTAGATGTCGCCGGTCAGTTCACGCACGATCATGATATCCAGCCCCGCCACCACTTCAGGCTTCAGCGTGGAAGCCGATGCCAGTTCCGGGTACAGCAATGCCGGGCGCAGGTTGGCGAACAGGTTCAGCTCTTTGCGGATGCGCAGCAGACCGCGCTCGGGGCGGAGGTGACGCTCCAGCTTGTCGTACTTCCAGTCGCCCACGGCGCCCAGCAATACCGCATCGGCCACCTTGGCCAACTTCAGCGTAGCATCCGGCAGCGGGTCGCCAGCAGCTTCATAGCCCGCGCCGCCAATGGGGGCTTCTTCCATTTCCAGGCCGATATTCAGTGCCTTCAGCACTTTCACGGCTTGCGCTACGATTTCAGGACCGATGCCGTCACCCGGCAATACTGCGATTTTCATTTTTAAGCTCTCAGCAATCAGCGATCAGTTGTCAGCCAGCGCCAGCCTGTGGGCTGATCGCTGACGACTGACGGCTCGTTAGTTAAATAACCAAGGTTGGGAAGCGCGGTGCTTCGCTTCAAATGCATTGATCTTGTCGACCTGGCGCAAGGTCAGGCCAATGTCGTCAAACCCGTTGAGCAGGCAATACTTGCGGTGCGCATCCACGTCAAAGGCAAAACTTTGACCGGAAGGCGTGACCACCACCTGTTTTTCCAGGTCGACAACCAACTGGTATCCCTCGCGCACGACCTCCTGGAACAACTGATCCACGATAGCCGCATCCAGCCTGATCGGCAGGATGCCATTCTTGAAACAGTTATTGAAGAAGATATCGGCAAAACTCGGCGCGATGACGGCGCGGAAGCCGTAGTCCAGCAGCGCCCAGGGCGCATGCTCGCGGCTGGAGCCGCAGCCGAAATTCTCGCGCGTCAGCAGCACGGAAGCCCCTTGATAGCGCGGCTGGTTCAGCACGAAGTCCGGGTTCAGCGGACGCTTGCTGTTGTCCATGCCTGGCTCGCCGTGGTCAAGATAGCGCCACTCATCGAACGCGTTCGGGCCAAACCCGCTGCGCTTGATGGATTTCAGGAACTGCTTGGGGATGATCGCATCGGTATCGACGTTGGCGCGATCCAGCGGCGCGACCAGCCCTTCAATTTTAGTAAACGGTTGCATTTATTTGCTCGACTTCTGGATGGCTTCGCCAGCCTTTTCAATATCCTTGCCCATACCCTGCACGGTGTTGCAGCCTGCCAGCATGAAAGCCAGCGCGGTGAGTGCGACAAACGTCTTCATGACCTCTCCTTGATTCAATTCAGGATGCTTCTGACATCGACAAAATGTCCGGCAATCGCCGCTGCAGCCGCCATTTCCGGACTGACCAGATGCGTGCGACCGCCCTGCCCCTGCCGCCCTTCGAAATTACGGTTGGAGGTGGAAGCGCAACGCTCGCCCGGCTCCAGACGGTCGGCATTCATCGCCAGACACATGGAGCAGCCCGGCTCGCGCCATTCAAATCCGGCATCCTTGAAAATCTTGTCCAGCCCTTCCTGCTCTGCCTGCGCCTTCACCAGGCCCGAGCCAGGCACGACCAAGGCCAGCTTGACGTTGGCGGCCACATGCTTGCCCTTGGCTACGGAAGCGGCAGCACGCAGGTCTTCGATGCGCGAGTTGGTACAGGAGCCAATGAACACCTTGTCGATCGCGATATCGCTGATCGGCGTATTGGCCTGCACACCCATGTAAGCATAGGCACGCTCCCAATCTCCCCGTTGCACATCGTTTTTCGCCAGTGAGAGATCCGGCACGCGGCCATCGACGCCCACCACCATTTCAGGTGAAGTGCCCCAGGTGACCTGTGGCTGGATGCTGGCGGCATCAAGTTCGACAACTGCGTCGAACTGGGCGCCTTCATCGCTATGCAAGGTACGCCAGTAAGCAACAGCGGCCTCCCACTGATCGGCCGTAGGCGCGAACGGACGGCCCTGCACGTAATTGATCGTGGTATCGTCAGCCGCCACCATGCCTGCGCGGGCACCGGCCTCGATCGCCATGTTGCACAGGGTCATGCGGCCTTCCATGGACAGTCCGCGTATGGCCGAACCCGCGAATTCGATGGCGTAGCCAGTACCGCCTGCGGTACCGATTTTTCCGATCACTGCCAATGCGATGTCCTTGGCGGTCACGCCCTTGGACAAGGCACCTTCCACCTTCACTTGCATGGCCTTGGATTTCTTCGCCACCAGGCACTGCGTCGCCAGCACGTGCTCCACTTCGGAGGTGCCGATACCATGGGCCAGCGCGGCAAATGCGCCGTGCGTGCTGGTATGCGAATCGCCGCAAACCACGGTCATGCCGGGCAGCGTCGCCCCCTGCTCCGGGCCGATGACGTGCACAATGCCCTGGCGCGTGTCGTTCATCTTGAATTCGGTCACGCCGAAATCGGCGCAGTTCTGGTCCAACGTCTGCACTTGCAGACGTGAGATCGGGTCAGTAATGCCGGCAACGCCGGTACTGCGATCCGTCGTCGGCACATTGTGATCCGGCACCGCCAGGATCGATTGCACGCGCCATGGCTGGCGACCTGCCAGCTTCAGGCCTTCGAATGCCTGCGGGCTGGTCACTTCGTGTACCAGATGGCGGTCGATCCAGATCAGCGCCGTGCCGTCAGTCTCCTGATGCACCACGTGGGATTCCCACAACTTGTCGTATAGCGTTTTGGCTGTCATATCAATTCAAATCATTAATCGCGGAAATTACCGAATTTCAACGGAAAATCTGTCACGGACTTCTTCACATGCGCAATGGTGTCCTGCAGCAGATCGCGCTTGGCACCGGTGACACGCACCGTGTCGCCCTGAATGCTCGCTTGCACTTTGAGTCCGGAATCCTTGATCAGTTTCACCAGCCGCTTGGCCAGATCGCTGTCGATACCATCGCGGATCTTCAGTTCCTGCTTCACTTTGTTGCCTGACACTTTTTGCACGTCCTGCTGATCCAGACGCTTGCTGCTGTCGGCCTCTTTCTTCTCCAGCGCAGGGAACAGGATGTCCTTGATCTGGTCGAGCTGGAAGTCAGAGTCGCCAAACAGCGTGATCAGCTTGTCCTTTTCGTTCAGCTCGACATTCGCAGAAGTGCCCTTGAAGTCGTAACGGTTGGTGATCTGGCGGCCAGACACATCGATCGCGTTCTTGAGCGCGACCATATCGGCTTCGGACGTGATATCAAAGGATGGCATCTAGAATTCTCCCAAAAATTTCGGCGCCGGCTCCGCCAGGCGTGCGCACACAGACACTATGTGAGTACGGCAAGTGCGCGCAACGACGCGGAGCCAAGCTGGCACTATTCGAAGTGGCAGACGTAGTCGAGCGTCTCGACCGTCTCAATGTCAAAACTGGAATTGCCAGGCACGGAAAACTTCTCGCCAGCCTTGTAGGTTTTCCATTCGGATTCGCCATTCAGACGCACCTTGCACTCACCCAGATTGATTTCCATCAGTTCGGGGGAGCCGGTGTTGAATGTCAGCGTGCTGGGGAAAATCACGCCCACGGAGCAGCGGGTGCCGTTCGGCATCAGCAGGGTGTGGCTAACGCACTTGCCGTCGAAATAGACATTGGCCTTCTTTTTGACGCTGACGTTATCGAACTGAGCCATGATGATTAACCTTTCTTGTTGCGTAAATTAGCAGCAATGCGCATGCGCAGTGCGTTGAGCTTGATGAAACCACCTGCGTCCTTCTGGTCGTAAGCGCCCGCATCGTCTTCGAATGTAGCGATACTGGAATCGAACAGCGAATCGGTCTTGCTGTCGCGACCAACGACGATCACGTTGCCCTTGTATAACTTGAGGCGCACGAAACCGTTGACACTCTTCTGCGTGTGGTCGATCAACGTTTGCAGCGCGACGCGCTCCGGACTCCACCAGTAACCGTTGTAAATCAGGCTGGCGTAGCGTGGCATCAGATCGTCCTTCAGGTGAGCGACTTCGCGGTCCAGTGTCAGCGATTCGATGGCACGGTGCGCGCGCAACATGATGGTGCCGCCCGGTGTTTCGTAACAGCCACGTGACTTCATGCCGACATAACGGTTTTCCACCAGGTCGAGACGGCCGATGCCGTGCTTGCCGCCCAGGCGGTTCAGTTCTGCCAGCAGTTCGTGTGCGGCCATTTTCTTGCCGTTCAGGGCAACCGGGTCACCGTTGACGTATTCAATGTCGAGATATTCGGCAGCGTCCGGCGCCTTCTCCGGGCTGACCGTCCAGCGCCACATGGATTCTTCGGCTTCCGCTGCCGGGTTTTCCAGATGGCGACCTTCGTAGGAAATATGCAGCAGGTTGGCATCCATCGAATACGGACTGCCGCCTTGCTTGTGCTTCATGTCGACCGGAATACCGTTGGTTTCGGCATAAGCCATCAGCTTTTCGCGGGACAGCAGATCCCACTCGCGCCACGGTGCGATGACCTTGATGTTGGGGTTGAGGGCATAGGCGCCCAGCTCGAAACGCACCTGGTCGTTGCCCTTGCCGGTGGCGCCGTGCGAAATCGCATCTGCACCGGTTTCGCGGGCAATTTCGATCAGGCGCTTGGCGATCAGCGGGCGTGCAATGGAGGTGCCGAGCAGATACTCGCCTTCATACACGGTATTGGCACGGAACATCGGAAACACGAAGTCGCGCACGAATTCTTCGCGCAGGTCATCGATGTAGATTTCCTTGATGCCGAATTTCTTGGCTTTTTCGCGCGCAGGCTCCAGTTCCTCGCCCTGACCGACGTCAGCGGTGAAGGTCACCACTTCGCACTTGTATTCGTCCTGCAGCCATTTCAGGATCACCGAGGTGTCCAGCCCGCCCGAATAGGCAAGTACGACTTTTTTGATTTCACTCATATTTTTTCCTAAAAGCAATTTCACCACTGAGGTCACTGAGAACGCAGAGCAGCCTCCGTGTCCTCAGTGTTCTCCATGGTTCAAGATTTGATTTTCCCCAGCAGCAGGTATTCCATCAACGCCTTCTGCGTATGCAGACGATTCTCAGCCTCATCCCACACCACAGACTGCGCGCCATCGATCACTTCCGCCGCCACTTCTTCGCCACGGTGTGCCGGCAGGCAGTGCATGAACACCGCATCCTTGCCTGCCACCTTCATCATGTCGGCATCGACCTGCCAATCGGCAAAGTCGCGCATGCGCTCTTCGTTTTCCGCCTCGAAACCCATCGAGGTCCACACATCGGTGGTCACCAGATCGGCGCCGCGTGCGGCTTCCATCGGGTCGGAAAACTCTTCGTAGTGCGCATGGCCATAAAGACCTGCGCGCTCCAGCTCGACTTCATAGCCCGGCGGGGTCGAGACGTGCACGTTGAAATCCAGCACTTCGGCCGCCTGCAACCAGGTGTTGCACACATTGTTGGAGTCGCCGATCCACGCCACGGTCTTGCCCTGTATCGGGCCGCGATGCTCGATAAAGGTGTAGATGTCGGCCAGGATCTGGCACGGGTGATATTCGTTGGTCAGCCCATTGATCACCGGCACGCGCGAATTGGCAGCGAAACGTTCGATGATCTCCTGCTCGTAGGTGCGAATCATCACCAGGTCGCTCATGCGCGAAATTACCTGCGCCGCGTCTTCCACTGGCTCGCCGCGGCCCAGCTGCGAATCGCGGGTGTTGAGGTAGATGGCCGAACCGCCCAGCTGCTGCATGCCGGCTTCAAACGACAGGCGCGTGCGGGTACTGGCCTTTTCAAAGATCATCACCAAGGTGCGATCGGAAAGCGGCCAGTACTGCTGATACGCCTTGAACTGTTGCTTGATCCAGCGCGTGCGCTCGAACAGATAGTCGAGCTCTTCGCGGCTCAGGTCCTTGAACTGCAGAAAATGTTTAATTGCCATCATGGTTGGCTCAAAAAGTTTTTAACCAGAGGCACCAGCTTGTCTACCAGCTGTTGCGCCTCATCCTGTGTCATCACCAACGGCGGCAACAAGCGCACCACCTTGTCTGCCGTCACGTTGATCAGCAGCCCGGCAGCCAGCGCCTGCTTGACCAGATCGCCGCAGGGACGATCGAGCTCGATGCCTATCATCAGGCCGGCATTGCGTATGGTCACCACGCCCGCCACATCATTGAACTGCGCCGTAAAAGCGGCATTGATCCAGTCGCCGAGTTGTTCCGCATGGACGCACAGCCCCTGCTGCTTGATTGCGTCCAGCGTAGCCAAAGCCGCGGTGCAAGCCAGCGGATTGCCGCCGAACGTCGAACCGTGGTTGCCCGGCTTAAAGGTCTCAGCTGCCACGCCGCGCGCCACGCAGGCGCCGATCGGCACGCCAGAGCCCAGCCCCTTGGCCAGCGTCATCACGTCCGGCTTGATGCTGGTGTGCTGGAAGGCAAACATGGTGCCGGTACGCGCAATCCCACTCTGCACTTCGTCCAGCATCAGCAGCCAGCCGTGCCTGTCGCAGATCTCGCGCAAGCCCTGCAGATAACCTGCGCCATCCTTGGGAATATTGATGCCGCCTTCGCCCTGCACGGGCTCGACCAGCACCGCGACGATGTTGGGATGATGCTCCGCAACGTGGCGCACGGCCTCCAGATCGTCGAACGGCACGCGCACGAACCCCTGCACCAGCGGCTCAAAGCCTACCTGCACCTTGCGGTTACCGGTTGCCGACAGCGTCGCCATGGTCCGGCCATGGAAGGATTTATCCATGACGATGATCGCCGGATTCTCGATGCCCTTGTTGTGTCCGTAGAGACGTGCGACCTTGATGGCTGCTTCGTTGGCCTCGCAACCGGAGTTGCAGAAGAACACACGATCCATGCCTGCCGCTTCGCACAGGCGATCGGCCAGTTGCGCCTGCTCGGCGATGGTGTAGATATTGGAAACGTGGATCAGGCGTGCCGCCTGGTCGCTGATCGCCTTCACCAATCCCGGGTGAGCGTGACCGAGGCCATTGACCGCAACGCCAGCCAGCGCATCCAGATACTGCTTGCCCTGGTCATCCCAGAGCCAAACGCCTTCGCCTTTTACGAAGGTCACCGGCTGCCTGCCGTAGGTATTCATCAAATGTTGAGACATGGTCGTACCTATTTCAAAAGCAAGAACGGCGGCCAACGCCGCCGTTTGCCAAAAATCCGATTAGGCCTAGAGGCCGAAAACTGCCCGATGCGACAAACCACCCGCCATGAAAAACAGCATCGGGATCGCCAGCATCATGTTGGTTCGCGAAGCCAGCAGCGCCACACGTCGGGCACGGGCCTTCTCGTCGTCGCTCGCCGGCTTCATGCCCAGAACCTTCTGCTGGTTAGGCCAGATCAGCACCCATACATTGAACAGCATGATGGTGCCCAGCCAGGCACCCACACCGATCGGAGCCATTTCAGGACGCAACAGGAAGGCCGCCGGCAGGTGGGGCCCGAGCAACGCCGCCCCGGCCAACCAGGTGACGACAGCGGCCCAGCGGAACCACAGCAGCGCACGCGGCGCGACGTGCCGGGTAATACCGGCAGCGGTACCGTCAGCCGCAGCATCCTTCAACGCCGGCACTTGCACCAGGTTGAAATAGAACAACAGGCCAACCCAGGTAATCCCGGAAAGAAAATGGATCCAGCGAGCAATAGCAGGAACAAAGTCCACGGTCACACTCCCGCCAGAATAAAATTCTTGAGAAAAACGTACAGCACAACGGTGAGCACAAGTCCGGCGACGATCGTCCCCGAAATGGAATCCAACGGATTTTTCATGTCACGCCCATGTGGTTGCGCAGCTTTATGAAAAGTTACGCAGTTTTAAAAGCATATAAGGGTATCGCAAAACGCCCTTCCGAGCAAGAAAACGCCGGGTAGGTAAGCGCCCAAAGATCCATTGCCGCCCGCACTTAATCCATTGATTTTCATCATGCAGGATCAACAGATCTTTAAAAAAATCCACTATTCGGGCAAAATGCCCTGCTGTTTTAGCCGGTAGGTTCTCCGGGCCAACCCCTGAGGACACATGAAATATGTCTCTAGCGCACGTCACCTCCATACATCGCCCAACCAGAGCCCAACTACCGGTCTCATGGTACGTCGACCCTGCGATCTACGCACTCGAACAGAAAATCCTGTTCCCGAAAGCGCCGAACTACATCGGACACGAGCTGATGGTGCCCGCTGCCGGCGACTACCACACGCTGGAGTGGATGAATCACGCCAAGGCGCTGGTGCGCAATCCTCAAGGCATAGAACTCATCAGCAACATCTGCCGCCATCGCCAGGCCTTGATGCTGAAAGGCAAAGGCCACGCGCAGAATATCGTTTGCCCGCTGCATCGCTGGACCTACGACCTGCAAGGCGAGTTGATGGGGGCGCCGCATTTTTCCGACCAACCCTGCCTGCACCTCGATAGCACGCCGCTGCAGAACTGGAATGGGCTGCTGTTCGACAGCAACCGTGACATTGCAAAAGACTTGAGCAAGCTGGGCTTCTTCAAGGATTTCGATTTCAGCGGATTCATGCTCGATCGCGTCATGATCGACGAATATAACTTCAATTGGAAAACTTTCATTGAGGTTTACCTGGAAGACTATCACGTCGAGCCTTTCCATCCAGGCCTGGGCAATTTTGTCGATTGCGACGACCTGCACTGGGAATTCGGCGAGTGGTACAGCGTGCAATCCGTGGGCATCAACCATGCCCTGCAAAAATCCGGCTCGCCGATCTACCAGCGCTGGCAGGAACAGGTGCTGAAATATGGCAACGGTACCCTGCCCAAATACGGCGCGATCTGGATGGTGTATTACCCGTTCCTGATGATCGAGTGGTATCCCCACGTACTGGTCGTTTCCAACATCATCCCGCGCGGCCCCAACGCCTGCACCAACGTCGTGGAGTTTTACTACCCTGAAGACATCGCCCTGTTCGAACGCGAGTTCATTGAAGCCGAGCAAGCGGCCTATCAGGAAACCGCCATCGAGGACGAAGATATCTGCCAACGCATGCATGAAGGCAGACAGGCGCTGTTCGCCCAGGGCAAGGACGAATTCGGTCCCTACCAGCACCCGATGGAAACCGGCATGGAACATTTCCACCTGTGGATGCGGGCGCAGCTTGAGCCCCATATCAAATAACGGGCGCATCACATCAGAAATTCTCAGCCATGAAACGTAGCGCCACCGGCAGTCTCTGGATGCTGGTTGCGGGCATTTTTTTCGCCTGCATGGGTGCACTGGTCAAAATCAACGCGCAGAAATTTTCGAGCAACGAGCTGGTGTTTTACCGGTCGCTCTTCGGACTGATCACCATTTTCATCATCACGCGCGGCACCGGCAAAACGCTTGCAACGCAACGCTGGAAACTGCACTTCTCGCGCAGCGCACTCGGATTCTCTTCACTGGCCCTGTATTTCTATGCGATCACCAGCCTGCCGCTGGCGACCGCCGTCACGTTGAATTACACCTCACCGCTCTTCCTGGCCGTGCTGACGATGTTCTTCATGCACAAGGAAGCCAAACGCATCCTGCTGTTGTCCATCGTCGTCGGCTTTATTGGCGTGGCATTGCTGTTGCAACCCAGCTTTTCCGGCGGCGCTCTGCTGCCAGCGATCCTGGGCCTGATTTCCGGGCTGCTGGCCGGCATTGTTTACCTGCAAGTCACGCAACTGGGGAAAATGGGCGAGCCCGAATGGCGCACCGTGTTTTACTTCACACTGGTCTGTACCATCGGGAGCGGCTTGTGGATGCTCATCCACCAATTTCATTCCGTAAACTGGCGCGACCTGGGCTTGCTCTCCGCCATGGGGATATGCGCCACGCTGGCCCAACTCGCCATGACCCGCGCCTACCGAAAAGGCGATACGCTTATCGCCGGCAGCCTGGCCTACAGCACCGTCATCCTCTCCAGCCTGCTCGGCATCGTGCTGTGGAACGAAACCCTGTCGACAACCGGCTGGATTGGGGTCGCATTGATCATCACCAGCGGCATCGTCAGCCTGCGCGGCAAGACGGGTTTTGACAAATCCGCGCAAGCGCCTACACTGTAAGCAAAAGAAAGGGAAATAATGATTACAATCAACAACCAAGAACCCGGATACGTCAACGCAGCAGTACTGGGCGAGTTCACCCTCAAGGATTTTCAGGAACTGGAAAACGCCGTTGAGCATGCCCTCAAATTCGAGGGTCGGGCCAACCTGCTGGTCGACCTGCGCGACATGGCGAGCTTTACGCTGGATGTGGCCTGGGAAGAAATTCGTTTCACCCGTCAGCACGCCACGGATTTTGACAAAATCGCACTGGTTGCCGGCAGCGAATGGCAGGAATGGAGCGCCTGGCTGACCCGCATCTTCACCGAGGCCGACATGCAGGTGTTTGAAGAATACGACGAAGCCGTTGCATGGACACAAGAGGGATAAGCATGTTCCACGACAAGCAACGCGCGCTGCAGGACAAATTCGACACCCGGAAGTTGTCTGACCGGTTCCAGGAAACCATCATTCAACCGGTGATCAACCCTGAAGACCAGGCCTATATCGCCGACAAGAACATGTTCTTTCTGGCGACCGTGGATGACCAGGGGCAGGCCAATTGCTCTTACAAGGGCGGACCGCGCGGCTTTGTGCGCGTGCTGGACGAGAAAACGCTGGCCTTCCCGATCTATGACGGCAACGGCATGTATATGTCGGCAGGCAACGTGCTGGCCAACCCCAACATCGGCATGCTGTTCATCGACTTTGAACAACAGACCCGCGTGCGCGTGAACGGTATTGCCAGCATCGATTTCAGCGACCCGCTGATGGCCGAGTTTCCGGAAGCACAGATGATAGTCCGTGTGGCCGTACGCGAGACTTTCCCCAACTGCCAGCGCTACATCCACAAGATGCAACTGCTGGAAGAATCCAGCTACGTGCCCAAGGCCGCCTGCACCACCCCGGCCGCGCCCTGGAAAAGCCTCGCGCTGGTCGCCGATGTGCTGCCTGCCCGCGATGCCCATCTGGCGGGGACTGACGACAACCCGGCGGTGGCGGTCAACCGCGCCTAGCGCATCATGCCACGGCGAGCTCCTGCAGCTTTTACGACCGGCTTCGCACTCTCACTGGCGATGCTGCTGTCAGGCTGCCTGGGCGGCTCGATCGCGCAGCAGGTGGCTTCTTCCATCGCCACACGCGTCGCCGACAACGCCGTCGGCAACATGGTGGATGAACAACTGCGCAAAGACCGTGAACCGCGCCATATCGATATCATGAACACCGAGCCCGACCCCTACCTGGGCAAATTCCTGACCATGCAATTCCCCGATCCGCAGCAGACCCAGGCGATCGTCGAACCCTTGCCAGCGTATGTGGAAGTGGAAAACGGCAAGTCCCGCATCAGCAGCAGCCGGCTGGTCCCGGTGGAAATCCTCAACCTGATCATCGGCCAGGAAAAACAGGCGGTACTGGAGCGCGGCATGCAGAACGGCTCCACCATCCTGCCCGCCCCTGCGGAGTGGCGTCGCTGGCAACTGGCGGCTGGCAACCTGCAAGGCCATGCGGACGCCCAGCTTTACTTCTTGCTTCCCCCGGACTTTGGTCGCGTCACCAGTGGCGACACTGCCATCGTCGAGATTGCCAGTGTTGGCGGCATCCATATTGCCCGTCACCGGGTAGAATAAGCGCCCGACCGCCGCGGTCCATTTCGCCACGAGCGCATCCCAAAATAGCCACATGCCGAAATCCATCAACCAGCGCATCGCCAGCATCGAAGACTGGCTCATCCAGCGATCTTCCACCCTGATTCCCCATGTCGCCGGATTCAGGCTCCGTGAATGGCAAGGCTACCTGCTCGCGCTGTCGATGGTCGCAACCGCCACCCTCATTCGTTTCGCAATCGCGCCGATCTACGGCGGCATTCCCTACCTTGCCTATTTCCCAGCAGTGACGCTGACTGCCATTTTGACGTAATTGCAGAAGGTGTGGAAACAGAAGATCAACGTTATTTGCTCGAATGCTACGGTTGCACGTCTTATCAAGGGTACCTGATCGCGAAACCGCTGGAGCTCCACGCATTCGAGCAACTGGCGCACACGCTCCCGGCAATGACTACAAAATCCAAACTCCAGGATTAGGGATCGATCAACCCTGAGCGCATGGCAATCAGCGCGATTTCGGCCTGGTTGCCGGCATTGAGCTTCTGCTTGATGTTATAGAGATGCGTACCGATGGTGCGCGGCGAAAGACACAGCGTTTCGGCGATATCGTTGGTGGACTTGCCTTGTGCCAGCGCCATGAACACTTCAAATTCGCGCGGCGAAAGTACATCCACCGGATTTTTCTCGCCCGAAAGTTGCTGGATCGCCATCTGCTGGGCGATGTTGGCTTCCAGATACATCTTGCGACCGGCGACGGTGCGAATCGCCTTGATCAGTTCTTCCGGCGCACTGCGCTTGGTCAAATACCCCAGCGCACCAGCGTTCAACACCCGCTTCGGGTGCACGGAATCCTCATGCGCAGACAACACCAGCAAGCGCGCCGTACTGTCCTTGGCAAGGATGCGTTCGATCGCCTCCAGCCCGCCCAGTCCTGGCATGGTGATATCCATCACCACCACGTCCGGGTGGTGTTCACCATACAGCCGGATTGCCTGCTCACCACTCTCGGCCTCGGCAATCACCTTCACGTCCGTTGCGGATTCCAGCAGCAGCTTGAACCCCATGCGCACGACCGCGTGGTCATCCACCAGCATCACATTGATCGTGCTCATGCCCTGCCCCCCGCTGGCACGGCGACATGGATACAAGTACCCTCACCCGGCGTTGAATCCAGACTGAAAACGCCGTTCAGGGCCTGCACCCGCTCGCGCATGCCAAGCAGGCCAAAATGCTGCGATTGGTCGACATTGCAAATGTTCATGCCGACCCCGTTATCCTTGATGCTGAGTTGCAAATCGCCGTTCTCCTGTTGTTCCAGCCGGATATCCAGCGTCGTCGCCTGCGCATAGCGCAACGCGTTGGTGACAGACTCCTGCACGATACGGTACAGATTGATGTTTAGCGTCTCCCCTAGAGAGTCGAGTTTACCGGAAAAGTTCAGGCTGAACCGCACCGCCGGGTGCTGGCTCTGCCACTCCGCGACGGAATCTCGCAGGGTTTCAGAAAGACCGAGGTTATCCAGCGCACCTGGTCTGAGCTGGCGGATGATGTTGTGCATGCCGTCGTAGATATGGTTGGCCGCTGCGGCGATGGTCTGCGCATGCGATTCGACATCCGGCATTTTTTCGCGCGTCTTGTTGGCAATGGCGAGGGCAAAGGTCTTGACCGCCGTAACGTACTGCCCAAGCTCATCATGCAGTTCCCGCGACAGGCTGCGGCGCTCGTCCTCGATGTGGCGCTGGATCAGGTGCGTCAGCTGACGATTTTCTTCCAGCTTGCGTTCGGTTTCCTCTGCGTGCTTGCGCTCGGTAATGTCACGCATGGTGCAGATCTCACCGATGACACGACCATCGTGCGGGTCGATCAGCGGTGCCGCCGAGAGCGAAACATCGATGATGCGCCCCTCTCGCGATACGCGTTGCGTATCGTAGTTTTCGATCAATCGGCGCTCGATAACGGCGGCCAGATTTTGCGTCAGTTCCGCCTCACGCCCCGCGGGTGTCAGCAGGGCTGCAGACTTGCCGATAATCGCCTGTTGCGGGTAGCCAAAGAGACGTTCTGCCGCCGGGTTCCAGAACGAAATGTTGCCGTCCAGATCATGAATCAGGATCGCATCCCCCGTCTGCTTGACGATCAGCGCCAGTCGCCGATTCTCTTCCGTGCTGGTCTCCAGCGACTCGGCCATGCGATTGAGGTTCTGACCAATGCGTGTAAATTCCGGCAAGTTGAATTCCGGCAGCCGCACCGTGAGGTCGCCCTGCTCCATGCGATGGATGGCGCCGAGTATGCTGCCTACCGGCTTCAGCGAACGTCCCAGCATCCAGTACACCATGCCATTCAGCGCGATGAAGAACCCCAGCGCAATCAGCATCAACTGCCGCATACCGCTCCAGGCCTCGCGAATCGAACCGGCCGAGTTGGATGAAATCTCCAGCACGCCATAGCGGATGCGGCGCGCAACCACCTCCTGCTTGGGTTCGACCATCTCCACGAACCACTGCGGGGGCTGTACGTCAGAGCGGTATTTGGAAGGAGGCGATTCGTAAAGCAAACGCCCCTGCATGTCTCGCAAGGTAATATGGTTGCTGCGCACATAGCCTAGCGACTGCAAAAAGCTGCGCAACACCTCGTGTGTATAGCCCCATTCCGGGTTCTGGTAAGAACTGACAATCACGGTATCCAGCAGTTGTACCGTCACCCGCGTAGCCGCCTCAACCCGTTCGCGAATCGAAACGCGGGTATCGTTCACGATCACCCACCCGGCCGCCAGCAGAAAAGCCAGCGACAGCGTAGTGATCAACAGATGTAATCGAAAACGTAAACTCATGAATGATCCAGTGGGCTCACAACGTCGCTATCGTAGCCGTTTTCAAGCCTATGCGTGGAGAACGCATGCAGAAAATTGTGGCACAGCGATCATCCGACAGAGGATGCTTGTCGTGTTGTACATCAAGCACCCGATCATTGCAGGTATTGACTCTTTGTTCATATGCTGAAATGCTTGAATCAAGATTGATCATGCGCCAGGCCAGGCAGTTTCGGCCTGTCGCGCTTAGAGCTTGCATTCGTTTGCGCGACACCACTGATTTTAAATACTTTGCGTTAGGCCATCAGCAATGACAGCGCTCCCTGCCGGGATACAAATATACTTTCTAACAGCACTCTCCGTTGCTATGGCAGTTCACGCCTTATCAAGACGCTACCTGATGGCAAGTGGCATTACCGCGCTATTCAGCACCATGGCCTTTGCGCTTGTTTCCTTTCTTCATGGCGACGCCTTGCATTTCGTCGAACCAAAGGTATTTCTGTTCTTCGCAGTCATCGCACTTGGGGTCGCTATCATTGTCGGCCTTCCATTTCTATTCTGGCGTCGCAGCAATGGCACCTAATCCTTCCATCAAGCAGGACTGGCATGAGAAAACAGCGACAGCCAGCTATATCAAACGTTATGCCTCATAGTCGCTCGGGACTTCGCATATTCGCAATCAGCTACGCAGCCGCGGTCGGGCTGGTGGCATTGTGGGCGTGGTGGATCGATTTCGGGCTGCTCAATTCCGAGAGAGAGCATCTCCTACCCAATATTCTTTTTGCGCTATTAAGCATGCGGTCATCTCTCACGATGGACTGGGTTTATCAGCGCTGGCCCATGTCCTTTAACGGTCTCTGGCAAACGGCATATTTCACTGCCTGCGCATTTTTTCAATCCGGGGTGCTCTATCTAATTTCGCAGTGGTGGGAAAAACACCTAGATGCATAACATTTCCATTGAGAGGAACCACCTATCAGCAGCCCTTCATATCAAACGTTGGGCATCGTGAACATGGGCACATCGACCATCGTCATTCTTTCTCTTATCGCAGCATCGGTACTGTGGTCAGTTCTTTTTGGTGGTCGACTACCCAAGCCTTACAACACGCGCTCATCCTCTGCGGCCAATCTAGCGATGCTCCTGGCCGTGCTCGGCTGGCTTGCGTGTCTCTATGGTGCCTTGTCCCAGATGGGCGATCCGGCGCCTAATGTTTCTCGAGCAGTCATTGCTGCCCACCAGCGCATGTCCAACGCCGTGCTGTTACTGGGCATCTTCAGCCTGTTAAGCGCGATCTGGTTGTCCGGCTTCGCTTTTCTAGCTGCGAAGTGTCGTGCTGCTATCGCGCTGGCGATCTGCATACTCCCGCTGACCCTGCTTTTCGGTTATGCGATTTTCAGGTTCTAGCCCACGGGAGGGGGCTTCATCTTGGGAAAAGCGTTGCAGCGGCAGGGTTCCACTTTGACGCCGCAGGCAAGGTGCTTCAGGCTCATTACGGTTAATCCACATCTCACGGCCGACAGCCTGATCACACATAAAAAACGGGCATGTCACGTAACGCAACATGCCCGCCCTGGGTCTCACCGCCGCCGCAGCCGCCTGCGGCCAGCCAAAATGCTAGTCGTCAGCACTCGTGTCAGGGGTCGCGGTGATCTTGTGTATGGTCAGGTCTGCACCTTCAAACTCACCCTCTGCGTCCAGTCGGATACCCACCAAACGCTTGAGCGTGCCATACACGACAAAGCCACCCACTGCCGCAATGATCACGCCCATTGCCGTCCCAATCAGCTGCGAACCGAGGCTGACGCCACCGATGCCGCCCAGTGCCTTCATGCCGAAGATGCCAGCTGCAATGCCACCCCAGGCGCCGCACAGGCCGTGCAGCGGCCATACGCCGAGAACATCATCGATCTTCCAGCGATTTTGCGTCAGCGTAAACGCCCAGACAAACAAACCGCCGGCAACCGCGCCGGTCACCAAGGCGCCCAGCGGGTGCATGATATCGGAACCTGCACAGACAGCCACCAACCCAGCCAACGGGCCGTTATGCACAAAGCCAGGGTCGTTCTTACCAGCCACCAGTGCTGCCAGAGTGCCGCCAACCAGGGCCATCAGCGAATTCAACGCAACCAGGCCACTCACGGCCTCCAGCGTTTGTGCCGACATCACGTTAAAGCCGAACCAGCCGACAGTCAGAATCCAGGCCCCCAGGGCGAGGAACGGGATATTGGAAGGTGGGAATGCGTGCAAACGACCATCCTTGCCGTAACGACCACGGCGGGCACCCAACATGATCACGGCACCCAGGGCTATCCAGCCACCCATGGCATGCACCACAACGGAGCCGGCAAAGTCGTGAAATTTCGCACCGAACGCTGCATTCAGCCAATCCTGTACGCCGAAATGGTTGTTCCAGGCGATACCTTCGTAAAACGGATACACCACTCCGACCAGCACGAATGTCGCTGCCAGTTGCGGATTGAACTTGGCACGCTCGGCAATCCCCCCCGAAACAATCGCCGGAATGGCCGCAGCAAAGGTCAGCAAGAAGAAGAACTTGACCAGTTCGTAGCCATTCTTGGCAGACAGCGCTTCTGCCCCCTGCATGAAGCCCACGCCATAGGCAATGCTATAGCCGATAAAGAAATAGGCGATGGTAGAGATCGAGAAATCCACCATGATCTTGACCAGTGCATTGACTTGGTTCTTGCGGCGGACCGTACCGACCTCAAGAAACGCGAAGCCGGCGTGCATTGCCAGTACCATGATGGCCCCGAGCAGAATGAATAAAACATCGCCACCTGTCTGAGCTGCTTGCATTGTATTTCCCCTTAAAAACGATGCGTTTTTTTAGCAAAAAGCAGGCCAGAATCACAAGCCATTGTTTTTAAAGTAGCCTTATCCTGGCAGTCAGTTTTTAATGCACCATCGCAGTGCGCGCCACAGTGCACGAGCACTGCGATGGTGCGATACGACATTTCTTTACAGCAGATTAAGACTTATGCACCATACTCAAAACCCACCGAAACATGGAGCAGGCGATGTTTGAATCCGCAGAATTAGGACACAAGGTCGACAAGGATCTCTACAAGAAACAGGTTCCGTTACTGCGAGAGGCCCTGCTGGATGCACAGTTCGATCTGGCGCAGGCGCGCAAATTCCCCGTCATCATCCTGATCGGGGGCGTGGATGGCGCAGGCAAAGGTGAAACCGCCAATCTGCTGAACGAATGGATGGATCCCCGCCATATCCATACGCAGGCTTTCGGCGCCGCCACGGATGAAGAAAATGAGTTCCCGCCCATGTGGCGGTACTGGCGCGCGCTGCCGCCCAAGGGCAAGGTCGGCATCTACTTCGGCTCCTGGTATACCGACCCTATCGTCAAACGCGTATACGGCGAGAGCAACAACGAGGCACTGGGCAACTCTCTTGAGGAAATCACACGCTTCGAGAAAATGCTGACCGACGAAGGTGCGCTGGTGCTGAAGTTCTGGTTCCATCTGTCCAAGGAAAAGCAAAAGGAACGCATCCACGCGCTGGAAGACAACCCCAAGACCCGTTGGCGCGTCAGCGACCTGGACAAGCACCATCTCAAGCTGTATGAGAAGTTTCGCGAAATATCGGAACGCGTGCTGCGCGACACCAGCACAGCGGAGGCGCCCTGGATCATCGTCGAAGGATATGATGCCAACTACCGCAACCTGACCGTGGGCAAGCAGGTGCTGGAAGCCATGCGCAAGCGTCTCGACCAACCTGAAAGTGCACCCCATACCTCGGCTGCACCACCGCTGATGAAGCCAGTGGACAACCTGCAACTGATCAACACGCTAGATCTGTCTCAACAACTCAGCAAGTCGGACTACGAAGATAAACTGGAAAAATACCAGGGCAGAATCAATGCGCTGACACGCACCCCGCAATTCAAGGACATTTCCGTCGTCATCCTGTTCGAAGGTTCGGACGCCGCGGGCAAGGGGGGCAGCATACGCCGCATTACGCAGGCCATAGACGCGCGCATATTCAGCATCACCCCGATTGCCGCACCAACCGAAGAGGAGCGTGCGCAGCCCTACCTCTGGCGCTTCTGGCGGCATGTTCCGCGGCGCGGCAGGCTGGCGATCTTCGATCGCTCCTGGTATGGCCGCGTATTAGTAGAACGCGTCGAAGGTTTTTGCAGTGAATACGACTGGATGCGCGCCTACAGTGAAATCAATGATTTTGAAGAACAACTGGCACGCAACAAGATTGTCGTCATCAAGTTCTGGCTGCAGATCAGCAAGGAAGAACAGTTGCGCCGCTTCGAGGAACGTCAGAAGATCTCGTTCAAACGCTTCAAGATCACGGCCGAGGACTGGCGCAATCGCGAGCGCTGGGACGAGTATCAGCTTGCTGTGTGTGACATGATAGATCGCACCAGTACCCACCACGCACCGTGGAGCATCATTGAGGCTGAAGACAAGAATTTCGCCCGCATCAAGGTCCTGAAAACACTGTGCGAGCGACTGGAGCAGGTGCTCAAGGACTAAGGCGTGAAACTGCCGGTCGGGGGTGCCTTCCTGACCAGCAGCTTCGCCGCGTCCGGATCACCGATCCAGAACGGGTAAAACTCGCGCACTACCCGCAGGAACATGCTGCGGGTGTCCTGCAAGGTGAACAAGGGCATGGTGGCATGCACGGCCAGCCGGAAATGATCTTCGGCTGCCTGATCGACTTCATGCAAGCGCAGCAGCAGCAGTTTCACCAGCCGTTCACGCGTATCGACCACATCCTGACTCGCACCCTCTTCACGTAACGCAGCCGCATATGCCTTCAGCGGCCATTTTTCGGTCACGCTGAATTGTGTCTTGTCCAGTTTGGTCCAGAGCGTCTTCAGGCTTTCCGTGGGCACCGCCACCTTCACCGGCGCAACCCCATAGCCCCCACCGGCATGCAGCACCGCGATCGCCTTGATATCGTTGATCCAGAAACGCTGATACTCCAGCGCGACATTCATCAGGAAAGGCCAAGCCGATTTATCGCATTGCATGATCGCCTTGTCCACTTGACGGCGGTACAACTCGGCATCCTGCGGCTGGTCTGCGAGCATAGGGATCAGGATCAACAGGAACTGCTTGCGCTGATCGAGGTTGTCGCTATCCGCCCCCTTGCCAGCCATCAGCTTCAGATAGGCGGTGAGTGCGACAAACTCTCTATCAGTATCGGCCATGGAATCAGAAAGCAGCCGCTGTTCTGGCATCCAAGGCGATGCGCACCATCATCTGCACACCCGTCTCAAACATGGTGCTGAACAGTGGCAGAAAATAACGCATGGAGGCCGCCATCACGATAAACCCGATGGCCAGCGTCAGTGGAAAGCCGACGACAAAGATATTGAGTTGCGGCGCGGCGCGTGTCAGCACAGCCAGCGCCACGTTGGTCATCATCAGGACGGCCACCAAGGGAAGCGAGATCAGCAGTCCGCCGCGAAAAACCTCCCCCCCCCAAAGCGCCAAGGTGTGCCATCCTTCCCCCGCGAAGGCATGCAGCCCAACCGGCAGCACCCTGAAACTTTCGACCAGCGCAGTAATCACCATCAAGTGCCCGTTGATCGCAAGAAACAACAACATGGCAATCAGGCCGAGAAACTGGCCCATCACGGGAATCTGCGTTGAATTCTGAGGATCAAAAAATGTGGCAAAGCCGAGCCCCATCTGCAAACCGATGATGTGGCCGGCCATCTCAATGGCGGAGAAGACGATGCGCATGGCCAGCCCCATCGCCGTGCCTATCATAAGTTGCTGTACCAGGATAAAGATGCCTTGCGCCGATGACGGCTGAATCGCGGGCATGGGGTCCAGCACCGGCGAGATCACCACAGTCAGCACAAAGGCCATGCCGATTCTAGCCGTGGTTGGAACGCCCCGTGCGCCGAACAGAGGCGCGGCTGCTATCAACGCAAGGATACGGAAAAATGGCCAGAAAAACGCTGCAATCCAGAGATCAAGTTGCGCCGATGTAACGCTGATCACGGCAGGAAGCTCAGCCGATGAGGGTAGGAATGCTGGAGAACAGGCGACGCATGTAATCCAGCATCATATTCAGCATCCAGGGCCCAGCCAACACCATGACCAGCACCAGCACCAACAGCTTGGGGATAAAGGACAAGGTCATTTCGTTGATCTGGGTCGCAGCCTGAAACAAACTGACCAGCAACCCCGTCACGAGCGCCGCCCCCAGCATGGGCGCGGAAATCAAAACAGTCATTTCCATCGCCTGCTCGGCAATGGTCAACACAGTCTCAGCCGTCATCATAGGTAGAAGCTCTGCACCAAAGAACCGATCAGCAAGCTCCATCCATCCACCAGGACGAACAGCATCAGCTTGAACGGAAACGAAATCGTAACGGGTGACAACATCATCATCCCCATCGACATCAGCACGCTGGCGACCACCATGTCGATGATCAGAAAGGGAATGAAAATCACGAACCCGATCTGGAATGCGGTCTTGAGTTCACTGATCACATACGCTGGCACCAGCACCTTCAGCGGCACTGCATCCGGGCTTTGCAGCGGCGGCGATTTGGAGAGTTTCACGAACAAGGCAAGGTCTTGCTGGCGCGTCTGCCTCAGCATAAACGCCTTGAGTGGCACGGCGCCCTTTTCCAGCGCCTCCATCACGTTCATTTTATCCGCGAGATATGGCTGAACCGCCTGCTCGTTCATTTTGTCGAACACCGGCGCCATCACGAAGAAGGTCAGGAACAATGACAATCCGATCAGCACCTGATTGGGTGGCGACTGCAACGTCCCAAGCGCCTGCCTCAATAGCGACAACACAATCACGATGCGCGTAAACGCCGTCATCATCAACAGCACTGCAGGCAGAAACGTGAGCGCAGTCAGCAGGATGAGCGTTTCCAGGCTCAGCGAGTAGCTTTGCCCCCCGCCCGGCGCAGGCGTGCTGGTAAAAGCCGGAATGCCGGCTTCAGCCCAAGCCGCCAAAGGCAGTAACAATAGGCCGATCAACAAGGGGAAACGCAGCCTAGACCACATCCTTGCCGCTCCCATGCTTATTCAAAAATGCTTTGAGCTTATCTTGAAAAATGCTGGCAATCGGTTCGATCTGCAATTCAGGCTCACCCGTAGGACGCGGCATCTGATGTAGCGTGCTGACGTGGCCTGGGGCCACCCCCAGCACCAAGCGGACATCACCAACATCAACCAGCACGACACGTTCCTTGGGGCCAATCGCGACGCCCCCGACCACGCGCAACGCGCCAGAAGCAGACACCTGGCCTGGTCCCAGACGCTTCAGCAGCCAGGCAGTTGCCGCGATGGCCGCCAGCACCAATCCCAGGCCCAGCAGCACCTGCATAAAGCTGACGAAGGTCGAGCCTGCAGAGACCCCCTCGGCAGCCAGGGCGCTCGGTACGGACAAATTCAGGAAAAGAAAACAGAACAGCCCCACCCTGCCACAAGTGCGCATCGGGGAGAAAACGCGGATCATCGGAGTTTCTTGAGACGTTCGGAGGGCGTAATAATGTCTGTGAGGCGGATGCCGAATTTTTCGTTCACCACCACGACTTCGCCTTGTGCCACCAGGCACCCATTCACGAACACATCCAGCGGCTCGCCGGCCAGTTCGTTCAACTCGACTACCGACCCCTGCGCCAGTTGCAGCAAGTTGCGAATCGGCATGCGGGTCCGCCCCAACTCTACCGTGAGCTGGATGGGAATATCCATCACCAGTTCGAGATTTCGGGTCGCCTCCGGCGTCAGTCCCGCCGCGTCCGGGGCCAGGTTGGCGAACACATTGGCTGCAGGCTGCACATTCTGTGCAGCCGCTGCGTCGGCAGGCTGTGCAGAGGCCTCGGCATCGGCCTGTTCGGCCATGGCCGCCGCCCAGTCATCCGCTGTAAATTGCTCGTTGGCGTTGGCTTCTTCTTCTGCCATCTCTCGGGGCTCTGGTTATCCTGCTATGCTGCCGCTGTCATCAGCCGCTAAAAATTTCTTCACTTTGAGTGCGTACTGGCCGTTATGCACGCCATAGCCGCACTCCAGAACAGGCACGCCTTCAACGTGCGCGGTGATCGAGTCTGGGATGTCGAGCGCAATCACATCGCCGATTTTCATCTCCAGCAATTCACGCACAGTGACTTCCGCTTCGCTCAGATTGGCAATCAGTTTGACCTCGGTCGACTGCACCTGGTTGGAGAGAAAGCTCACCCAACGCTCGTCCACTTCCATGCGATCGCCCTGCATGCCTTCATACAGCAGATCGCGTATGGGCTCAATCATAGCATAGGGCATGCACACGTGAAAATCGCCGCCCGCATTGCCCAATTCAATCGAGAATGTTGTCACCATCACCACTTCGCTCGGTGTCGCGATGTTGGCAAACTGCGTATTCATCTCGGAACGGATGTATTCGAACTCGATCGGATACACCGGCTCCCAGGCCTTTTGCATTTCTTCCATCGCCACACCCAGCAGATTCTGGATGATGCGTTGCTCGGTCTGCGTGAAGTCTCGACCCTCAACCCGCGTGTGGTAACGTCCATCACCACCAAACAGATTGTCGATCACCAAAAACACCAGATTGGGATCGAAAATCATCAGTGCCGTCCCGCGTAACGGCTTGACATGCACCATATTCAGATTGGTTGGCACGACCAGATTGCGGACGAATTCTGCGTATTTGAGCAGCCGGACCGGACCGACGGAGATTTCTGCGGTACGGCGGGTGAAATTAAACAAGCCTAGTCGCAAGTTGCGTGCAAAACGCTCGTTGATGACCTCCATGGTGGGCATGCGCCCACGCACGATACGATCCTGCGATGCCAGGTTGTACGACTGGACAGCCCCTTCCTCCCCCGGGCCTTCATCGGCCGCGTCAGGCTCACCGGTGACGCCCTTGAGCAGGGCATCAACCTCTTCCTGAGAGAGAATATCGTCAGCCATGGTGGTCAGTACACTCTATCCACGGATTACTGCACAATGAAGGACGCGGGAAGAATCACTTCCTTCACCCCCTTCTTCGCTGCCTCGCTTGGTTTGACTTCAATCGTATCGTTGATCACCTTCTTCAACTCCTCTTTGATCTTGAGGTCGCTGCCCGGCTCAAGCATTTCCTTCATGCTCTTGCTGCGCAAGGTACTGTTGATACGGTCGCTGACCTTGGACTTGCGTTCTTCAACCTTTTTGGCAGCCGCATCGTTTGCCATTTCAAGTTCCAGCTTAGGGAGTTGCAAGTAGTGACTGGTGCCATCCTCTGAACGCAAGTTGACAGTAAACTTCTCTTCAAAAGCGACCGTTGGCGCAGGTTTCCCATGCTCGCTTTCCGCCACCTCTTCTTCCGGCGCCCCATCCTTACCATCATGTTTCTTGGCCTTGCCGCCCATGAGCATGAATGCGGCACCACCACCGATGGCCAGCACCAGCACGACGGCAGCAATGATGATAATCAGCATTTTTTTGCTTTTGGGGGGTGCTGCGGTCTCTTCGACTACTTCGTCTTTAGCCATTATTCACTCCTGCTTATCAAGGGTTTAATGGACGGATTAAACCCATGGTTGTTTTATTGAGAGAGTTTATAACGCTAATTTTCATAAAAAACAAGTGGTTTTGGTGTTTTATTTATCTTGTTTGTCATGTTGAGACGCGATCCCGGGCTGCTCCGGATAAGGAATACAAAAATAATTACGAAGAAAGATATTGAGCCGGCAATCCACGCCGAGGGAAAGCGGGGGCGCCCATAAAAAAACAAGGCGCCATCAGGCGCCTAAAGGAGATTCCATGGAGCGTACTTCAAGCAAAAATATCGACCATCCCATTCCCGCCCAACACACGTGTCGACGTACGTGCAACAGGCGTTTCTACCGCTGTTGAAGCGGATGGCCACAAACTACGCCCAGCACCTGTTTGCGCTTGCTGATCCGACTGTTGCGGCTGTTGTTGCTGCTGGGAAAACGACCCGACATTCACTGAAACGCTGCCCAGGCTGATCCCGCTCTCTCCCAGCATTTCTCGCAAGCGCGGCGCCGCCGATTCAATGGCTTCCTTGACCGGCAGATGTTGTGTCGAGAAACTCAGATTCGCCTGGCCATCGCTCATGCTGAGGCGCACCTCGAGCGGCCCCAGGGATGGCGGGTTAAGGTGGAGCTCAACCCCCTGATGCTGCTGACTCACCATCCACACCACACGATTACCCAGCATATCGCCCCAGGCCGAGTGATTGACTGCTTGAGGAATGCTGCTCACAGGCTGCGAACCCGATGCTGCCTGCACACCCGCCGGATGCATGAGACCGGAAGTCGTGGGCATGGGTATCGGCTGAACTGGGGATTGTGCAGATTCCGTCTGAGGCAGCTTCTCAGCCATCACCCTATCAAAAGCAGGCGCGGTCTTTATTTCTGCCGCGGAGGTCACTCGCCCGCCGGCTTGCGGCGACTGATCCAATGCCTGCACCTGCGCCGGTTGGGCAGAACCCGCAGGGATTGATGCCGCCTTTGCCGTATCAAGGAGAGGCGCTCGCGTTGACAGGTTTGCGTCTTGCGCAGGCTGCTGCGTGGAAGCGCCGCGCGCTTCAGACACAACCACTGCGGCAAAAGCTGCCGGATCACCGGCAACGGGTTGCCGCACCCCGGTACCCGCAGCACTGGAGCTGTCCTGCATGATAGAAGCCACAACTGGCGAACCGGTTTGGGATTGGGGCTCAACTACGGCATTACCCCCACTCACCGTCTGCAAGGGCGCCTGAACTGGCACGGGCATAAACATGGCCGCTTGCTGCGCCTGCAAACTGGGATCCACCATCGCCACCGCGGGATCGGGCAACGCTTTGGCTGGTTCAGCGCCTACGGGCTTATCCGTTGCAGCAGGTGCCGGCGCCTTTTTTACCCCCAGCCCCACCTGTGTCGCCAGCAACGCCGCAAACAGATCCACACCTTTTGCCGCACCGGGCTGAGCAGCATCAAGTGGCTGCTCTCCGGTTGCGGTTGCGGGTGCGGGTGCAGACGTAGGTGCAGGAGATGAGGACGGTGGTGTCAGATTGAGGGGTAATGCGGCAACTGCCATGATGCACCCTTGCGAAGTAAACTTGGTAAACACCAAGCAACTTGCATACCAGGCTATTCAGTAGTCGTATTCTTGCGGCGATGCAGGTTACGCGCGAACTCATCTTGCAGACGCTGATCCTGCTTTTCATCGACCTTGCGTTCAGATTCGTCATGACGTTTACGCAGCGTCTGATAGGCGTTCACCTCACGCTCGCATGCCTGCCAAGCCGCCTGACCGGCCTCCCACGCCTGACGACGACGATCGACCTCTTGCGACTGCACTTGAATGGCCAACTCAAGTTTGGTCATGAACGCCTGGTAATCGCGCCACTGCAGCGCGGTAAGCCCTGATTGTGATTGCTGATGCAGACGCAACTGATATTCCGCGAGATACACCTGCAATTGCGTCCGCTTGTTTTCAGCCTCCTGCCAGAGCTTCTTCAACTTTGCCAACGCTTGCGCGGCAGCCTCGCTACGATCCTGCGCCAAGTTCACCAACGGTTGCAGATGAAATGGTTTCGCCATCAGGCAGGTCTAGTCAGTACCGCCGCCAAGGCCTCTCGGCTTTGCGCGACGCTCACTTGCTCAGTGATGCCCTGGCGCAGAAAACGCTCAAGTTCTGGGTACAACAGAATCGCCTCGTCCAACTGCGGATCGGTACCTCGCACATAGGCACCGACGTTAATCAGGTCGCGGCTACGCTGATAGCGCGAGTAGAGCATCTTGAAGCGCCGCACCAGGTCGAGTTCATCATTGCTGATGAGCGAGGTCATGGCTCGACTGATGGAGGCCTCGATATCGATGGCTGGATAGTGCCCCTGATCGGACAGGTTGCGGGAGAGCACGATGTGACCATCCAGAATGGCGCGAGCGCTGTCGGCGATCGGGTCCATCTGGTCGTCGCCTTCTACCAGCACCGTATAAAAAGCAGTGATCGAACCGCCACCTTCCGTACCGTTACCAGCGCGCTCAACCAGTTGCGGCAGCTTGGCAAATACGGATGGCGGATAACCACGGGTCGCCGGCGGCTCGCCGACTGCCAGGGCGATCTCGCGCTGCGCCATGGCATAACGCGTCAGCGAATCCATGATGAGCAGGACATTCTTGCCCTGATCACGAAAGTACTCGGCAATCGAGGTCGCATAGGCCGCACCGTGCAACCGCATCAGCGGCGGGGTATCCGCGGGCGCCGCGACGATCACCGAACGCGCCATGCCTTCCTCGCCCAGAATCTGCTCGATAAATTCTTTTACCTCTCGTCCGCGCTCACCGATCAAACCCACCACCGTGATGTCGGCATCGGTGTACCGCGCCATCATGCCCAGCAGCATGCTCTTGCCCACGCCGCTACCGGCGAACAGACCCATACGCTGACCACGCCCCACGGAAAGCAGCGCATTGATGGCACGCACGCCGACATCCAATGTTTCGCTAATCGGCTTGCGCATGAGCGGGTTGAAGGGACGGCTTTGCAACGGAACTCGATCCTGCAAATGCAGCGGACCCAACTGATCCAGCGGGCGTCCGTTGCCGTCCAGAACGCGCCCCAGCATTTCCGGGCCCACCGCCACTTGCTTGACGCGATCCTCGGCACGCCGGCGCTGGCGCGAACCATGCGGCATCTGATGCGGGTCAGCATCCAGCAATACCACGCGCGCACCCGGCGCCACCCCGTAGATGTCGGATTCCGGCATCAGCAACAGACGATCGCCAGAAAAGCCCACCACTTCTGCATCCACGGTCTGGCCATTGGGTAGGGAAATCATGCACACACTGCCGACCGGCGCTTTAATCCCAACGGCTTCCAGCACCAACCCAGCCACGCGCGTCAGTTTTCCGGACACGCTCCAGGAGGAGGTTTGCGCAAGTGCAGCATGGCTATCGGCAAGAAATTGCGACCAACTCGCAATCAGGGGATTTTCGCTATTCATCTAGCCAGGTGGCATCCTGACCCAGCGCCATGGCGAGCCGCTGCCAGCGATTCTCAATGGTGGCGTCAGTTTCAGATACCTGCGTTTCGATACGGCACCCCCCACGGGAGATGCGGTGATCTTCGATGATCTTCCATCCCCCTTGCGCGGCTTCTGACTGCATGCCGGCACGCACCAGCGCAGCATCGTCAGGATGGAGGTGCAGATGGGGATGCGGCGTATTCTGCGGCAGGCTTTCCATCGCACTGCGAACAACGGGCAATAGCAGTTCCGGCTTAACCTTGAGCGCATGCCGCAACATCTGTTTTGACATATCGAGCGACAGCGCCAGCAGATCCTCCGCCATCGCCTGCTCGAAACCACCGATCGCCTCGGTCACATTGGCCAACAATACCTGCAATTGCCTCAGCTCTTCAGCCGCCGCCTGTGCACCTTGCTGACGACCAGCCTCGACCCCTTCGGTAAAGCCGACCTGATAGCCTTCCTGATGCGCCTGCTGATGAATGGCCTCCAGGTCGGCAGCCGTAGGCATCCGCAGGCTGAGGTTGTCCGTCCTATCCAGCGCAGCGGGCTCCCAGCGCTGATAAGCCGTGCTGGGGATGGGATGGTCGGAATTCATTACAGGAAGCCCTCGTCGCTGCCCTTACCGCCAAGGACAATCTGCCCCTCGTCGGCCAGGCGGCGCACAATCTTGAGAATTTCCTTTTGCTCGGCTTCGACTTCGCTGACACGCACCGGCCCCTTGGCTTCGAGATCGTCGCGCAGCATTTCTGCCGCCCGTTGCGACATGTTCTTGAAGACCTTTTCCCGCAGCTCTGGCGTAGCGCCTTTCAATGCAACGATCAGCGACTCGGACTGCACTTCTCGCAGCAACAGCTGGATACCGCGGTCATCCACCTTGCCGACATCCTCGAACACGAACATTTCGTCCTGGATCTTCTGCGCCAGCTCTTCATCAAAGCCCTTGATGGTGCCGATGACCGAGCTTTCGATCGCACCGCCCATGAAGTTGAGTATCTCGGCCGCAGCCTTGACCCCACCCATCGCAGACTTCTTGATGTGCTCGCCACCCGAGAGCAGCTTGGTCAACACGTCGTTCAACTCGCGCAAGGCATGCGGCTGAATGCCATCCAGCGTGGCGATACGCAGCATGACATCATTGCGCAGACGCTCGACAAACTTGCTGAGCACTTCGCTGGCCTGGTCGTAATCCAGATGCACCAGGATACTGGCGATGATTTGCGGGTGTTCGTTCTTGATCAACTCGGCCACCGAGGCCGAGTCCATCCACTTCAGGCTCTCGATTCCGCTGGTGTCCCCGCCCTGCAAGATACGGTCGATCAGGTTACCCGCCTTGTCATCGCCCAGCGCCTTGGTCAGCATGCTCCGGATGTAGCTATCGGCACCCATGCCCAGCGTCGTACGCTCTTCTGCCTCTGAGCGAAAATCCTGTAATGATTGCTGAATCTGCTCACGCGAGATATTTTCCAGCGCCGCCATGGCGGTACCGATCTTCTGCACTTCCTTGGGGCCAAGAAACTTCAGCACTTCGGCGGCCTCTTCCTCGCCGATGCTCATCAGCAAGATGGCGCTTTTCAGGATGCCATCCTCACTCATTCCTTGTTCACCCAGTCTTTCACGACATTCGCCACGATCTTGGGATCCGTCTTCGCCATCCCCTTCACCAGCTGCAAATCCTCTTCATAGCTGTGCGCCTTTTTACCGCCCAGATGCACAACATCACCCATGCCGCCCGCCGCATCCATGCCACCCGCGTTGGCAGCGCCCGACCCCGCAGCACCGCCAGCAGCACCATCTACCGGATGACCGACAGCAACCAGCTCACGCATCATGGGTTTCAGTACCCCCAGCACCAGATAAATCAACAAACCAGCAATCAGCAGGTATTTGACAATTTCCTTGGCCATAGATTGCAGCGCCGGATCTTTCCAGGCCGGCAGCGCGGCAGCCTCTTCACCGACTTCAAGGTTGAACGACGCGTTGACGACGTTCAGCGTATCGCCGCGCGCCTGATTAAAGCCCATCGCCTCCTTGGCCAGGTTGTAGACCTGCGCCAGCTCATCCTTGGTCAACGGCTTGTAACTGACCTTGCCCTTCTTGTCCTTGGTACCCTTGTTGTTGACCACCACCGCAACGGAAAGGCGCTTGACGCTGCCCACCGGCTTCTTGATGTGGCTGATGGTTTTATCCAACTCGTAATTGATGGTGGAATCCTTGTGCGCAGAACCGCCTGCGGTCGCCGCCGCAGCCCCGGCCGCCGGCTTGCCGCTAGCCGCATTGATAGGCGCTGTCGCCCCGCCCGGTGGCTGATTGGACAACGCACCCGGCACACCTGCCGCGCCCGGACCGCCATCGGCACCCGACTCAGAACTCTGCTGGCTACGGATGCTGGCCTGATCTGGCGTAGCATTGGGTTTGTAGGTTTCGGCCGTTTGCTCGGTTTGCGAGAAATCAAGGTCAGCCGTCACCTGAGCACGAATATTATCCACGCCCATGATAGGCGCAATAATGTCCTCGATACGCTTGGCATATCCCTGCTCGACTTCCTTCAGGTATTCAAGCTGACTCGAATCGAGGCCAGTCGCCTCGCCGCCCCCGGCCGTCGTCAGCATCTTGCCATCCTGGTCGATGATGGTCACATTGCCCGGCGGCATTTCAGGCACGCTACCGGCGATGAGATGCACAATACCGGCAACTTGGGATTTATCCAGCGTACGGCCAGCGTACAGGCTCACCAACACCGACGCGGATGGCTTCTGTTCTTCACGCACAAACACTGTCGGCTTGGGAATAGCCAAATGCACCCGCGCGCCCTGCACCGAGGCGATGGTCTCTACCGTACGCGAAATTTCACCTTCCAACGCGCGCTGGTAATTGACGTTTTCCTGGAACTGGGTAATGCCGAATTTCTGGTTATCCATCAACTCGAAGCCGACCGAACCACCCTTGGGCAACCCCTGCGAAGCCAATTTGAGGCGTGCTTCGTACACCATATTGGAGGGCACCATAATCGTGCCACCGTCGCCGGTCTTGAAAGGAATATTCTGCTTTTGCAGGGCATCGATCACCGCGCCGCCATCGCGATCGGCAAGGTTGCCGTAGAGCACACGGTAGTCGGGCGTTTGCGCCCACATCATGGAGCCGACAAAAAGGGCGATCACCGCCGCCAACGCCACCATCAAGCCTAGCTTGCGTTGCGCCGGCAGCTCGTTGAATCCACGCAGTAGCGCAGAGAATGTTTGCCCGGAGGATTCAGCCATGTCGGTTAGGCATCAGTTTCGATTAGAGTCGAAATATCGTTATTGTGTCGACCGACATTGTAAAGGAAAAAGCAGGAGAAATGCGCCGCACGGTACGACGCTTGAAACAGGCAGCTTGCTGGAAGGATGAAACCGGGAGCAGATTTTTAGACCTGCATGTTCATTACATCCTGATAGGCGGCCACGAGCTTATTGCGCACTTGGACCATGGCCTGGAATGAAAGATTGGCTTTCTGCAGTGAAATCATGACGTCCTGAATGTTGGCATCCGGCTGACCGAGCTGGAAAGCCTGCGCCAATTTATCCGCACCCTGCTGAGCATTGCTGACTTCGTTCACTGCGCCCTTGAGCACGTCGGCAAAATTTGCCGCCCCAGCCTCCGCCGCAGGCGCACTATTGCCGGCCGCCATCGCCGAAGTGGCGTTGAGCTGACTCAGTAACTGATCGATGCCTCTGGTATCCATACCGCCCTCTTGCGCCACTCAAAGCGCTGTTCATGCCATTCTAACGAATCGTCACTGATGACGACAGACCCGGAGAAACCAGGCCTTGCCACAGTCATAAGCAAGGCGTGTGCCTAGTTCTCTTCGGACTCTCGATACTGCTGCAACTTGTGCCGCAAGGTACGCTCGCTCATGCCCAGCTTCTGCGCCGCCAGCTTGCGCGAGCCATCCACGGAAGCCAACGTGGACATGATGTGCGCTTTTTCCAATGATTTCAAGTCACTGGCGTCATCCTCCGGCAGCCCAAGCAAATCAGCAACGGTGGCAGGGGCAGGCAAATGCAGGTGCTCCGGCTTGACCGCATCACCGGATGCCAGGATCACGGCGCGCTGGATGATGTTTTCCATCTCGCGCACGTTGCCAGGCCAGGCATAGTTCAGCACCGCCTGCTCCGCCGCCGCATCCATCCGCATCCCCGGGCGCCCCATGGCCGCCGCCATTTCAGCCAGAAAACGGCGTGCCAGCGGCAGAATATCCAGCTTGCGCTCGCGCAACGGCGGGACCTGCAGCGGGAACACGTTCAGGCGGTAAAACAGATCCTCGCGAAACTTGCCCGCGGCAACCTCGGCCTGCATGTCGCGGTTGGTCGTGGCGATCACCCGCACATCCAGCGCAATGGCCTTGTGGCCGCCGACACGCTCCACTTCACGCTCCTGCAGCACGCGCAGCAACTTGGCCTGCAGGGCGAGTGGCATTTCAGAGATTTCGTCCAGCAGCAGCGTACCCCCCTGCGCCTGTTCGAATTTACCGGCTTGCGCCTGCGTCGCTCCGGTGAATGCGCCCTTCTCGTAGCCGAACATGGTCGCTTCAAGCAAATTGTCCGGAATAGCCGCGCAGTTGATCGCAACAAAGGGCTGCGCAGCACGCGGCGAATGGCGATGAATAAAGCGCGCCAGCACCTCCTTGCCGGTGCCGCTTTCGCCGGAAATCAGGACCGTCGCAGGCGTGCCGGCCACGCGCATGGCCATCGCAAACAGTTCGTTGCTGCGGGGGTCGTCCATGACGGCATCGGCAGTATCGGAAAAGCTGGCCGGCAGCATGTAGCGCGCCACTTGCGTCAGCAGGTCGCTGGCCTCGAACGGCTTGACCAGATAGTTGCATGCCCCCTCGCGCATGGCCTCTACCGCCTGCGTGATCACGCCATAAGCCGTCATCAGCAGCACCGGCAGGTGCGGCTGACTGGCCTTGATCTGATGCAGGAGAACGAGGCCGTTCATGTTGGGCATTTGCACATCGGTGATCACCAGCCCCACCGCATTTTTTTCCAGCACTTCCAGCGCGTGCTTGCCATCGACGGCCGCCAGCACACGGTAGCGCGACAAGGCCAGGGTGTCCGTCAGCGCCTCGCGCAGGTCGGGGTCGTCTTCTACAATCAGTATTGGTAATGTTTTGGCTGTCATGATTCGGCGATGGGAAGTTTCAGGCAGAAGGTACTGCCCTCTCCTTCCGTGGATTGTACGGAAATTTCGCCGCCATGCATCTGCGTCACTTCACGCACGATCGCCAGCCCCAGCCCCGTCCCATCGGTACGCGTGGTGAAGAAGGGTTCAAACAGCCGGTCTTGCAGCGCGCGCGGTATCCCCTTGCCGGTATCGCTGACACGGAATACCAGCCTGCCGCCTTCGACCGCACCGGACAACGCGATCTTCCCGCCGGCTTCGCAGGCCTGCATCGCATTGGCCAGCAGGTTGAGCAAGGCCCCGGAAAGCGCCTCGCGGCTGCCGGTCACACAGGCATTGTCGGTCGCATCCTCCAGCGTGAACAGCAATCCCTGCTGCGCCATCTGCGGCTCCATCACCTGCTGCACTTCGCCCAGCAGCATAGGCGCGGCAATGCGCTCCTGCACGCCTTTGCCGCCACGGACAAAAATCAGCATATCCTTGATCAAGCGCTCCAAAGAACGCAGGCGCGCAAGCGCCTTGTCGGCAAAGCGCGCGCGATCTTCCGGGGACAACTCGCCGCGCAGATGGGAGGTGTACAGCAGCGCGGCCGCCAGCGGTGTCCGCAGCTGATGCGCCAGCCCCGCCACCATCTCGCCCATCGAGGACAAGCGCTGGTGACGCTGCAGCTGATCCTGCATCAGATAGGCCTCTGTCACGTCCTGCAACAACAGGATCTCGCCCCCCTGCTCCCCCAGATGACTGGACGAAATGGCAACGCGCCGACCGCCGCCTTCGCCTACCAGCCACTCCCCAGGGGTCGTGGTCGGCGTGAGTTCGCGACTGGATACACTGGCCCATGCCTCACCTATCAGCTGGGCACTCAGCAAGCCAACGCTCACGGGGTTCGCTTGAACGATATTGCCGGCCGCATCCAGCACCACCACGCCACCGGGCAGCGCCTCCAGCAAACGGCTGAGACGTTGCGACAAATTGGCTTTTTCTTCCAGCTGATGGCGCAGCTCCCCGTTCGCCACCGCCAGCTCCTGGGTCAGCTGCTCGACCTGCTTCTGCAAATCCATGTAGGCACCGGTCAACTGCTCCGACACTTGATTAAACAAGTTAAAGGCCTGCTGAAGGTCTTCCGGCGAAGAAGGCGTCTCGGTCTCGGGGAGAGAAATGTTCACGTGGATTTAGCGATGTTGGCTACAAATTTCGGATGCGCTCAAGTATAGTGCGAAAATAGTCAGCTATGGTTATGTAACATTTAGGATTTTCTCAGGGGGAACGCACGATGTTTGGGAACAGCAAGGAAATCGCCAGTCTGCGCAACAAAATAGCTGCGCTAGAGAATCAGAATACGCTTTTGCAAAACGAGCGAGACAACTTGGCAGCCAGACAAAGCGGGCTTGAAAACGAAATTTCATCGCTGGGCGACAAGAATGCTTTCTTCACCGGCATCTTTCACGGCATGCAGTCCTTCGGTTACTCCTTCGGCGAATTCCAGAAGTCGCTGCTCAACCTGGCCAACGAACTGAAGGAAGAGAAAGATAACGCGCTCAGCGCCTCCAGCACCTCCATCAACAGCCGCGCCGCCATGCAGCAGATCACCAAAAACCTGCTGCACATGGCGCAAAAAACCCAGACTACGGCGCACAGCGTCGACCAGCTCAGCCTGCGCGCCGACCAGATTGGCGGCATCATCAAGCTGATCAAGGAAATTGCAGACCAGACCAACCTGCTGGCACTGAACGCCGCCATCGAGGCCGCGCGGGCCGGCGAACAAGGCCGCGGCTTTGCCGTGGTGGCCGATGAAGTCCGCAAGCTGGCCGAACGTACCGGCCAAGCCACCAACGAAATCTCCAACCTGGTCAGCAGCATCCAAAGCGAAACCGGCCGCGCACGCGACGAAATGGTACAAAATGCCAGCGAAGCCGAGCAGTTCAGTCGTGAAGGCGAATCGGCAACCGACAGCATGCAAGCCCTGCTGACGCTCTCGCAGAACATGGAAGGCGCGATTGCCGCCAGCGCCCTGCGCGGATTTGTCGAGCTGGCCAAGGTCGACCACCTGGTGTTCAAGTTCGAGGTCTACAAGGTATTCATGGGCATTTCCGAAAAAACCGGCAACGACTTCGCCGCACACACCGGCTGCCGCCTGGGCAAGTGGTACTACGAAGGCGACGGCAAGGAATGCTTCTCGCAGCTGCCAGGCTACCGCGAAATCGAACCACCCCATGTGGCCGTCCATCGCCACGGCAAAGCCGCAGTGGAACTGTATAGCAGTGGAAACTACCCTGCCGCACTGGAAAACATTGAAAAGATGGAAGAAGCCAGCATGGGCGTGCTCAACGAACTCGACCGCATGGCCACCAGCGCAGAACATGACCATTCATTGTTATGCCATTCCGGTGCATAATTTCAGGTAATCAAAAGGTTCCCAGCCAGGGAGTTCGAGGACTATGTCAGAACTGTTAAAAAGAATTGATGCCCGTACCAAGCTCGCCGGCTCCAACAAGCTGGAAATGCTGCTGTTCTCGTTAGGCAAAGACCAGCGCAGCGGCCGTGAAGAAACCTTCGGCATCAATGTATTCAAGGTGCGCGAAGTCATGCGCATCCCGGAGATCACCCGCGCGCCGGACATGCCCCCTTCCGTCGAAGGCATGGTCAGCCTGCGCGGCAGCCTGGTACCCGTCATCGACCTGATCAAATATGTCGGCATCCAGAATGAAAATCCGCCGCAGATCATGATCGTCACCGAGTACAACGGCCACACGCAGGGCTTCCTGGTGGAAGGCGTCGATACCATCCTGCGCATCGACTGGTCGTCGATGAAAGTGCCCCCGGAAATGCTGACGGTACAGATGGGCGGCCTGATCACCGCCGTAACCGAGCTCAAGGACGGCCGCATCGTCATGATGATGGATGTGGAGAAAATTCTGGCTGAAACATCGAATTACGCCGACGACGCCTCGATTGCCACCCTGTCGCCGCTGAATGTCGGAGAAAAGACCGTGTTCTTCGCCGATGACTCCGTCGTCGCCCGAAAGCAAGTGCAGAAAGCGCTGGACGCGCTGGGACTCAAGTCCATGTTCGCCACCAACGGTCGCGAAGCCTGGCAGGAATTGCAGAAAGTCGCTGCGCGTGCCGACGTCATGCATCAACCAGTCAGAGACTTTATCCAGCTGATCCTGACCGACGTCGAAATGCCGGAGATGGATGGTTACGTACTTACGCGCCACATCAAGAGCGACCCGCGCTTTGCCGGTGTTCCTGTATTGATGCACTCCTCCTTGTCGAGCGATGCCAACCAGCAAATGGGTAAATCTGTCGGCGTGGACGAATACGTGCCAAAATTCGAACCCATCAAACTGGCAGAAGTGCTCTCGCGCCTGCTCACCGCCACCAATAAACCCGCTTAAGTTATAGGGAGCTTGCTCAACATGTCAGCAGAGAACAACCCAACCCTGCTCGATGCCATTGATGCCCGCACCAAGCTGGCAGGCTCAAACAAGATGGAAATCCTGCTCTTTTCTCTGGGCAGTCACGAAATCTTCGGGATTAACGTGTTCAAGGTACGTGAAGTGACCAACACGCCAAAAATCACCAAGACGCCCAATGTGCCGACTGGCGTGCAGGGTTTTATCTCGCTGCGCGGCAATATCATTCCGGTGATCGCGCTCAGCAACTTCATCAATGCCGGCGAATCTTCCAAGTCCAGCGATGAAACCCTGATCGTGACCGAATTCAGCCGTCACACGCAGGGCTTTCTGGTGCACAGCGTCGACCGCATCATCCGGGTCGACTGGGACAAGGTCAAACCGCCGCAGGACATGCTGGCCGGTAACGAAGGCCTGATTACTGCGATTACCGAGTTGCCTGACGGCAGATTGATCTCCATCCTCGACGTCGAACAGCTTCTGGCTTCAGCCTTGGGCGAAACGCCAATTCCTGAACTGGCGCGCTTCAACGACAGTGCAGACCGTTACATTTTCTTCGCAGACGACTCGCAGGTCGCACGCAAGAATATTGTTTCCGTCCTCGACCGCATGAGCATCAAGTACCAGCAAGCCAACAACGGCCTGGAAGCCTGGGAAAAACTCAAGAGCCTCGCTGCGCGCTCGCAACAGGACGGACGGCCGCTGCATGAATCCTTGCGCCTGATTCTGACGGATGCAGAGATGCCCGAAATGGATGGCTACGTCCTGACCAAGAACATCAAGAACGACCGTCGCTTCGACGGCATTCCGATCGTGATGCACTCCTCGCTCTCGTCGCAAGCCAACAAAAACATGGGCATGCAGGCAGGGGTTGACGCTTATGTGCCAAAATTTGATCCCATCGTATTGTCCGAAACACTGCGACCTTTACTTGTTTAATCCTATCCAGAAAAGTCATGGAGTCATGAATGGCTGACAAAAACCTTAAAATCCTGATCGTGGACGATTTTTCGACCATGCGTCGTATCGTTCGCAATCTACTCAAGGAGTTGGGTTACACCAATGCCGACGAAGCCGAGGACGGCGTCGTTGCCCTGCAAAAGCTCAAGGGCGGCAGTTTCCAGTTCGTGGTCAGTGACTGGAACATGCCCAACATGACGGGAATCGAACTGTTGCGCAGCATCCGTGCCGACGCCGAGCTCAAGCACCTGCCGGTGCTGATGGTGACCGCCGAAGCCAAGAAAGAAAACATCATCGAGGCAGCCCAGGCTGGTGCCAGCGGTTATGTGGTCAAGCCATTCACGGCTGCCACGCTGGAAGAAAAACTAAATAAAGTCTTTGAAAAACATGGCCTGTAAGGAGAAGATTCGTGAGTAATGATTCCGGCGATTCCGACGAACTCGAAGCATTGTTCGACAGCATACTCGAGGCACACGCCGAAAAACCTGCGCCAGCAGCTGCGCCCGTCGCCGCACCCCTCGCGACAGCACCTGCGGCCGCAATAGCGAAGTCCACCACTTCTCCAGAAGAGGGGGGGATCCACGCACAGATCGGCCACCTGACACGCGCCTTGCATGACACCATGCGCGAACTGGGCTATGACAAGGCGCTAGAACGCGCCGTGGGCAAGATGCCGGACACGCGCGACCGTCTCAACTACATCTCCACGCTGACAGAGCAGGCCGCGGTCAAAACGCTCAACGCGGTGGAAGAAGCAAAGCCCATGCAGCAAAAGCTGGAAGCCGGCGCAGCAGACCTTTCGGGGAGATGGCAAGCCCTGTTCGAGCGCAAGCTGGACACCGAACAATTCAAGACGCTGGTACACCAGACGCGTGGCTACCTGCAGGATGTTCCGCTCAATACCAAGGCGACCAATGCCAAGCTGATGGATATTGTGGTGGCGCAGGATTATCAAGACCTCACGGGACAAGTCCTGAAAAGACTCGCTGAAACAGTACAGCAACTGGAAAATCAGCTGGTTGCGCTGCTCATCGAAAGCCTGCCTGACGACAAGAAGAAAGAAATGGATGCATCGCTGCTGAACGGCCCGGTAGTCAATGCCGAAGGCCGCACTGACGTACTCACCAGCCAGGCGCAGGTCGATGAATTGCTGGATAGCCTGGGTTTCTGAACTCGCCTGGATAATGCAAGGAAAATGAAATGAGTGATTTCGCCGGCATGGAAGACATGTTGCAGGATTTTCTGACCGAAGCGTCAGACCTCCTGTCTGGGGTCGACAACAAGCTGGTCGATCTGGAAAAGCACCCTGACGACAAAGATCTGCTGAACGAGATTTTCCGCGGATTCCATACGATCAAGGGCGGAGCGGGTTTTCTGAATGCGACCGAAATGGTGAAGCTATGCCACCGCACGGAAAACCTGTTCGACAAACTGCGCAATGCGGAATTGACACTCAACCCCAGCATCATGGATGTGATCATGGCAGCAACGGGGGTCGTACGCGACATGTTCGGCGAACTGGGGCAAGGCAAGCAACCTACTGCTGCAGACCCCTCCATGCTGGCTGCGCTGGACGACATGCTGGAAGGGCGCAGCGTACCGGCGGCGCCTGCCGCCGCACCTGCGCCTGTAGCCGCACCCGCAGCGGCAGCACCGCAAGATGGCGAGCCGGATTGGAATCATCTTTATCATGCCCTGGTCGGCGGCGATCACGCGGTCACACACGAGAGCGCACCGATTGCAGCAGTACAGCCGCCTGCACTTGAGGTGGTTGCTGCGGCTCCCAAGCCGGCGCCGGCTGTCAGGGCCCCTGCGACCAGCGCCGCAGCCGCAGCGGCTGCCAAAGACACCACCATACGCGTGGACACGTCCCGTCTGGACCAGGTACTGAATCTGTCCGGCGAAATCGGATTGACCAAAAACCGCCTGACCTGTATCCGCACCGCCATCATGCAAGGCAAGGTGGATCACGAAACCATCAAGGATCTGGACGAGGCCGTCAGCCATCTGGACCTGCTGGTCGGCGACCTGCAGAGCGCGGTCATGAAGACCCGCATGCAACCGATCGGCCGGTTGTTCCAGAAATACCCTCGATTGGCCCGCGACGTCGCACGCCAGTTGGGCAAGGATGTCGAACTGGTGCTCTCGGGCGAAGAAACCGAAATCGACAAGACCATGATCGAGGATCTGAACGATCCGCTCGTGCACTTGATTCGCAATGCGGTCGACCATGGGGTAGACAGTCCGGAAGAACGTGCGGCAGCAGGCAAGCCCGCCAAGAGCCTGGTCCATCTGACCGCCGAACAGGTGGGCGATCATATCGTCATTGAAATCAGCGATGACGGCCGCGGCATCCGTGCCGACGTCATCCGCCAGAAAGCCGTCGACAAGGGCCTGATCGATGCCGAGACCGCCAACAGCCTGGACGAGCGCCAGAGCCTGAACCTGATTTTCCTGCCTGGATTCTCTACCAAAGACACGATTTCCGACGTATCTGGCCGTGGCGTCGGCATGGATGTGGTCAAGACCAACATCCAGAACCTCAACGGTCGCGTCGATGTCACGTCTGCCGTTGGACAAGGCTCGACCTTCCGCATCATGCTGCCGCTCACGCTGGCCATTTTGCCGGTCCTGATGGTGCGTCTGGGCGAGCAACCATTTGCCGTACCGCTGTCCATGGTTAGGGAAATCCTGCCGATCCGCTCGGACGATGTACAGCGCGTCTCCGGCAAGGCCACCATGATCGTTCGCGAAGAAGTACTGCCTATCCGCACGCTGGCCAGCCTGATCGGGTGGGAACAAACCTCGGTACCCTCGTTCGGCGTGCTGCTGCAAAGTGGCGATAACAACTTCATCCTCGCCATCGACAGCTTTATCGGTCAGGCAGATGTCGTCATCAAGCCGCTGCACGACATCAAGCCCAAGGGCATTGCCGGCGCCACCCTGACGGGGGACGGTGCCATCGTGCTGGTACTGGATATGGAAGAACTGCTCGGCATGCAGACGCAAGACACGCGCGCCGCGCTCTTTGGCTAGTGTCCCCATTTAGCCGTTCACACAAAGCTACGGATTAATATGCAAGATCAAGCGTTTATCGGCCGCCAGCCCATCCTGGATGACAAGCAGCAAATCATGGGCTATGAATTGCTGTTCCGACACAGTGCGACTGCCGTTGACGCCGTCTTTGAAGATGACCTCAAGGCGTGCGCGCGCGTACTGGTCAACACCCTGTCGGACATGGGCGCACAGTGGTTGCTGGGCGACAAGTTGGCGTTCATCAACGTCAACGAAGAAATGTTGCACTCCGACATGCTGGAGTTGCTCCCCCCCAAACGCACGGTACTGGAAATCCTGGAAACCGTGCCGGCGACCGAAGCCGTGGTACAGCGCTGTATGGAGCTGCGTGAACAAGGTTTTCTGATCGCGCTCGACGACCATGTACCGACGCCAGAACTGGCGCCATTGCTGAGCTGTGCAGACTTCGTCAAGATCGACATTGCGGCATTGGGGCTGGAAGCCGCGGCAAAAATTCATGCCGAACTCAAATCCCTGCCGTTGAAGATCGTGGCAGAGAAGGTGGAAACCCGGCAGCAGTTCGAAGCCTGCAAGCAGATGGGCTTTCATTACTTCCAGGGCTACTACTTCGCACACCCGGAAACCCTGACGGCAAAGGTGATCAACCCGTCCTACGCCGCCGTGCTGGACCTGCTCAACCTGGTGAGCAAGGACGCCGAAACCAAGGACGTGGAAAATGGCTTCAAGCGCGATCCCGCGCTGTCGTTCAAGCTGCTGCGCTACATCAATTCCGTCGGCTTCGGTCTGTCTTGCGAGATCCAGTCCATCCGCCACGCGCTCTCCATCCTCGGCACCAAGCAGCTTTACCGCTGGCTGACGCTGCTGATGGTCACGGCCGGCGAGCACACCGCACCACCGGCCCTGATGAAAACCGCCATCACCCGTGGCCGCCTGACCGAACTACTGGGTGAGAGCTATTTCGAGAAGACCGACCGCGACAACCTGTTTATCGTCGGGGTGTTCTCCTTGCTCGATGCCATGCTGGAAATGCCGATGGACCAGGTGCTGGAGAAAGTCCTGCTGCCTGACCAGGTCACCGATGCATTGCTGACACAGGAAGGCATCTACGGGCCCTTCCTGCAGTTGGCGATCGCCTGTGAAGACGCCGACCGCAATCGCGTGAAGATGTTGGCTGACTCCCTGCAGTTCGACCCAACCAAGATCAACGACTGTCACATCGCGGCACTGGCCTGGGTAGAAGGCCTGGGCATATGAACCACGAACAAGCGTTAGGCTATATGCACAACCTTCTCCGCAGCATGCTGGAGAAGAACGCCTCAGACCTGTTCATCTCGGCGGATTTCCCGCCGGCGATGAAAATCGACGGCAAGATGACGCCGGTCACGCCGCAGAAACTCACAGGGGCCCACACCAAGGCCTTTGCCTACGCGCTAATGAACGAGAAGCAGCGCGCCAGTTTCGAGCAGGAAAAAGAGTGCAATTTCGCCATCTGGCCCAAGGAAATCGGGCGTTTTCGCGTCAATGTGTTCGTGCAACAGGAAAACGTCGGCATGGTGCTGCGCACCATCACCACCAAGATCCCCAATTTCGATGAACTGCAGCTGCCGCAGCAACTGAAGGAAGTGATGATGGCCAAACGCGGCCTGATCATCCTGGTGGGCGGCACCGGCTCAGGCAAATCGACCACCCTGGCCGCATTGATCGACTACCGTAACGAGCACTCCTACGGCCACATCATCACCATCGAAGACCCGGTGGAATATGTACACCCGAGCAAGAATTGCCTGATCACCCACCGCGAAGTCGGGCGCGACACGCTGGACTGGTTCCCTGCCCTGAAAAATACGCTGCGCCAGGCGCCGGACGTGATCCTGATCGGTGAAATCCGCGACCGCGAAACCATGGAGTTCGCCCTCGCCTTCGCCGAGACCGGTCACTTGTGCATGGCCACCCTGCACGCCAACAACTCGAATCAGGCGATCGACCGCATCATCAATTTCTTCCCGGAAGAGCGTCACGCCCAGCTGCACATGGACCTCTCGCTCAACCTGCGTGCCTTTGTGTCGCAACGCCTGGTGCCCAAGAAGGGCGGCGGACGCTGCGCGGCGATTGAAATCCTGCTGAACTCGCCGCTGGTAGCCGACCTGATCCTCAAGGGCGAAACCAATATGGTCAAGGAGGCCATGGCCAAGTCCGTGGAACTCGGCATGCAGACCTTCGACCAGGCACTGTTCAATCTGGCGGAGGAAGGTCGCATCACCGAGGACGACGCCTTGCGCAACGCGGACTCGATCAACGAACTCCGCCTGAAATTCAAGCTGCATAGCAAGAATTCGTCGGTCAAGGATGCCGGCTCTCGCATCGACCATCTTTCGCTGCACGAGGATGAGCCCAAGGAAGCGGAAGAAGAAGCCGGCGCTGAAGCCTCCGCGCCGGCCCAGACCGCCTGACACCCATGGAAATCGCTTTACTCGTCGCCGTCATTGGCCTTGCCTGGTTCTGGCTGGACAGCCTGCATGTTCGGGAATTGGCCATCGAGGCGGGCAAACGTGCCGCCGAACAATATGGACTGCAGTTTCTGGACGAAACCGTGGCCAACAGCAAGCTGTGGGCGGCGCGCGATGCCAGCGGTCAGATGCGCCTGCTGCGTACCTACCGCTTCGAGGTCAGCGACACTGGCGCGGAGCGGCTGGCCTGCAGCGTCACGCTGCTCGGCAACAAGGTTGAAAAACTGGACATGCCCCCCTATCGCGACAACGTCGTCAGCCTCTTCTGACCCATGGCTGCAGCCCGTTACTGCGGCCGCTTCGCTCCCTCCCCCACCGGCCCTCTACACATCGGTTCGCTCATCGCCGCCGTAGGCAGTTATCTGGAAGCCAGAACCCAGGCCGGTCTGTGGCGGGTGCGCATGGAAGACCTCGACCCGCCGCGCGAAGTACCAGGCGCAGCCGATCTGATCCTGAACACACTGGAGTGTTATGGTTTCGAATGGGATGGCGAGATCATGTTCCAGAGCCAACGCTACGCGGCCTATGAAGCCGCACTGGATACCCTGAAACGGCAGGATCTGGTTTACCCCTGCGGCTGCACCCGCAAGGAAATCAGCGACTCGGCCATGCACGGGATCGAAGGCCCGGTCTATCCCGGCACCTGTCGCCATGGCTTAGCGCCTGACAAATCGGCGCGTGCGTGGCGAGTGAAGGTGCAGGACCGTGAAATCGCCTTCGAGGACGCTGTGCAAGGCCGCATTTCGCAGAATTTGTCGCGCGATATCGGCGACTTCGTGCTCAAGCGCGCCGATGGCTACTACGCCTATCAACTGGCCGTGGTGGTCGACGACCAGGCCCAAGGCATCACCCACATCGTGCGTGGCGCCGACCTGCTGGATTCCACCCCACGCCAGATCTATCTGCAGCAGCGCCTCGGCGCCACAACGCCGCAATATGCGCATCTCCCGGTGGCCGCGAATGCATCGGGGGAAAAACTCAGCAAACAGACGCTGGCAACGCCGTTGGATCTGGAAAATCCGGTCAAGGCACTGTGGCAGGCCCTCCGTTTTCTAGGCCAACGACCGCCGGAAGATCTTGCCCAGGCCGACCTCGACACCCTGTGGGCCTGGGCAAGGGCGCATTGGGCCCTTAGCCAGGTACCGCAAGCCAAAGCTCAGCCCATCTAAGGCTGGACGGGCTGTGGCCGGCATTAAATATTTGAGTGCCCTTGCGCCTGGGTCACCTGGAACTGGCCAGCCAATCCATGCAGTTTCTGCGCAGTCTGCCGCGCCTGGACCACCGTGTAGTTGAGGTCTTCGAGTGCAGTACGCATGGACGTGGTCACTTGCGCCACTCCCTGCACGCGGCCGCCATAGGCATAGGCGCTTTGTGAAATATCCTGCAGCAGGCCCAGCATGCGTCCTAGGATATCCTGCATCCCACCATTATCGGTCGCGGTTTCTTCCGCCAGCCGGATGCCTTCCTCCATCTTGGTCATGCCGCTATCCATGTTCACGACAGCATCGCGTGCCTTGTTCTGCACCGTCAGTATCATGCTGCGGATCTCGCTGGTGGCCTGCGCCGTGCGCTCGGCCAGTTTGCGCACCTCATCGGCCACTACCGAAAATCCGCGCCCGGCATCCCCGGCGCGAGCCGCTTCGATGGCCGCGTTCAAGGCCAGCAGATTGGTCTGGTCGGCAATTTCGTTGATGACATCGACGATACGCCCGATCTGATCGGTACTGCTGCTCAAGTCGCGTATGGTCGACACCGAGGTATCGATCGACTGGCGGATGTTCTGCGTTCTCGACCGTACCACCTCAAGCTGCTGCTGCGAGTTGTCCACGGCCTGCTGCATGGCAGCGCGTATATCCGCTGTCGTCTTGTTGGCGGAATCGATGTCCGACATCTGCTTGTCGAGCAGGGTCAGGATCTCCTGCACGGCATCGAGCACCTGCATGCTGGAGTTCATGGCGTGCTGGTTGCGATGCTGCATATTGTCGTGATTGAGGTTGATCTCATCGGTCGCCACGATGACCCGGCTGACAGTGGAGTCCAGCGTGTCGACAAAGCTGTTGACCCATTGCGCCATCACCGAGATCTCGTCGGTCGCTGCGGTTTTCCGCTCGAAACGTTGCGACAGATTGCCGCCGCCTTCCGCCAGATTACGCACCACCCGCGCCATCTCGCGCATGCGACCGGTCATCGGCGCCACGGAATAGCGGTAGAAGAACAACGACCCGAACACCATGAACCCGAAGTGCAGCATTTCCGTGTGTGGGCCATCCAGGTGCAAGAGCTGGGCAGCCACATAATTCAGCATCCAGAAGCCGAACACGATGGCGAAATAACTCTGCTTTTGCCGGTAGGCAATCGAGCGGAAACGATTGGCCTCTTCCAGATCGCCTTCACACATCATGCCCCAGGTATCGGACGATCCTGGCATCTTGAAAGTCACCCCCTTGCCGATGACCGGGATATGCCGATAATCGGAATACCCGGGATAGGTGACATACAGGTTCTCACCGCGCCGTATGGTTTCTCTTACCCCGGGGTGGAGCTCGCCCGTTGCCGGATCATTGAAAATGAGTTCGAGTTCGGTGTGGTTGCGTATGCGCACCGTGCCGTACTTCGTGCGTACGCCCTGCTTGAGGTTGTCGCCTAGGCTGAATGCACTATCCTCGAAGCGGGACCGCGAGAGCGCGGTCCCCTGCTTGATCGAAGGATCGAAAACCGGATTGACCATGAACAGGTAGTTGTCGCCGGACTCGATGAACACGTGCCCGGCCTCGCGCTGGATGATATCGCCAAGGATGTCGTTAGGCACGCGCGCGCACAGGCACCCTAGCGTCTTGCCTCCAGACACCAGCGGCCAGTAGAACATCACCGTGACGGCATCGTGAAACTTCGAACTGCTCGGGCCGATGGCCAGCGTCTGCTGATCCAGATAGGGGCCATGCAGGAAGCGTCCCTCCAGGCCCTTGCTCACCGCGGCCGGCAGCAGATCGCTGGCTCCGATACGCTTGGCGTAGGTCGAGGCCATGACACGCCCGTTGGGGTCGATCACGAACAGTTCCGACACATCCGGCAACGAGGCATGCTTGGCGGCGAGGGTCGCCACGTCGATCTTGGGGAATTGATTGATCAGCTCTTCGGAAAAGTTTTCCAGCATGTTCCATTGCTGGTAAGCCCATCCGCGCAACATATTGACCCGGGTAGCCGCAATCGCCTCGAAGGTTTCCTCAAGGACAGGATAACGGCGGCGGTTGAGAAAACAGGCCCAACGCATGGCGAGCTTGCCTGACCGTCCGAACCAGGGCAGCCAGTGCCGCTCTTGACCGGACAAATTCATTTGTTCACTTTTCAGCATATGATGTTCCCTGATCCTGCTTAATGTCCCTACAGACCCCTACAGCAAATTCCAGACCAGCCATGGCTGTCACGTTCATTCAATCAGTTAGGGCCAGTATTCTGGAAAATGCGCCCCACCATGGTGCATGCGCACGCAAACTGCACCGATATAGGTCGCAGGTTTAAGCGGCGTCCGCCAGTGGTATCATTGCACCCATCAAAACCATCCGGAAAAACCCGTGAGTCACCGCGACACCCTGCAACGCTTCCTGTTTCAAGCCGCCCCGATCCGCGGCGAAATCGTGCATCTCGACACCACCTGGCAGACTGTGCAGGCCCATCACGATTACCCGCCCGCCCTGCGCCACGCCATGGGCGAACTCATGGCGGCAGCAGCCCTGCTGGCAGCCACGCTCAAGCTCGATGGCGCCCTGATCCTGCAAATACAGGGCAAAGGCCCCATCTCGCTGCTGGTGGTGGAATGTACGGGACAGCTGACCATGCGGGCCACGGCCAAGTGGAGCGGCGACCTGCCGGAGGCCGGGCTGACTGAACTGATCGGTGACGGGCATTTTGTCATTACGCTGGACCCCAAGGATGGCAAGCAGACCTACCAGGGCATCGTGCCATTGGAGGGCGCAAGCATTGCCGAGATCCTGCAGAACTACATGACGCGCTCCGAGCAGCTTGAGACGCGTCTCATCCTGGCTGCAGACGAACACCAGGCCGGCGGCCTGCTGCTGCAGAAACTGCCCGAGCAGGCCGAACAGGATGCCGATGCCTGGGCACGCGCGGGCCATCTGGCCGCCACCCTGAAAGCGGAAGAACTGCTGCAACTCCCCGCAACGGAAATTCTGCACCGCTTGTACAGCGAAGAAGACCTGCGTTTATTCGATCCCCAGGACGTGCGCTTTCATTGCAATTGCTCGCACAGCAGCGTTTCCGGCATGTTGCGCATGCTGGGTCGGGAAGAGATTGAAAGCATCCTGGCAGAACAGGGCAAGATCGAAGTCCACTGCGAATTCTGCAACCAGCGCTATGTTTTTGACCCGGTCGATGCCGCCCAGCTATTCGTCGCCGGGGACGCCATCAAGGGCACCGACACGCACCACTGACGGCTCTGCCGCCTAGGGGCTGAGCAGTTGCATGAAGGCTTCGGGCGGTAACGGCTTGCTGAACACATACCCCTGCAGTTCATCGCAGCCGATGCCGTGCAGAAAGGCCTGCTGATAGGCCGTCTCCACCCCTTCCGCCACCACCTTCAAGTCCAGGCCGTGGCCCAGCGCAATGATGGCCTTGAGGATGGCGATATTCGTCGGTTCGGTTTCCAGATTGCCCACAAACGCCTTGTCGATCTTGAGCCGATCGACCGGGAAATCCTTCAGATAAGCCATGCTCGAATAGCCGGTGCCGAAATCATCGATCGACAGCTTGACCCCGACGGCCTTCAGCGCGTGCAAGGTCTGGATGAACTGGCCGGTATCGTGCACCAGCGTCCCTTCGGTAATCTCCAGTTCCAGCAACCTGGGATCAAGACCGGTTTCGGCCAGCACCCGTTCGACCGTGCTGACCAGATCGAAATGGCGGAACTGACGCGGCGAGACATTGACAGCGATCGGCAGCGCCTGCCCCAGCGTACGTTGCAGTTCGCCAGCCATGCGACAGGCGGTCAGCATGACCCACTCGCCGATCTCCTTGATCTGCCCGGTCTCTTCGGCCACCGGGATAAAACTCAGCGGCGAGATCATCGCCTCGCCCGGCGGCTGCCAGCGGATCAGCGCTTCCGCGCCACAGATACGACCCGTGGAGAACTCGATTTTGGGTTGGTAGTACACCACAAATTCATTGTTCTCGATGGCCTGTCGCAACCGATATTCGATATCCAGCCGCTCCATTAGGCCCCGATTGAGCTCGCTGGTATAAAACTGGAAATTATTGCGGCCCAACTGCTTGGCCTTGAACATGGCGGCATCCGCGTGCTTGAGGATATCGCCCGGATCACTGCCGTCATCGGGATACAGACTCACACCGATACTGCAGGAAACGGTGTAATCCCAGCCGTTGATCTCGAATGGCTGGGCCACGGTCGAGAGGATGCGCTGCATGCTCTGCGAAATATCTTCGACCTTCTGCAGGCCGTTGAGCAGCATGACGAATTCGTCCCCGCCCAGGCGGACCAAGGTATCGGATTCGCGCACGCAGGCCGACAGGCGCTGCGCCATATCGACCAGCAATTGATCGCCCACATGGTGCCCCATGCTGTCATTGATCAGCTTGAACTGGTCGAGATCGATGAATGCCACAGCCAGCTTTTCATCGTAACGGTCTGCAAAGCTGATGCATTGCTGCAGTCGGTCGGAAAGCAGCGTCCGGTTGGGCAGGCCCGTCAGACTGTCGTGCGTCGCCTGGTACTCGATCTGTTGCTGGTAATTCTTGCGTTCGGTGATGTCCTCAACCGTGCCTTCGTAGAACAGCAAATTTCCTTTTTCGTCCTTAACTTCTCGTGCATTCTCCGAGATCCAGATAATGTCGCCATTCTTGCGATATACCTGCGCCTCAAAGTGTTGCACCACGCCACGCTCACGCATCAGGGTGATGAATTCGGCCCGCTTGCCGGGGTCCACATAAAGCTGTTTCTGGATATCCGAAATGCCTTCCGCCAGTGCCTCGGCCGATTCGTAGCCATAGATGCGCGCCAATGCCGGGTTAAAATTGAGGTAATGCCCGTCCGTGCTGGTTTGATAGATGCCTTCGATGGCATTATTGAAGATCGAGTGGTAACGTTCTTCGGCTTCGCGCAATGCCCATTCGCTCTGTTTGCGCAATGTAATGTCCTGGATGAAACCCTCCAGCGCCTCGACCTCCCCCTGTTCGTTGTAGATAGGGCTGCCGCATTCCCATACCCAGCGTATCCCGCCGTCGCTGTGCACGATGCGATACTCCACCTCGAATCGCTCCACGGCCCGTACCGATACTTCGATATGATCCCTGACGCGCTGGCGATCCTCTTCGAAGGTGATCTCCTCGTAGGTCACCTTGTTTCCATACAGGATTTCGTCAGGGGAATAGCCTGTCAGTTCCAGGCACCCCTGACTGACGAACACCATGCTCCAGGCCTCGTCATAGAGGCAGCAGTACACCATGCCGCGCAGGTTCCCCATCAGGGAGTCGAGCATGCGCTGGCGATCCTGGAGCAAGAGATACAGATTGCCGCTCATGTTGAACTTGCCAGCCAACGCTTGCACGCCCACCGCAGAAAACTGTTGATAAAATCGATTCATGCAACAGTGCTAGCAGTTTTCATGCCCGATAAAATATCCATGAGCAAACAATGGGATAAAGAATCCAAGCCCATCAGACGGCTTTTAGCAGAAAAAAACCGCACCTGAATGGTGCGGGCCTGATGGATTGAACCCTGGCCGATTTAACGCTGGCGGTTTTGACGTACGCGTTCGAACAGGCAGATGGACGCGGCGGCGGCGGCATTGAGAGATTCGATCGCGCCCGGCATGGGAATGGTAAAACGCTTGCCTGCCGCGTCGATCAGCGCCTGGCCAAGCCCCGCACCTTCGTTACCGATCATGAAGGCGACCGGTCCGCTGAGATCGATGTCGTAAAGCGCCTCCCCCTGCAGGCAGGCCGCCAGCGTCTGGCCATCAAATTGCGCCGCGGTGGCCAGCAGGTCAACCCGCTCCACGACGGGCACCGCGAAATGCGCGCCCATCCCGGCCCGCAGCACCTTGGGCGACCAGGCATCGACACATCCGGCAGACAGCCACACGACCTGGACACCGGCAGCGGCGGCAGAGCGCAGGATGGTGCCGAGATTGCCGGGATCCTGCAGGTCTTCCAGCAGCAATGCAAAATCCGGCTTGGCCGGCACCATGGGCGGTGGAATATCGATGACGGCCAGAATGCCGGTCGGTGTTTCGACGGGAGAAAGCTCCGCGAACAAGGCGTTGGGCAGGACGATGGTCTGCGCGGCCGAGACACGCGCCAGCAGTGCGGCGACCTCGGTGTGCCCCAACCCGCCCTCGCTCACCACCAGCATCTGCAGCAGCTGTCCGGCAGCCACGCAGGCCTCGATCAGATGTACGCCATCCAGCAGCGTCTGTCCGGCCTTGCGGCGCTCGCGAGCCGATTCAGCCAGCTTTTTGAGCTGCTTGAAGGTGGGATTGTCGCGGGATATGATGCTTTTCATCGCCTGTACATGCCTTGAGTATTGGGCCACATTATAGATACACCGCGTCGCTTTCGTTCAAAGAATCCATCTATGCCGCCAACGCGCCTGCGGGCTATTCAAGCCGACATCACCACACTGGACGTTGATGCCATCGTCAACGCCGCCAACCGGACGCTGCTGGGCGGTGGCGGCGTCGATGGCGCCATACACCGGGCCGCAGGACCGGCCTTGCTCCACGCATGCAAACAGCTCGATGGTTGCGCCACGGGCCAAGCCAAGATCACGCAGGGCTACCGATTGCCGGCAAAATACGTCATTCATACTGTCGGGCCGATCTGGTTCGGCGGTGGCCAGGGCGAGGCCGATCAACTCAGGGATTGCTATCGCAACGCGCTGCAACTGGCCGTGGAACACGAGGCGCGCAGCATCGCCTTCCCCGCCATCAGCACCGGCATCTACGGTTATCCTGTCGCATCCGCAGCGGCCATTGCCGTGGCAACCGCGCAAGCGTTCGTGGCACAGCAGCCGGCATTGCAAGAAATCCTTTTCTGCTGCTTTTCCGATGCAGATCTCAAGGTCTACGCATCCCTCCTGAATCCGGGCTGAGAAAAACACTGTTATATTGTCGCCACACGCTGAATTAACCACACCGAATGCATTTATCCACGTTATCGACCGTCGCCGTGCTCCTGTCATCCGGGGCAGTGCTGGTGCTTTGGCTCAAATGGCGCAAGACGATGCGGGCCGAATACATTCGGCATTACGGCTTTCCGCCCGGCCTGTTTGAGAAACTGCGCCAAAAGCGTCCGGAGCTTTCCACCAAAGACTGCCAGCTCGTCGCCAATGCCTTGCGCCAGTTTTTTCTGGCTTACCTGAACAGTGGCTGCAAATTCGTCTCCATGCCCTCCCAGGTGGTCGATGACCTGTGGCATGAGCTGATCCTCTATACCCGTCATTACGCCTTGTTCTGCGACCATGCCTTTGGACGGTTCATGCACCATACGCCAGCCGTGGTCCTGAGCGCCGACAAGCAGGACAACACCGGCCTGCGCCGGTGCTGGTGGTATGCCTGCAAAGAGGAAAACATCAATCCCAAGCTACCGACCCGCCTGCCCTTGCTGTTCGCACTGGACAGCAAGCTCAACATTGCCGACGGCTTCGTATATCAGCCCAACTGCAATGCCTTGCGCAAGGACCAGGGGGGCGGCAACGGCAGCGTCTACTGCGGCGGGGACTTTTCAAGTGCCAGCTTTGATGGCTCGACCGAGGGCTTCGGTGACGCCTCCTCAGGCGACGGCGGTGATGCTGGTGGAGACGGCGGGTGTGGCGGGGGATGTGGTGGCGGTGGGGATTAACCTGTTACTTAACGGCAACACCCCTGTAGCGCAGGCGGCCTCGCCTGCAGCCGATTCATTCATGACGTCATGCAGGCGAGGCCGCCTGCGCTACCAAATAGACGGAACCCACCATGCAACTTGAACGTATTCTTCACTCGCAAGGCTTTGGCAGCCGCAAACTGTGCCGCATCCTCTGTTATGACGGCCGCGTGACCGTCAATGGCGAGCCGTGCGACGACCCCGCCACCGATTTTCCCACCACGGACCTGCATTTCACCGTGGATGGCGAATCATGGCCCTACTGCGAAAAAACCTATGTGATGCTGAATAAACCGGCCGGCTACGAATGCTCGCTGAAACCGCAGTGCCATCCGGGCGTCCATGCCCTGCTCGCAACGCCGCTGCGGGAACGCGGCGTGCAGAACATCGGCCGCCTGGATGAAGACACCACCGGCCTGCTGTTATTCTCGGACGACGGCACCTTCATCCACCGCATGGGCTCCCCCAAGTGGAAAGTCCCCAAGGTGTACGAAGTCACCACCAAACATCCGGCTGACGCGGCGCTGGCACAGACACTGGTAGACGGCGTTCAACTCAACGACGAGCCGGCACCGATCGCCGCGCTGGCCTGCGTGGCCGTCGGCAGCCATACCCTGCACCTGACGCTGGGCGAAGGCAAATACCATCAGGTCAAGCGCATGGTGGCCGCCGCCGGCAACCGCGTCGAAGCGCTGAAACGCATCGCCATCGGCAACCTGGTCCTGCCTGACGACCTGCCCGTCGGCCAATGGCGCTTCCTGAGTGCGGCCGATCTGGAAAAGCTGCGCAGATAAACATTTTGGATTAGTATTATTCTCGACAATCGCATCCCGTTTTCCCTACCGGAATCAAGGAATTGAAATGAAGCCGCAACAGCCCAGCCAATCTGAAGTCAATCCCCTGCTGCATCTGGTCAACGGCGGACGCTTTACCGAGGCCGAAGCGAGTGCGCAAGCCCTGATCAGCCGCTACCCCGGCGCCTTCATCCTGTACAACGTGCTGGGGGTGGCACAGGAAAACCTGCAGAAATTCGAAGCCGCCGCCGCCACCTATCGCAAGGCGCTGACCATAGACCCGAGCATTGCCGAAATTTACGTCAACCTCGGCGCCGTTCTGGGACATCTGGGCCGCGTCGACGAGGCCATCGCCAGCTACCGCAAGGCGATCCAGCTGCGACCCAACATGGTCGTCGCCTATTTCAACCTCGGCATCATCCTGCAGGAGCAAGGCCGCTACGACGAAGCCGTCGCCGCCTATCGCAAAGCCATCGGCCTGGAACCGGGCTTCTACGAAGCCATCGGCAACCTAGGTACGGTGCTGCAGCGACAGGGCAAGCTGGAAGAAGCCACCAGCCTGTACCGGCAAGCGCTGGCCATCCATGCCGACGCCCGCGGTTATTTCAACCTGGGCACCGCATTGCGCGACGAAGGCAAGCATCAGGAGGCCTCCGAGAGCTACCTGAAAGCGCTCCAGCTCAATCCGAATTACGCGGACGCACACAACAACCTGGGCGAAATCTTCCGCGACCGGGGCAACATGGACGAAGCCATCCGGTGTTACGAAAACGCCATGGCCATCGACCCCGACCATCCCAACGCCAACTACAACATGGGCGAATTCCACAGCCTGGCCAAGGAATACGCCAAGGCGATTCCGTATTTCGAACGCTCGCGTTTCGAGGATTTCCAGGAACGCGCCATGGAATGCCTGTACAAGATCGAGCGCTACGACGAGTTCCGCGAAAAACTGAAGTCCATGGTGCGCTCCGGCAAGAAGTCGATGATGCTGGCCACCCTCTCCACGCACCACGCCATCAATTTCGGCGTGCCGGACGAATACAATTTCTGCCCGGAACCGATGCGCTTTGCCTGGCACACCAGCATTCCCGAACTGGCGGAACCCGGCAGCCAGTTGCTGCAGGACGTGCTGGAAACCATAGACCAGACCCCGATCGCCGCGCGCATGCAGGGCCGTCTCTACGCCGGTATGCAATCCGCCGGCAACCTGCTCAAGCGCCCGGAACCGGCGTTTCAGAAACTGGCCGTACTGGTAAAACAGAAAATTGCCGAGTATCGCGAACACTACGCCAACGAAGACTGCGAACTGATCAAGTCCTTCCCCAGGGAAATCGACTTCAGCAGTTCCTGGTACCTGAAAATGAAAAAGGGCGGCAACCTCGGCTCGCACATCCATGAGGAAGGCTGGATCAGCGGCTGCGTCTACCTGAAACTGCCCAAACAGAAGGTGCACGAAACCGATGCCGGCTTCGAGTACGGCACCGACGGCGACAGCTACCCGCGCCAGCACGACAACTTCCCCTCGCACATCGTGGTGCAGGAAGTCGGCGACATCGTGCTGTTCCCCTCCTCGCTGTTCCACCGCACCATCCCGTTCAGTTCGGACGAAGACCGGGTATGCGTGGCATTCGACCTCAAGCCCGACGCCAGCATTCGCTAATTGCTAGGGCCTGCATGGAAAGTCGCGTATAATCCGCGACTTCCGTGCGCCCTACCAATCAGCGTACCGGTCCATTGTTCAAAACGATCACTCCGATCCCTAATTCGTCTGCCTCGATTGGTGCCGCTCAACAGAAGCTGTAGGCCGTCGCAGGAGTATTACCTTGTCTCAAGAAATCAAATTCGCCGACCTTGGTCTGGCACAACCGCTGATGCGTGCCATTGAAGACGCCGGCTACACCAAACCCACGCCGGTACAGGCGCAAGCCATTCCGCAAGTGCTCAAGGGCGGCGACCTGCTGGCCGGCGCACAAACCGGTACCGGCAAGACTGCCGGCTTTACCCTGCCCATCCTGCAGCTGCTGAGCGACAAACCGGTCACGCTGAAACCCGGCCGCCCGCGTGTGCTGGTGCTGGTACCGACCCGCGAACTCGCGGCGCAGGTGGAAGAGTCCGTCAAAACCTACGGCAAATACCTGAAGCACAGCTCCATGGTGATGTTCGGCGGCGTTGGCATCAACCCGCAGATCGACCGCCTGCGCAAGCCGCTGGATATCCTGGTGGCGACACCGGGCCGCCTGCTGGACCATGTGGGGCAAAAGACACTGGATCTGTCCGGCGTCGAAATCCTGGTGCTGGACGAAGCCGACCGCATGCTGGACATGGGCTTCATCCGCGACATCAAGAAAATCCTCGCCATCCTGCCGGTCAAGCGCCAGAACCTGCTGTTCTCGGCAACCTTCTCCGACGAGATCAAGGCGCTGGCCGACGGCCTGCTGAACAACCCCGGCTTTGTCGAAGTCGCACGTCGCAATACCGCCTCGGAGATGGTCGAGCAGACCGTGCACCTGGTGCACCAGAGCCACAAGCGCGACCTGATGAGCCACCTGATCAAAGCCAACGACTGGAAGCAGGTATTGGTGTTCACCCGGACCAAGCACGGCGCCAACCGCCTGGCTGAAAAGCTGGTCAAGGACGGCATCCCGGCGATGGCCATCCACGGCAACAAGAGCCAGTCGGCGCGGACCAAGGCGCTGGCCGAATTCAAGGCCGGGACCATTCCGGTGCTGGTGGCCACCGACATCGCCGCACGCGGCCTGGATATCGATCAGTTGCCGCAAGTGGTCAACTTCGAACTGCCCAACGTGCCGGAAGACTACGTACACCGCATCGGTCGAACCGGCCGCGCCGGTGCCAGCGGTGCCGCCGTGTCGCTGGTCGACCAGGAAGAAGCCAAGCTGCTCAAGGATATCGAGCGCCTGATCAAGCGCGAGATTCCCCGTGTCGCGGTGGAAGGCTTCGTGCCGCCCGCCAAGCCGGAGCCAGAAGCCCCACGCCCACCGCGCCCGCAACAGCAACGTCGCCCACAGGGCGGCCAGCCAGGTCAAGCGCGCAGCGGCAATCCCGGCAGTCGCAACCAGGCACCGCGCAACGGCCAGAAGCGCGGCGATCAACCACGCCAGCCGCAAAAAGCCAAGCCACAGCAAGAGCCCTCGACCAAGCACATGTCGGAAGCTGCTCGCCATCAAGCCATGGCACAGACGCCGATTTTTGCACCCAAGCCAGTACATCGCGGGCAGCGGCATAAATAAGCACTTGCACCACGGAGCGCACCGCGGTCACGCAGGAAACCGAAATGATCCATGCCGTCTCCGTGGCCTCCGTGTTCTCAGTGGTTAAGGATTTTTAGTTTTACCCATGTCACCCGCCCAGCAACGCCTGCACGAGATCTTCGGCTACACCGCTTTTCGCGGTGAGCAGGAGGCGATCGTCAAGCATGTGACGACGGGCGGGGATGTCCTGGTGCTGATGCCCACCGGCGGCGGCAAGTCGCTCTGTTACCAGCTGCCTTCCCTGCTGCGCGACGGCGTCGGCATCGTGGTCTCACCGCTGATTGCGCTGATGCAGGACCAGGTCGATGCGCTGCAACAACTCGGCGTGCATGCCGCCTTTCTCAACTCCAGCCTGGATGCAGAAGCCGCCCGCGAAGTCACCGGGCGCCTGATGCGCGGCGACCTGAAGATCCTCTACGTCGCGCCGGAACGGCTGCTGATGTCCAACTTCCTCGCCATGCTGGAACAGGTGCAGGATGGCCCCGGCATTGCCTTGTTCGCCATCGACGAAGCGCACTGCGTGTCGCAATGGGGTCACGATTTCCGCCCCGAATACCGCCAGCTCACCGTGTTGCACGAACGTTTTCCAAAAGTGCCGCGCATCGCGCTGACCGCAACCGCCGACGCCCCCACCCGCAGTGAAATCGTCGAGCGGCTGACGCTGGAAGACGCACAGCAATTCGTGTCCAGCTTCGACCGTCCCAACATCAAGTACCGCGTCACGCAAAAAAATAACGCGCGCAGCCAGCTGGAAGCCTTTCTCGAAATCGAACACCCCAACGATGCCGGCATCGTCTATTGCCTGTCGCGGCGCAAGGTGGAAGAAACCGCCGACTGGCTGAAATCGCGCGGCTGGGATGCCCTGCCCTACCATGCCGGCCTGGATGCCGGCATCCGCAACGCCAACCAAAGAAGATTCCTGCGTGAAGAAGGCGTGATCATGGTCGCCACCGTGGCCTTCGGCATGGGCATCGACAAACCCAATGTCCGCTTCGTTGCGCACCTCGACCTGCCCAAGAGCATGGAAGGCTACTATCAGGAAACCGGACGCGCCGGGCGCGACGGCCTGCCGGCCGACGCCTGGATGGCCTACGGGCTGGGCGATGTCGTCAGCATGCGGCAAATGCTGGATGGCGGCGATGCGCCCGAGGAACGCAAACGTGTGGAACGCCAGAAACTGGATGCCCTGCTCGGCTTCTGCGAATCCACCGCCTGCCGCCACCAGACCATCCTGCGCTATTTCGGCGAAGAACACCCCGGCAACTGCGGCCAGTGCGACAACTGTCTGGAACCGGTGGAAACCTGGGATGGCACGCAAGCGGCACAAATGGCGCTGTCATGCGTCTACCGCACCGGCCAACGCTTCGGCGTGGTCCACCTGATCGAAGTGCTGCTGGGCAAACAGACGGAAAAGGTCGAGCAATTCAGGCATCACCTGCTCAGTACCTTTGGCATCGGCAAGGATCTCGCGCAAGCCCAATGGAGCAGCGTCTTCCGCCAGCTCGTTGCCGGCGGCCTGCTGGCAACCGACATCGAAGCCTATGGCGGCCTGCGCCTGACCGAAGCCGCCCGGCCGGTACTCAAGGGGGAGCAGGAGGTCTGGCTGCGCCGCGACGCCGAGGTGTCCAAGCGCAGGTCCAGCAAGGCTGAGCGCGCAGCGCGGGCGAAAGAAGGCTACGAAGGGGTCAACGATGATCTGCTGTGGCACGCGCTCAAGGCCAAGCGCATGGATCTGGCCAAGGATCAGGGCGTTCCGCCCTATGTCATTTTCCACGACAGCACGCTGCTGGAAATCCTCAATCAAAAACCGCAGACGCTGGACCAGATGGGCCGCATCAGCGGCGTTGGCCAGGCCAAGCTGGCCAGATACGGCGATGATTTTCTCAAGGTGCTGGAAGATCATGCAAATGGAGCGGAATAATGCAGATCTGGGTTGATGCCGACGCCTGCCCCGGCGTGATCAAAGAGATCCTGTTCCGGGCCGCACAACGCGCACAGATCATGACCACGCTGGTCGCCAACCAGTTGCTGCGCGTCCCGCCTTCGCCGTACATCCGCGCCCTGCAGGTGCCGGGTGGATTCGACGTGGCTGACGACCGCATCGTGCAGGAGGTTGCGCCCGGCGATCTGGTGATCACCGCCGATATTCCGCTGGCGGCGCAGGTGATCGAGAAAAAGGCCCACGCACTGAATCCGCGCGGCGAGTTCTACACCCCGGACAACATGCGCGAACGCCTCGCCATGCGAAATTTCATGGTAGAACTGCGCGGCAGCGGCGTGGATATTTCCGGGCCATCCAGTTTCAGCCAGAGCGACCGCGCGGCCTTTGCTGCACAATTGGATCGTTTTCTGGCGAAACACCATTAAAATACGTACCTACGAATTGTTTCAGGTAGCGCAGGTGGCCTCGCCTGCAAGCGGCCACAAGATGCTGCGCAACCATGCAGGCGAGGCCGCCTGCGCTACAATCCTCCGGCCGCTGGTGGACTGAAATAGCACAAGGGTAAATTTGAAGATCGATATGGAAACCGAAAAAGTACGCCTTTCAAAAGTCATGTCCGAACAGGGCATCTGCTCGCGCCGCGAAGCCGACAGCTATATCGAACAAGGGCTGGTGTTCGTCGATGGCGTGCGCATCAGCGAACTCGGCACCCGCATCTTCCCGACCCAGAAAATCACCCTGGCCAAAGGGGCGCAGGTGCAGCAACAGGCCCGCGTCACCATCCTGATGCACAAACCCATGGCCTACGTGTCCGGCCAGGCGGAAGACGGCTATCAGCCTGCCGTTGCCCTGATCAATGCCAACTCCCGCTTTGCGGGCGACCAGTCGCCGCTGCGCTTCAGCCCTGGCCATCTGAAAGGCCTGGCACCGGCCGGGCGCCTCGACATTGATTCCACCGGCTTGCTGGTACTGACGCAGGATGGTCGCATCGCCAAGCTCTTGATCGGCGACGACTCCAAGATCGAGAAGGAATATCTGGTGCGGGTCAAAGGCAAGCTGAACGAGCAAGGCATGAAGCTGCTCAATCACGGCCTCTCGCTCGACGGACAAGCCCTGCGCCCGGCCAAGGTCAGCTGGCAGAACGAGGATCAACTGCGTTTCGTGCTGCGCGAAGGCAAGAAGCGCCAGATACGCCGCATGTGCGAGATGGTCGGCTTGCAAGTGGTCGGCTTGAAACGCGTGCGCATCGGTCAGGTCAAACTTTCAGACCTCCCCGTCGGCCAATGGCGTTATCTGGGAGAACACGAGCGGTTCTAACGGCGGCTGCCGCCTTGCGCTTGGCGCTTGCTGCACGCTAATCGGATAGCGCTATCCGATCGCTGGAATTTCGTGGGAGAATGGCGGTCAAATTTGACGATTAATGGGCCGGGTTCATACCATGCACAACCACAAAGAAACCGTCCGTAAATTCTACGAAGTCATCTGGAACAACGATGACAAGTCCATCATTCCGGAACTGCTGAGCGAAGATTTCAGCTTCCGCGGCTCGCTCGGGCTATCGCAGCGCGGGCACCGCGGTTTCTCCCTGTACATGGATTTCGTCCGCTGCGCACTCGGCAACTACCGTTGCGAGATCGTGGACATGATCGCCGAAGGCGACAAGCTCTATGCGCGCATCCAGTACTCCGGCGTCCATCAGGGCGAACTGTTCGGCTATGCGCCCACCCACGGCAAGATCAAATGGGAAGGCGTCGCCGCCTTCACCTTCGAAAACGGAAAAATCTCCGAAATCTGGGTGCTGGGTGACTTGCACAACGTCATCAAGCAGCTTGCCCGCTATCTCGAATAAACCCGTACCCACGCAAACAAGGCCATCCGCCTAGCGACGCGCCCTCGGCTTCGCAGCGGGTGCAGGCCTGCGCGGTGCGGGCGCGGCGCCCCGCAACTTAGCGTTGACCACGCGCGGATTGGTCGTACCGGCGGGTTGCCACTCCGGCACCAAGTGCTTCTTGCCGTTGCCGATCAGGTCGGCACGCCCCATGGCTTTCAGCGCCTCGCGCAGCAGCGGCCAGTTGGCGGGATCGTGATAGCGCAGAAATGCCTTGTGCAGTTTGCGCTTGCCTGCCGCACGCGGAATCGGCACGTCTTCGCTGGTCTTGGTCACCTTGCGCAGCGGGTTCTTGCCTGAATGGTACATGGCCGTGGCCATCGCCATCGGCGTGGGCGTGAAGTTCTGCACCTGATCCAGCCGGAAATTGTTGCGCTTGAGCCACAACGCCAGATTCAGCATGTCTTCATCGGTGGTGCCCGGGTGAGCGGCGATGAAGTAAGGGATCAGGTACTGTTCCTTGCCCGCCTCTTTCGAAAACTTCTCGAACATCTGCTTGAATCGGTCATAGGCCCCCATGCCCGGCTTCATCATCTTGGACAGCACGTTTTCTTCGCTGTGCTCGGGCGCGATCTTGAGATAGCCGCCGACGTGGTGCTGCACCAGTTCCTTGACGTATTCCGGCGAGCGCACGGCGAGGTCGTAACGCAGCCCGGAGCCGATCAGGATCTTCTTCACACCCTTGATCTGGCGGGCCTTGCGATACAGTTGCACCAGCGCGCTGTGATCCGTGTTCAGGTTGTCGCAAATGTCCGGGTAAACGCACGACAGCTTGCGGCAGGCCGTTTCGATCTTAGGGTCCTTGCAGGCCAGCCGGTACATATTGGCCGTCGGCCCGCCCAGGTCCGAAATAATGCCGGTAAAGCCCTCGACCTTGTCCCGGATTTCCTCGATCTCATGCAGGATGGAGGCTTCGGACCGGCTCTGGATGATGCGGCCTTCGTGTTCGGTAATGGAGCAGAAGGTACAGCCGCCGAAGCAGCCGCGCATGATGTTAACCGAGAAGCGGATCATTTCCCACGCCGGGATCTTGGCTCCCTTGTAGGCAGGATGCGGGCCACGCGCATAGGGCAGGCCAAACACATGGTCCATCTCTTTGGTCGTCAGCGGAATCGGCGGCGGGTTGAGCCACACTTCGCGATCGCCATGGCGCTGCACCAGGGCGCGGGCATTGCCGGGGTTGGATTCCAGGTGCAGCACGCGCGACGCATGGGCATACATCACCGGGTCCTTGGAAACTTCTTCGTAGGCAGGCAAGCGCACGACTTGATGCGCACGGTCCGGCTTGGGCTTGCGATGTATCTGCACGGCTTTCACGCCGGTATCGGGCACGCCGTCCGACACGCAGGCGGCGCCTTCTGCCATCTGCATCACATAGGGGTTGATGTGCGGGTCGACGTGGCCTGGACGGTCCATGCTGGTGGAATCGACTTCCAGCCAGTCTTCGGGGATGTTCTTGCGCAAAAACGCTGTGCCGCGCAGATCGGTGATGTCACGGATATGTTCGCCCTTGGACAGGCGATGGGTCAGTTCCACCAGGGCGCGCTCCGCGTTGCCGTAGAGCAGGATGTCCGCCTTGGAATCCACCAGCACCGAACGGCGCACCTTGTCGGACCAGTAGTCGTAATGGGCAATGCGGCGCAGGCTGGCCTCGATGCTGCCGATCACCACCGGCACGTCGGAAAAAGCTTCGCGGCAACGCTGCGCGTACACCAGTACGGCGCGATCCGGCCGCTTGTCGGCAGCGCCCCCCGGCGTATAGGCGTCGTCAGAACGGATCTTGCGCTCGGCCGTATAGCGGTTGACCATGGAGTCCATGTTGCCGGCGGTGACGCCAAAATACAGGTTGGGCTTGCCCAGCGACTTGAAGGCTTCGGCGCTTTGCCAGTCCGGCTGCGCCAGGATGCCGACGCGAAATCCCTGCGCTTCCAGCAACCGTCCGACCAGCGCCATGCCGAAGCTGGGATGGTCGATATACGCATCCCCCGTCACCAGGATGATGTCGCACGAATCCCAGCCGAGCGCGTCCATTTCCTTGCGCGTCATCGGCAGGAAAGGCGCAGGACCGAAACGTTTGGCCCAGTAAGGTCGGTAGGAAGTCAGTTCGCGTGGCATTTGCATAGGGCGACATTGTACGCTTTGCGGGCCAAGCATTGGACCCGTCAGCCGGTACGGCTATTCAGAGGTGTGACGTGAAATCGGGCTAGAACAGCGCCAAAACGAACAAGCCGACGCCACCGGCGGCGGCCCCCAGCGCGGCCACAAACAGCCAGCGCCGACGCGTCAGCGCGGTGATGGAGGCGAGGGAAATCGCCACTTGCAGCAGTGTCATCCCTTCCGCCATGCGGTGATGCGGACGCATCACGCGGGCGCTTTCCTCATTGGCCGTAATCGAGGCGTGGTCCAGCGCCTCGGCCTGCGCCTTGTAGCCGGCCATTTCCTCGCGGTAGCGCAACAATTCGGCGGTGTGTTTTTCCTTCTGCCCGGCAGGCGCCAGTTCCAGCGCCAGTTCGGACAAGTGCGCCTTCATGCTCTTGCCCTGGTACTGCGCCCAGACATCCGAGGCTTCGGCCTTTTTCAGCACGGCTTCGTTCTTGAACATCATGGCTTCGTTTTGCGTCAGCCCGCTTTCGTAGCTGATATACGCGCCAAGCGTCGCCAGCACCGCGGTGAACAAGGCCACGCGCTGCGAGAGCCCATCGCCATGTCCGCCTTCGTGCGGTTCGTGCGGACCATGCACGTGAAATTCTTCATCACTCACGAATTGGAACTCTTTTCGTCAGAGAAATACGGGAACAACAGCGGCAGCAACAGCAAGGTGAAGAAGGTGGCCGTCACCAGGCCGCCCACGATCACCACTGCAAAGGGTCGCTGGGTTTCGGAACCGATGCCATGCGACAACGCTGCCGGCAACAGGCCCAGACCCGCCATCAGCGCGGTCATCAGAATCGGCCGCAGGCGGCTGACTGCGCCTTCGAGTACAGCCTCGGCAGAGGCATGCCCCTCCAGCAACAGGTGCTTGATCTGCTCCAGCATGATCACGCCGTTCTGCACCGAAATCCCCGCCAGCGCAATGAAACCGACCGCCGCCGACACCGAGAGATGCAAGCCAGCCAGCGCCAACCCTGCCAGCCCGCCGATCAGGGTGAACGGGATCAACAGCAGTACCAGCAAGGCATTGCGGACGGACTTGAACGCCCAGAACAGCAGCACGAAGATCATCAGCAAGGACAGCGGCACGATCACTTCCAGGCGCTTCATCGCGCGTTGCTGGTTTTCGAACTGGCCGCCCCAGACCATGGTGTAGCCAGGCGGCAGGCCGACCTGGTCATGCACCTTGGCCATCGCCTCTTGTACGAAGCTGCCCTGGTCGCGGCCCAGCACATTGACCTTGACCGCCGCGATGCGCGAGATCTCTTCGCGCGCAATGCGGTTGGCACCCTGACGCACCTCAATCGTGGCCAGTTCGCCCAGCGGAATGGTCGCGGTATGGTCCGGCAACGCGACCGGCAGTTCGGCAATGTCGTCCACGGCATCGCGGAACGGCTCCTGCAGCCGCAAGGTGACATCGAAGCTGCGATCGCCCTCATAGAAGGTATTGACGGCCGTGCCGCCCAGTGCAGTCTGTATCGTATTGTTCACGTCACCCGCCGCCATGCCATAGCGTGCCAGCTTGGCGCGGTCCAGCGAGATATCGACTTCGCTGTTGCCGGTAATGGGAATCGCACCGACGTCGGAAGCACCGCGTACGCTGCGGATGACCTCGGCCACCTGCTCTGCCTTCTCTTCCAGCACGGCCAGGTCGGGGCCAAAGATCTTGACCGAGATCTCCCCCTTCACGCCGGAAAGCGCTTCTTCCACGTTGTCCTGGATCACCTGCGAGAAATTGGTCGGGATGCCGGGAATCTCATGGATCTTCTTCGACATGTCCTCGATCAGCGCCTCCTTGTCGGCAAAGCGCCAAGTGTCGTGCGGCTTGAGGCTGGCCAGGATTTCCATGTTATTCGGGCCCTTGGGGTCGGTGCCGTCATCCGGCCGACCGAGCTGCGAAACCACGTTCTCGACTTCCGGGTAAGTCCTGAGTATCTTGCGGACCTCCTGTTCGATTTCCTTGGTCTTTTCCAGCTTGGTGGAAGGGGCCAGCGGCATGGTGATCCACAAGTTGCCTTCATCCAGTTTGGGCAGGAACTCCGTGCCCAGGCGCGATGAAAGCAGCAGCGCGACGACCAGTATCCCGACCGAAACCGCCGTGATCGGCAAGGCCGTGGACTTCAAGCGCACCAGCAGCGCGCGATAGCGCTCCTGCAGCGCATGCATCCAGCCGCTGTGCTTTTCCGCCATGTCTTCACGCCGCATGGTGTAGGAAAGCAGCGCCGGCACCAGCGTGAGCGTCAGCAAAATGGCGCCGAGCAGCGCGAAGCTCAAGGTGAATGCCATGGGTGAGAAAATACGCCCTTCCACGCGCTGGAAGGTAAAGATGGGCAGGAACGCCAGAATGATGATGGCCTTGGAAAACAGGATGGGGTGACCCATCTCCACTGCCGTCTGCTTGAGCGTGTGGATGCGCCAGCCGTAACCCGCGTGCTGCGGGCTGCCGTCGCGCGCGCCCAGTGCCAGCTTGACCATGAGCGCCTCGACCAGCACCACGGCACTGTCGATGATGATACCGAAGTCGACCGAGCCCAGTGAGATCAGGTTGGCCGACATGCCGCGGCTATCCATGATGATGAAGGCGAACAGCAGAGACAGGGGGATCACTGCCGCCACGATCAGCGCCGCGCGCCAGTTGCGCAGGAACACCATCAGGATGGATACCACCAGGATGGCGCCGACCAGCAGGTTCTCCGTCACGGTATGCACCGTGTGCTGCACCAGCGTCGTCCGTTCGTAATACGGCAGAATTTTAACGCCCTTGGGCAGCGTGGCATTGATCTGCGCCACTTTTTCGCGCAGGCCCTCCACCACTTTGGCAGCGTTCTGGCCCTTGGTCATGACCACCACGCCCTGCACCACGTCGTTGCGGTCATTGAAGGCCACGATCCCAGAACGCGGACGGTCGCCGACGGAAACCTCGCCCAGATCGCTGACCAGAATCGGCCGTCCAGCGCGGGAGGCAACAACGGTCTGCGCGATATCGTCCAGACGCTTGTACAGCCCGACGCCGCGGACCACCAAGGCCTCTTCGCCGCGGTGCATCAGCCCGCCGCCCACATTGCTGCTGCTGTTGGTCAGCGCCTGGCTGACCTGGTCGATGCTGACCTCGAACTTCTTCAACTGGTAGGGGTTGAGGTTTACCTGATACTGCTTGACCGCACCGCCGTAGCTGACGACATCGGCCACGCCAGGCACGGTATGCAGCACCGGCTGGATTTGCCAGTCCTGGATCGCACGGATCTCGCGCAAAGGCATGTCCTTGGGCGCGTCCAGGGTGTAGCGGTAAATTTCACCGACCGCGGTGGAGAGCGGTGCCAGCGACGGCTGGAAATTCTGCGGCAGATTCGCATCCGGAATCCGCTCCAGCACCTGCTGACGCGCAAAGTAATCGTCGGTATGGTCAGAAAACGTCAGCGTCACCACCGACAAGCCGGTAATCGACACGGACCGTTTCTGGGTCAGATGCGGCACGCCCGCCATCGCCCGTTCAATAGGCAGGGAAACGGCACGCTCGACTTCTTCCGGCGCCAGGCCAGGGGCCTGCGTCACGATGACGACGTGCACGTCTTCCACGTCAGGGAATGCCTCGATCGGCAGATTCTGTACGGCAGACCAGCCAGCAATGGCCACCACCACGGCGGCCATCATGACGAACACACGCTGCTGCAGCGCAAAGGTAATCAGTTTATCGAGCATTTACTTGCCTTCAGCCAGTTCGGCATTCAGCAGGATCGCACCTATGGTCACGATCTTCTCGCCGGCCTTCAGGCCTTCTTGGACAACAGCATACTCACGCGACTGTTCGCCCAGGGCAATACGGCGTTTTTGCAGTCGGCCGGGGGCCGCCTCAACGAACACATAGCTGTACAGGCCATCTGTCACCAATGCGGTATTGGGCACACGCACCACCAACCGCTGACCGTCTGCGAGCGGCGTAATGCGTGCGTACATCTCTGGCTTCAGGCGCCCGCCCTTGCTGTCTACGCTGCAACGCACCGGCACACGACGCGTGGCCGGGTCAAGCAGCGTGCCTATGCTCAGCACCTTGCCGTTAAAGGTTTCGCCGGGATAGGCATCGACTTCCAGGCTAATGGCCTGGTCCACTTTCACCTTGGACAGGTCATGTTCCGGCAAGTCGATCACGGCCCACAGATGACTGGGGTTGGTAACGACGAACAAGGGATTCACGGCATCCGGGCGTACCTCCATCCCGGGGTTGACCTGGCGATCGACCACCACCCCGGCAATCGGGCTGCGCACGGCGTAATTCTCGCCACCGCGGGCACCGCCCAGATTGCTGAGATGGGCACGTGCGCGCACGGCTTCGGCCTCGGACTGCGCCATGTCGGCCTGGCTGGATTCCAGGTCTTTCTGGGCGATCACGCCGTGCTCATACAGCAACTGGCTGCGTTCTATTGCGCGTTTCTTGAGGTTGAGGTCGGCTTCTGCCTTGCGACTGTCTGCGACAGCACTGCCCAGGTCTGGCGAGTCCATCTGCATCAGCACCTGGCCTGCCTTGACGGTATCGCCCACCTTGGCATTGATGCGCAAGGCACGTCCGAGCACCGGTGAGAAGATACGCGCGGTGTGGTCTTCGTCCAATGCGACGCGCCCGTTCAGCGCCTCGGCTGCGGCCTCGGGCACCTGCTCGGCCGGCAAGATCTTCAGCTTGGCCAGTTGCGGTGAATCTGCAGGCAACAGCACCGTATCCCTGGCGGGCGCCGGGGCGGCCGTTTTCTTCTGCGGCTCGGCAACAGCGAATTGGCTCAGGGTGAGGAGGAGGACAAACAGGAGGGAGGGATTCTTCATGGCATTGGGGTTTCTGAGGTTGTAGCGGCACGCCAGGCAGCTTCGGCCTTGGCATAATCGGCATGGGTCGTCACGGCTTCAAGTTGCAGGGCCCGCAGGGTGCGACGCGCATCCAGCAGATCCATGACGCCAATGGCGCCATGTCGGTAAGCAAAATCGGCAGCATCGGCCGATTTTTGCGCGGCCTCCAGCACGGATTCATCATAGCGTTTCGCGCGTTCGCCGGCTGACAGCAAATCGGCGCGCGCCTGGTCCACTTCGCCGATGGCCTGCGCACGCACGCGCTCCTGATCTTCCATCGCCGTGGTCATGTTGACTTCAGCCCGAGCGATTTCGCCCTGGTACTGGTAATTGGTAAACAGCGGAATGCTGATGCCGCCGCCGATTGCGCTTTTCGCATCGCTGTTCGGGGCATGCTCAAACTCGACGCCCACAGTGACGTCGCGCGTTTGCAGCGAGCGTGCCAGATCGCGCTGTTTTTCTGCTTGGCGGATACGCGATTCCGCAGCCCGCATATCCGGACGCTGCATCAGCATGTTTTCATCCCAGGCAGGTTCAGCCAGTGCGGTCTGCGGGAAGCCATCCACGGCGTTCAGGTCTTTGGCCGATGCCTCCAGGCCTATCATGTAGGCCAGCGCTGCCTGGGCTTTCTGACGATCCGCCGCCGCCTGCCGCAAGTCGTTCAGAGAACGCAAGGCATCCACGCGGATTCTCGCCACGTCGGCCGCGGCGATGTCCCCTGCGGACAGGCGAAACTCAGCGGCTTTGACCGTGCCGTCATAAAGTTCTGAGCTCTCGCGATAAATGCGTTCTTTTTCCTGGGCCAGCACCAGGTCGTAATAGGCGGAAGTCAGTGCCGAAAGCTGCTGCCTTTGCAGGTCTGCCAGATCATGCTTTCCGGCCTCGACGCCTTGCTCCGCGACGGCTGTGCGCAACTCGCGCTTGCCGCCGCGCTCGATCAGCTGATCCACGCGCGCGACCACATCCATGCGCTCGGCCTTGAGTACATTCCCGTTACGCCCCTCCAGCCGGAGCGCCGCAGCATTGACCGATAACGTCGGATTGGGGCGTTGCCCCGCCGCCACGGTATCGGCCTGCAACCCTTCCACTGCACGCCGCCCAGCCAGCAGCTCGCGATTTTTTTCCAGCAGCAGCTGGCGTGCGGCATCCAGCGTCAGGCTACTGGCGGAAAATCGGGGTTCCGCGTGCAGGCCCGCCGAAAAGGCGAGTGTCACAAGAAATATGAAAGTTTTACAGCGCATCACATAATCCCTGTTTGAATGGCGGCCAGTGTAGGCCGTGTGGCTTACTATGACCTTACATTTTGATGACAGTTTTGTATCCATCCATGTCCAAAATACGTTTTTTCAAGAGGGCTTTGGCGGTTTCATCCGTCTCGGCTAAACTCTCAAGCTCACCGTCCTTACGAGTAACCCTGCCTTGTCCAAACTCGCCATCTTTTTCTGGTTGCTCAACATCGCGCTGGATACCGCCGGCCACCTCGCCCTGAAATCAGCCGCCATCGCCGAGCACGAAACCGAGTGGGGACGATGGAAGACCATGCTGAGTTCGCTGCCGCTGTGGATAGGCATCAGTTGCTTCGGGCTGGAGTTCCTGGTCTGGCTGGCACTCCTCTCGCTCATCCCGCTCTCCCTGGCCATGCTGATCGGCTCGGTTAACATCGTCGCTGTGATGCTGGCCGGCAAGCTGCTGTTCCACGAACGCCTCGATCGCATGCGCATCGCCGGCATGTGGTTCATTACCATCGGTGGCGCGCTGGCGGGGGGATTTGCCTCATGAGTACCAAACGCTTCTACCTCCTCGGCTTTGGCGCACTGATGCTGTTCGATACATTGACCCAGACCTCGTTCAAGCTGGCATCCACCCATGCCGGCGAATTCCAGCTCTCGCTGGAATGGCTGCTACAGGTGTTCCACAACTACTGGATTTTTCTCGCCCTTACGGGCTATCTCGGCTCGTTCATCACCTGGATGACGCTGCTCAAGCACGCACCGGTCGGCCCTGCCTTTGCCGCATCGCATATCGAAGTGGTCACAGTACTGGGTGTTTCAGTGCTTTATTTTGGCGAGCGTCTGTCGCTGATGCAGGTCATCGGCGCACTGCTGATCTTCATCGGCATTATTTTCCTCAGCAAAAGTGAAGCGGAGCACCCGCATTGAGGGAAATCCCGCCCACCGCCGGCCTACCCCTGCAATGGCGTGACCTGCTGCCGGTTGGCCGCGTGCTGGAACACGATCTGGCCGATTTCCTGCAGGTGCCGGCGGTGCAGATCACCTGTTCCGGCACCGCCGCGCAGGTCATCACGCTCAGGACCATCCAGCAGCAAAGCAAACGCCGCAAGGTCATCCTGCCCGCCTTTACCTGCCCGCTGGTCGCCCTCGCCGTCCTGCATTGCGGGCTGGAACCGGTCTTGTGCGATCTGGCCCCCGGCCACTTTGATTACGATCCGGTCCAACTGTCAGAACTGTGCGATGACGACACACTGGCGGTGGTCGCCACCCACCTTGGCGGGCGCGTCGCCAATCTCGATGTGATCCTGCAACTGGCCAGCGATTACGGCATCTGGGTGATCGAAGATGCTGCCCAGTCGCTGGGGGCTACCTGGGAAGGTCAGCCGGTAGGCATGATAGGCGACGCCGGCTTTTACAGCATGGCAGTGGGAAAAGGCCTCACCACCTATGAAGGCGGCATCCTGCTCACCCGCGACGACACGCTGCGCGCGCAATTGCAGGCTACTGCCGCCGATATTGCGCCATTCAAATGGGGTTGGGAACTGATGCGCAGCGTGGAACTGCTCGGTTATGCCGCACTATATCAACCCTGGGGGCTGCCCCTGGCCTATGGCCTGCCGCTGCGGCGGGCATTAAAGCAAGGCCACCTGATCGAAGCCGTCGGCGACGATTTTTCCGATGACATCCCGCTGCATCAGGTGGGGCTCTGGCGTAAAGCCGTTGGAGCGAATGCCTTGGAACGCCTCCCGGACTTCATCCAGAACACGACTGCGCGCGCCGCGGAACGGCTGCCCAGGCTGGCGGCCATTCCCGGCCCCCAGGTCTTGACCGACACCCCAAGTGGGCGCGGCACATGGCCGTTCTTCATGGTATTGATGCCGAGCGCTGCGGCGCGAGACGCGGCACTGGCCAAGCTGTGGGAGAGCGGCCTGGGAGTCAGCCGGCTGTATATCCATGCCCTACCAGACTACCCTTACCTGCAGGGCCGACTGACCAACACCGACACGCCCAACGCGCGAGACTTTGCCAGCCGCATGCTGACGATTTCGAACAGTTTGTGGCTGGACGACGATGCCTTTGCGCGCATCCTGTCCGAGATTGAAATCTCAGCCCGCCAGCCAGCCTAAAATCTGCTGGTTGACCTGCTGATGCTGCGTTTGCCAGCGCAACAGGTCGGTTTCGTCGATTTCCGTCTGCCCATCCAGCCCGCTCAGCAGACGCTTGAACCGGCTCTGGTACTGGTAGACCGACACCTCCCCCGTGACGTCGCTGCCGATCACGCGTGAACCGAACATCGCAATCGCAGCCTGCAATTCGGTCAGGCGCATCACGCCCTGATCCCAGTTGGTCTGGACATCTTCGGGCGACAACACATCCTTGTCGATGGTGAGATAGATCGGATCGGTGGTCCGGGCGATGTCGCCGGAAAAAGCCGCCAGCATCGCGGCTGTCGTATCGAAGGACTGGCTTTGCGTGATCCCCAGTGTTCGCATCCAGCCGAGATCGCGTCCGACGCACCAGTAGCGCACCTTGCCGCTCCGCAGGTTGCGCACATGGTTCTCCCAGCCGTGCGCAGCTTCGACATCGTGCGAGGTGATGCCCAGCACATGCACCTGCGACACGAACGGCAGGCGGCTGACGTGCCATACCCATGAGCCGCAGTGGATGCCGAAGGGATAGCGCATGTTGTCCGGATGGTTGTCGAACAGCACCACCTGCAGCGAGCGCCCTAATGCCTCGAAGCGCCTGATCAGCAAATGGCTGAGATGGTGGTAATCGCCACTGCCGAGAAAGACCGTGTCGCGCGCCGCCTGGGCAAACGCGCCCAACTCGGCGTCCAGACCGGAAAACAGGCGTTTCGTGCACCCGAAGCGGATGCGTTCCTGCCAATGGCTGAGCGCAATCCGCTGCTCATTGGCCAAGGGCAGCACCGCCCCGTCGAAATCAAGGATGCGCGGCGTCATGCCACTGGCTGTCGGATTCAAAGAAACGTTTGATCGGTTGCAAGACATTGCGGATCAAGGGATTGCGGATATAGACGGCATGGCGTGTAAACGTGAAGCTGGCCCCCAGATGGCGCTTGATTTCCGGGTCGGTCCAGCCGGCCACGTAATGGGTCAATCCCCGTTCCAGCGCGTACTGCAGGTTGTGCAGCCAGCTGACGAAGTACAGGTGGTGTTCGCGCGCGGCCGGATAGGAAAAACCGACGTATTTATCCAGCAGCATGCCGTTGTGGACAAAGCACAGGTTGTAACCGATCAGTTGTCCGTCGACCTTGTAGTTGAACACCACGCCGCCATTCGCCGCATCCTGCAACACGGCCCGGAAGAATTCAGGCGACAGCAGGTCGAAATGGATGTCGCTCTGGTCATAGACATTCTTGTACAGCGTGTAATACGCGTCCAGCAGTGCCACATCCTGAAACCTGGCATCCCCGGTGGCGACATTCTCGATTTCAACATCTGTCGCCTGCTTCAGCTTGCGTGTGATGTCCTTGCGACGGCTTTTGGACATGCGCGCCAGGAATTCGTCGGTCGAGGCGAAGTCGATCGGCACGTAAGCCAGCGCCTGTCCATCCAGCATGAAAAACCCGACCTGCTGGCCCGCGGCGGCGAACGCCTGCGCGTAGTCGTGCGCATGCGCGCCGACCAGCACCGGATCCGAGGGGATATCCTTGACGATGAGGAACGAGTACGCCTTTGCTTTGTCCAGCAGCGCCGCAACAAAGTCATCCGGAGTCTGGTGCGTCGGCAATAGGCCGTATTCAGACACGGTCGCACCGATGAAACAGGTATGGGGACGCAGCAGCTTGCGCCACCAACCATGCAGCGGCAGCGCCCCAAGCTTGCTGCGTTCGGCCGGCGCCATGGTCGTGAGCAGATCGAATCGGGTAGAAAATGCGGGGATGCCCGCAACTTCAAAAGTCTGAAAACCTTCCGGTGGATGCGCCAGAAACTGGCCGATCAGGGCAGGCGGCTCAATCAGATTATGCAACTGACGCGCCCCCTCAGACCTTGCGTGCGATCAGCACCCCGCTGGTACCACCAAACGCGAAGGAATTGGACATCACGGTGTCGACCTTGACGTTCTCGCGGCCCACGTTGGGGATGTAGTCCAGGTCGCATTCCGGGTCAGGCTGCGCCAGATGCGCCGTCGGCGGCAAGGCCTGCTTATCGATCGCCATCATGCAGGCGACAAATTCGACCGCACCCGCCGCCCCCATCAGGTGGCCATGCATGGACTTGGTCGAGCTGACCGGAACCCCGGTGCCGCACACCTGCTTGATGGCATTGGTCTCGGTGACATCGTTCAGCTTGGTGCCGGTGCCATGGGCATTGATGTAATCGAGCTGGTCCGGCGTGATGCCGGCTTCGTCCAGCGCACGACGGATGGCACGTGCCTGTCCTTCGACGGAAGGCTGGGTAATGTGGCTGGAATCGTTGCTGCTGCCGTAGCCGATGACTTCAGCGTAAATATGGGCGCCGCGCGCAAGCGCGCGCTCCATGTCTTCGAGGATCACCATCGCGGCGCCTTCTCCCAGGACCAGACCACTCCGGTTGGCGGAGAAAGGCTTGCAGGAAGCCTCGGGGTGTTCCGTGTCTTCGCTCGCCAGGGTACGCAGGGCTTCCCAGGCCTTGATGGTGCCAAACGTCAGCAGCGCCTCGGTACCGCCGGCCAGCATGACATCAGTGTAACCGTGCCGGATCTGGCGGGTTGCTTCGCCGATGGCGACAGAGGAGGAGGAACAGGCGGTACAGAAGGTCAGATCGGGACCGGTCAGGCCGAAATCGAGCGCGACTTGCGCACTGGCGGCGTTATTCATCGCCATCAGCACGGTAAACGGCTTGAGCCGCTTGGCGTTCTCGCGATACAGACGGACATAGCCTTCTTCGATGGAGGCCGCGCCGCCCATGCCGGTGCCGAGGTAGACGCCCATGCGTTCGCGATCTTCACTTTCGAGATCGAGGCCGGCATCGGCGATTGCCTGCTGGCTCGCCGCCACGGCAAACTGCGTGACGCGATCCATGGTCGCGGCCTTGTTCTTGACGAAGTGCGCCAGCGGATCGAAATCCGTGATCCAGCCGGCCAGTTGTGCGTCCAGCTCACCGACAAACTCGGTTTCCAGGCGCTTGATGCCGGACTTGCCGGCCATCAGGTTGGCGAAGAAGGTTTCCGGGTCGTTGCCGACCGGCGAAAGGATCCCGAGGCCGGTAACGACAACACGCCTGTTCGCCATTACTTGCCTTGCTCTTGGCGCAGGCGGTCGATCAGCGCAACGACGTCTTGCACGGTCTTGATGGCGACTTCCTCATTCGGCACCTTGATGCCGAACTTTTCTTCGGCATCGAAAATAATGTCGAACGTATCGAGCGAATCGATATCGAGCGACTCGAAAGTGGAGGTCAGCGTGACTTCATCGGCTGGTTTCTCGAACTTCTTTGCGATGATGTCTCGCAGGACTTCAAACGTATCCAAAATACTCTCCTAGGCGGGTAGCGCAGCGTGCTTCTTGAAGAACTCGGCCATGCGCTTTGCAATATCGTCGCGACGCTTGTCCAGAGTGACGACATGGTAGGTGTCGTCCACGAAAAAAGTCTCGATCTGACGCGTGCCCAGCTTCTTGGCAACGAAATGTGCGTTCTTCAGGCTGGCCGTGTCGTCTTCGGTCGAGTGGACGATCAATGCCGGCGATTTTACATGGGGCAGTGCCGCCTTGGCCACTTTGATAAAGCGGTTGCTTTCGTGGATGGTGACCGCTGAGGTGCGGAATATCCCCACTTTTTCGGTCGCCTGCGCATCGCGATTCTCCAGCACGGCATGCACCATGGCGCGCGTGCGTTCGCACTTGATGCCGTAGGGCGGCGTTTCATCCCAGTGCAGGAAATAGCGCAACGGACTGTGCAACACCACCGGCAGCAGAAACTTGCGCTTCAACCTCGGCATGTTCCAGCCATCGTAAAAGAAGGTGGACGACATCAGGCCCAAACCGGCGACCTTTTCGCCCTTCTCCGCTGCAAGCTTGATGGCGAGCAAGGCGCCAATGGACAGCCCGGCAATGAATACGCGGCGGTGCTGCGCCTTCAGCGCCTCGAATGCCTGCTCCATCGACGCGTACCAGTCCTGCCATTTCGATTTGCGCAATTCGCCGGCCTCGCGGCAATGCCCGGCCAGCGCCGGGCACATGATGCTGAAGCCCTGCTTGGCCAATCGCTTGGCGATCGGCCGCATTTCCGCAGGCGTGCCCGTCAGGCCATGGATGAGCAATACGGCGTCTTCGCCGTGTTGCTCATAGTAGCCAGTCGGGCCGAGTGCTTCGTCGATACTCAACACCATCGATACTTACTCCGCGCCGCAGCGACGCAGCAGCATTTCGAACAGATGGATGCCGAGGTCGATTTCTTCTTCCGAAATCAGCAGCGACGGCGCCAGCGTGATCACGTTCTTTTCGTAACCGCCGATGTCCAGCACCAGGCCGTACTTCTTGTCGCCGACCAGCAGGTCGCCCTTCAGGCCTTCGTTGAACATGCGATCGGCCAGTGCGCGGCTGGCAGTGAAGCCATCCTTCTCGCACAGTTCGATACGCAGCGCCAACCCCAGGCCGCTGACGTCGCCAACGCACTTCCAGCGCGACTTCAGCTCATGCAGACGGTTCAGGAAGTAAGCGCCACGGGCACGTACGTGAGGCTCGAAGTCGTCTTCCTGCGTCATCTTCAGCACTTCCAGCGCGACGGAGGTGCCGAGCGGGTTGGAAGCGAAGGTAGAGTGCGTGGAGCCCGGTGGGAACTTCTCCGGGGAGATCAGTTCTTCACGCGCCCAGATGCCGGACAGCGGATTGAGGCCGTTGGTGATCGCCTTGCCGAACACGAAGATGTCCGGAACGATGCCGAAGTTTTCCCAGGACCACAGCTTGCCGGTACGGTAAACGCCCATCTGGATTTCGTCAGCCACCAGCAGCACGTTGCGCTTCTTCAGCGACTCCTGCAGCTTGGCCATATAGCCTTCTGGCGGAATGATGTAGCCGCCGGTGCCCTGCATCGGCTCGATGTAGAACGCGCCGAATTCGCACTGCTTGGCCTTTTCGTCCCATACGGACTGGTATTCGGTATCGAACAGCTTTTCGAATTCCTTGTGGCAGTAGGTATCGCAGGTTTCCACCTTCATGTCGTACGGGCAGCGGAAGCAGTAAGGATACGGCACGAAATGCGCACGATCGGAGAAGTTGCCGAAACGACGACGGTAGCGGTAGCTGGAAGTAATCGCCGAAGCACCCAGCGTACGGCCGTGGTAGCCGCCCATGAAGGCGAACTGGTGGGTCTTGCCGGTGTGGTTGCGCACCACCTTGAGGGAGTCTTCCACGGCCTGTGCGCCGCCGACGTTGAAGTGCACGCGGCCCTTCACGCCGTACTTGTCTTCCATGTACTTGCAGATGATCTCGGCCAGGTCGACCTTTTCCTTGTGCAGGTACTGGCTGGCCAACTGCGGCAACGTGTCGATCTGCTTGTGCAGCGTGTCGGCAATGCGCTTGTTCTTGTAGCCGAAGTTAACGGCGGAATACCACATCTGCCAGTCCAGGTAAGGCGTGCCATGCTCGTCGAACAGGAAGCTGCCATCGCAGCCTTCGAACACCTTCGGAGGATCCGCGTAGTTCACGGTATCGCCGTGGGAGCAATATTTATCGTTCTTATCGAGAATCTCGATGATTTTCTGTTCCATGTTCAAATGCTTTCAATAATCAAAAGTTATCAATCAGGCAGACAGCTCGGCATAATGCTGCGCAAAGTCATGCGGCCAGGTTTTGACCTTGGCCAGCACATCGGCAAAGGTCTGGAATTTGATGTGCGGAATGTCGTTCTTTTCGCAGTATTTGATGAGCGAGCCCTTGGCGAACACCACGTCGGCTTCTTTCGCCAGACAGGCATCGGACTTGCCGTCGCCGATCAGGACCACGCGCTTGTCGCCACCGGAAAGGTTGCGCGCCACGGCGCACTTGCACACGCCATTGCCGGCGTTGCAGGTCGGGCTCTTGTGCGGCCAGGAAATATCAATGCCTTCCGGCACGAAATGCAGCTTGTTGGCATAGACCGGCAATTCGGGCAGCGCCGCGTTCTTCATTGCCACCTTAATGGCGTGGTCGAGACCGTCGCTGACGATGGCCACCTTGGAAAACTGGCTGACGTGCTTGTAGAAGGGCAGGAAGCTGGCGTCGAGCTGAATGCCGCGGAAGAAATTTTCCAGCGACATATGGTCGGACTTCACCATGCGCAACTGCTTCTGCATGCACTGCACGGCCGTGATGTGGCCATCCAGCCACTCCTGCTCCACCGTTTCCCACTCCGGGCCGGCGAAACGTTCCAGCAATGCATCCACAGTATCCCTGACGGACAACGTGCCATCAAAATCAACGACGAACAGCATGCGCACCCCCAATCACCATAAAGTGATGGTGAAGATATCACTGAAGACTTACAAATCACTTACAATGTCGCATTCCTTATATGGCCGTATTTTCAAGGTTGTTTTTCTGCAAAGCATGAACGTTTCCCTGGCACGATCCTCCCTGCTGCACGAAGGCCGGCGCTACCTTGCGGCCGTGTTGGCGGTCAGCTTCGCCGGCCTGCTGCTGATCGTCCAGATGGCGCTGCTGCTGGGCCTGTTCGGCAGCGTTTCGCTGGCCATCGAGCAATCGAAAGCCGCCCTGTGGATCGGTTATCGCAACACCCAGAGCGTGGACCTGGGCCGCGACCTGCCGCCAGGCAGCGACCTGCAGGCCTGGCAGCACCCGGCCGTGGCCGCCGTGGAACGCCTGCACCTGGGGTTCGGCGACTGGCGACGCGACGACGGCGTGGCGATCTCCGCCACCATCAACGCCATCGACACCCGCCCCGGCGCAATGGCTTTTGCGCATCTACTCACCCCGGAACAACGCCGCTTGCTGGATGAGCCCGATGCCGTACTGATAGACCGCGCAGACCAGCCCAAGCTCGGCGCCCAGTTGGGCGGCCTGGCCGAGATCAACGGCAAGCGCGTGCGGGTAGCCGGCCTGGTCGACGGCATTCGCGCCATCGGCGGCGTCAACGTACTGGCCTCCTTCAATACCGCGCGCAGCATCGATCCCGGCTTCATTACCGGCGATGAAACCACCTACTATCTGGTCGGCCTCATCCCCGGGGCGGACGCCAGCAAAGTGGCGCACCAACTCAACGACCGCCACCCGTTCAAGCGTTACAGCGTCTGGCGGGCACGAGATTTCTCAATCCAGTCCCAACTTTACTGGCTGTTCGAATCCGGTGCCGGCACCGGCGCTGGCGTCGCCACCTTGCTGGGGCTGATCGTCGGCATCGTCATTACCAGCCAGACGCTGGCCGCCTCCATCCTGGCTTCGGTCAAGGAGTTTGCCGCGCTGCGCGCACTCGGCGTCTCGCAATGGTCTTTGCGCAAAATCGTCCTGGAGCAGGCTTTCTGGATCGGGCTGGTGGGTCTCGTCATTACCGCCGTACTGACAGCCGGCGCTGCCTGGCTGGGCATCATGACCTCCATCGCCATGAAATTCCCCTGGTGGCTGCTGAGCGGCTCGGCCCTGGTCATTCTCGCCATTGCCCTCGGCTCCGGCTGGTATGCCCTGGGCACCCTCTACAAAGCCGATCCGGCGACGCTGTTGAGATAACATGAACAAACAGCCTACGCTCGTCAGCCAGCACATTTCCAAATCCTTCACCTCCGGGCAAATCACCCAGCAGGTGATCAAGGACAGTTCGCTGAACATTTATCCCGCCGAACTGACGCTGGTCGTCGGCCCTTCCGGCTCGGGCAAGAGCACCATGTTGGCCATGCTGTCAGGCCTGCTGCGCCCGGATTCCGGGCACGTGCAAGCCCTCGGCATCGACCTGTGGTCGCTCGACAGCCAGGCCATCGACCTGTTCCGCCTGCAACACTGCGGCTTCATCTTCCAGGGGTTCAATCTGTTCGGCTCCCTCACCGCGCTGGAAAACGTCATATTGCCGCTGCAATACCTGCAACTGCACGGCGATACCGCCCGCAAACGTGCGGCGGCGGCACTGGATGAAGTCGGTCTCAACAACCGCATGCACCTGCGCCCGGCGCAGTTGTCGGGCGGCGAAAAGCAGCGTGTGGCAATTGCCCGCGCCCTGGTCAAGAATCCGCAACTGATGTTTGCCGACGAACCCACTTCCGCCCTGGACGGCACCAATGGCCAGATCGTGATCGACTTGTTGAAGCGCATTGCCCGGGAGCACAATGCCACCGTGCTGGGCGTTACCCACGATCCGCGCCTGTTCAGCCATGCCGACCGCGTCATTACCCTGGAAGACGGCATCGTCGCCAAAGACGAACACCGCAGTAAATTCAAAGCGCCAATTGGCGATATGATTGAGCATGCCCATGAATAAGCAAAAAAAACCCACCCGCCCGCTGAATCGCTACGTTATCGTCTTGCTTGCACTTGGCGGACTGTCAGCCTGGGCATTCAAGTCAGAGCCCCCGCAAGTCCAGGCAGCACAACATACGCCGGTAGCCCCGTCTCCCTACGCCGCCACCGCCAAGGGCCGCATCGACATCAAGGGCGGCGTGCTGCGCATCTCTGCACGTCGCGAAGGCATTGTACAAAAAGTACTGGCCGACGAAGGCGACATGGTCAAGGCGGGCCAGGTGCTGGCCGTGCTGGATGACCAACAGGCCCACGCCGCAGCCGATCTGGCACGCGCCGAACTGGAACAGATGCGCCGCGCCCTGCCTGCGCTTGAGGCCAAGCGCAGCGTGGCGGAACGAGAAGAAGCACGTCTGGCACCGCTGGCGGCGGATAACACGGTCGCTCGTCAAGACATGGATCAGGCCAGCGATCAGGTCAAGCTGGCCAAAGCCGAGGTCGCCGCTGCCGGTGCCGCGATCGACACGGCGACGCAGCGCGTGAAAGCCGCCGATCTCGACATCGAGCAGCGTTCGATACGGGCCCCGGTAGACGGTCAGATCATGCGCCTGCAAACGCGCATGGGCGACGTCGTCAGCCCCCAGAACCCCCTGTTCCTGTTTGCGCCGCACACGTCCCGCGTGGTCATCGCTGAACTGGAAGAACGCTTTGTGCCCGAGGTAAAGCTGGGACAATCCGCCGAAGTCATCCTGGAAGCGGATGAGACGCACAAGTTCAACGCCCGCGTCTTGCGCATCGGACGCATGGTGGGCGCACGCACGCCGAGCGACGATCCTCACGAGCGGCAGGACGACCACGTGGTCGAGTGCCTGTTGTCGGTCGATGCGCCGCAACTGCTGATCGGTCAGCGCGTGATCGTGCGGATCTTCAAATAATGCGGCGTCTACTCCCCCTGCTGCTTGCCGTCACCGGCTGCGCAACGCAACCTGCGGAAACGCTGCCGACAATCGAGATTCCGCTCGCCGCACCACATGAAGCCACCGTGCCAACGACCTGGAATCACACCAACACGCATGAACCCAGCACCATCACCCCTTGGTGGAGCGTGTGGAACGATGCCGTACTCAACGAGTTGATCGCACAAGCACTGACCAACAACCCGGATACGCGCATCGCCGATGCACGTCTGAACGAAATCAGGGCGCTCGTTGCCGACCCTGACCCGGATGAACAGGCGATTGCCCCCATCGCCCTGCTTGCTGCCGAAAACGATGCGCACGTGACGCAGCTGGAAGTCACGCATGCTATCGTGACCACGTATGCCGATGTACGTCTCGCCGAACTGCGTACCGAGCTCTTGAAGCAACGCATGCAGCTGGCGCGCAACCTAACAGCCCGCCTGCATCGCAGGCTGGAAGCCGGACTCATCAACACCCGGACCTTGCGTGAGGCGGAACAGACGGAAATCGAAACCCACCAGGCCGTGGCCAGGGCCCATCAGGATGTCCAGCAAGCCACCGCAAAACTCGCCCTGCTGACCGGAACGGCACCCATCGAATTCAAACTGGCGGCAGGAAATATGCTGCTCAACACCCCATCTGCAGTGGATCCCGACCTGCCTGCCGCCGTCATCGCCCGCCGACCGGACGTACAGGCCGCCTGGCAGCGACTGCTTGCCGCCTCCACCGCGGATGATAAGCTCGACGATCTGCCGTTGGTAGCCGGCATCGAACAGGTCGACAGTGCGCGCAACGTTCGGGAAGTGCTGTATCAGAAAGCCGTCCTGGCAGCGCTGCAGGAGGTCGAGAGCGCACTCGCCGCCTGGCGCGCATCCAAGGCTGAATACAAGTCAGCGCAAGCATTTCTGGAAATCCAGACCGCCAATGCACGCGACAGCGAACGCGAGATCGCAGCAGGACGCCTCAGTCAGATTGACCTGCTGAAGGCGTTGCTGGCAGAAAATATTGCTCAGGAAAATGTGATGCTGGCGCAGCATGCCCAGCATATCGCCTACGCGGCCGCACAGCTGGCGCTGGCGCGAGACTAAACGGAGGCTACACCCATGCGCGTCCTGCAGGTAGAAGACGATGCGGTACTGGGAGACGCGCTGCTCAACGCCCTGCGCCGTGCAGGCTATGCGGTAGACTGGGCGCGCAGCGGCACCGAGGCCGACGTCGCCCTGCAGGATCAGGTGTATGACGCCGTCGTGCTCGACCTCAACCTGCCGGGCATGGATGGCTTTGAAGTCCTGCATCGCCTGCGCAGCCGACGCTCGGACACCCCGGTGCTCATCCTCACCGCGCGCGATGCGCTCGACGACCGCGTCCGGGGCCTGGACCTCGGCGCCGACGACTACATGCTCAAGCCCTTCGATATGCCGGAATTTCTGGCACGAGTACGTGCGCTGCTGCGGCGCGGCGGCGCGGCCACGTCGAATGAAGTCGAGTATGGTCGCCTGCGTTACGACATGACAGCCCGTAGCGTGATGGCCGACGGCCAACCGCTCAACCTCTCGGCCCGCGAACTGGGCGTGCTGGAAGCGCTGCTGATGCGCGCGGGCAAGGCCGTCGCCAAAGAAGCCTTGATGGAAAAGCTCTGCAGCTGGGACGAAGATCTGGGCAGCAATGCCATCGAAGTCTATGTCCATCGGCTGCGCAAAAAACTTGAGCCCTTTGGCGTGGAAATCCAGACCGTACGCGGGCTGGGCTACATGATAGGCCGGCCCTCATGAACGAAAAACATCGTTCCCTGCGCCGCACCTTGCTCACCTGGCAGCTAATGCCGCTGCTGGTGATGCTGATCGTCGGCACCGCCGTCGTTTACCGGCTGGCGCTCGGTTTTGCCGAACGCGAATACGACCACGCCCTGTACGAATCCGCCTTCGATATCATGCAGCTGGTGCGAAAATCGGCGGAAGACAGCGGGCAGATCCATCTTTCAAACTCGGCCAGCGAACTGATTCTGGCGGACTCCGACGACGAAAACTTTTTCAGCATCACGGCGGCCAACGGCAGCACGCTGATCGGTGATACGCGCCTGCCTCCCCCGCCCGCCAAAATAAAATCCTCCAGCGATGCCGTCTACTACAACAGCACGCTGGATGAAAAATCGGTGCGGGTAGTATCCGCCCCCATGACCCTGATGGTGCAAGGGCAACAACAGTTGCTGCATGTGCAGGTAGCCGAGACGCTCAACAAACGCAAACGTCTTGCCGACCAGATCATTTCCAGTTTCGTCGTCCCGCAAATCATCCTGATCGCACTGTCTGCGCTGCTGGTCGTGTTTGGCATACGCCGTGGACTGGAGCCGCTGGACAAGGTGCGGGATGCGATTGCGCACCGCTCCTACCTCGACATGAGCCCGGCCCCCACCACCCAGGTTCCGTTGGAGGCCTTGCCGCTCATCGACGAAATCAACGGCTTGCTGAAGCGGCTGGATACCGTGTTCGAAGGCCAAAAGCGCTTCACCGCCGATGCTGCCCACCAGATGCGCACGCCGCTGGCCGGCCTGGCCGCCCAGACCGATCTGGCGCTGGGCCAGGACAATCCGGCGCCCACAACGCACGCGCTGATGCAGATCAAGACCGTTTCCAAACGCCTCAACCACCTGATCCATCAGCTGCTGCTGCTGTCGCGTAGCGAGGCCACCGGCAGCCACACTTTATTTGAGTCTGTCGATTTGCGTGAAATCGCCAGCGAGGTCGTCCTGGAAAATGCGCCGCTGGCTGCCAAGAAAAATCTCGACCTGGGCTTTGAGGGCGTAGAAAGCCCGATCATCATCCGCGGCAACCGGCAGTTGCTGCAGGAATTGCTGTCCAACCTGGTCGACAATGCATTGCGTTACACGCCTGCCGGCGGGAAAATCACCGTCAGCCTGCAAGCCGGCCCGCCTGTCAGCCTGTCCGTCGATGATAATGGCCCCGGGATTCCGCTTGAAGAGCGTGAGCGCGTCTTCGACCGCTTTCACCGCGTTGACCGCGCCAACGTTGTGGAAGGCACGGGGCTGGGACTGGCCATCGTGCAACAGATCGCGAAGATGCATGACGCCACCATCACCTTGCAAGACGGGGAAAACGGCAACGGCTGCAACTTCCACGTCGCCTTCGATCACCAGGCGGATCTGCCCGAGACGGATTGAAGCGCCGCAGCCGACAGGGCTATGGTGCCCACGCTCCTTGCAAGTATTTCTCGGCCCAGAACAGGGCAATCATGGTCTTGCCGTCGGTAATGTCTCCACGCTGCATCGCAGCCATGGCATCTTCCAGCGACATCGTAAAAATCTCCAGACTTTCATCGTGATCGCGGCTGTGCGCTCCCAGCTGCAAGCCGGTGGCCAGATAAATCAGTATGCGTTCGTCCGAGTACCCGATGCACGGGTGCAGCGTCACCAGGTACCGCCACTGGCTGGCGGTATAGCCGGTTTCTTCCTGCAGCTCCCGCTTGCCGGTTACTAGCGGATCTTCGCCCGGGTCGATCTTGCCTGCAGGGAGTTCGATGAAAGTGCTGCGCAAGGGATAGCGAAACTGCCGCTCGAACACCAAGTGTCCGTTTTCAAGCACCGGGATCACCAACACGGCACCAGGATGCACGATGTATTCGCGCCCGGTTTCCGTCCCGTCAGGGAGAGCGACAAGATCGCGTTTGACCTGCAGCAGACGCCCGTTAAAGACGGTTTCGGAACTGAGCTCGGTTTCCGTCAGGTCGTCGTTCATCGACGCCAGAGATAGCGCCAGACAAAGCCCGGGAAGGCAAACACCAGGAACAGGCAACCCGTCGTCGCATAGAATTCCCAGTGTTGCGGGGCGACCTGGCCCAGAGTGGATCGTTCAGAAAAGAATGCGATCGCACCGATGATGAAATACAGCAGCACCAGCTCCAGCAACTGCCAGCCCACATGCTTGACCTTGACCGGCAGCGTGTAGAACAGCCGCTCGGAAAACCATGGCAGGTTGGCTGCCAGCAAGGCCAGCAGAATCAGAATCGTCTGGGTAAGAGGAATATTGCCGGACATCACTCGATGCTTTGTGAAATCGCATAGGCGCAGAGCTCCATCAGCCATTCCGGCATCAGGCCAATCAGCAGGACCAGCAAGCCGTTGATGCTCAGCACCAGCGCGACGTCGCGCTGTGGCTTGATCGGTGTGCTGTCTACCGGGTCGTCAAAATACATCAGCTTGACGATGCGCAGGTAGAAGAAGGCACCAATCACCGCCATCAAGACAGCGAAGATCACCAGGCCGACTAAGCCTGCCTGCAAGGCCGCCTGCAATACGGCGAATTTGGCATAGAAGCCTATCGTGGGCGGCACCCCTGCCATTGAGAACATCAACAACAGCATGATGAAGGCATACCACGGGCTGCGTTGATTCAGTCCCTTGAGGTCATCCAGGTTCTCCGCCTCGAAGCCCTTGCGCGACAGCAGCAGGATCATGCCGAAGCCGCCCAGCGTCATCAACACATAGGCCGCAATGTAGAACAGAGACGAAGTATAGCCATTGAAGCTGACCGACAGGAAACCGAACAGTAGGAAGCCGACGTGCGAGATCGTGGAATACGCCAGCATGCGCTTGAGGTTGGTTTGCGCAATGGCGGTAATGTTGCCGATGCTGATGGACAGCACGGCCATGATGATCAACATGCCCTGCCAGTCGATTGCCATCGGCCCCAGGCCCTGGACCAGCAAACGCATGACGAAGGCAAAGGCTGCAAACTTTGGCACCGAGCCGATCAGCAGCGTCACAGCCGTGGGAGAACCGTGGTAAACATCCGGCACCCACATCTGGAATGGCACCGCACCGAGTTTGAACGCCACGCCAGCCACCACGAACACCAGGCCCAGAATCAGGACTGCATGGTCTGGCGCACCCGACGACAAGGCACGTTTGATTTCGGACAGTTCCAGTGCGCCGGTCGCGCCGTAGATCATGGACATGCCATACAGCAACATGCCGGAAGCCAGCGCACCCAGCACAAAGTACTTCATGGCGGCCTCAGTCGCGCGGGCATTATCCCGGTCCAGCGCCACCAAGGAATACAGACACAGCGACAGCAGTTCCAGACCCATGTAGAGCGTCAGGAAATGACTGCCTGACGCCATGATCATCATGCCCAGCAAGGCGAACAGCAGCAATGCGTAGAACTCGCCGCGATACATGCCGCGCAGCGCAAGATAGGATCGGCTATAGACCAGGACCACCGAAGTCGACATATACATCATCAACTTCAGTACATCGGCCATCGGGTCGTCCACGAACATGCCGTTGAAGAACACGCTGACACCCGAGGTATGCGTCAACACCGTGATGCAGGCGGCACCAAACAGCGTTGCCTGCGCCAACATGTAGTTGATGTAACGGGTACGATCCGTGAGGAACAGATCCACCAGCAGGATCACCATCGCCATGCAGAGCACGAGCAGTTCAGGCCGTGCGGCCATCAGGTCGTATACGATAGGAGCGTTCATTTAAATGGTTCCAGGCAACTTGCTTTGTGCCAGATGCGACAACAACTGGGTCACCGTAGCGTGGGTGATTTCCGTCAACGGCGCGGGATAGAGGCCGAACCCAAGCACCAGCAGCGCGAGGATGCCGAGTATCAGGAACTCGCGCTTGTTCAGGTCTTTCAGTTCCGCCACGTGGGCGTTGGCGACTTCACCATAGAACACGCGCTTGACCATCCACAGCGTATACGCTGCGCCAAAAATCAGGGTCGTCGCCGCGAGGAAGGCATACCAGAAGCTGGCCTGCAGCGCGCCGAGTATCACCAGAAACTCGCCGACAAAACCGGAAGTGCCAGGCAAGCCGGTATTGGCCATGGCAAACAGTACGGCAAACGCGGCGAAAGCCGGCATGGTGTTGGCCACGCCACCGTAATCGGCAATCTGGCGTGAGTGTATGCGGTCGTACAGGACGCCGACGCTCAGGAACAAGGCGCCGGATACGAAGCCATGGGAAATCATCTGCACAATGCCGCCTTCCATCCCCAGCGGATTGAAGATGAACATGCCCAAGGTCACGAAGCCCATGTGCGAGATCGACGAATAAGCGATCAGTTTCTTCATGTCCTGTTGCACCAGCGCCACTAGGGCGATATACACCACGGCAATCAGGGACAGGGTGATCATGAAGCCGGACAGGTAATGCGCGGCATCCGGTGCAATCGGCATGGCATAGCGCAGGAAGCCATAGGCGCCCAGCTTCAGCATCACGGCTGCCAGCACCACCGAGCCTCCGGTCGGCGCCTCGACGTGCGCGTCCGGCAACCAGGTATGCACCGGCCACATCGGGATCTTCACGGCGAAGGCCATGAAGAAAGCGAGGAAGATCAGGATCTGGACAGGCAGCGGAATCGGCAGCGTGTAGTAATCGATCAATTCAAAGCTGTGCGTATGGTGGAACAGGTAGATGAATGCGACCAGCATCAGCAGCGAGCCGAGCAGCGTATACAGAAAGAACTTGATGGTCGCGTAGACCCGGTTCGGGCCGCCCCATACGCCGATCACGAGGAACATCGGGATCAGCATCGCCTCCCAGAACACATAGAACAGCACGGCATCCAGCGCCGAGAACACGCCTATCATCAAGCCGGACATGATGAGGAATGCCGCCATGTACTGCGCGACGCGCTTCTGGATGACTTCCCACCCGGCCAGCACGACGATCAGCGTGGTAAAACTGGTCAGCAGGATCAGCGGTACCGCAATGCCATCGACCCCGAGGTGATAGTGAATGTTGAAACTTGGAATCCAGTTGTAGCCTTCCTGAAACTGGAAATCGCCGTCGGTCCGGTTGAACCGGGTGTAGAGCGGCAAGGTCACCAGAAAACTGACGAAACTGCCGAGCAGTGCCACCCAGCGAGCCAGGCGCGCGTTGTGATCGCCACCGGTAAAGAGCACCAGGATGCCCGACAGGATGGGCAACCAGATGGAAAGGCTGATGATGTTGTTTTCTAGCATTTAAGTCTTCATGAAGAAGGTCAGTAACAGGAACGCGCCAATGATCATGGCAAACGCATAGTGGTAGATCAGGCCAGACTGCAGATGACGGATCACCATCGAAATGCGCCCAATCAGGCGCGCCGTGCCATTGACGAAAAAGCCGTCAATGATGGTCACATCCCCTACCTGCCACAGCTTGCTGCCGATCAGCCGTGAGCCGCCGGCAAAGAACTTCTCATTGAACGCATCGAACCCATACTTGTTGTCCAGAATCCGATACAGCCAGTTAAAGCGTTGCTGCAGCATGGCAGGAATATCCGGGCGCTTCATGGTGAAGAACCAGGACAACGCAACGCCGGAAGCAGCCAGCAGGAAGGGCAGGCTGGTCAGCGCATGCAGGCCCATTTCGGCCGCACCGTGGAAATCGTGGGCCAATTCATGCATGGTCGGATGCAGGGCGGCATTCACGTATATGACCCCGCTGAAGAAATTGCCGAACAGCATGGGCTGGATCGCCACATAGCCGATGATGACGGAGGGAATCGCCAATGCCACGAGCGGCACGGTGACGACCCAGGGCGACTCGTGCGGTTTGTCGTGGGGGCCGAGACCATGGTGGTGTGCGTCATCATGCGCATTGTGACCATGATCGTGTTTAGCCGCCATCCAGCGTTCCTTGCCATGGAACACCATGAAATACATGCGGAAGGAATAGAACGCCGTCACGAACACCCCGGCCAGCACTGCAAAGTAAGCGAAACCGCTGCCAGGTATATGGGACAGCCCAACAGCCTCGATAATGGAGTCCTTGGAGTAGAAACCGGACATGAACGGCGTGCCGATCAAGGCCAGCGAACCGATCAGCGAGGTGATCCAGGTAATCGGCATGTACTTGCGCAGCCCGCCCATGTTGCGGATGTCCTGATCGTGGTGCATGCCCATGATGACGGAACCCGCCGCAAGGAACAGCAGCGCCTTGAAAAAGGCGTGCGTCATCAGGTGGAAGATGGCCACGGAATACGCTGAAGCGCCCAGCGCCACGGTCATGTAGCCGAGCTGAGACAGCGTGGAGTAGGCAACGACGCGCTTGATATCGTTCTGGATAATGCCGAGGAAACCCATGAACAGCGCGGTAATCGCACCAATCACCATCACCGTCGACAACGCGGTAGTTGAAAGTTCGAACAGCGGTGACATGCGGGCCACCATGAAAATACCCGCCGTCACCATGGTGGCGGCATGAATCAGCGCGGAAATCGGCGTCGGACCTTCCATCGAATCAGGCAGCCAGACATGCAACGGCACTTGAGCGGACTTGCCCATCGCCCCCACGAACAGCAGCAGGCAGACTACCGTCAACAGCGACCAGGCCTGGCCGGGAATGATTTCGACCCGCATGTCTGCGAACTGCGGAGCCACGGAGAACACGGCCTGGTAGTCCAGACTACCGAAGAAGAACAGCACCATGGCAATGCCCAACAGGAAGCCAAAGTCACCGACGCGGTTCACCAGGAAGGCTTTGAGGTTGGCGTAGATCGCCGTCGGGCGGGTATACCAGAAACCGATCAGCAAGTAGGACACCAGACCTACCGCTTCCCAACCGAAGAACAACTGCATGAAGTTGTTGCTCATCACCAGCATCAGCATGGAGAAAGTAAACAGCGAGATATAGCTGAAGAAGCGGCTGTAGCCCGGATCTTCATGCATGTAGCCTATGGTATAGATGTGCACCATCAGCGACACGAAGGTCACCACCACCATCATGATGGCGGTCAGGCTATCGATCAGAAAACCAACTTCGAAGGCCGTGTGTCCACTGGTGAGCCAGGTGTACACCGCACCGTTGTAGACGTGCCCTGCCAGTACATCCTGAAACACGATGGTCGACAGCACGAAAGATGCACCCACGCCGCTAATGGTGAACAGATGCGCAGTAAACCGCGGCAACACCCGGCCGAACAGGCCGATCACCACCGCCGCCAGGAGCGGCAGCAGTGGAATGAGAAGATAGATTTTCTGCATTTGGGTCATATTAGCTTTTAGCTCTCAGCGATCAGCCCTTGAGGCTCTGCATGTCATCGACGTTGATCGAACGCAAATTACGGAACAGCACCACCAGTATCGCCAGACCGATTGCCGATTCGGCGGCGGCGACCGTCAGGATGAAAAACACGAACACCTGACCCGCTGTGTCGTGCAGATAATGCGAGAACGCAATGAAGTTCATGTTAACGGCCAGCAGCATGAGCTCGATGGCCATCAGCAGGATGATGACGTTCTTGCGGTTCAGAAAAATACCCACCACGCTGATGGCGAACAGCAGCGACCCCAGAATCAGGTAATGCGACAGACTGACGCTCATGCCTTGTCCCCTTCTTGTACCGGCGGCAATTCGACTTCCGCCGGCATGCTCACGATGCGGATACGGTCAGCACGCTTGACCTTGACCTGCTCGGCCGGGTCGATGAATTTGCTGTCCTTGCGACGGCGCATCGTCAGGGCGATGGCCGCAACGATGGCCACCAGCAGCACGACGGCCGCCAGTTCGAAGGGCAACACGTAGTCTGTATACATCAGGCGGCCAAGCTCGGCAGTATTGCTGTAATCGGCCGGGTGCGGCGTGGGGGCATTGATCCGTGCCGGATCGAAATGCTTGACGCCCACCACGGCAATCATTTCCAGTGCCATCAGCACCCCGACAAACGCTGCAATCGGCGCGTAGTCCCAGAAGCCCTCGCGCAGTTTATCCAGATTGATATCCAGCATCATCACCACGAAAAGGAACAGCACCATCACCGCCCCGACGTAGACCAGTACCAGCGTAATCGCCAGGAATTCGGCTTCCAGCAACAGCCAGATACCCGATGCAGTAAAGAAAGCCAGCACCAGGAACAGTGCGGCATGCACCGGGTTGCGGGCCGTAATCACGCGCAAACCGGCAAAGAGCAGGATGGCGGCCAACACATAGAAAACGTAGTCTTGAAAAATCATCTCTGGCCCTTAGCGATACTTGGCATCTGCAGCACGATCCGCCGCGATCTGATGTTCATGTTGATCACCCACCGCCAGCAGCATGGACTTGGTGTACAGCAGATCGCCCTTCTTCTCGCCGTGGTAATCGAACACGCGGGTCTCGACGATGGAGTCCACGGGGCACGACTCTTCGCAGAAGCCGCAGAAAATGCACTTGGTCAGGTCGATGTCGTAGCGCGTGGTCCGGCGGGTACCGTCATCGCGCTGATCAGATTCGATGGTGATCGCCATCGCCGGGCAGACCGCTTCGCACAGCTTGCAGGCAATGCAGCGCTCTTCGCCGTTGGGGTAGCGGCGCAGCGCATGCAGACCGCGGAAGCGTGCTGACATCGGCGTGCGTTCTTCCGGATATTGCACCGTGATCTTGCGTGCGAACAGATAGCGCCCGGTCAGCGACATGCCCTTGAGCAGCTCAAGCAGCATCAGGCTTTGGAACAGTTCTTTGATTCTATTGATCATGTCCGTATCCTCCGCCTCAGTGGAACAAGTAAGCCAGCGGGGTTTGCATGAAGGCACCAACCACCACGATCCATACCAGGGTCACCGGAATGAACACCTTCCAGCCCAGGCGCATGATCTGGTCATAGCGATAACGCGGGAACGTGGCACGGAACCACAACATGAAGAACAGCAGCCCGGCGACCTTGATCAACAGCCACGGGAACCCGTCCGGCAGGAACGGCAACGGCGACAGCCAACCGCCCAGGAACATGAGCGCCGCCAGCGTGGAGACCAAGATCATGTTGGAGTATTCCGCCAGGAAGAACACGGCAAACGCCATCCCCGAATACTCCACGTGGAAACCGGCAACGATTTCGGACTCGCCTTCCGCCACGTCGAACGGCGCGCGATTGGTTTCAGCCACAGCGCTGATGAAATAGACCACGAACAACGGGAATAGCGGCAACCAGTACCACTGCCAGAAGCCACCCTGCTGCGCCATGACGATCTTGCCCAGGTTCAGGCTGTTGGCGCACATCAGCACGCCCACCAGCGCAAACCCCATGGCAATTTCGTAAGAAACGATCTGCGCTGCACTGCGCAAGGAGCCAAGGAAAGCGTACTTGGAATTGGAGGCCCAGCCGGCGATAATGACGCCGTACACGCCGACCGAGGTCATCGCCAGAATGTACAGCAGGCCGGCGTCCGCATTGGACAGCACCAGATCCAGGTCGAACGGCACAACTGCCCAGGCTGCCAGGGCAGGCGCCAACACTAGCACCGGCGCCAGCAGGAACAGGAACTTGTTGGCCGCCGTCGGCAGGATGATTTCCTTGAACAGCAGCTTGATGCCATCGGCCAGCGGTTGCAGCAAACCGTAATAGCCCACGCGATTGGGTCCGATACGCACCTGCATGTAGCCGATCACTTTGCGCTCGGCCAAGGTCAGATAAGCAACGCAACCCATGACCGGCGCCACGATGGCGATAATTTTTGCCAGGGCCCACACGGCTGGCCAGACCGGCGCGACCACGCCCCAGATCGGCGCCCACAGCGGTCCCCACAGGCTTTCGAAGAAATGCAGGATGTTGGCTTCCATTACGCTACCTTCTCCACCGTAATCTCACCATACAGATCGCCCAGCAGCGCGGTTTCAGCGCACACCGGTACCCGCACGCAGTTGTCGACGACGCGATCGTCGCGACGCAATGGCAGCTTGACGCCGTCACCCGTCTGTTTGACCCGTACGGTATCCCCATCCTGCAAGCCGAGGCGTGCCATCAGCGCGCTGTTCATAGCCGCAATGCCGACGCTGGACTTGCCGGTTTTCTGCAGCGAAGGCGCGCGACGGACAACCGCATCGGACCCATACAGCGGCACTTCACCGATACGCTGCAGGGCGATGGAACCCGCTTTGACGTTGACTTCTGTCAGGTGCCTCAAATTATTGTTGAGCTTGTTCCAGACCACCTTGGAGGGTTTTTCGCCACCGAAGATTTCCTGCTTCACTTGCTCGCTGCTGTCGAATTCAAAGCCTTCGAGACCCAGCAGATTACCCAGCACACGCAGCACCTTCCAGCCAGGACGACATTCGCCCAGGGGCCTCACGGCGGCGGCAAAGCTTTGAACACGGCCTTCCATGCTCATCAGGGTGCCGGAAGTTTCAGTAAACGGGGCAATCGGCAGTATCACATCGGCATCGTGCAGCGTGTCTGACTTGTAAGCCGTCAACGCCACGACAAAGTCCGCCTGTGCCATCGCCTGCGCCGCCTGCTTGCCGTTACGGCAATCCAGGGCAGGCTCGACATTGACCAGCACGTAGGCCTTGCGCGGCTGCTCCAGCATGGTTCTGGCATTGAGGGCGCCAGGACTCGGAAGCACGCGAGCAAGGTCCAGGCCGACGCGGTTGGCAGATTCGGAGAGGACACCAAAGGTCGCGCCGCACAGCGATGCAATGGCTTCGGCCAGGCTATAGAGTTCGGAATAGCGTGGGTGGTGCTGCGCGATATTGCCAAGGAACACGGCAGAGCGCGGGCTGACCAGATCATAGTCCTTGCCATGACCGGCCAGGCTCTGGGCCATGGCACGGGCGTTTTCACCGACCTCGATGCCTTCCAGCAAGGTACTCAATGCGGGCGGCAGGCAAAGCGACAGGCGCTGCAGGCCAGACATGGCTTTAAGCACCTGCAGCAGTTCGTTGATCATGCCGTCCGGGGTGCAGATCTCCTTGAATGCCACCGGCATCAACGGATCATCGTCCAGCGCATTGATCAGCGAGATCTCGGCTGCATTCAACTTGACGGCATGGCGCAGGCGATGGGCCAGCAGCGGGTGCTCGTTGCGCAGGTTGCTGCCGATCACCAGCACGCGATCCATGTCTTGCAGGTCGGGGATGTTGCAGCCCATCCAGGGGGTACCCTGGAAGTGGCCATCAAGCCGGAAATCGCCACGACGCAGGCGGTGGTCCACGTTACCGCAATGCAGACCGCGGGCGAGCTTCTTGGCGAGGTAGCCTTCTTCCATGGTACTGGTCGGCGCGACCAGGAAACCGATGTCGTTGGCGTCTTTCTCGGCGACCACCTTGAGGCGGTTGGCCACGAATTCCAGTGCGGACTTCCAGTCAGCCTCTTTCCATTCGCCATTCTGCTTGATCATGGGGACGGACAGGCGGTCGATACTATTCAGGCCTTCGTAGGAGAAGCGGTCGCGGTCGGAAATCCAGCACTCGTTGATGCTTTCCTTTTCGCGCGGCAATACCCGCATGACACGGTGATTCTTCACCTGTACGTCGATTTGCGAACCCAGCGCGTCGTGCGCGGCGATCGACGGACGACGGGTAAGTTCCCAGCTCCGCGCAGAGTAGCGGAACGGCTTGGAAGTCAGTGCGCCAACCGGACACAGATCAATGATGTTGCCGGACAGCTCGGATTCGACACTCTTGTCGACATAGGCCGTGATCTCGGCATGTTCGCCGCGACCGATCAGGCCCAGCTCCATCATGCCGCCGATTTCCTTCAGGAAACGGACGCAGCGGGTGCACTGGATGCAACGCGTCATGTCGGTCGACACCAGCGGGCCGATGTTCTTGTTCAGCACCACGCGTTTTTCTTCGGTATAGCGCGATTTTACGCCGCCGTAGCCGACCGCGATGTCCTGCAGCTCGCACTCGCCGCCCTGGTCGCAAATCGGGCAATCCAGCGGATGGTTGATCAGCAGGAACTCCATCACGCTCTTTTGCGCCTCGATGGCGGACTTGGAGCGGGTGAAGATCTTCATGCCTTCGGAAACCGGGGTGGCACAGGCCGGCAGCGGCTTGTTGAACTTCTCCACCTGGACCAGGCACATGCGGCAGTTGGCCGCGACGGACAATTTCTTGTGGTAGCAGAAACGGGGAATCTCGACGCCGATCTTGTCGGCCGCATCGATGATGGTGCTGCCGTGTTCGACTTCTACCTGTTTGCCGTCAATTTCGATTTTCAGCATTATTTGCCCGTCACCATGCTGCGGCCATGTTGAATGTAGTATTCAAACTCCGGCCGGAAATGTTTGATGAAACTCAGCACCGGCGTTGCCGCTGCGTCGCCCAGCGCGCAGATGGTGCGGCCGGAAATATTGCTGCTGACATCGGTCAGCAGGTCGAGGTCTTCCATGCGGCCCTGCCCGTCCACGATGCGTTTGACCACGCGGTACAGCCAGCCAGTGCCTTCGCGACATGGCGTGCACTGCCCGCAGGATTCCTCGAAGAAGAAGTAGGACAAGCGCTTCAGCGTTTGCACCATGCAGGTCGAGTCATCCATGATGATCACAGACCCCGCACCCAGGCTGGAGCCGGCCTTGGACAAGCCATCGTAATCCATGGTCGCCCCCATGATGGCGGCGGCCGGCATCACTGCCGTTGACGGTCCGCCGGGGATCACGGCCTTGAGCTGGCGCCCCTTCCAGATGCCGCCAGTCAGCGCCAGCAGCTCGGGGAACGGGATGCCCATATTGACTTCGTAATTGCCCGGTTTCTCCACGTGGCCAGACACCGCAAACAGCTTGGTGCCGCCGGAGTTATGCACGCCCAGGTCCTGAAATGCCTGTCCGCCATGTTGCAGGATGTACGGGATGGACGCGTAGGACTCGGTATTGTTGACGTTGGTCGGCTTGCCGAACACGCCGAAACTGGCTGGGAATGGCGGTTTGAAGCGCGGCTGGCCCTTCTTGCCTTCGATGGACTCGATCAGCGCGGTTTCTTCGCCGCAGATATAAGCACCATAGCCATGGTGTGCGTACAGATCAAAGCTGAAGTTGGTACCGAACAGGTTTTCACCCAGAAAGCCCGCAGCGCGCGCTTCGTCCAGGCCTTTTTCGAAAGACACGTAGTCTTCCCAGATCTCGCCGTGGATATAGTTGTAACCCACGCGTGCGCCCAGCGTATAGGCCGCAATCGCCATGCCTTCAATCAGCTGGTGCGGGTTATAGCGAATGATGTCGCGGTCCTTGAATGTGCCCGGCTCGCCTTCATCGGTATTGCAGACCAGATACTTGGTGCCGTCGTAATAACGCGGCATGAAGCTCCACTTGAGCCCGGTGGGGAAACCCGCACCGCCACGGCCACGCAAGCCGGAAATCTTGACCTGGCTGATGATCTCCGTGGCCGGCACTTTTTCAGTCACCAGGCGCTTCAGGGTCTCGTAACCGCCGATGCTGCGATAGGTTTCCAGCGAACCCGGATTCGGCAGATGGAGGGTACGGAAACAGACTTCGTTTGCCATTATTTCAGCCCCTCAAGTATCTGATCCACTTTTTCCGGCGTCAGGAATTCGCACATCTGCTTGTTGTTGATATGGAACAACGGTGCGCCGCCGCAACAGCCCATGCACTCGCCTTCCTTGATGGTGAACTTGCCATCCGCGGTTGTTTCACCCAGGTGAACCCCCAGGCGATGTTCCAGGTGCGCGACGATTTCATCGGAGCCGCGCAGCATGCAGGAGATATTGGTGCACACGGTGATCTTGTGCTGACCGACCGGCTCCAGTTCGTACATGTTGTAGAACGTCGCCACTTCCAGCGCCGCAATGGCGGGAATACGCAAATAGTCGGCGACGAAAGCGATGGTGTCCTTGGACACCCAGCCCAGTTCATCCTGCGCAATGCGCAGGGCCGACATCACGGCAGACTGGCGGTGCTCGGCCGGATACTTGGTCAGTTCGCGATCGATCTTGGCGAGGGATTCTTGCGACAACATCAGCGGTCAATCTCCCCGAAAACAATATCCTGCGTGCCGATGATCGCCACCAGATCGGCAATCATGTGGCCACGCGTCATTTCGTCCAGTGCGGACAGATGGGCAAAGCCCGGCGCACGAATCTTGAGACGGTAGGGTTTGTTGGCGCCATCGGACACCAGGTAAATGCCGAACTCGCCCTTGGGATGCTCAACGGCCGCATAGGCTTCGCCAGCCGGCACGTGGAAGCCTTCGGTAAACAGCTTGAAGTGATGGATCAGGGCTTCCATGTCCTGCTTCATGCCTTCGCGCGAGGGCGGCGCCACCTTGGCGTCGGCCGTGATCACCGGCCCCGGATTCTTGCGCAGCCAGTCCACGCACTGCTTGATGATGCGATTGGACTGGCGGAACTCTTCCATGCGCACCAGGTAGCGGTCGTAGGAGTCCCCATTCACGCCCACCGGAATGTCGAAATCGAGTCTATCGTACACTTCGTAAGGCTGCTTCTTGCGCAGATCCCACGCAAACCCAGAACCGCGCAGCATCGGGCCGGTCAGCCCCAGTGCCAGCGCACGCTCTGGCGATACCACGCCGATACCCACCGTACGCTGCTTCCAGATACGGTTATCGGTCAGCAGGGTTTCGTACTCATCCACATAAGCAGGGAAGCGATTGGTGAAGTCCTCGATAAAATCCAGCACCGAACCCTGACGGTTTTCATTGCGACGGGCAATGTCTTCCTTGCTGCGGAAACTGTTTTCCTGATACTGCGGCATGTAATCGGGCAGATCACGATACACGCCACCCGGACGGTAGTAGGCCGCATGCATGCGCGCACCGGAAACCGCCTCGTAAATGTCGAACAGGTCCTCACGCTCGCGGAAGGCGTACAGGAACACCGTCATCGCGCCCACGTCCAGCGCGTGCGCACCCAGCCACAACAGGTGATTCAGGATGCGGGTGATTTCGTCGAACATCACGCGGATGTACTGCGCACGCTCCGGCACCTGCACGCCCATCAGCTTTTCGATCGCCATCACATAGGCGTGCTCGTTGGACATCATGGACACGTAATCGAGTCGATCCATGTAAGGCACGGACTGCAGATAAGTACGGTTTTCCGCGAGTTTCTCGGTGCCGCGATGCAGCAATCCGATATGCGGGTCTGCCCGCTCGATTACTTCGCCGTCCAGTTCCAGCACCAGGCGCAAAACGCCGTGCGCGGCCGGGTGCTGCGGACCGAAGTTCATGGTGTAGTTACGAATTTCAGCCATGATGGAAACCTTCGTCGCGAATGATACGTGGCACGTTATTACGTTCGTCGATGGAAACAGGCTGGTAAATCACGCGCTGCTGATCGGGGTCATAACGCATCTCGACATTACCGATCATTGGGAAATCCTTGCGGAACGGATGACCGATAAAGCCATAGTCGGTGAGTATGCGGCGCAAATCCGGGTGCCCCTCAAACATCAGGCCGAACAAGTCGAACGCCTCGCGCTCGAACCAGTTGGCTGCGGGCCAGACTTCGGCCACGGAGGCCACAACGGGGAAGTCGTCATCGGTCGCGAACACTTTCAAGCGCACACGCTGATTCAATGAGACCGACAGCAGGTGATAGACCACGGCATACCGACGCCCCTCCCAGGTACTATCGGCGTACTCGCTGTAATCCACGCCGCACAGGTCTATCAGCTGCTCAAACTTCAGATCGGCGTGGTCGCGCAGCAACGTGCACACCCCCACCAGATCGCCAGCAGCCACTTCTATCGTGAGCTCGCCCACATGCGACTTGATCGCAAGCAGCCGATCGGCCAAGGCTGACTTGATATTTTCGGAGAGTTTTTCCAGGCGGGTCATGGTGTCGGTTACCTGGCTATTGTGTTTGTACGCTTGATCTTGTTCTGCAGCTGGATGATGCCATACAGCAGCGCCTCAGCCGTGGGCGGACACCCCGGCACATAAACATCTACCGGCACGATACGATCGCAACCGCGCACCACGGCGTAGGAGTAATGGTAGTAACCGCCCCCATTGGCGCAACTGCCCATGGAAATCACCCAACGCGGCTCGGCCATCTGGTCATAGACCTTGCGCAAGGCCGGCGCCATCTTGTTCACCAGCGTACCGGCAACAATCATCACGTCAGATTGGCGTGGGCTAGGACGGAACACAATGCCGAAGCGGTCCAAGTCATAGCGCGAAGCACCGGCATGCATCATTTCCACCGCACAGCAGGCCAGACCGAACGTCATGGGCCACAACGAGCCGGTACGCGTGTAATTGATGACGGTGTCGAGACTCGTCGTCACAAACCCTTTTTCGAGCAGGCCTTCGATGCTCATGACAACGCCTCCGAACCACTATCCAGCGCGCAACTCAACTCGCATCGGCGTCCAGCGTCATTTCGCGGACGGTCGCATCCCACCCTGCGGGCGTGAACCTGTTTCCTGCTCATGACGCTACTCCCATTCCAGCGCCCCCTTCATCCATTCATAGATAAAACCAACCACGAGAATGCCGAGGAACACCATCATGGAGATAAAACCGAACAGGCCGATCTCCTTGATCACCACCGCCCACGGGAACAGGAAGGCAATCTCGAGATCGAACAGGATAAACAGAATGGCTACAAGGTAATAGCGCACATCGAACTTCATGCGCGCATCTTCAAAGGCTTCAAAGCCACACTCGTAGGGGGAGTTTTTTTCGCTGTCGGGACGATGGGGAGCAACCACCCGACCTAAAACCATAGGAGCAACGCCGACACCGAGGCCGACGAGAATGAACAGCAGAATCGGAAAGTAATTTTCCAGCACGCTAGTACCCAGTTTATTCCTGGTTAAATTTTTTGGTGCCGACGGCGAGACTCGAACTCGCACAGCTTTCGCCACTACCCCCTCAAGATAGCGTGTCTACCAATTTCACCACGTCGGCATTCATTTCGGGGCGCTCACCCCCGACTTACAAAGTCAAAAGCTACTGAGGAACATCCTGTGATTTAGAGGGATCAACCGGCTTGACTGCATTATCCGCCTTGGTTGGTGCCGGCAACTGAGTTGTCTTCTGTTGCGCCTGAATCACACTGGAATGCTTGCCGCCGTGACTGGCCAGATACGCCAGGGTCATGCTGGTGGTAAAAAATACCGCAACTGCGATGGCGGTTGCGCGGCTGAGAAGATTTGCAGAACCACTGACGCCAAACAGGCTACCAGAAGCACCGCTTCCGAAGGCTGCGCCCATATCGGCGCCCTTGCCATGCTGCAACAGCACCAAACCGATCACGGACGCTGCCGCAATCACATGAACCACCCAAACGATTGTTTCCATTAAATTTCCACTCTTTTCTATCCGCCCGAAGCTCTATTGGCCACGCGGCAGATTTCCACGAATTCATCCGCTGCCAACGACGCGCTCCCAATGAGGCCGCCGTCAATATCGGGCATAGACATTAATTGTGCCGCATTTGCCGCTTTTACGCTACCCCCATAGAGGATGCGCATGCCGGAGGCTACGTCCAGATCATGTCGCGCCACGCGTTCACGGATGAACTTGTGAACCGCCTGCGCCTGGCCTGGCGTCGCCGTTTTGCCAGTACCGATCGCCCACACCGGCTCGTAGGCAAACACCACTTTCGACAACAATTTGATGCCGACAATATTCAACACGCCGTCCAGCTGACTGGCCACGACCGCTTCGGTCACGCCCACTTCATATTCGTCCAGGGTTTCGCCCATGCAGTAGATGGGGGTCAAGCCGGCCTTGATGGCCAGCTTCATGCTCTTGGCAGCGTTTTCGTTGGTTTCCCGGAACTGTCCGCGACGTTCCGAGTGCCCAATAATGACGTAAGTGCACCCAAAATCGGCGACCATCCAGGCAGAAACGGCGCCAGTGTAGGCGCCCTGCTCGCTCTGGTGCACATTCTGCGCCCCCCAGGCGACATTGGTGCCGGCAAGCAGCTGCTGCGCCTGAAACAGGTAGGGGTGCGGCACGCAGACGGCAAAATCGGCATGATGCATGCCACCGACGCCGGCAACCACCCCCTGCAGCAACGTCTTGTTCCACGCAAGGTTGCCATGCATCTTCCAGTTCGCTACAACTAACTTGCGACGCATAGTGGCCTCGTGAGAAAAACCCGCGAATGATACCCGCGAAATGTCAGCGCGGTCAAAGAACGACTCCCGCCTCAGCCACCTGCAAGCGCCCAGTGCCGCAGCACCAGTTGCAAGGTGCGGCTGCCGTTGTATTCGTTGGCTTGCAGGCGATACACCGCCCTGATGGAAGCAGGCAGCGTATCGATACAATTGAACAGGATGGCGTCCATGCGACGACCGCCTTTTTCCAGCTTCAATTTGAGATGACGCTCGCCCACGATACGCTGTTCAAGAACATTGAATACGTCGTCAAACTCGGGCGCAGGGAACCCCTGCCCCCACACCTGCATCTCCAGCATATCGGCCAGCTCCAGCGCCATTTCCGATGGTGCGATCGAACCGTCGGTTTCGATCACGCACTCCAGGTCCGCGGGCGTGAGCAACCCGCGCACCACAGCTTCGAACGTCTGGGTGAAGCGGTCATAGTCATGCTCGGCGATGGCGAGGCCTGCCGCCATGGCGTGTCCGCCAAAGCGCAGCAGCAAATCCGGGTGACGCTTGGAGACCAGATCCAGCGCGTCACGCAGGTGCAAACCGGGAATGGAGCGCCCCGACCCCTTGATGGTACCGTCCCCCGCATTGGCAAAAGCGATCACCGGCCGATGGAAGCGCTCCTTGAGGCGCGAGGCGAGGATGCCGATCACCCCTTGATGCCAGTCGGGCTCGTAGAGACTCAGGCTGTAGCAATCACCCGGCTCGAACGCCTCCAGATTCGCCAGCGCAGAAGCATGCATATCCGCCTCGATCTCGCGCCGTTCGCGGTTCAGCGCATCCAGGCGTTGCGCCATGCGCAAGGCTTCGTCTGCGTCCTCGCACAACAGGCACTCGATCCCAATGGACATATCCTGCAACCGCCCGGCAGCGTTCAGCCGCGGTCCGACACTGAAACCGAAATCCTGCGCACCGGCGCGCAGCGGGTCGCGGCCGGCCACCTTCATCAGGGCATTGATGCCGGGCCGCCCCTTGCCGGCGCGAATACGACGCAGGCCCTGCTCCACCAGAATACGGTTGTTGTCGTCCAGCCGCACCAGGTCGGCCACCGTACCCAGCGCGACCAGATCAAGCAGTTCGGTCAGGTTGGGCTCGGGCTGGCTGGCAAAGACCCCGCGTGCGCGCATTTCGGCACGCAGGGCCAGCATCAGGTAGAACGCGACGCCCACCCCGGCCAGGTGCTTACTGGGGAAAGCGCAGCCGCGCTGATTGGGGTTGATGATGCAAGCCGCATCAGGCAACGCCTCGCCCGGCAGGTGATGGTCGGTGACCAGCACCGCTATGCCCAGCGCATTGGCGGCAGCGACGCCGTCGATGCTGGCGATGCCGTTATCCACGGTAATCAGCATATCCGGCTTGCGCGCGGCGGCCAGCGCAACGATCTCCGGGGTCAGTCCGTAGCCGTACTCGAAACGGTTGGGCACCAGGTATTCCACCTGCGCGCCCAGCATGCGCAGCCCGCACACACTGACGGCGCAGGCGGTTGCGCCATCGGCATCGTAGTCCGCCACGACCAGCAGCCGTTTCCGTTGCGTGATGGCATCCGCCAGCATGCTCGCCATGCGCTCGACGTGGGTCAATTGCTGCGGCGGAATCAGCCCGCTGAGCGAGCTCTCCAGCTGCGACTCCGAACGAATTCCACGCGAGGCCAGTACCCGTGCCAGCACGGGATGGCGTCCGCCCCTGCTCAGCAAGTCCGCCGCCGCCTGAGGGATTTCACGTGTCACGATGCTAACCAAGATAAACTCCAAGTGGCCGCCCGCGGCGCCAGAATTTGTATAGGTCGCTACGGGTCACCCCGTAACTGCTGACGCCATGCGTATCCGCCAGATGCAAGTCGAGACGCGCGATTGCGCCCTTGCGCAGGGCGGCTAACAACGGTGCAAACCAGTGCCGTTCCATCTGCAGCAGCGCCCGCTGCCAATCCGCCGGGTCATCGCGCAGATCTGCTTGTGCCAGTTGATCCAGCACGAGCAGATGATCGCCAGCCGCCAGATCGCCGTCAGCCCAATCCAACGCGGAATTCGGCAATATCGCCACCGGATTGGCATGCGCCAGCGCCAATCCACGGCTGAACGGGTCGTGTGCCCAAATGTGCATGCCCGCCGGCGCACGGCCTGTCTTCATCACACCCCCACCCCACAGCCAGAGACTGTTAACGGGCGATTCTCCACGCTGCTCGAGTGCCTGATTGATCGGATGCTCGTGCAACAGCATCTGGATTTCGTTGATCCACGCCCGCCATTGCATCGCATCGTCGCCCTGTGGCATCAGGCGTTGAATGCTCTGGCCGATCACTTCAGGCAAGGGGTGGGTTTCCAGTCCAGGGGGGTGCGTCAAACGCAAATACCAACGGTTGGCGTGTGGCGCGTAAAAGCACAAGCCCTGGTCGGCAAAATGCGTATTGAGCATCTCCACGAATGCCTGGGCTTGCGCCCATCCCAGCCCGCGCACCTGCGCATCGGCCAGAACGAAGCTGTCGCGCTGCAGATGCAGGCTCACCGGGTTGGCACAGAGCCAGTAATCCGCCCCCGGTTCCAGGCCATCCCCCAGCGCGCAAAATGGCCCCACCGGATCATCCATCTGACGCGCCACACCGAACAGATGACAACGCCAGGCGTACTCGTCGCCGGTGAAGAAGGCGCTGCGCCGGGAAAATCTCAACAGGGTCGCCAATGCCGGCGGGCACAAGACGGTGGTCGCCAACGCGCGCAGCATGCCCGGCACCAGCAATTGACAATGGGTTGCAGATTTCACTGTTATTCAATCCGAAGCGGCGTTAGTATTTAAATCTCTTAAAATCATGAACCTGTCACAATGGAATTGATACTCTGGCGACACGCCGAAGCCGAAGACGGACTGCCCGACATGGACCGCGCCCTGACAACCAAGGGCCACAAACAGGCCGAAAAAATGACCGCCTGGCTTAAGCCACGCCTCCCGACACACACCCACATCCTGGTCAGCCCAGCCAAACGTACGCAACAAACCGCCGCCGCACTTGGCCTGAATTTTAGCACGCTGGATGCGATCGCCCCCGGCGCCGACCCGGAAGCCATCCTGCAAGCCGCCGGCTGGCCGGAAGACACGGAAAGCGTGCTGATCGTCGGACACCAACCCACCCTGGGCGCCGCTGCCGCACTGGCACTGGGGCAACCAGACCTCAACCTGAGCGTCAAGAAAGGTGCGGTGTGGTGGCTGAGCGGCCATGTCCGCGAAGACGAAATTCAAGCAGTGCTACGCGCCGTGATATCGCCGGAACTGCTCTGACCCTCATGCGGACTATCCTGATCGCAAACCCCAAGGGCGGCAGCGGCAAAACCACGATCGCCACCAACCTGGCAGGGTATTTCGCCACACGCGGCCGACGCGTGGTGCTGTGCGATCTGGATCGGCAGCAATCGGCCACCGAATGGCTCAAGCGCAGGCCCTACAAACTGCCGCTGATACGCCCGCAGGACAGCTACAAGGCAAAGTCGGGACGGGATGCGGAATGGATGATCGTCGACTCACCCGCCGGTCTGCGTGGCGACAAACTGACCGAGGCCATCAAAGGTGCGGATTGGGTCATCGTGCCGGTTCAGCCCTCGGCTTTCGATATCGGGGCCACGCGCGAATTTCTTGAAGTACTGCGCGAGGAAAAAGCCATCCGCAAGCAGCGCACCTTCGTCGCGCTGGCCGGTGTGCGGGTCGACGCACGCACTCGTACTGCAGCCACATTGCAGGCCTTCATGGAAGGCAGCGGGCTACCCATATTGACCTATCTGCGCGATGCACAAGTGTATCGATTGGCCGCCGAACAAGGCGCCAGCCTGTTCGATATCCGACCTTCCCTGGTCGGCCGCGACCTGCAGCAATGGTCGCCATTGCTGCACTGGCTGGTCAACGCAGACTAAGCCACCGGCACCATGCCCAACGAAATCGAGCTCAAGCTACGCATTGCATCTGCCGATGTGCCGCACCTGAGCCACCACCCGGCCATACTGGCCGCACTTTCCGAAAAACCGGTCACGCGCAAGCTGACCAGCATCTACTACGACACGCCGCAGCTGGCGCTGCTCGACGCCGGCATCAGCCTGCGCGTGCGACGCATGTCGGGCGGCTGGTTCCAGGCCGTCAAGGCCGCAGGGCACTCGCTCTCCGGCCTGCATCAGCGCATGGAATGGGAAGACATCATCGCCTTTGGCCATCCCGATTTCAGCAAGATCACCGCGCCTGAACTGACAAAAATCTTCGACGACCCCGTGCTGCGCGCAGCACTTGCGCCGATATTCTCTACGGTCGTGCACCGCACCGAATGGCAGCTCGCCTGGGAAAACGGCGACCGCATCGAGCTCGCACTCGACCTTGGCAACCTGGTCATCGGCGATCCATCGAGCACAGGCAAAAACGAACCGATCAGCGAGATCGAGTTGGAACTGAAAGGCGGCAACACCGGGCGCCTGTTCGAACTGGCCCGCGAATTGCAGCAGGTGATCCCGCTGACGCTGGAAAACATCAGCAAGGCCCAACGGGGGTATGCCCACTACCGCCCGCAGGCGCCCGTCGTCCTCAAGGCACAACGGACGCGGCTGAAGCACAACGTGAGCGCACGCGACGCCTTCAGCCAGATCGCGTGGGAATGCCTATCGCAGATGCAGGGCAATCAGGACATGGTGCTGAACGGCACCGATCCGGAAGGCGTACACCAGATGCGCGTGGCGCTGCGGCGGTTACGCTCGGTATTCAGCGTTTTTCGCGCCCTCATCGACCAGCAAAGCTGCGCCCCGCTGCAATCCGACATTCGCTGGATTTCCGAGGTCCTGGGTACGGCCCGCGATCTGGATGTGTTCATCACGGAAACCCTGCCGCCACTACGACAGCATCTGCACGCGCAACCCGGCCTGCAGCAACTGCGCGAAAACGCCGAAAGCGCACGCCTTCAAGCCTACGCCGAGGTACGCACGGCACTGGCCTCGCAGCGTTACCAGCGTTTGCAACTGGCACTGGCGGATGGGCTGACCAGCCATCGCTGGCACACGGCCGACACCCCTGAGATCCCCGCGCTCGACATTGCCCGTCGCATGCTCGCCAAACGCTACCAGCAATTGCGGCGCCACGGCGAGCACCTAGGGGAAATGCACCCGGAAGAGCGCCATGCCGCACGCATTGCCGCCAAACGACTGCGTTATGCCGCAGAGTTTTTCGACAGTCTCTACCCCGACGCCAAGACCAACGGCTTTCTGCGCGCCCTCGCCGCGTTGCAGGATATTCTCGGCGAACTCAACGACATCGCCGTCACTGAAAGCCTGATCCACACCTTGGCCGGCAATCGCCCCGGCAAAGCGCTGGACGCGACCCTGCACCTCGTTACCGGCTGGAATGCAAGCAACACCTTGCACCGGCTCGCCAGCATGGAAAAAGCCTGGAAACGATTTGCCCGGCAAAAACCGTTCTGGGATTCATAGCCATCTCTGGCACGCGCAACAACCCGCCCACGGCCTTCGGTTGCTGAACAGCGCAAGCATATTGGACGTCATCAAAGTGCTTGCCTGCCAAGCAGTTCTAAGCGTTTGCGCAGCACATCCATACGTCGAATTTAATCCAGCCAGCCCTGATGGTCGATGTCGCCGAGCGGCATGACGCGACGATCGAATCAAACCCTTGCGGCTGGGCACGCCATATTCCACCCAACAAAAAGCCGCCGGGATCGCCGGCGGCTCTGGATGTTAGAAAACCTTGTGAGTCTTAATCATCCCATCTCCCGTGGTCACGGTCATGATCGCGACCACGTCTGTCCCAACCGGGGTTCCAGCCGTTGTCGCGCGGCATGGTGTAGCCGGGAATCAGCCCGTAGCTGGCAACGTTGTTGCGCACATCCGGTGCCACCGATACGCGCACGCTGACGGTGTTGCCCGGATCGTTAGGCATGGTCGTGGTGTAATCGCGGCCATTGAAACGGTAGGTCACCAGGTAGCCGCGGTTCACCACCTGCCAGTTATCGACTTGCACGCAACGCTCGACCGGGCGACTGACATAGCCGCCATCGCGACGGTCACCGTTGTCGATGCGGTCGCCGACAATGGCGCCGGTTGCAGCACCGACGGCCGCACCGGCAATCCGGCCCTTGCCCTTGCCGATCTGGCTGCCGATCAGGCCGCCGGCAATCCCACCGATGATGGAACCGCCGATATCACGGTCACCCGACTGATAGTATCCGTCACGCGAGTATTCGGTCCGGCACTCCTGGCGCGGGGCGTTGACGCGTTCGGTCTGCGGCGTAACGGAAATCACGCGGGCAGTGTCGTAATAGACATCATCCGCTGCAGCGGGCAGAGCAATCGCACCGGCAAACAGCAGGGTGGCACCGATTTTATAAGCGTTCACGTTAAATCTCCTTCGTTGGTTCGACATCCCGTTGCAAAATCGCAGCGGTCAGGCAATCAACGAAGTCCGAACAGCGTCTGTTGACACTGTTACACACTGTTACATCTCGAGGCACAGCGCCACGCGCACAGCATGCCCCAACGATCACTTGAACAAATTACTCAACTATGTGACTAAAGTTACATACGCTTTTTCCAAATCCATCGATAGTGTCATCACCGCGTCCTCCGGGACGTCCTAAAAAAGATTACTCAGGAGACCATCATGCGTATCGTGAATTTAGTTGCAGCATCCATGCTTTCAATGTTCGCCAGCCTCGCCTGGGCAGGCGAATTCGGCGACCACTGCACCACCGGGCTATCCAGTGGCCAGATGATCAAAACCAACTGTTCGATCAATGCCATGTTCGAGGGCAATACCTACTGCTTCGGCAGCGACGAATCAAAGTCGGCATTCCAGATGCATCCGCAGGAAACCATCGCCAAGGCCGCTGCGTTCTATGCCAAAAACACCGAAGTCGAACGCGAGAAAATCAGCCAGGCAGACGCCATCCAGCAAATCCAGAGCAAGGAATGCGACCTTTCCAACAAGGATGCAGGGTATCTGGAGCTGGACGGCATGGACCTGCGCCATTGCAAGATGGTGAACACCAGTTTCTTCGGTGCCTATCTCAGGGGGGCCAATCTGAGCGGCGCCAACCTGCAGCGTGCCTACCTCAATCTGGCCCGGCTTGAAAAGGCCGACCTGAGCGGTGCCGACCTGACCGATGCCATTATCTTCCAGGCCATTTTCGACAAGACCAATTTCAGGGGCGCCAACCTGACCCATGCCCGCGTCATCGGCACACTGGGCAATGTGGACATGAGCAATGCCAATATCACCCGGGGCCAATTCGGCCTGGATGTCGGCAATCAGCCCATGGGCCAGATGAAGTTCGACTCGGTCGGCGGCAACTTCGCCAACGCCAACTTTGAAGGCGCCGACCTCAATATCGCCAGCTTCCGCTTCGCCAACCTCACCGGCGCCAACCTGCGCAACACCAACATGTATCGCGCCGACCTCGGCCAGGCGGACCTCACCGGGGCGGACCTGACCAACGTCAATCTGGACAGCGCCGATGTCGATGGCGCCACCTTCAAGGATGTGAAGGGACTGGCCACGGTCAAGGGGTTCAATCTGGTCAAGGGCAAATGCGTCGACTGCAAGGTGACCACGCCAAGCATGGACGTAGCTGAATCCAAGCCCGCCATCACGCCGCCGGGTGCCCAGGATGGAAAATTCGTATGCATCACGCACCGTCCCAAGGCTGAATAAGCGCTTCAGGCGCGCTGGGCGAGTTTTTCCAGCGCGTCTTTTTTCTGGATTTCGATCCGCCCGCGCCCCAGGCTGAGCAGCCCCATATGCTCGAAGTTCTTGAGCTGGCGGCTGACCACCTCCCGCGCCGTACCCAACTCATCCGCCAGTTGCTGATGCGTGCGCTCGATCGCCGGCCCCGCCACCGCCGCATCCACCAGCAACCTCGCCAGACGCGCATCCAGGCCGTGGAACGCGACTTCATCGACCAGCACGATCAGGTTGCTGATCAGATCGCCATAATTGCTCATCACGAAACGGCGGAACACATCCGATTCCACCATCAGCTGATGGAACACTGGCGCCGGGATGATCACGTCACGTATGGGTTCTTCAACAACGGTCGAGGCCGGGTAGCAGCTGCGCCCCAGCAGGCAGGTCGTGGTCAGTACACATGTTTCGCCGGCAGCCACGCGATAGAGCAGGATTTCCCGGCCGGAATCGGACATTTTGTAGACACGCGACCGCCCCGCCAGGCGCATGACATAAGCGTTGCACGGGTCCGTCTCGCGATAGCCTATGGTCCCCACCGGAGCTTCGACGATGCGCGAGGCATGGCGCAGCAAATCGCGGGCATGCGGCTCCAGTCCCAGCAGCGGGGGAAAAGACGCCAGCCATTCCAGGCCATCCCTGGTTTCTCCTGTATTGATCGACATGCGGTTCCCCCGTGCGTTCAAACTGTGATGGTTTCGCCCGCCTCGGGCACCTGGGCGTCCCAACCGAGACGTTCCTTGATGAGGCCGGCAAACAGCATGGCCGTTTCCGATTCACCATGCACGACAAACGTCTGCCGCGGCGCGCGTCGGAAATGCCGCAGCCAATCCAGCAGCGCAGCCTGATCGGCATGCGCAGACAAGCCGCCTATCGTGTAGATATCCGCCCGCACCGGCACCTCATCCCCGAACAGGCGTATCTTTTCGGCCCCATCCACCAGACGCCGCCCCAGCGTGCCTCCGGCCTGGAATCCGGTAAACACGATGCTGCACTCCGGCCGTACGATGTTGTGCCGGAGGTGATGCTTGATGCGCCCGGCGTCGCACATGCCACTGGCCGAAATGATAATGGCCCCGGAACGGATATCGTTTAGCGCCATGGATTCCTCCACGTCCTGCACGAAATGGATGTCCGGCAGTTCGCGGCGCCGCTCCCGCCCCCAGGCCACCAGCTTTTGCGCCTCCTGATTGAAAAGCTCGATGTGCTTCATGGTGATCTCGGTCGCGGCCAGCGCCATCGGCGAATCGACGTAGATTTTCAGGTTGTGCAGGCGACGCTGGCGGGTGAGGTCGATCAGCAGGTACAGAATTTCCTGCGTCCGGCCCACGGTAAACGCAGGCATGATGACATTGCCATGCTTCCGATACAGTGTGTCTTCGACCGCGTGGATAAACTCGTCCAGCGTGTCCTTGAGGTTCTTGTGCAAGCGGTTGCCGTAAGTGGATTCGATCAACACCGCATCGGCGCTCTCCACCGTGGCAGGGTTGCGCAGGATGGGCCGCCCCGGCTGGCCAAGATCGCCTGAAAACACCACCTTCTTGCCATGGGCGCGAATCTCGATGATGGCAGAACCGAGAATATGGCCCGCCTCCAGAAAACGGCAATTGATCTCGGGATGCGGCAGGAATTCGGCCTCGTAATCGACCGTTTCCACCAGCTCCATGGCCAGATCGACTTCGCGCGGACCGTAAAGCGGTTCCAACTGCATGTGGTGGTTGCGGTGCGGATGCTGTTCCGCCCACTCGGCCTCCTTGGCCTGGATGTGGGCACTGTCGCGCAGCATCACGTCAAGCAGTTCTATCGTCGGCGCCGTGGCGTAAATGGCGCCCTTGAATCCCTGTGCCGCCAACCGGGGCAGCATGCCCGAGTGGTCGATGTGCGCATGGGTAATCAGGACAAACGAGATCGTTTTCGGATCGAAAGCAGGAAAACGCTGGTTCTTGAGATCGGCATCATGCCCGCCCTGGAACATGCCGCAATCGACCAGAAAGCGTACGTCGCCAGCCTCGACCAGATAACAGGAACCGGTCACTTCACCGGCAGCGCCACAGAAGGTAATTTTCATGGCAATAGCTTACACGATCCGCCTAACGGGTAAAGCTGCGGCCGCCATCAAGGCAGGTCGCTTGGCCCATTGAACACTGATTCCCCGCCATACCAGCGTGACTCCGCCGTTTCGTCCGTCAGTGCCAGCAACACGGCTTGCCCCAACTCATAATGCCCTGATGCAGACAGCTTTACTTGATGGTACGCGTCAGCCGTACCCCTGATAAGCGCTTCTGACTTCATGGCAACTTCAAGGCTCCCGGGAATATCCGTGCCCGTCAGTTTGCATTTTTCGACATCAGAGGAATGCGCCTTGCGACATACGGCTGGACGAACGTCATAAATCGAACACAGATGGTCACTTAAGAACGGACATTGAAAGTGATAATCCACCACGGAAACCCCTTTAACACTGGCCGCGTGTTTCAGTAGACCGGCAATAATTTCTTCGATGTGCCCGGGGGGGAGTTTCCTGAGTGCATTGCTTATTCTGAAGACCTCGGGGGCCAGTGCTTCCACGCGATAATGGCAGCAATGGCTGCATCCAGACTTACAGTCCGTCTTTAACCCTTGATCCTGTGCTGATTGAACGACCTGATCCACGCCGCGATGTAGGTTTGAGACAAAGTGAATGGCAAACGTTGGATCCCCGTTGGAACTCAAATGTTGCAGCGCAGTTTGCTTGACCGCATCCACGGCTCGCAAAAAATCAGCTTGTTCGTCGGCGGTAAGCATGGACCTGCCTGAGAGAGTTAAATTAAACAACTAACTGGCATTGGGCGTGACCAAATCACGCCATTGCCGCCACAACCAAGCCCAGCCCCAGCCCGACGCCGAAGCCGTTGACATCGGCCGCCACCGCCCCCAAGCCACCCTTGTTGCGGATGGCCGAAAGATCGACATGCAGCCAGGCCGGATCGTTTTCGATGAATTTGGACAGGAAACGCGCCGCGATGATGTGGTCGGCGTCGCCATCCAGCGTGCACTGCTTGGTATCGGCGATGTCGGAATCCAGTTCCTCGTCATAATCCGCATCGAAGGGGAATGCGTTGACGCGTTCGCCCACCGCTTGGCCGACGCCCACCGCCTTGCACAGCAATTCCGGGCGATTGCCGATCACGCCGCTGTAGCGGCTGCCCAGCGCCGTCATCATGCTGCCGGTCAACGTGGCGAAATCGATCATCAGGTCAGGCTTTTCGCGTGAGGCCAGCGTCAGCGTATCGGCCAGCACCATGCGGCCCTCGGCATCGGTATGGATGATCTCGATGGTCGTGCCGTTGAGCGCGGTCACCACATCGTTCTGCTTGTAGGCCTTGGAACTGATATGGTTCTGCGCAATCGCCAGCCAGCAGTCGATTTTCACCGGAAGTTTTGCCTGCGTCGCCGCCAGCAAAATGCCCAACGCCACGGCCGAGCCGTTCATGTCCTCGTGCATGCCGTGCATGTAGCGCGCCGGCTTGAGGTTATGCCCGCCAGTATCGAAGCAGATGCCTTTGCCCACCAGCGCGACGGATTTCTTCGACTTCTTGGGCGTATAGCGCAAATGCACGATGGCCGCATCTTCCGGGTCAGACCCCTGTGCCACGGCGACGAAAGCCCCGGCACCCAGTTTGCGCAATTTCTTCAGGTCGAATTCTTCGTGCTGCCAGCCCTGCTTCTCGGCCAGATCGCGCACGAACTTGCGATACAGGCCCGGCGTGAGGTCGTTGGCTGGCAGCTGCGTCAGGCTGCGCGCCAGCAAGTTGCCTTCGGCACGGGCGGCCAGCGACGCAAAGTCATCCGCATCGTCATGGCCGAACAGCTTGATCTTGTCCAGTGTCCAGGGTTTGTCCTTCTTCTTGCGCGTCGGCAAAGCGGTGCCGTTCACCCAGGCCACGTACACCGCCGCTTCAGCCGCAACGGCCTTCTGCTCGGCGTCGCCATAGACGGCAATGGCCAATGTTTCCGGGTGTTCCTTGAGCAAAGACGCCACGGCCTTGCGCAGCAAGGTATGGCGCTCGAAGGGCGTCTGGTCGGCCTTGAGCACCACCCAGGCAGCACGCCCACCGCCCGGCAGATCGGCAAATACCGACGACTTGCCCAGTTCCTCGTACTTGCCCTTGCTGCGTTTCAGTCGCGCATCCAGCACGTCGGCGCAAGGCATGTCCGGCCTGGCCTCCGGCAGTACAAACAACAGGTGCGTGGCTTTCTCAATCGCCTCCTGCGAAATAGGCTTAGGGTTTTGTATCAGTTTTGCCGCCATGATTTTCCTTGTGTTGATCCGTTGAGCTCCCGCACCGTTCGGGACTATGCATCAAGCATAGCAGCCTCATTCACCAATCAGCCAGTCAACGTCATTTTTAACACATCCTGACGTTCCTGAGCCCGATTGCGCCGCCACGCCAGAAACGCGCATGTCAGCCAGAAATGACGCTCCAGCGGCCAATGACACGCAATATCGGTGTTTTCAGCATGTTTTTCCCCACCGCCGACGAACCGTACAATCCAAGCCTCCATGCGCCTTTCAGCCCCATTCACAGGCTATCGGGGGTGCTTCAAAACTTGACCTCCCCCCCCAAAATGGCGAAACTAGCGCCTTCGTGCGCGGTCTTGAGACCGCCCCTTGCTGACCGCTTCGTCTAACTTATTACTCGGAACGACTATATCCTCGATGACGAACGGCAGAAGATTTCCAGGAGACCACTAATGGCATCATCCATCCCCGATATCGACCCGCAAGAAACGCAAGAATGGCTCGCTGCCATTGATGCGGTGATCGAGCAGGAAGGCACCGAACGCGCGCATTTCCTGTTGGAAACGCTGATCGACAAATCCCGCCGCTCCGGCGCGAACCTGCCGTTCAATGCAACGACCTCTTACGTCAACACCATCCCGACACACCTGCAAGCCAAGCTGCCGGGCGACCCGCACATGGAGCGCCGCATCCGCGCGCTGATCCGCTGGAACGCCATCGTCACCGTGATGCGTGCCAACGAAAAATCCCCGGGCGTGGGCGGCCACATTGCCAGCTTCCAGTCCGCGGCAACCCTGTACGACGTCGGCTTCAACCACTTCTTCCGTTCGCCCGAGCATGCATCCGGCGGCGACCTGGTGCTGTTCCAGGGCCACTCTTCGCCCGGCATCTACGCACGCGCCTTTGTCGAAGGCCGCATCAGCGAAGAACAGATGGAAAACTTCCGTCAGGAAACCGGCGGCAATGGTCTGTCTTCCTACCCGCACCCGTGGCTGATGCCGGATTTCTGGCAGTTCCCCACCGTGTCCATGGGCCTCGGCCCGTTGCAGGGCATCTACACCGCCCGCTTCCTCAAGTACCTGCATGACCGCGGCATTGCCGATACTTCGCAGCGCAAGGTCTGGGTATTCTGCGGCGACGGCGAAATGGACGAGCCGGAATCGCTGGGTGCGATTTCCCTGGCGGCCCGCGAAAAGCTGGACAACCTGATTTTCGTCATCAACTGTAATTTGCAACGCCTGGACGGCCCGGTGCGCGGCAACGGCAAGATCATTCAGGAACTGGAAGCAGACTTCCGCGGTTCCGGCTGGAATGCGCTCAAGGTCATCTGGGGTTCGTACTGGGATCCGCTGCTGGCCATGGACAGCAAGGGCTTGCTGCGCCAGCGCATGGAAGAAGCCGTCGACGGCGAGTATCAGAACTTCAAGGCCAAGGGGGGCGCGTATACCCGCGAACACTTCTTCGGCAAGTACCCGGAACTGAAGGAAATGGTTGCGGCCATGTCCGACCAGGACATCTGGCGCCTCAACCGTGGCGGCCACGATCCGCACAAGGTGTTTGCCGCCTATGACGCCGCCACCAAGCACGTCGGCCAGCCGACCGTGATTCTGGCCAAGACCGTCAAGGGCTATGGCATGGGCGCCGCCGGCGAAGCGCAAAACCCGACCCACCAGGCCAAGGCCCTGGATCTGGACTCGCTGCGTGCGTTCCGCGACCGCTTCGAAATCCCCGTGTCCGACGCCGACCTGGAAAAACTGCCGTTCTACCGTCCGGCAGAAGACAGTCCGGAAATGAAATACCTGCGCGAACGCCGCGCCGCGCTGGGTGGCTACATGCCTTCCCGCCGCCGCAAGGGCAACGAGCTGCAAGTGCCGGCACTGTCTGCATTCGACAACATGCTCACCGCCACCGGCGACCGCGAAATCTCGACCACCATGGCCTTTGTGCGCATCCTGTCCACCCTGGTCAAGGACAAGAACATCGGCAAGTACGTCGTGCCTATCGTGCCGGACGAGGCCCGTACTTTCGGCATGGAAGGCATGTTCCGCCAGTTGGGCATCTACTCTTCCGTCGGCCAGCTGTACGAGCCGGTCGACTCCGACCAGGTGATGTTCTACAAGGAATCGAAGAGCGGCCAGATCCTGGAAGAAGGCATCAACGAAGCCGGCGCGTTCTCGTCCTGGCTGGCGGCTGCCACGTCTTACAGCGTCACCGGCGTGCAGATGATCCCGTTCTACATCTACTACTCGATGTTCGGCTTCCAGCGCATCGGCGATCTGGCCTGGGCTGCTGGCGACAGCCGTGCCCGAGGCTTCCTGCTGGGCGCGACCGCTGGCCGCACCACGCTGAACGGCGAAGGCCTGCAACACGAAGACGGTCACAGCCACCTGATGGCCGCCATGATCCCGAACTGCGTGTCCTATGACCCGACCTTCGCCTACGAACTGGCCGTGATCATGCAGGATGGCCTGCGCCGCATGGTGCAGAACCAGGAAGACGTGTTCTATTACCTGACGGTGATGAACGAAAACTACAGCCACCCCGAAATGCCCAAGGGCGCCGAGGAAGGTATCCTCAAGGGCCTGTATGCGTTCAGCAAGTCCAAGAGCAAGGGCCCCAAGGTCCAGCTCATGGGTTCAGGCGTGATCCTGCGCGAAGTGATCGCCGCCGCCGAACTGCTGGAAAAGGACTGGGGCGTTTCCGCCGATGTCTGGAGCGCCACCAGCTTCAACGAACTGCGCCGCGAAGGTCTGGACGCGCACCGCTGGAACATGCTGCATCCGGAAGAAAAACAGAAGGAAAGCTATGTCGAGAAGTGCCTGAAGAAGGTCGAAGGCCCGGTGATCGCATCGACCGACTACATGAAGGAATTCGCCGACCAGATTCGTGCCTTCGTACCGCAACGCTTCGTTGCGCTGGGCACCGACGGCTTCGGCCGCTCGGATTCCCGCGAGGCGCTGCGCCGCCACTTTGAAGTCGATCGTCACTATGTCGTGCTGGCCGCCCTCAAGGCGCTGGCCGATGACGGCAAGCTGCCCGCCGCCAAGGCCGCAGAAGCCATCAAGAAGTACGGCATCGACATCAACAAACCCAACCCATTGACGGCTTAAGCAGGAGCACGCGAACATGGCAATCAAGGAAGTGCTCGTCCCGGACATCGGCAATTTCGACAGCGTCGATGTCATCGAGGTGCATATCAAGGCTGGCGACAGCGTCAATCAGGATGATTCGCTGATCACGCTGGAATCCGACAAGGCGTCGATGGACATTCCATCGCCCTTCTCCGGCACGGTCAAGGAAGTGAAAATCAAGGTCGGCGACAAGGCTGCCCAAGGCACGCTGGTCGCGCTGATCGAAGCCGCCGAAGGTGCAGCTGTCGCCGAGGCGCCCAAGGCTGCGGCCGAACCGGCAGCAGCCCCTGCGCCGGCTGCGGCCGCGCCGGAAATTCCGCCTCCGTCACGCCCGATTCCGGAAGTGCCAAAGCCAATCGCACCGCAAGGCACGCCGAACCCGGTCGCCGCCCGCGCTGAATTTGCGCCGGGCAAGAACCCGCACGCCAGCCCTTCGGTCCGCAAGTTCGCCCGCGAACTGGGTGCCGACCTGGCCCGCGTCACCGGCAGCGGCCCCAAGGGCCGCATCACCAAGGAAGACGTACAAGCCTGGGTGAAGGGCGAGCTGACCAAACCGCGCGCCGAAGCTGCAGCAACCGGCGGCATGAATGTGCTGGCGATGCCGGCCATCGATTTCAGCCAGTTCGGCGAAGTCGAAACCAAGCCGATGTCGCGCATCAAGAAGCTGTCAGGGGCAAACCTGCACCGCAACTGGGTCACGGCCCCGCACGTCACGCAGTTCGACAACGCCGACATCACCGACCTGGAAGATTTCCGCAAGTCCATGCAGGACGAAGCCAACAAGCGCGGCGTCAAGCTGACCATGCTGGCTTTCCTGATGAAGGCCGTGGTCAATGCCCTGCGCACCTACCCGAACTTCAATGCCTCGCTCTCCCCTGCCGGCGACGAACTGATCATGAAGCAGTACTACAACGTGGGCTTTGCCTGCGATACGCCTGACGGTCTGGTCGTCCCGGTGATCCGCGACGTCAACCAGAAGGACGTCCTGGATATCGCCCGCGAACTGGGCGAGCTATCCGCCAAAGCCCGCGAGCGCAAGCTCAAGGTCGAGGAAATGCAGGGCGGCTGCTTCACCATTTCCAGCCTGGGCGGCATTGGCGGTACGGCGTTCACGCCCATCATCAACTGCCCGGAAGTCGCCATCCTCGGCGTATCCCGCTCCAGCATCGAGCCGGTATGGGATGCCAAGACCAAGACGTTCGAGCCGCGCCTGATGCTGCCGCTGTCGCTGTCCTACGACCACCGCGTCATCGACGGTGCAGATGGCGCCCGCTTCACCAGCCATTTGCGCATGATGCTGTCCGACGTGCGTCGTTTACTGCTGTAATTTTTCACCACGGCGCACGCAGAGGACACCGAGAGAAAGCTTTTCTCAGTGATCTCCGTTTACGCCGTGGTTCAAGAGGTTTTGTATGAGCCAGATTATTGAAATCGCAGTGCCGGACATCGGTAATTTCGACAGCGTCGACGTCATCGAAGTCCACGTCAAAGTCGGTGACAGCATCAACGTCGACGACTCGCTGATCACGCTGGAGTCCGACAAGGCATCGATGGACATCCCGTCCACCCATGCCGGTACCGTCAAAGCCGTGGCCGTCAAGGTTGGCGACAAGGTCGCCAAGGGCACCGCCATCCTGACCATGGAAACCGCTGCCGCAGCAGCCGCACCGGCGACCAAGGCTGAAGCGCCTGCTGCCGCAACCCCTGTGGCAGCCGCACCGCAAGCCATGGCCCCGACGCCTGCAGCGGCCGCATCCGGTCCATCCGACCTGCATGCGGAAGTGCTGGTCCTCGGCGCTGGCCCTGGTGGCTACACCGCGGCATTCCGTGCAGCCGACCTGGGCAAGAAGGTCGTGCTGGTCGAGCGTTACGCCAGCCTGGGCGGCGTCTGCCTGAATGTGGGCTGCATCCCGTCCAAGGCGCTGCTGCACGCGGCCAAGGTGATCACCGAAGCGGAAGAAATGGCCGAACACGGCGTTTCCTTCAGCAAGCCGACCATCGACATCGACAAGCTGCGCAACTGGAAAGCCAACGACGTGGTCGGCAAGCTGACCGGCGGCCTCTCTGGCCTGGCCAAGCAACGCAACGTCACCGTGGTCAACGGCCGCGGCGAATTCACGACGCCCAACCAGCTGCAAGTCACCGGCGGCGACGGCAAGGTCACCACGATCTCCTTCGACAACGCCATCATCGCGGCCGGCTCACAAGCCACCAAGATGCCGGGCCTGGCGCCTGAGCACCAGAACGACAGCCGCATCATGGATTCCACCGGCGCACTGGCGCTGGAAGACATCCCGAAGCGCATGCTGGTCGTCGGCGGCGGCATCATCGGCCTGGAAATGGGCACGGTGTATGACGCCTTTGGTTCCAAGGTGTCCGTGGTCGAACTCGGCGATGGCCTGATTCCCGGCTGCGACCGCGATCTGGTCAAACCGCTGCACAAGCGCATGGAAAAACGCTTCGAAAAGATCCTGCTCAAGACCAAGGTCGCCAAGCTGGAACCGAAGCAGGACGGCATTCACGTCACCTTCGATGGCGAGCAGGCGATTGAACCCCAGGTCTACGACCGCGTGCTGGTCGCCATCGGCCGCCGTCCGAACGGCAAGAACATCGGTGCCGAGAAGGCGGGCGTGTTCGTCAACGAATACGGCTTCATCCCGGTCGACAAGCAGCAACGCACCAACGTGCCCCACATCTTCGCCATCGGCGACATCGTCGGCCAGCCCATGCTCGCCCACAAGGCCGTGCATGAAGGCAAGGTTGCCGCAGAAGTCATCGACGGCCACAAGGTCGAGTTCCAGGCGCTGGCTATTCCATCCGTCGCCTACACCGATCCGGAAGTGGCTTGGGCCGGCATTTCTGAAACCGACGCCAAGGCCAAGGGGATCGAGATCGAGAAGGCCTCGTTCCCATGGGTGGCGAGCGGACGTGCCTTGTCCATCGGCCGCACCGAGGGCAGCACCAAGCTGATCATGGAAAAGGGCACCCGCCGCATCATCGGTGCCGGCATCGTCGGCCCCAACGCGGGCGAGCTGCTGGCTGAAGCGGTATTGGCGATCGAGATGGGCGCAGATGCCGAAGATATCGGCCTCACCATCCACGCCCACCCGACCCTGTCGGAAACCGTGTGCTTCGCGGCAGAAATGGCCGAAGGCACGATTACCGACCTGATGCCACCTAAAAAACGCTAGTCCCCTGATCCCGTTATGCTAAATTGGTACGTCATAAGGAGGCATGCATGCTGGCAATCGAGAGACTGACTCGCGCGGAAAAACTCCGCATGATGGAGGCGCTGTGGGATGACCTCGCGCACGACAAAACCGTGCTTGCCTCCCCCTCGTGGCATGGCGATGCCCTGAAGGAGGCCGAGCAGGCCATTGCTTCCGGAGGCGCTGATTTTGTGGATTGGGAAACAGCCAAACAGAACTTGCGCAACGGCAAGGCATGAAAATCAGAATTCTGAGTCTTGCGATTCAGGATATTGAATCGGGACAACGTTTTTATGAGCAAAGCCAAGAGGGATTGGGCGTTTATTTTCTTGACTCCCTCTTCTCAGACATTGACTCACTCCTGCTCTATGCCGGAGTTCATCAACAATTTTTCGGCTATTACCGGGCGCTATCCAAGCGCTTTCCCTACGCGATTTATTACAAGTTGAATGACAAGACCATCGAAGTCTGGCGAGTGCTGGACTGTCGGGAAAATCCTTCAAAAACCGAATACGCATTAAAGCAGAATTAATGTCTCCAGAACTCAGCACCACCCTGCAGTCTCTGTTCCCACCGGATCGACTATTTACCGATCCGGTCGATTGCTACGCCTACGCCTACGACAATTCCCGCAATTTCCGCCCGCCGCTGGCCGTGGTGTTCCCGCTGAATGCCGAGGAAGTGCAAGCGGTGGTGAAACTGTGTCATGCCCACAAGGTGCCGCTGGTGCCCCGCGGTCGCGGCACCGGCACTGCCGGCGGCAGCGTGCCGGAGCAAGGCGGCATTGCGCTGTCGCTGGAGCGCATGAACCGGATGATCTCGCTGGACCCGGACAACCGCATGGCGATTGTCGAACCTGGCGTACTAAATCAGGAATTGCAGGATGCCCTGAAGCCCAAGGGCTTCTTCTGGCCGCCGGACCCCTCCAGTGCCCCGTATTGCAGCATAGGCGGCAACCTGGCCACCTGTGCCGCAGGTCCGCATGCCGTGAAGTACGGCGTGGCGCGCGACCATATCCTGGGCCTGAAGGCCGTGACCGGCACCGGCGAATTGATCCGTACCGGCTGCTATACCACCAAGGGCGTGGTCGGCTATGACCTGACCCGCCTCATCGTCGGCTCCGAAGGCACGCTGGCCGTCATCGTCGAAGCCACGCTCAAGCTGACCCCGCTGCCGCGCACGACCGGCGGCATTACGGCACAGTTCAAGGACACCGTCAGCTGCGCCCATGCGATTGCCGCCATCATGGCGCAGCCGTTCATCCCGTCCGCGCTGGAGTTCCTCGACAACAACGCGCTCAATCTGATCCGCGGGCGCCATCCAGGCATGCTGCCGGAAGACATGCGGGCGCTGCTGATGATAGAAGTGGACGGCTCGCAAAGCGAAGTCGCCGAAGCCACCGTCGCCGTCCTCAAGGCCTGCGAGGTCGATGGCCTGATCGAGGCGAAGGAAGCTGGCGACACCAAAGCGCTGTGGGCGGCGCGCAAGGCGCTCTCCCCGTTGCTGCGGGATGTCGCACCGAAGAAGATCAACGAAGACGTGGCCGTCCCAGTGTCACGCCTGCCGGAACTGCTGGGCGGCATCGAGGCGCTGGCGGCACGCTACCAGATTGCCAACGTCAATTTCGGCCATGCCGGCAACGGCAATATTCACGTCAATTTGCTGGTGAATCCGGACGATCCGCAGGAAATGGCACGCGCCGAAGCCTGTCTGGATCAAGTGTTTTCGCTGGTGCTGTCGCTGGATGGCACGCTGTCAGGCGAGCACGGCGTAGGGATGGCCAAGCGGCCGTTCGTGCCGCGCGAAATCGATGCGACGACGATCGCCTTGATGAAATCGGTCAAGCAGGCGTTTGACCCGAACAACATCCTGAATCCGGGCAAACTCTTCCCGTAGTCATGGGGCTGGCGGTGTGCGCCGGCTGGACGCTTTCTCCGCAACCTTGCTGACCACCTTGGTGGCCACGCGCTTGGCCACCACGAACGCGGCAGCCACCACCACTTTCTTCACTACCGATCTGATCAGTCCCATGGGATCTCCTAAGGGCAAGTCACTTTTTTGAGCTCACTGCCGGGGAAGTCCGGTTGCAGTTTGCTGATTTCCAGCGCCGCGTTGTCCGCCACATCCCTGAGCAGGAAACTGGACTGGCCACTCTCGTGGTTACGCATGCCCTTGATGGCAGATTTGACGCCGCGTCCATGCAGGTCGTCCAGCAGCTTGGCGGCAAGCGCTTCGTCCTTGAATACCCCAAGTGAAATCGCGTTGCGCCATTGCGGCTCCTGCACCACAAAGCTCTCTTCCACTCCCAGCGCCCGGATTTCGTTGATCTTGGCTTGCGCCTTGTCTGCATTGGCCAGCGGAGGAATATAGACCCAGTAACGCGTTGCCTCCTGCGAGGCCGTTTGCTTGAGCTCGGAGCGCATGGAAAATTTCTGCAGGATATTCTTGGCCCGTGAAACATTGGCTGCTGAAAAACTGCCCCATTCGTAACAGGCCGTTTGAACCGCAGCGATCGCGGGCGCCGGCACCGGGGCTGGCGCCGGTGCCGATGGCGCGGTCTGATTCTTGCCCGGCATGGCCGCCAATTCTTCAGGCGTCAGCACCTTGAGTTTATCGGCCTCGATATCCTCGTGCCCCGCCACCACGCCCACCGGGCGCGGTTCGCTCAGTTTGAAATACCCGAACATTGCCAGATTCACCAGCAGCAACACTGACACTACCCATTTCATGCGCGTTCTCTTTCGATCAGCCAAAGTCCATGCAGCACCAGATTATCCGCGATCCTGGCGGGGCTGGATAGCGCGGCCAGGAGTGGATGCGCATCGCCGCCGGAGAGGATGCAGCGTGGCGCCACCCCTTCGTGTTCATGCAAGGCCTGGCACATCCGTTCCACCACCCCTGCCATGGCCAGCCAGCCGCCGGACGCCATCGCGTCACCGGTATTCAGCGGAAACGTCTGCAACTGCCCGTCGTGCAGCGACAAGCCTGCCGTGGCGGACGTCAGCGCATCCTGCATCATGCGCCAGCCGGGCACGATCAGCCCGCCAAGAAACGCCCCCTTGGAAGACAGCGCATCCACCGTCAGCGCGGTGCCGGCCGTCGCCACCACGCAGGGCGCATGATAGTGATTCCAGGCGGCGACCAACGCCGCCCAGCGGTCTGAACCGAGTTGTTCGGCTTGCGCATAGCCATTGGTAACGCCGCAGGCCGCAGCCGTGGCCGTCACAGTCAGCAGCGGCATCTGCAGATTGTCGGACAGCACCGTGATCCGCGCAGCGACTGCGGCCCCAGCCACATTCGACAGCACCATCCGGCGGCAGCCCTTCCAGCGCGTGGCGGCCTCGGCCAAGCCCTCCAGCTGTCCGTTGTCGACCGCCCCGTGCGACACCATGATGCCCGCCGCGTCGAACACGCCCCATTTGGTACGGGTGTTGCCGGCATCGATGGCCACGATCATGCGGCACCCCGCAAACTCACTTCGCCTGCGGCAAACCGCTGCAAACCGGCGGCCGTCTCGACCAGCAGCGCCCCATCCGGCGCAATGCCGCCCGCGATGCCTTCAATTTCGCGCCCGTCCGGCATCAGCAGTCGCACGGGCTGATGTTCAAAGGCGTGCTGCGCCATCCACTCGGCGCGCAAGGACTCAAAGCCCTGCTGTTCAAACTGTTCCAGCACGGCCGCCAGATGCCGCAAGATCGTCCCCAGTCCGTGAGAGGTGTCGATGGGCTGCGGCGCGATGGTCTTCAGATCCGTCGCCGCCTGGTCGATGGCTTTCAGCATCTGTTCCGGCAAGCGCAGGTTGAGCCCGATGCCGATCACGGCGGCGCTGGGGCCATCCATGTCACCTTGCAGCTCAATCAGGATGCCAGCCAGTTTACGATTTTCGTGCAGCACATCATTCGGCCATTTCAGACCCGCGCCCTCCACACCCAGCGCTTCCAGCGCACGCATCAGCGCCACCCCCACGGCCAGACTCAGGCCAGAGAGCGCACCCGCACCGCAATCGAAACGCCACAGCACGGAAAAAGTCAGGCTGTTGCCCAGCCCCGCCTGCCATACGCGCCCACGCCGACCGCGCCCTTGCGTCTGCAGCTCGGTGACCACGCAGGTCCCGTGGGCAGCACCGGCAGCGGCCTGCTGCATCAGCTGCGTATTGGTCGAGGGCAACCTGTCGTGCAGCTGCAGCGTGAACCTGGCTGCCTGCCCGTCCAGCGCCGCCAGCACCCGCTCCGCTTCGATAAAGCGCAGCGGTTCGGGCAGGCGGTAGCCTTTGCCTCGCACAGAAAAAAGCCGCACCCCCATCGCCTCGGCGTCCTGCAACGCATTCCACACGGTGGCCCGGGTCACGCCGAAGTGTCGGGCAATGGCTTCACCGGACTGGAATTGTCCGTCGGCGAGCAGGCGCAGGATGGGAAATGTGAGTGAATTCATGTCCAGCCAATTATACCCGCCCAAGGACGGTGTAAAATGGCGGCAAATCAACCTATTCAGATTCGTCATGTCAGAAGAAAAAAACCCGCTTCCCTCTAATTTCCTGCGTCAGATCATCGAGCGCGACCTGGCACAAGGCACTTACACCAGCCGTCGCTGGGCGCACATTCCGGGCGACGCCGCGCAACACGCGGCCGGCGAGCCTGATCCGGCCAAAATCCGCACCCGCTTTCCGCCGGAGCCCAACGGCTACCTGCACATCGGCCATGCCAAAAGCATCTGCCTGAATTTCGGCCTGGCGCGCGACTATGGCGGCGTCTGCCACATGCGTTTCGACGACACCAATCCGGAAAAGGAAGAGCAGGAATACGTCGACAGCATCACCGACTCCGTGCAGTGGCTGGGCTTCTCCTGGCAAGGGTTTGGCGATAGCAACCTGTACTTCGCCAGCAATTACTTCGACTTCATGTACCGCGCGGCCGAGGCGCTGATCGAGGCCGGTCATGCCTATGTCGACCAGCAGACGGCTGAAGAGATGCGCACCAATCGCGGCTCGCTGACCGAAGCCGGCAAGGATTCGCCCTGGCGTCACCGGACTGCCGCCGAAAACCTGGCCCTGTTCCGCGAAATGCGCGACGGCAAGCATGCCGATGGCAGCATGGTGCTGCGAGCCAAGATCGACATGGCCTCGCCCAACATCAATCTGCGCGACCCCGCCATTTACCGCATCAAGCGTGCCACGCACCACAACACCGGCGACAAGTGGTGCATCTACCCGATGTACACCTTCGCCCATCCGGTCGAAGACGCGCTGGAAAACGTCACACACTCCATCTGCACGCTGGAATTCGAAGATCAACGCCCGTTCTACGACTGGGTGCTGGAGCGCCTGGCCGATGCCGGCCTGCTGGCGCACCCGCTGCCGAAGCAATACGAGTTTGCCCGCCTCAACCTGACGTACGTCATCACCAGCAAGCGCAAGCTGATGCAACTGGTCACGGAAAACTACGTGGAAGGCTGGGACGACCCGCGCATGCCCACCATCGTCGGCCTGCGCCGCCGTGGCTATACGCCGGAAGCCATCCAGCTGTTCGCGGAGCGCATCGGCGTTTCCAAGGCCGACTCCTGGATCGACTACTCCACCCTGGAAGGCGCCCTGCGCGACGACCTCGACACCAAGGCCGCCCGTGCCATGGCCGTGCTGGACCCGATCAAGCTCAAGCTGACCAACTGGGACGCCCTGTTCGGTGCAGGCCATGCCGAACCTTGCTCGGCCCCGGTTCACCCGCACCACGAAGAAATGGGCCGCCGCCAGTTCAACCTCACCTCCGAGATCTTCATCGAACGCGAAGATTTCATGGAAACACCGCCCAAGGGCTATCACCGCCTGTTCCCGGGCAACATGTCGCGCCTGAAGTACGGCTACGTCATCAACTGCACGGGCTGCGAGAAGGATGCCGACGGCAACATTACCGCCGTGCTGGCCGAAATCGTGCCGGACACCAAGAGCGGCACACCAGGGGCGGATAGCGTGAAGGTGAAGGGCGTCATTACCTGGGTTTCAGCGACCGAAGGTGTGGCAGTGGAAGTACGCCTGTACGACCGCCTGTTTACTGAGGCGCATCCCGATGCTGGCGGCCGCAATTTCCTCGACAGCATCAACCCGGCCAGCAAGACCATCATTACCGCTTGGGTTGAACCGGGACTGGCCAACACAGCACCGAACAGCAAGTTCCAGTTCGAGCGTCACGGTTACTTTGTTGCCGACGGCAAGGACACGCAAGCCGGCAAGCCGGTGTTCAACCGTGCCGTCACGCTGAAGGACAGCTGGCAGAAATAAGCCGTCTGGAATAGCGGCGGCCTTGGGCCTTGGGCCTAGAGCCCTGGTCCAGGCCCGCTGCTATCGACGAGGTTGCTTCGGCGCTTCTTCCGGCTGAGGTTCTGGCGCAGGCGGGGGCGCATCGAACACCAGCAGTCGCAACGACAGGCTGATAAAGGCCACCAGCCCCCAGTAGGCCCCGACGAACAACCACAGGTTGATCGCCAGCGGATTGAAGTAAATCATCGCACCAAACGCACCCGCCACGACCAGGCTGATCAACTGTCCGAACATCAGGCTCTTGATGCTGGCCACCGGGAACCTGGGCACACGTGTTGGCATGCGATGAGAGAGTCGCTTCCACAACATGGAAAACACGGCCGACCCCAGGAACACCAGGGCCATCAGGCCCGTCAGGCGGTAAAACAAATCCTTGGCGACCATGTCGTCGATTTCGATCGCATGGCTCGGCAGCAGATAGAGCGTGTATTTATCGCCGGCCTGGTACTGGTTCTGCAGTTTTCTTTTCAGGCCAGGCGCGGGCCATGACATTTCAGCCACAGAGGCAAGCTGCTGGCCTTTCTGGCCCTTGAAATAGAACACGACGTCGATGTGTTTGCGGGCCTCGAACAGGGAGGTCTGATCCTGATTGATCTCCACCGTCCGGATATCCATGCCGGTAAACTCCGCCTCGACCGTACTGGCCTGCGCATATTCCACCAAGCGTTCCGACAGGCGCCAGGCCGGGTAGGCAATCAGGGCCAACGGCAGTATCGCCATAAATAAAAGCAGCATGCCCCTGAGCGCAGCGCTACCCGCAGACTTCGCCGCGCCCCGCCCGACGGCCGCGAACATCGCCAACCGGCTCGGCTTGGCCACGGGGGCTTCTGTTTCAGACGCCTGACTTTCTTCTTCTTGTTCTGCCAAATCCGTATCTCCCAGATTGATACTGCAGACCTTCAACGGCGAATATTGTCACGACTTTAGTGCTCAAGCCCGTACGATCTCACTTTACACGATGCGCATCAACAATGCGGCAAAGCTGTGTCATCATAAGCGCCCCACATGACCCGAGAAATGCTGTGAACCTGAGCGCCTACAACACGCTGGTATTCGACTGCGACGGCGTGATTCTGGATTCCAACAAGGTACGGGCGCGCGCCTTCTATAACGCCGCACTGCCCTACGGCAAGCAGCATGCCGAGGCGCTGGAGGTTTACCATATCCTGCATGGCGGCGTTTCGCGCTATGTGAAATTCGAGATTCTGCTGCGCGACATGGTAGGCGTTCCGGTGACGGACGAGGCGATGCAGTCCTTGCTGCATGCCTTCACCACCGAAGCCACCATCGGCCTGCTCAAGTGCGACATCGCGCCGGGGCTGGAGGCATTGCGCCGCGCCACGCCGCATGCGAAATGGATACTGGTGTCCGGCGCCGATGAACGTGAATTGCGCAGCGTATTCGCCGAGCGGCAGATCGCCGACTGGTTCGATGGTGGGATATACGGCAGCCCCGACAACAAGGACATGATCCTGCAACGCGAAAAGGAACACGGCAACCTGCAACTTCCCGGGATTTTTTTTGGCGACAGCCGCTACGACCATCAGGCGGCCTCAGGCGCCGGCCTGGATTTCGTCTTCGTCAGCGGCTGGACCGACATGCAGGGCTGGGGCGACTACTGCACCCAGCAAGGCATCCCGGCCATCGACAACCTGGGCTACGCCGTTCCCGCCGCGTTATAAAGCCGACGCCCGCTTCTTCTGACGATATCGGTAGCTGAGCAGTATCGCCAACCCTGCCACGTTAGGCAGCCACACTTGCGGCGAAGACCAGGGAATGCCGTCGATCACGAAATCCGACAACGGCCAGAAAATCGGCGTCGGGAAGTAGCGCAGGCTATGGAACGGAAAATCCAGCACAATATGAAACGGCCAGCCCAGCATGGCAAAGGCGACATCACGCCGCCACAGCGAGACCAGATAGATCACCGGCACGCAGATCACGAAACTGTGCCAGAGGTCGTAGGACACAAACAGCCAGTGCGGCAGCGATCCGATGGGAGGTGGCCCCGGATGATAGCCACCGCCATCAACGATCCGCAGGACAAGATAAGCGCCGAAGGAACACAAATCAGGCAACGCGCCAAACAGCAGCGCCAGCCAGGCATGCCGCCGGTAGCCGAACAGGCCGTAACCCCATAGCGCGTGACTGAAGGTATCCATAAGCAGGTGCTTTCACATGAATTGAGCGATAATCGTCAGTGTATTACGCTTGCCCTATCCGCTAACAGATAACTGAGAACCTCATGCGCCGCATTCTCATTGCCCTGATCGTGATTGCCCTAGGCGGCAGTGCCGTCTGGTGGCTGACCCGCCCCAAGGCGATCGCTGTCACGCTGACCGAAATCGGCCGCGGCAAGGTTGAATCCAGCGTCGCCAACACCCGCGCCGGCACGGTGGAAGCCTGTCAGCGAACCAAGCTTTCTCCCATCATGGGCGGCCGCATTGTCTACCTGGGCGTCAAGGAAGGCGACCACGTCACAAAAGGCCAAGTGCTGATGCGCCTGTGGAATGACGACCAGCGCGCCCAGACCGGGGTGGCTCAAAAGCAGGTAGAAACAGCAGGCAAGCACGTCAGTGAAATCTGCGCGACTGCAGAAAACGCCCAACGCGAGGCAGACCGCACCACCCGGCTGCGGGCCAAGGGATTCATTTCCGAAGGGGCTGAAGACAAGGCACGCAGCGAGGCCGATTCGCGCAAGGCCGCCTGCGCCGCAGCACGCGCGGAAGTCAGCCAGGCCTCGGCGCAGGTCAATCTGAACACCGTCCAGCAGAACCGCACCGTGCTGACCGCCCCGTTTGACGGCGTGGTAGCCGAAATCGTCGGCGAACTTGGCGAATACGCCACCCCCTCCCCGCCCGGCGTCGCCACCCCGCCCGCCATCGACCTGATCGACCCGACCTGCCTTTACATCACGGCGCCGATGGATGAAGTCGACGCGCCCAAGATGAAAACAGGCCAGACCGCACGCATCACGCTGGATGCGTTCCACGGACAGGTGTTCCCCGCCCACGTACGCCGCGTCGCCCCCTATGTGCAGGCCGTGGAAAAGCAGGCACGCACGGTCGACGTTGAAGCCAACTTCGATCGCCCGGAAGATATCCCGCGCATGCTGGTCGGCTACAGCGCCGACGTCGAAATCATCCTCGACAGCCGCGACAATGTGCTGCGCGTACCGACCTCCGCCCTGCTCGAAGGCGGACGTGTCCTGCGCTACGACCCGGCCACCGGCAAGCTGGAAGAGCGGCAGCTCAAGACCGGTGTCGCCAACTGGGAATACACGGAAGTGCTGGATGGCATCAAGGCCGGCGACCGCATCGTGATGTCGCTGGAACGCGAAGGCGTCAAGGCCGGCGCGCTGGTAAAACCCGAAGAAAAAAATGTCCCAAAATGAGGGGAGATAATCTCGTGGCGCAGGCGGCCTCGCCTGCAAACCAGTCAAAAGTAAATGCAGGCGAGGCTGCCTGCGCCACAAAAAAAACGCAGCGATGGCACTGATCGATCTCAGCGGCATCGAGCGCACCTTCCAACTGGGCGACAGCGTGGTCCACGCGCTGCGTGACATACACCTGCGCATCAACGCGGGCGAGTACGTCGCCATGATGGGCCCCTCCGGCTCGGGCAAGTCCACCATGCTCAACCTGCTCGGCCTGCTTGACCGACCCAACGCCGGCACTTACAAGCTGGAAGACCGCGACGTCACCACCCTGAGCCCGGACGAACAGGCCCACGTGCGCAGCGAGCGCATCGGCTTCGTGTTCCAGAGCTTTCATCTGGTCCCGCGCCTGACCGCCGCCGCCAACATCGAATTGCCGCTGATGCTGGCTGGCATTGCCCCCGCCGAACGCAGCAATCGCGTAAAAAAAGCATTGCAGGAATACGGCCTGGTCGAACGTGCGCATCACCGCCCGGACCAGCTGTCCGGCGGGCAGCGCCAGCGCGTGGCCATCGCACGCGCCACCGTAATGCATCCTGCCGTCATCCTTGCCGATGAACCCACGGGCAACCTGGACCGCGCCACCGGCGAAGAAGTCATCAACCTGCTCGAAGCGCTCAACGCGCAAGGCGTCACGCTGATCATCGTCACCCACGACCAGACGCTGGGGGCCCGCGCCCGTCGGCAACTGGTGATGGAGGACGGCGCCATCGCCCATGACAGCGGACACGCATGAGGCTGGCTGACACCCTGCGCTTCGCCCGCGACGCCGCCTCCGGCACCCCCATGCGTACCGGCTTGCTGGTGCTCTCCATGGCCATCGGCGTCGCCGCCGTGGTCGTCCTCACGGCGCTGGGAGACGGCGCCCGACGCTATGTCATCGGCGAGTTCTCGTCCATCGGCACCAATCTCGTCATCGTTCTGCCCGGGCGCTCCGAAACGCGCGGCTTCAACCCGGCCAACCTGATCACCAGCACGCCGCGCGACATCACGCTGGAAGATGCCACCGCCCTGTTGCGCGTCCCCGGCGTGGTACGTCAGGCCCCCATCGTCATCGGCACGGCAGAAGTCAACGCACAGGGCAAACTGCGCCAGTCCATGCTGGTCGGCACCAACCGCGACTTTCTCAATGTGCGCAATCTCAAGCTTGCGCAAGGACGTTTTATTGACGCTGACGTACTCGGGCGCGGGCCAGCCGAGATTGTCCTGGGTGCCATTGTCCGCCAGGAGCTGTTCGGCAACGAGAACCCCTTGGGTAAAACCGTCCGCGTCGGCGGTCGCCGACTGCGTGTAGTCGGCGTACTGGCCGAAGGCGGCCAAGGCATGGGCATGACCACCGGAGAGTTACTGATACTGCCGGCGGCAACCGTACAAGCCATGCTCAATACCAACACCCTGTTCCGTATCCTGATCGAAGCGAAAAGCCGCGAGCAACTGCAGGAAGTCAAAGCGGGCGTGCTGAAAAAACTGATCCAGCGTCACGAAGGGGAAGAAGACGTCACCGTGATCACACAGGATGCCGTGCTGGAAACCTTCGACAAAATCCTGAGCGTCCTGACCATGGGCGTCGCCGGCATCGCTGCTGTCAGCCTGGCGGTGGCCGGCATCCTGGTGATGAATGTGATGCTGGTCTCGGTCACCCAGCGCACCGGAGAAATCGGCCTGCTCAAGGCACTGGGCGCCACCGCGACGACCATCCGCAACGCCTTTCTGTTCGAGGCCGGCATGCTCTCCATGCTGGGCGGCATCGCCGGTATTGCACTCGGCCATCTCGGCGCGGCAATCCTCCGCTACTTCTACTCATCCTTTCCCGCCTACCCGCCCAACTGGGCCGTCATCGCCGGCTTGGGCACTGCACTGGTCTCAGGCCTGATCTTCGGCGTCATGCCGGCAAATCGCGCTGCACGGCTGGATGCCGTGCAGGCCCTGTCGAAGCGATAACATGATCCTCGCCGACGCCTCCCGCTACGCGCTACACGCCATCACTTCGCACCGGCTGCGCAGTTTCTTGACATTGCTTGGGATCGCCGTCGGGATTGCGGCCGTCATTCTGCTCACGTCCATTGGTGAGGGCGTGCACCGTTTTGTGCTGGCGGAATTCACCCAGTTTGGCACCAATGTCATTGGCATCTCGCCGGGCAAGGTCAAAACCGGTGGTCAGCCACCCTCCGGCATCCCCTCGACCGCACGCCTGCTGACATTGGAAGATGCGGCATCGGTGAAGCAGTTGCCGCATGTCACCGGCACCACGCCTATCGTGTGGGGCAATTCCGAGGTGGAGGGCAACGGGCGGTTGCGCCGCACCACGGTGTATGGCGTGGATGCTTATTTCCCACGGGTATTCAGCTCTACGGTACGCATCGGCAGCTTTCTGCCGAACGAAGATGCAAGCGGCGCCCGGGCCTTTGTCGTGCTGGGTAGCAAGCTGCGCAACGAGTTGTTTGGCACGACGAATCCGTTGGGTGCCAGGGTACGCATCGGCGGGCTGCATTTCCGCGTCATCGGGGTCATGGCGCCCAAGGGGCAGTTTCTCGGCATTGATCTGGACGATACGGCTTTCGTCCCCGCCGCCCGCGCCATGGAGGTGTACAACCGCGAAGGCCTGATGGAGGTCGATGTCACCTACGCGGAAGGCGTGCCAGCCAGCGCTGTGGCCGCCGCGATCAAGGCACACATGAAACTGCGCCATGGCAGCGAAGACTTCACCATCACCACGCAGGAAGACATGCTGAAAACGCTGTCCAACATTCTGGATATCCTGACCATGGCCGTCGGGGCGCTGGGGGGCATTTCGCTGCTGGTCGGCGGCGTGGGCATCGTCACGATCATGACTATCGCCGTGGCCGAGCGCAAACAGGAAATCGGCCTACTGGTTGCGCTGGGCGCCAGACAGCGCACCATCCTGGCCTTATTTCTGGGCGAATCGGTGTTGCTGGCTGCACTAGGCGGACTGTTCGGACTGGCACTGGGGGTGGGTCTGGCACAGTTGATTCGACTGGCAGTGCCGGGCTTCCCCGTCCACACACCCTGGAATTTCGCGCTTTTCGCCGAGATCATGGCGGCGAGCATCGGCCTGCTGGCTGGCGTGTTACCAGCACGGCACGCGGCACGGCTGGACCCGATCGAGGCACTGAGGGCAGAGTAGCGCCATGCCACGCTGCTGGTTCATGTTCGCCCGTAGCGTAGCGGCAACGCGACAAGAATCTGATTCTGCTACCATGCCGCAATTGCAGTTCATGAGAACAACATCGTGATCACCCTCTACACCTTCGCCCCCGCTTTCAGCGTGCCCGGCAACATGCCATGAAAAAACGCCGCCCCTCCCGCGCCCAAAAAGTCGGCCTGCCGCCCGGCACCTTGCTGCATGTCGGCGAGACCAAGGTCAAGCACCCGGAACTCACACTGTTTCGCTACGATGCGGACAATCTGCACGAGCAAACCAGCAAGCACTATGCCGAGCTGGATTTGCAACAAACCGCGACGGAAACCCTGTGGCTCAACGTCCACGGCCTGCACGACACCGCCCTGCTGACAGAAATCGGACGCAGTTTCAATCTGCACCCGCTGGTACTCGAAGACATCCTGCACACCGAGCAACGACCCAAGCTGGATAGCTACGATGGCTACCTGTTTTTCGTTACCCGCTTTTTCCACTACGACAGCAACACCCTGGACATCAGTTCGGAGCAGATCAGCCTGATCATCGGCCACAACTTCGTTCTGACCTTTCAGGAGCGCCCAACCGGCTCGTTCGAACTCATACGGGAACGCCTGCGGGCGAACAAAGGCCAACTCCGCAAATCGGGAGCCGACTACCTTGCCTACGCCTTGCTGGACATGATCGTGGACCGTTATTTCGTCGTTCTGGAACAGATCAGCGACGATTGCGAAATGCTGGAAGAAGAGTTGCTGCGCAAACCGAATGCCGGCGTGTTGCAGGGCATCCACAAGCTCAAGCGCGAAACCATGGAACTGCGCCGCGCCGTGTGGCCGCTACGCGAAGTGCTGAACGCCCTGATCCGCAACGAAGGTGAGTTTTTCCAGCACAGCACCCTGCTCTACCTGCGCGACGTCTACGACCACACCGTGCATTTCATCGAATCGCTGGAATCCCTGCGCGACCTGTTGGCCGGCATGCTGGATATTTACCTTTCCACCATCAGCAACCGGGTCAATATGGAAGTCCGGGCGCTGACGGTGGTCGCCATGCTGTTCATGCCAGCCACGCTGATTGCCGGCATTTTCGGGATGAATTTCAGAATCATGCCCTTGCTGCAAAATCCGGATGGGTTCTGGATTGCCATGGGCATGATGGCCACCATTGCCGTCCTCATGGGCCTGATTTTCTGGCGCCGCCAGTGGCTTAGCCGCCGGGCTTGAGTCGGCTGGAGAATTTCGCCCGCAGCTTGGCCAGCTTGGGGCCGATCACGGCCATGCAATAGGGCTGTGACGGGTTGCGTTCGAAATAGTGCTGGTGATAGTCCTCGGCCGGGTAAAACGTCACAGCGGGCGTCACTTGCGTCACGATGGGCGTGGGCCAGACGTGATCGGCCGTCAACTGCGCAATGCACAGATCCGCTTCGATACGCTGCTGCTCGGCATGGTAAAAAATCGCTGAACGATACTGGGTGCCAACATCATGGCCCTGACGATTCAGGGAGGTAGGGTCGTGCAAGGCGAAAAACACATCCAGCAGATCGCGATAGGCAATCCGGCTGGGATCGAAGTGCACCTGGATCACCTCGGCGTGACCTGTGGTCCCGGTGCACACCAGCTTATAGTCCGGGTTGGCGACCTGCCCGCCCATATACCCTGAAATGACCGCACGCACCCCATCAAGCTGCTGAAATGGCGCCTCAAGGCACCAGAAGCATCCTCCAGCAAGTGTTGTAACTTCTAGTTTATTCATCAATAGGTTATGACTTTCCGTAAGAGGCTGTTTCTAGGACATTGCCAAATAACAAGCTATAATTTTGACAAACATTGACAAGTTTTTTTGAGAGGCACAGACCCAAAATGCAAATAGAAAAAGGCATAAGTCAAATTAGTTACTCAACAAAAGAAGGTAAGACAGTTAAATATAGGGTTCGGTTTCAAAGTAAGAAACATAATTTCTCATTTAATCAAGTTTTTGATACATATGACGAGGCATTAATTATGCTTCATAACTGTAAAAGCAGTTATGGTAGAACCAAATTAAATGCAGAGAATACATTAGCAAAGCAAATACAAGAATATATTGCAAATCCACCATTAAAAACCTATATGCAAAAACAATTTGATTATAGGTATGGTAATTTAGACCTTACAGACCCATTAAAGCATAAAAGATACAGAAGCATTAAATCAATATATAAAATGCTTTGTGAGTGTATGGTAGACGATAGCAGCTTATGGCAGAACAAAGAGGCAGTGGGTTTAGCAATGATGGTTAGCAATCCCAAAAAGAAATTAGGGGATATTGAATTAGGCAAGATAAATACTATTACCATTAACTCATTGATAAAAGAACTATTGAAAACAAGAAAGAAAATTAGTGTAGTTTCTTACTTATCGTTTTTAAGCAATATGTTTGAGGATTTGAAATATATTAATGTGAATTTTACTAATTTTGTTAATCCGTGTAAAAACTACGATAAGAAACTTTTAAAGAATAGTATTGAGAGAACAGCAAAATCGATACCTAATGACATAATAGAAAAAATTGTTATTGAATTAAGTAAATGCAAAAACAAAAATCACAAGAAGATATTTATATTATGTCTTGCAACTGGTATGAGGCGAAGCGAATGCATATTTTTAAAAAGAAACCAAATACACTCTAACTACATTGAATTATTTAACACCAAAACAGAAGCATATAGAAAAGTGATTTTAACAGCAGAGGCACAAGAAATAGTTAAATCTATACTTGAAGCAATGCTAGATAAAAGCCCTAATGCAAGATTGTTTGCTTCAACTACAATAAATCAGTTTGAGAAATCATTTAGCATTATTCAAGACAGATTGGGTATTAAAGGAAAATATAAGTTTCACGATACAAGAAAAACCCATATTAAAAATATGTTTATGCAGTTGGGTAATAATCCAATGTTAATTAGTCAAGTTTTGGGGTTTTCTAGTCCTGAAAAGTTAATGTCAAATCATAATGAGCGGAGCGAAGAAATTAAAACCGAACAAGATTTAATGCAGAATGCAGGACAAACACCCCGCATTAGTTTAAAGCATTATTTAGACATAACTGGATAGGATGTATTGCATAAAACAAGAAAGTGGCTTTTAGACCCCTTCTTGTTCGTTTTAGAGCTATGTTTTGTAAGTTATGCAGCTTTGGCTTTACCAACTGGTAATTTGTCACGGTTTTGGTTCATATAAAAACAAATCTTCTTAATGTCGCCAATAGTATATTTTTCCTCTTTGAGTGAATCCAAAAGAGCATTAGCCTTAACTATTAAATCAGTATTTTGCAAATCTTGTAATGCTTGTTTTGCTTTTTCCTTTGCTCTTTCAGCATCTTTAATTTGTTTAAGTAATTGTTCTTTGGTAGCCATATATACTCCATAAAAAGAAAGTAAAATAAATTTTTTGCAATGAAAGAATAATATAAATATACACTCTTGACAACTAATCATTGTTTTATATGGTGTAGCTTCGCAATTTTGCGGAGCTGCATCATATAATTTAATTAGTAAATAGCAATGCAAATGAGCCAATTAAGGCTCATTATTGTTAGTGGTGCGATAGCAACTCAAAAAGACGGGGTTGTTAAGGGGCGGTAGCCACTTAAAACGATTTGGTATCATTTACTATTTTTTTGATATCTTCTTCACTAACAGCATTACCTAAATTGTTTCTAACACTTTTTTCTAATTCTTTTATTGATACCTCATATGACCTTGTATCCTTAATGTGTTTTGTATTGCCTTTGCAAAATACTTGTGGATTTAAGAAATAACTACCTCTTTCGTTTTTAATCAAGAAACCAACACTTACTAACCTTTTATACGATTTAGAAACACCTGCTCTATCAATACCCAATGTATAGGCTATATCTGCTTGTGATAAACTTACTACTTCATTATTTTGCAAAAAATCAAGTATTGTAAGTAAAATCTCCATATCCAAATGTGTTATTGATTTGTCTCTAATCTTGTCTAATAACAATCTGTAAAATAGTAGTACAAAATGTTGATTTGTTTTAATCCTATAATCGCCTTTTTCATTTAGTGTTTGTTTTATATCATAATCATCAAGTGTTTTACCTTCTGGTATTATTCTTGTTAAATCGTTAATTGCTTTTTCTGCTGTTGTATTATTTGTTTTCATATCTTCTCCTTATTATTGTTATTTTTTACACATTATTTATTAATTAAAGCAAATAATATGTAAATGTCAAGATAATATATATTTATTATAGTAATAATATATAGATATAAGATATAAGAGATAAGAGAGATAGACCGCAAAGCCTTATTATTACTATATGGGTGTTGTCATAAAAGACAACATCTGTTGTCGTAGACGACACCATATGTTGTTTTTATAGACAACATATGGTGTTTTAAATAACAACATATATTTAATTTATTTGTTGTGAAATAAGTAATGTTTTTATATTACTTTGGTAATTATTTTGCATTACTTATATCTGTTTTAAGTGGCTACCGCCCCTTAACAACCCCGTATTTTTGAGTGTTTCACACTCACTCCACTATATGGCACTTTGAGAGTGCCAATGCATAGCATATTTAATATTAAATGTTTAAGCGGTTTAGGTGTTATTTGTCCTTTTATGGTGCCCAAAAGGCATAAACCAGCATCGTAGGACAAATATAAACCTAAATAAGCGATATATTGACAAAGATAAAATTCATTCTATGGTTGTTGAAAATTCCACAACCTTACAAACAAATGAAGAAAAGTCAATACCTTTAATTAGTCAAAGTGATATAGCAGATAAGTTAGGTATATCAAGAGAAAGTGTTATACAAGCCAATATGTATATTTTTACATTTAATTAATGCTTAATCCTTTTGCATAAGCAAAAGGCGGACGACATATCGTAGATATGTTTAGTCCGTAAATAGGGGATGTTATAAATCCCCTATTTACTTTCGCATTTAATTTGCTAATGTATATTTATACACTAAATGAATATATAGGTTTTTAATTTGGATTATAGCCAGTTTTTTCATATTGAATGTTATGCAAGGAAAACATCAAAACATAACACTCATAAAAGAACAAAAACACACCTTAAAGCAGTTTTATACGAGGCTGATAGGTTAGGGTATTGCTCACATATAAAAAACGATTTTAAAGCGACTGTAGTCTATGGAGCTAAACCAAAAGACCTTTATAAATACATTATTGAGAAAGTAGAAAGCGAAACAGATAAATTAGGTAGAAAGATAAGAGAAGATACTAATTTAATGTTAGGTGGTGTATGTAGTTATCCAATCCCGTGTAATCGTATAAGCAATAATGCAGAATATAAAAAATAGGTTCAGCATTGGGTAATACTAACAGTGAATTTTTTAAAGCAAGAGTATGGGGATGATTTGAAATCGGTTGTATTGCATTTAGATGAAACCTATCCACATTTACATTTTTTTGCAGTGTCGGAAAAGGTATCTAATTGCAGAATATTACATTGCGGATATAAAGCACAAGACGAAATGAAACAGCAAGGACAAAACAAAAAATATTTACTCAATGAAACCTATACAAATGCAATGACAAAATTACAAGATAGATATTTTAATTCGGTAAGTAATAAATTAGGTTTGACAAGAATAAGTAAAAACCCACAACAAAGAGTAGACAGAAAAACCTTTATAGATACTTCAAGAAATAATAGAAGCGAAGCAAGGAATAAAAGCAATAATTTATAAAACAATTAAAGCATTAACAAATAATTACATACATCATTAATACATAAAAAAAACCACAACACCAACACCTAACTACTTTTATACAAACCCGTCCCCCTCTATTTTTCAAATATTCTGGATGTTGAGAAGTAAGAGCCTTGTTTAAATGGCTTTCAAATCACGGTATTGCTTACGGATACAATTAATAATTAATTAATAATTATAGGGCTATACATCGCCCTACCATATATTTTTATCATTACCTAATAATTAAATAATCCAACAACGATAATACAGTTGTTGTCTTATTTAATTATTAGGACACAGAACTCAAACTTTGCAAGTTTTTTAAAAGCAAATGGCTCTACAATGCGGTTTAAGGTATCATACAATGTCTTACAAGTTTTTTAATCATTTATATGTATTTTAATATGTAATTAATATGCAAAATACATATGACAAATGGTTATTTACAAAATATATTTATTTGGTAGTGTATAAATGTCATTAACAAATAAATATGAGGTGTATATATGCAAAGTAATTATGAAATAGACATAAATAAAGCTAAGAGTAAAAGTAATAATAAAAACCAATATGATATTGTAATAAGTTTAAAACCTATGATTAGTGATAAGTTAAAACATATTACATTGGCAGACATACATAAAATATTGGTTTCTGATAAAGTGATAAATATTAGTTTTGATACATTTAAAAAATACCTCTACTCCAAAACAAAACCAACTAATAAACAAAAGGTAGATTTTGATACTTATACTGATGATGAATTAAAATTATTGTTAGTTGACTTATACAAAATATTTAAATTAAGAAATATAAATATTGGTTCTGCATTAAGTAAAGCAAAAGAAGAATTAGCAATAATTGAAAGTAATTAATCTATATCTTGCATAACTGTAAATACAAAAAGAGGATGTGCCAAATGGCACACCCTCTTTAAATTAGCTAGTCAAAAGCAAATAACCCCAAAACCTTAACCCCTCCTTTTTGGGTTTCACCCACTCTCCCCATATCAGCTCCTTACGAGCTGAATGCACGGCTCCTAATGTTGGTATTGACATTAATTGCCATAAAATATACTATGACAAAATGTTAAAACCTTGAAATATAATGTTAAATTAAGGTTTTGGCTGTTTATAGGCACCAGAAGCATCCGCCTGCCAACGTTGCGACTTCCTCATTCAACCCTGCGTGATCGTCCATTTATCCATCCCATAATTTGCCTGCAACATGCCTGTCATTGACTTATAATTGCGCGCCGTTCGTGTGGCAACATGCCGCCAGAATAGTTCTGGCAACGCCCATGATTTGCATAGGAAAATGATTGCATATTTTCCCTAAAGTTTTTCATTTGGCCGCCGTTAGCGTGGTAAGCTCCAATGGAAAGAATAACCGAGGTTCCCCATGAAAATTGATGGCTCAACCAGAACCGGCGCCCTGACCGGCAACACCGCACCGACCACGCGAGGCGCCAAAGCAGCACCGCAGGCCGGAAGCAGCAAATCAAAAGACAATGTAACGCTGTCCAGCACATCCACGCAGATTCAGGCGCTGGAAACCGGCATCAGCGAAGCCAGCGGATTTGATACGGCAAAAGTCGACGCGATCAAGCAAGCGATCAGCGAAGGCAAGTTCACGATCAATCCTGAGGCCATCGCGGACAAGCTGATTACCTCGACCCGTGAACTTCTGGCACAACAGCATTAATACGCGCCCACGTGCTTGACGCATTCAAGACTGAACGAGCGGCACTCAGCCGCTTTACCGAGATACTGCAGCAGGAGCAGCAGGCTTTGATTAATGTCGACGCCGATCAGCTCGCCCTCGTCACCAACGACAAAGTCAAACAAGCAGAAGTATTGAATGGATTGGCAGCCCTGCGGGTGAGCGCCCTGGAAAAACTGGGGATACAAAGCGATCGCACCAGCGTAGAGGATTGGTTGAAGAGCCAGCCAAGTGAACTATCAAGCGCATGGAATGACCTGCTCGCTGCCGCCAAAGTGGCGCAGCAACTCAATCAGTCCAACGGGCTATTGATCGAATCCCAGCTACGCAATAACCAACAAGCCCTGAATGCATTGATGGGGGCCGCGAACAAGTCGTCCGTCTACGGACCGGATGGCCAGACCAGCGCCACCTACGGATCGACCCAACGCACCCTGGGAAAAGGTTAACCCCCTCCCCATCCGCAATTTAATGCGGTGCTGCCTTGGCACCCGTATCCAGCGACAAGTCCGTTTTCTGCCCTTCGTTTTCCGCGAGTATCATCACGGTCACGCGCCGATTTCGAGCGCGCCCTTCCGGTGTATCGTTGGTGTCGACAGGACGGTTGTCGGCATAACCAATGACCTCGATGCGCTGCGGCGCCACCCCGTTTTCCACAAACAGGCGGGTCACGCTGCTGGCACGGGCACTTGAAAGTTCCCAGTTTGAGGGGAACACCGTAGAGGCAATAGGCAAATTGTCCGTATGCCCCTCGATCTGCACTTTATGCGTATCGTTGGCGAGCACCTTGCCCACCGCCGTCAGCTTCTGGATGGACTCCTTGTTCAACACCGCCTGGGCCGGGGCAAACAACAGGCTGGCATTAATCTCGATGGAAATGCCGCGATCACTCTCCGTCACCTTCACCTGGCCATCCTTGACCAGCGGCTCCATGACTTCCAGCAGACTGCTCGCCACCGATTTCATGTTTTCGCGCCGCTTTTCTTTCTCGATCAGCTGTGCCGTATCGGCCTCAGAAGGTTGTGCCTTGACCGCGATCGGTTTCATGTCGATCTTGCCGGACTCGGCATTCTGTGGCGCAGGTGCTGGGATATAAATGATTTTTTCGCTGGTCGGCGTGTTCTTGAAGGCGTCGACAATGGAATCCGACATGACGCGGTATTTGCCTTCATTGACGGAGGAAATGGCGTACATCACGACAAAGAACGCAAACAGCAGGGTAATGAAATCGGCGTACGAAACCAGCCAGCGCTCGTGGTTTTCGTGTTCTTCGTGTTTCTGGCGGCGCGCCAAGTCAGGCCCCCAAAATCCGCGAGGCATTCCAACGCAGGCAAGACAGAAACGCAATGTCAGTACGCCGGGTACGACAAGCGCTGATCACGCAGGATTCGTTTGAATGCGTCATGGGTTCACGCGATGTAGCCGCGCAGCTTGGTCTCGATCAAACGGGGGTTCTCGCCGTTGGCAATCGCCACCAGGCCCTCCACCACCATTTCGCGCTTGATCATTTCCTTGCCGATGATGAATTTCAGCTTGTTGGCAATCGGCAGGAAGAACAGGTTGGCGGCACCGACGCCATAGATGGTGGCCACGAAGGCGACGGCAATACCGCCCCCCAGCTTTGCAGGGTCGGACAGATTTTCCATCACATGGATCAACCCCATGACTGCCCCGAGAATGCCGATCGTCGGGGAATACCCGCCAGCAGACTCCCACACCTTGGCCGCGAGCTTGTAATGCTCTTCGTAGGCGTACATGTCGACTTCCATCGCTTCGCGCAGTTTTTCCGGCTCGGCGCCGTCCACCAGCAATTGCAGCCCCTTCTTCATATACGGGTCTTCCATCTCGGCCAGTATCGGCTCCAGCGACAACAAACCGCCCCGACGCGCCGTTTGCCCCCAGCCGATGACCTGATCGATGACATCTTCCAGGGAAATATAGGGCGGCAAAATGACCCAGCGCAGCAACTTCACGCCTTGCAGGAACACTGGCAACGAGTACTGCAGCATGCAGGCGCCAAACGTGCCGCCCAGGACGATAATGAAGGCCGTGACCTGCACCAGCGAGCCGAGGTGTCCGCCTTCCAGATACTGCCCGCCGAGGATAGCCCCGATGGAAATCAGAACGCCAATGATGCTGATGATGTCGATCGGCATCGTTATGCCCATTCCTTCATTTTTCCACGCAGGCGCAAGATGGCCTGGGAATGCAGCTGGCAGACACGGGATTCTGTGACGCCGAGTACCGCACCGATTTCCTTGAGATTCAGGTCTTCCTGATAGTACATCGCCATCACCATTTTTTCCCGCTCCGGCAACTCGCTGATGCCCTTGATCAGGGACTCGCGCATCGCATCATCCTGCAATACCTGCAACGGTGTTGGCCGGGAATCCGTCAGGTTGAAGCCTATGGTCTCGCCATCTTCGTTCTCGAAATCCTCGTAATGCACCAACTGGTGGCCATGGGCTTCAGAGAGCATCTGCTGGTATTCGGTCAGGGGCACGCCCATGGTCTCGGCAATCTGTTGCTCGCTCGGGGACTGGCCCAGGGATTGCTGCAGCTGATGGATCGCGCGCTCGATATCGCGTGCCTGCTTGCGGACGGAACGCGGCGCCCAGTCGGCATCGCGCAACTCATCCAGCATGGCACCGCGGATACGCTGGGTCGCATAAGTCTCGAACTGTGCGCCCTGCTGGTCATCATAACCCTGCAATGCATCCAGCAAGCCCATCATCCCCGCTTGTATCAGGTCATCCACCTGCACACTGGATGGCAGGCGCGCAGCCAGCTGGTAAGCCAGCCGCTTGACCAGCTGGGCATATTCGGCCACGGATTTTTGTGTATCGAGCCCCGGCATCTTGACCTGGTCTTCAGTGAGAAACGTAGGTGCGTGAATGGCTGCCGCGCAGCAGCCGGCGCATCAGCGCAGGGAAATGACCGGCCTGATGCTCGGGCAAGGGCCACGCAAGGACCTGGCCTGGCACCCCAACGGGCAAGCCGCCACTGGCCGACAAAGCGCCCAGATACGAAGGCATCAGGTGCAGGTGACGTCGCGTCACCGTCGCGACACGTCGGAACAAGGTCTGGGCCGCGGGTTCTTCTGCGCCGCTGAACAACAGATGGAATCTGCGCTCGCCGGCCTGGTGCAAGGCCTTGATCTGGGCATAGGCCTGGGTCACCGAATCAGGATGATCGTGGCATAGCACGATCACATCCTGACAAGCCCAGGCAAAGCTGGCGCGGCTCTGGATCGGATCGCTGCCGGTATTGACTAGGACCACATCATATTGCCCGGCCAGCCGGTAAAACGCATTGACGAGGCCAATCCGGGATTCCATTCGGGGTTGCGTCAGCGCCCGGGTCCGCCCGCCGCCAGCGATCAGATCGACCTTTAATCCGGTGGGGGTGACCACCCGTTCGATGTCGCGACCTTCGTTAAGCACATCGTCCAGATCGTATTCGGGGGTAACGGCCAGCGCCTCGTGCGCATGGCCTGCCGACAGGCTTTCTTCGAGCATCAGCACGCGCTTGCCTTGTGCCGCCAGCACCGAGCCCAGGTGCGCCAATTGCTCGGCAGCCAGTTCGGCCGTGCCACAGGGCACCATGGCGATCATCCGGCGGACGTCCTCCACAAACAGACGGCGCAGACCCTCCGCCTGATCCGGGGCGAGCCTAGGCAAAACTTTCTCCGGCATCGTCCATCGTGACACTTCCAGCCGTGACATCCCATTCCTCCGGCTGCATGACGAATGCCTGCTGATCCGCCCGGACCTTGAACGCCCGGTCGACCAGATACATTGCGTTGGCCAGATGCAGGTCTTCCGGCACTTTCTGGCCATTGGTCACATAGTGCAGATCCAGCCCATGGCGTATCAGGCAGTCGAGTGCAGGCGCAATCGACATCGACTCGTCGATCTTGGAGAGAATCACGCCATCCATGCCGGTGCCGCGATAGGCGCACACGATGTCGTCCAGCGTCACATTCTGGGCGGTGGCCGGCAGAATCAGATGGCGTCTGATGCGATTGCCGCTGCCGCAGAGGAACTCGATCTGCTCCGCGATGCGACGGTCCCGCTGGCTCATGCCCACGGTGTCTATCAGGATCAGATGGCTACGGGTCAGGTCCGCCAGCGTCAGCTCCAGCTCGGCTTCATCTTTCACCGCGTGGACTGGCACATTGAGAATGCGGCCATAAATCTTCAGTTGTTCGTGTGCGCCGATCCGGTAGCTGTCGGTCGTGATCAGCGCCACCTTGTCGGCCCCGAACTTGAGGACTGCACGTGCCGCCAGCTTGGCGACAGTGGTGGTCTTGCCGACGCCGGTCGGGCCGACCAGCGCATGCACGCCGCCGCGGGTAATGAAATCCGCCCCTGGCTCAACCACGCGCAGATTGTGTGTCAGTGCCGCCTTCAGCCATTTCAGGCCGCGCTCGACATCCAGATTGGCGGGCAAGGCATCCAGCAATCGACGGGAAAGCTGCGGGCTGAAACCACATCCCAGCAGCGCGCGCATCAGCTCCGCCTTGAGCGGATCCTTGCGCGCCAACTCGCCCCAGGCAAACCCGGACAGCTGGCTTTCGAGCAAGTTGCGCATGCGCTTGAGTTCTTGCGCCATTTCGAGGACCAGCGGATCGGTGCGCGCGGCTGGCGTTGCCACCGGATCCTGCTGCGGCTCGGCTCTTGGCCCCAGATCCGGCATGGCGGTGTGTACCGGCGCCACCGGCTCCCGAGGTGCTTCTGGCGCAACCGGACGTTGCCATGCGTAGGTTTCAGGCGGTTCCTGCGGCTCCGGCGCAGGCGCGGCATGTTCAAGATAGGCCGCAGCGCCTGTATTCCCCAGACTTGGGCTTTTGAAGGTCTGGAATTCCGGCACGCGCAACGCCTGCGTTGGGCCTGAATTAACGGTCTGCCGCTTGTGCAGGATGGCAGCGATGGTTTCCGGCTGGATGGCAGGCTGGCGATTGGCGGTCTGCGGCTGGTTCAGCGTGGCGTGGTTATCGTAGGTCAGCGCCTGCACCTCGCCATCGGTGACTGCCATGATTTCAACGCCACCCTCCACGCGACGATTGGAGAGGATCAGCGCATCGGCGCCGAGAGCATCTCGTACTTGTCGCAGGGCATCGCGCGTTGTCGCGCCAAAAAATTTACGGACGTTCACAGATGCCCTTTTGGAGAGCGCACATCCATGATCTCAAAATGATCGTGGCAAGGGCGGGTTGTGATTGAGATGGGCACCATATTCAGGGCCCAAGTTTATCACGGGGAAAGTGCGCAAAAAAGGCATTTCCCCCAAAATACGCGCAGGTTTTTCGGGGGCGTAAAAAAGGCCTAAGCCTTGCTGGAATTCAGCCGGGCCGACAGCCAGTGATCCAGGCTGAGTTTTCCCGCTCCGCCGAACAGCAAAGGCAGGAACAAGACCAGATAAATCACGGGCAGCTTGTAATTGCCGAAGCCATCTCCCGCCTCATCCACGATGCGGTAGCCGCGCAGCAATTCAGTGACGGTACCCCAGTGCTCGGGCCAGTGCACGGAGGCAATGGCGACCACAGTCAGCCCCATCAGGGAAACGGTGAAGATCCGGGTGGCCAGCCCCAGCATCAGCGCCGCTGCGCCCGCCAGCTCAAACACCATGGAAACATTCCAGCTCACGTCCGCCGACAGCAGGTTGAACGGAAAGGGAAACGTCAAATCGGCAAACCAGTTGGTGCCCGTATATTTCTCGTAGCCGGACTCACCGAACTCCCATGCCAGCAGCAGCCGCACCATCAACGGGGGCAGCACGGGGGCAATACGTTCCAGCCAGGTGATGACGGTAGCGTAATAACGAGTAAGTGCGTACATGGGGACATCCTCCTTGAATGGTTGTAGCCATTAGTCGGAGGCGTGGCGGATTCCTTACACCGCCGTGCCCAGTATCGCGCCCTGCGCTCGCAAGTCGTCCAGAAGCGCGGCACCCAACCCCAGAACAGCCGTGGGATCCGGGTGCTTGAGCTCAACAGCAATCTGCGCCAGCGCACCACGGCCGGTGCTTGGCGCTTCGCGCAACAGCTGTACCAATCGTGCGGTCACAGCATTGATTTCGACAAAGCGGACCTCATCACGCGCATCCCGAAACACCAGCAGCCGCGTGGGTTCGGCAGCAGGCTGCGATGGCTTGAAATGCGGGGAAATATGGTGCACGGGGTACGGATATTCCAGCAAGGCAAGCGCTGCTGCCAGCACCGGACAACCTTGCAGCAAGTCTCCACCCGCATCGGCAGGTTCAGGCTCGACATCGGCTACGGCCACCGCCAGTTCAATCCACTCGTAATGCGCCAGACTCCTGACGAATGGCAACAGCGGCTCTGCGGTGGATTCAAGCCAGCGCAAAAACTCTTCCGGGATCTGCCGAAACCATGGCGTGGTACACGCATGCCCGGCCAGAAAGGCGCGCACCAACTGCCGCCAGCGGCGAATACCGACGATCTTCTTGGTCACGGGGAAGCACGCCGCCAGCGTCGCCTCCATGTTGTTGAAGACGATTTCGGTGTAGATCTTCATGCGCCGCGCCGACACCCCCTGCGGGCGGGAGACGGACTTGGGGTCGCGGATATGCCCGGTAAACGCGGCCTGATACTGGCGAAACGCGCTCACACACGGCCTCCCACGACGGCTGCAGGCGCGTATTTGCGCTGCAACGCGGCAATGCGCTCGATTTCCGGGACCAACTGCGATAACGGCGGGATGTTGATATCGCGTTCCAGCAAGGTTGGCGCTACGCCGAACAGCCGGTAGGCCTCGTCCAGCAATGCCCAGACCGGGTCGATCACGGTGTCGCCGTGATTGTCGACGATCAGGTCCTTCGCCACCTGCAGATGCCCGGCAGTATGGATGTACACCGTGCGTTCGCCCGGCAGTTGGCGCAGGAACTCGACCGGATCGAAGCCAAAATTGACGCTGTTGACGTAAATGTTGTTCACGTCCAGGTGCAGGTCGCAATCTGCCTCATCCAGCACGGCGCGGATGAATTCGAGCTCGCTCAACTCGGACACCGGCGCTGCCACGTAGTAGGAGGCATTTTCCACGGCGATGCGGCACTCCAGAATATCCTGCGTCCGGCGAATGCGCGCCGCCACATGGTGCACGGCCTCTTCAGTACAGGGGATGGGCAGCAGATCGTACAAATGGCCTCCCGCGCTGCAGTAAGCCAGATGCTCGGTATAAAGCGGGATGCGGTACTGCTCGAGAAAATCCTTGATGCGATGCAGCAAGACTTCATCAAGCGGATCAGGACCGCCCAGCGACAATGAAAGCCCGTGAGCCACCATCGGATAACGCTCGGCAAACCAGGCAAACTGCTTGATGCGCGCCCCGCCGAGGCCTACCCAGTTCTCCGGTGCGACCTCAAAAAAGTTGATCACCGAAGGAGGATCGGCCTGAAGCTGGGACATCAGTTCCCGCTTCAGGCCGAGTCCGGCGCCAAATAAAGACTTGGCCGTCACAGCCTTACTTCTTTTCTGCGCTGCAGTTGCCTTCCTTGGACTTCTCGGCGCCGCAGTTACCTTCCTTCATCTTTTCGGCAGCGGCCTTCTTTTCCGCACTGCAATTGCCTTCCTTGGCTTTTTCAGCGCTGCAGTTGCCCTCTTTTGCCTTGGCTTCGGCGGCGGCCTTTTTCTTCTTCATGCTGCTGCCGCACTTGCCGGTACTGCACTTGCCTTCCTTCATCTTTTCGCCACTGTCGCTGTTATCCGCCACCATATAGCCGGAGGCCAACGACTTCATCGCGAAGGGGTTTTCTGCGGCCGATGCGGGGGCCATGGCAACCGTTGCTGCAAATGCGCCACCCAAAACCAGCGCCAGTGTTTTCTTTTGTGCGTTCATCTTGTATTACTCCTTAAAATCAGTCCGTAAAGTTTTGATCAGGATTCTGTCGCGCCTCGGATAGCGAGCGTTTCCGGCCTTCCATCGCCGCAGCAATGCGTTGATGCGCATCCTGTGACAACGTGAGCCGTTCATCGTTCTCGATCCGACGCCTGACTTGCCTGACGGCCTCACGCAGCAATTCCAGTTGCCTGGAAAACTGCGTACAAGCATCGCAGAGCATCAGGTGAAACTGCAACCCGATGCGCTGCCGCCAGGTAAGGCTGACGTCCTGGGCCTGAGAAATCAGATGCGTGGCGTGTTTGCAGTCCATCACTTCGCGCCTCCCATCCAGTTCAATTCAAGACATTTTCTCAACCCCATCCGGGCGCGATACAGCATCACCCATGCGTTAGTCGGGCTGATTTCAAGTTCCTTACAAATTTCTTCGTTATCGTTTTCCTCGATCTCGCGCAGCAGGAAAATACGGGCAAGTTTCTTCGGCAACCGGTCCATGCAGGTTTGCAACATCTCGAGAAACTGATTTTGCTGCATCACGCTGCCAGGCTCCTGCCAGGCCTGCGGCGGCTCCATCCAGTGACCATCTGCGAAAAAGAATTCCTCCATGCCGGGCTCGTCGGCCGCCACTTCTTCCGGCGCTTCCAACGGCACTTCGCGCTGCTGGCGACGGAACTGGTCGATGATCTTGTGCTTGAGGATACCGGTCAGCCAGGTGCGCGGTGAGGCTTGCCCGGCGAAACCGCTGCCGGCCAGCGCAGCCAGCAGGGTCTCCTGCACGGCGTCCTCGGCCTGGTGCGGGTCGCGCAGCCTGGCCAGCGCATAGCGGTAGAGATAATCGCCGTGTTCGGCGAGCCAGTCATGGGATTTTGGTGTGGAAGTCATCTGCGTCATTCAATCACGAAACGCCCTGCATGTGCAGGACACCCCTAGGCAATCTTGAGCGCCTTGGCCAAATAATCAAAAAACAGGCAATACAGCGCAATCGGCAGCGGCAAGCCCAGCAGCGTGCCGATCAAATAGTGCCGGAAGCGCAACCCGGACATGGCCAACGCGTAGTTGAGCGCCGGCACGGTTTGGAACAGCACGCGCAACATCGCCACACTCATGATGGGACTGGTGTCCAGTTGGCGAAAAATCCGCCGGGCGAGCGGCCGATCCAGTTGCCGCAGCGCATCCCCGCCGATGGCACGGATCGCCACAAAGGTGATGCCGCAGGAGACCACCGCCGCGACATATGTCGCCACGCCGCCCCAGGCCTGGCCGAGCGTCAGCACGGCAGCCGCAAGAAAGATCCAGCCCGGAATCTGGATCAGGTTACCCAGCGAAAACAGCAGGACGAACATCAACAAGCCGCTGAGTTTGTTTTCCAGGATGCGCTGCTGCAGAAAAGCCAGATTGAGGTGTTGCCTGAGACCGGAGATTTCAAAAATCGCCAGCAGAATGGCGAGGAACAGCACGACGGCAAGAAGGCGCTTGTATCGCGACATCAGCGCAGGCCGGCAACCGTCTGCAGTCGTTCCAGATATTTCGCGCCATCCGGCGCAGCCCGATCCCGTTGCGCCTGCCAGATGGTCTCGGCCAGGCATTCCATCAGGTCATGTTGCGCCGCATGTTCATCGCCATGCTTTTTCAGCAGCGCCTGATGGGCTGCCGCAATGCCCGGCGGCTGGTCTATCGACAACTGCTCGAGGATGGACAGGTGCAAACTCATGTGCAGAAAGGGGTTGGTCTCGCCCACTTCGGGGAAATATTCCTGTGCCAGCGTTTTCTCCGGCACATCCAGCACCGGCTGGTATTCGGCGTGGGCCGTCACCACCTGAACGGCCAGCCGCTCCAGCGGCGTCAACGGCTCGCTGCCGCGGTATTTGCGCCAGGCGTCGAAGAAAAACTGGCGCACCTGATCGCGACTGGGATTAAACATGATGGAACAACCCGAGCACCGCCGAATATTGCAGCATCTCGTTCACCCCGTTGACCGGGGCGATTTCGCCATTGCCGTAGAAGCCGATCAGGGGTATGTCCGGCAATAGGTTCTGCATCAGTTCCAGATCGCGATCGACCCCATTGTAAAAATATGGCCCGCGCCCCAGACAGGAAAACAGCAGCCCGAATTCCGGGGGAGCAGGCAACTGGGTCTTGAGGTCCAGCACCGTCTGCTCCAGATCGCGCTGGGCCGCATCCGGCTCACGCAACAGCCAGAACACCAACTGCCCCGGCTCAAGCCGGGTGGTCAGCGTCACCGAGCGCTCCGCCTCGTTGGCGCACACCAGTGCGGCAAGCCGGTAATCGCCATGCGCTGCAGACGCTGCCGTATCGGCGATGCCCAGCATCAAACGGTGCATGGGCAAGGCGTCGTTGAACGCCCCGCGACGCGCATCGTAGGCGCGTTGCAGACTTTCCAGCGCCGGCTTGCCGTCGAGGAACACCAGATCGTAGCCCTGCGCCGCAGTCACCGGCCGCGGCTCGGACAGCACCCGTACGCCATGCGAGGTGCCGATTGCACTCTGCACGCCGGCCAACATCGCCTCGCAATGTCCGCCAGGCGCACCCTTGCCGTGCTGCCAGACCGAAAACGGCCCCTGCCCGGTCGCATCACCGGAAACCCCGCCGAAACGCAGGCCGGGCTTGGTCAGCCAGGTGATATTGATGCCATTGGGCGCCGCCAGGGCCAGCAGCGACTGATCCGGCGACGGATGCGATGCCGGCAGCAGCCTGACGTCATCGCCGAACACCATGGCCGCCGCCGCAGGGCCATCCACCACCCAGTTCTGCTCGGTAAAAATGCCCGGCGCGGAGCAGCCCATCACGTCCACGCAACTGGCTGCGGCGGCCGCTGCGCGTAAGGCCGGAATAGGGTCACGGGCAAATTCCGAAGTCAGGAACAGCAACACGCTATTGGCAATCTGCAAATCGGCGGCACGCATCGCCTGCGTGACGGCTTCGCGCGCCAGCGCAGGGAGCGCCTCGCGGCCCGAGGCCAACCCGGTAGCGACTTTCATGCGCCCAACTCCTTGGCTTTGTATTCGCAGAGGTCATGCACAACGCACACCCCGCATTTGGGTTTGCGCGCCACGCAGACGTAACGGCCGTGCAGAATCAGCAGGTGGTGTGCGTCACGCAGATATTCGGGTGGCGTCAAGCGCGTGAGCTTGTGCTCAACTTCCAGCGGCGTCTTGCCTGGCGCGAGGCCCATGCGGTTGCCGAGACGAAAAATATGCGTATCCACCGCGATGGTGGGATGCCCAAAGGCCGTATTGAGAATGACGTTGGCTGTCTTGCGCCCGACCCCGGGGAGCCCTTCCAGTGCGGCACGGGAATCCGGCACCTGGCTGTCATGACGTTCGATCAGCAAGCGGCAGGTTTCGATGATGTTTCTGGCTTTGCTGTGATAGAGGCCAATGGTGCGGATGTAGTGCTCCAGCCCCTCCACGCCCAGCGCCAGAATAGCCTCTGGCGTATTGGCGACCGGGTAGAGTTTCGCGGTCGCCAGATTGACGCCCTTGTCTGTTGCCTGCGCCGAGAGGATGACCGCGATCAGCAGCTCAAACGTGCTGCCATGGTGCAGTTCCGTGGTCGGATCAGGAATGGCGATGGCCAACCGGCGATAGATCTCTCGTCGCTTGTCGGCATTCATCCCGTGCGCTCAGTGCCCTGCAGCAAGGGCAGCCGCAGGCGCGGCTTGCGCTGCCTGCTTGCGACTTTCCATCCAGTTCCGGCCCGCGATCAACAAGGCCAGGCCGATGAAGGCCCCTGGCGGCAGGATCGCCAGCAAAAACCCGTGGTAATCAGGCACGACCGTCAACACAAACTGCTTGGCCGACGGGCCCAAGGCCAGATCGATCCCGGAGAACAACGTGCCCTTGCCAACCAGCTCACGCATGCCACCCAGCACGGTCAGCACCAGCGCCAGCCCGAGGCCCATCATCAGACCGTCCAGCGCGGAAGGGCCGACTTCGTTCTTGGCCGCAAAGGCTTCCACGCGCGCCAGCACGATACAGTTGGTCACGATCAGCGGGATAAAAATGCCGAGCACCGCGTGCATCGCCTGCATATACGCATGCATGCCCAGGTCGATCACGGTGACTAGGGCAGCGATAATCAGGATAAAGACCGGAATGCGGATTTCACCCGGCACCCAGCGACGAATGGGAGATACCGAAGCGTTGCTGGCCGCCATCACGAAGGCCGTGGCCAGGCCGAGGCTGAGGCCGTTAACCGCGCTGCTGGTCACGGCGAGTGTCGGGCACATGCCCAGCAACTGGACGACGCCCGGATTCTGCTTCCATAAACCGTTGGTGATAATTTCCTTGCTATCCATGCTCACTCTCCTTGGCGACGGGCGCAGAAAAAATCTCTTCCCGGTGTGCCGCGAAATACTGTAGCGCCTTGTGCACGGCCTTGACGACGGCACGCGGCGTGATCGTCGCGCCAGCCATGTAGTCGAAACTGCCGCCGTCCTTTTTCACTTTCCAGCGGTCGTCACTGGTTTTGGCAATCGACTGGCCATCAAAGTTCTTCTGGATCCAATCGGAGTGGGCAATATCGATGTAATCGCCCAGCCCTGGCGTTTCCTTGTGCGTCAGCACCCGTACGCCGGCCAGCTCGCCATCGGCACGCACTGCAATCAACAGCTTGATGTCGCCGCTGTAGCCATCCGGCGCCGTCGCCTCCAGGACCACGGCGGCCGGCTGTCCGGCCAGTCGCGCGCGATAGGCAAAGGTGGTCTCGCGGTTGCCGAGATCGCCGCCGGCAGGGACCGCAACGCCATCCTTAAGCAAATCGTTGTCGTGCAGCGCAGCGGACAGCACCTGCGCGAACAACTTGAGTTTTGCCTGGCGCTCACTGTCGAGGATGGGCAGCCGCGTGGTGAAATACGTCGCGGCCAGCAACACGGTACCGATCACGGTAAAGCCAATCATGATGCCCGTCGTCGACAGCGTGTGCCTGATGACGGATTCGGTCAGTTTCTCTTCGCTCATTTGTCGTGTCCGAACACGCGTGGCTGGGTGTAGGCATCAATCAGCGGCACGCAGATATTCATCAGCAGTACGGCAAACGCCACCCCATCCGGATAACCGCCATAGGTCCGGATCAGCCAGGTCAGCAGGCCGATGCCCGCGGCAAAAATCAGCTTGCCCTTCGGCGTCGTCGGGCCGCTGATCGGGTCCGTCGCGATGAAGAAGGCGCACAGCATGGAAGCCCCGCTGAACAGGTGGAACGGCGCCCCTGCATAGTGGGTCGGAGCCACCAGGTGAAACACCCCGGAAGCCACCGCCAGCGTCAGTAGGAATGCGATCGGCACGTGCCAGCTGATGATGCGTTGCTGCAATAGATACAGGCCGCCGAGCAAATAAGCGCCCGCCACGACTTCACCGCCGGCACCGCCCAGGGCACCGAACACCGGCGCGTGCGAAATATCGGCCACGCTGTGCTGCAGCTTCAGCTGCGTTTTCAGATAATCCAGCGGCGTCGCAGAACTGATGGCATCGACATTCAGGCCATCTGGCAGCGCACGGCTGAAGATGTAGTGCAGCTGGTCGGCGAAGCCCAGTTGCGCATGCGCCAGCGACAGCGGCGCCGGCCATTGCGTCATGATCGCCGGAAAGGAAATCAGCAGCACGGCATAGCCGATCATGGCAGGGTTGAACGGGTTGTAGCCGAGGCCGCCATAAAGTTGCTTGGCAATCACAATCGCAAACATCGTCCCGACGACGACCAGCCACCAAGGCGCCAGTGGCGGCAATGCCAGTGCCAGCAGCCAGCCGGTCACCAGCGCACTGCCATCCGCCAGAAACGGCACGACCGGCCGCTGACGCAGCTTGAGCATGACCGCCTCGGACGCCAGTGCCGTCGCGCTGGCCAGCACCAGGCTGATCAGTACGCCGCTGCCAAACGCCCACACGTAGGCAACGATGCCCGGCACCAGCGCGAGCAGCACCTTGAGCATGATGACGCTGACGCTGCTGCTGCCTGAAATATAGGGGGGATTATTCATCAGTGTTCCTGCTTCTGTTCAGCCGCTTCAGCGCGGCGCGCCTCGATCTGGGCTATTTCCGTTTCTACGGCGGCTGGCAAATCCTCGGTATTCTGCGGCAGCGTCTCAGCTTTCTGCGCCTTGGCACGTTCCATGGCAGCGGCAATGGCCGCCTTCTTGGCCGCATCGTCGCCACCGGCTTCCGCCTTGGCACCGGCGGCCTTTTGTGCATGCTTGGCTGCACGCTCCTGCTTTTCTCGTTCAATCCGCGCCAGGCGCAATTCGTTGCGCTCACGCGCCACATTCGCGGCCTGCTTGGCCTTGTCTGCCGCCAGGATCTCGCTCTTGGCATAGCGGTAATACTGAACCAGCGGGATGCGGCTCGGACAGACGTAGCTGCAGCAACCGCACTCGATACAGTCAAACAGATTGTAGTCGCGGGCCTTCTCGAAGTTATCCGATTTGGAGAACCAGTAAAGTTCCTGCGGCTGCAAATTGACCGGGCAAGCATCGGCGCAGCGCGCGCAGCGTATGCAGGGCATCGCCGCTGGCTTGGGCGGGAACATGTCGTGCGCCGAGGCGATAATGCAGTTGGTCGCCTTGACCACCGGCACGCTGGACGACGGCAGATTGAAGCCCATCATCGGACCGCCCATCACCAGGCCACTTACGTCAGCGGCCGCACCACCGGCTGCCGCAACCAGTTCATCGATCGCCATGCCGAGCGGCACTTCCAGATTACCGGGTTGCCCGACCTTGCCGGTCACCGTCACGACGCGCGAAATGACCGGTTCGCCATGGTGAATGAACCGATGGACCGTATAGGCCGTTGCCACGTTGAAACATTGCACGCCGATCTCAGTCGGCAGCTTGCCACTCGGCACTTCCAGGCCGGTCAGCACCTTGATCAATTGCTTGGCCCCACCGCCCGGGTACAAGGTCGGCACGGTCACGACCTCGATCTTGACGGAGCTGATGCGGCAAGCCGCACGCATGGCATCGGCCGCTTCCGGCTTGTTATCCTCGATGCCGATGATGCAGCGCTCGGCGCCCAACAGGTGGTGCATGATTTCAATGCCACGCACGATTTCGTCGGCACGCTCACGCATCAGCATATCGTCGCAGGTGATGAACGGCTCGCACTCGGCGCCGTTCAGAATCAGCGTTTTCACCGGATGCGCGGCATCGGCGCGCAACTTCACGTGCGAGGGAAAGGTCGCCCCGCCCAATCCGACCACACCGGCTTGGCGCAGGGTTTCGAGGACAGCTCCCTTATCCAGCTGCCGGTAATCCAGCGCCTGACGCGTGATCCAGCGATCCTCACCGTCGGCTTCCAGCGTAATGCACAGGTCAGGCAATCCTGAGGCATGCGGAATCAGCTGCTCATCGATAGCGACGATGGTGCCGGAAGTCGGCGCATGCACGGCGGCCGAGATCATCCCATCGGCGGCGGCCAGCAACTGCCCCTTGAGCACGTGATCGCCTGTCGCCACCAGCAGTTTCGACACATTGCCCACGTGCTGGCGCAACGGCAATACCAGCCGCTTCGGCATCGCAACGGCACGAATCGGCGACGTGGTCGATTCCAGTTTGTGTTCGGGCGGATGCACACCACCATGAAATTTGAAGAGTCTGGAAATCATGCGGCTTTAATCTCGATCACAGGGTAACGCCATTTCCAGTTGCCGACTTTCTCGGGAATCGGGACCATGCTGATGCAATCGACCGGGCACGGCGCGACGCAAAGCTCGCACCCGGTGCACTCCGAAGCGATCACGGTATGCATGTGTTTGGCCGCACCAAGGATGGCGTCTACCGGGCAGGCTTGTATGCAAAGCGTACAACCGATGCACAGGCTTTCTTCGATTACGGCAACCGACTTCGGCTTGGGCTCGCCGCATTCCGCATTGAGCGGCTTGGGCTCCACCCCCAACAAGTCGGCCAGCGCACGCATGCCGGGTTCGCCGCCCGGCGGGCACTGATTGATGTCGGCTTCGCCATTGGCGATCGCCGTCGCATAAGGCTTGCAGCCGGGGAAACCGCACTGCCCGCATTGCGTCTGCGGCAGAATGGCATCGATCTTCTCGACCAGCGGGTCGCCTTCGACCTTGAATTTAAGTGCGGAATATCCGAGCACGACCCCCAGCAGCAGCGCAAGTGCCACCATCACCAGCAACGCAACGATCATCAGCGAATCAGCCCCGCAAAACCCATGAAGGCCAGACTCATCAGCCCCCCCGTGACCATCGCAATCGCCGAGCCCTTGAATGGGCCAGGGATGTCCGCCGCCTCCATCCGCTCACGCATGGAAGCAAACAACACCAGCACCAGCGAGAAGCCCACGGAGCCCCCCAACCCGAACAGCAGGGATTGCATGAAATTATGGTTAGCCTGAACGTTCAGCAGCGGAATGCCCAACACCGCGCAATTGGTCGTAATCAGGGGCAGGTAGATCCCGAGCAACTGATAAAGCACCGGACTGGTTTTCTCGACCACCATCTCGGTAAACTGGACGATGCCGGCGATGACCACGATGAACGAGAGCGTACGCAGGTAGAACAGGTCTGGCCCCAGCAGGTACTCATTGATCAGGTAGCTGCTGCCCGACCCTATCGTCAGCACGAAGGTCGTGGCCGCACCCATGCCGATAGAGGCTTCCAGTTTCTTGGAAACGCCCATGAAGGGGCACAGCCCCAATATCTTGACCAGCACGATATTGTTGACGAACACCGTGCCGAGCAGTATGAGTATGTAGCTTTCGAGCATGCGAAAACCAAGCAATCAGTTGAAAGGTTGAATTATCGTCCGCCCCGCCAATTCATTCAACCTTTCCCCGCGACGGGGATAGCTTGTTTCGACGGAACGCACACCTAGGACGTGCACTATAGCGCCCACACTAAAGCATGACAAAGAATATATCGTTCTAGTTCCATAACGATAACCTCTATAAAACCCCGTCATCGCTGGATGGAAATTCACCCCGCAGGCCAGTTTCGGTTAGAATAATCGGGTTTAATTACCCAAACTCAGGATGCCCATGCTGAAAGGCAGTCTCGTCGCTATCGTCACCCCCATGCTGCCGGATGGCGCACTCGATATTCCGCGTCTGCGTACGCTGATTGATTTTCATATCGCCCAGGGAACTGACGGCATCGTCATCGTTGGCACCACCGGCGAATCTCCCACGGTAGACTTCGATGAGCATTGCCTGCTGATCCGCACCACCGTCGAGCAAACCGCTGGCCGCGTGCCTGTGATTGCCGGCACGGGCGCCAACTGCACGCGCGAAGCCATCGAGCTCACACAGCAAGCCAAAGAGGCCGGTGCTGACGCCTGCCTGCTGGTCGCCCCCTATTACAACCGCCCGACGCAAGAAGGCCTGTTCCAGCACTTCAAGGCCGTGGCCGAAGCCGTCGACATTCCGCAAATCCTGTACAACGTTCCAGGACGCACCGGCTGCGACCTCAGCAACGACACCACGCTGCGTCTCGCCGCCATTCCGAACATCATCGGCATCAAGGATGCGACCGGCGGCATCGAGCGCGGCACCGACCTGCTGCGCCGCGCCCCGGCCGATTTCGCCATCTACAGCGGCGATGATGCCTCTGCGCTATCCCTGATGCTGCTGGGGGCGCACGGCGTGATCTCCGTGACCGCCAACGCGGCCCCGAAACTCATGCATGAGCTGTGCGTCGCGGCCTTTGCCGGCGACGTCGCCCGTGCACGCGACATCAACAACAAGCTGTTCCCGCTGCACCAGAAATTATTCGTCGAGGCAAACCCGATCCCGGTCAAGTGGGTCATAGAGCAAATGGGGCTGATACAGCCCGGTATCCGCCTGCCGCTGACCCCGCTGGCAACTCAATATCACGACACGCTGCGCGATGCCATGCGCAGCGCAGACATCATCTAGGAACCATCGCATGAATGCACGTAACTCTAGCCGCCTGATTCTGCCTTTGCTGGTCGCAATCTCGCTTTCCGCCTGCGACTCCATCCCGTTCGTCAACACGCAATCCGAATACAAGGGGGCTGGACGTGGCAAACCACTGGAAATCCCCCCCGATCTGACGTCCGCTTCCACCAGTGACACCTATGCGGTGCCGGGTGGCGGCACCACCTACTCGGAATACAGCCAGGGGAAAACCGGCCCCCAACCGGAAGATGAAAAGCTGCTGTCTTCACCTGACAACGTCAAGCTGGAACGTGCAGGTTCGCAGCGCTGGCTGGTGGTGCAGGCTCCTCCAGAAAAAGTCTGGCCCATCGTGCGTGACTTCTGGACCGAACTCGGCTTTGCTGTTCGCATCGAAAATCCGCAAACCGGCGTCATGGAAACCGAATGGATTGACCCTGCCGACCTGACCAAGGACGACAAGGGTAACTACCTCGACAAGTTCCAGGGCTGGCTGGATAAGATGAACGCCCTGAACAACAGACAGAAATTCCGTACCCGCATTGACCGCGGCAGCGATGAGGGCATCACCGAAATCTACATGAGCCATCGCTCCATAAGCGATGTACCTGACGACGGCAAGGTGCGCGTACGCACCGTTTATGGCGAGGTCGAAACCGGCTACAAGACGGAAGACTTCAGCAAGGGTAAAGCCGGGGCAGCCAACGCAGAAGACCTCGATGCAGAACTGCTGCGTCGCCTGATGGTGAAACTGGGCATTACCGAGCAGCAGTCCCGCACCGTGATTGCCAATCCAACTCAAGAGAAGCGTGCCACGCTCGACAAGGACCAGGCTGGCAACGTCAAATTGACCTTGAATGACCAGTTCGACCGCGCATGGCGTCGCGTTGGCCTGGCCCTGGATCGCATCGGCTTCCTGGTCGAAGACAAGGACCGTTCGCGCGGCGTGTTCTACGTGAAATATTCCGACGTCACTATCGACGACACACCAGAGCAGAAGAAGGGCCTGCTGGACAAGCTCAAATTCTGGGGCGACGACACTGCAGACAAAAAGGCCGATCCTGCCCCCAAGAAAGAAGACAAGGGCATGGTCGACAAGCTCAAGTTCTGGGGTGACGACAAAGCCAAGGCGGAAGCCGAAAAGCAATACCGCATCAAGGTTGAACATGGCGAGAGCGGCAGCATTGTTTACGTCACCGACAAGAACGACCAGCCTGACCACTCGGTCACGGCCAACCGCATCTTGAGCATGCTCTACGACCAACTGAAGTAATGCGCTTCGCCTCGCTTGGCAGCGGCAGCGCCGGCAATGCCCTGATCGTCGAGGCGGGCGCCACCCGACTGCTACTGGACTGTGGTTTCACTCTGCGCGAAACCACGGCCCGTCTGGCGACACTCAATCTTGAGCCCGCGCAGCTGGCAGGCATTCTGGTCACCCATGAACACGACGACCATGCAGGCGGCATATTCAAGCTGGCAGCCAAATTCAAACTGCGGGTCTGGATTACCCACGGCACCCTGCGCCATGCCCAGCGTTATATTCCAGACAGCTTCGACCGCACCCTGCTGACCGTCATCGACAGCCACACACGCTTCTCGGTCAACGACCTCGACATCCATCCCTTTCCGGTCCCCCATGACGCAGGCGAGCCCGTCCAGTTCGTGTTTCATGATGGCGCCCGTAAGCTCGGCGTCCTCACCGACACCGGTACAGGCACCCCCCATATCGAAGCCATGCTGAACCGTTGCGACGCCCTCGCGCTCGAATGCAACCATGACCTTGACCTGCTGATGAACGGCAGCTACGCCTGGCCGCTGAAACAACGCATCAGCGGACGCTACGGACACCTGGACAATACGACCGCCGCAGAACTGCTGGGCAAGCTCGACAACACCAGGCTGCAACACCTGATGGCCTTACATCTGAGTGAAAAAAACAATACGCCAGAACTGGCTGGGAACGCGCTGGCTTCAACGCTGGGATGCCAACGTGACTGGATTGGGATCGCAAACCAGGAGACTGGCTTTGATTGGCGGCAGATCAGTTAAACACGACCACGTCGTGAACTGCAGAAAATAAAAAAGCCGACTTGCGTCGGCTTTTTTATTGCTTGAAAGAAAGAATTACTTCTTTTCTTCAGCAGGAGCAGCAGCTGGTGCAGCGGCAGGAGCAGCAGCGTCAGCAGCAGCTGGTGCAGCGGCAGGAGCAGCAGCGTCAGCAGCAGGAGCGGCTGGTGCAGCAGCAGGAGCAGCAGCGTCAGCAGCAGGAGCGGCAGCAGCAGGAGCAGCAGCGTCAGCAGCAGGAGCGGCTTCTTCCTTCTTACCACAAGCGGTCAAAGCCAGAGCCAGCAGAGCGGCGAGCAGAACGGAACGTGTCATTTTTTTTCCCTTAAGAAAGACAATTAAAAATCGATATACGGACCCGTCTTCAGAGCTTTAAAAGACAGTAACCGAGTGCGCAAAATTTTATAGAATTTTTTTATAAAAAACCAGTAGTTTTCTCTTTTTTCAGGAAATTTTCCTGCATGGCATCAAATGCAGGCCTTAAATCCGTCAATCGACCTTGACCCATAATTGCGTACTATCGTACCCATTCGAGGCCCGCGTAGAGAATATCTGCCGACTGACGTCATCATGTGATTGCATGGTCCCGCCCAAGTCTACCCATAGACCCGGGTGCACCCGCACCGTGGTCGCCAGCGCCTCAAAATCGATCACGCCGCCGGACAACGACGCCACACGCGGCGCGATTTCGAGTTCAATTTCATCACCGATGGGCCGCGGACGCACCGCAAACCCGGTCGTAATCTCCTGGAACTGCACAGTCTGTTGTATTCTCGCGTAACGTTGCGTCAACACTGCCCAGATTTCGCTAAAAGGCACGGACTGGCCAACGCTAATGACGGCGCGCTCGTCCTCCAGCACGCTGACAAATTCACTGGCGCGTTCCGTCGTGCTGAAATCACGCTGACCGAGCTCCACCTCGGCACCACGCGCCACACGCCCATGATAATCGGAGGTGCCGACCACCACGTTCCCACGCCGCATACTCCCAGACACGCCAAGTTCGCTAGCTGCGCCCTCCGACATCCGATGACGACTGATGGAAATACGCAGCGTCTTGCGCTCGACATCAAGCATCGCGATCGCCCGCTCGATGGTTTCGAGTCGATCCGACGAGGTACGCACCAGCACGTTATTGGCGACCGCACTGACCACGTCATCCTCCCCCAGCAGCGGCTGCAGGGAAGGCAATACATCCTGAGCAAAACGGTGATGCAATGGAATGATTTTCAGCGGACCGTCAGCCCTGGCCGCACTGCAAACGCCCATCACGATCGCCAGCAGCAACAGCCACTTCATCCCAACCCCAGCGTCGTAGCAAACACAGCCGGGTGGGATGCATCCAGCAACTGCCCGAAACGTTCTTCCAGTTGCCGGGCACCCAGTGGGTCATGCAAGGCCAACAAACTACGCGCGTCGTCGTGATGAAATCGATGTACATAGTGTGCCGCATCTGCGACCACAAACGGGTCCTGGGCGATGCGCGCATGCTCGTGGGTCTTCAGGATACTGATGTTGTGACTGTGCAACTGGAGCAAACTCATCAAACGAGGACAACGCGCCGTCAAATAATCGATTTCATGCACCACCATGACGATCTGGTTGCCGCGCCCCCGAAGCAAAAAGTCACGCAGCCCTTCAAAGCGCTTCAGGCCGCCATACCCGCCACGGGTCAAATTGACATCAAAGACATGCAACGCACCTTGGGCGCGGGCAATGACTTCGTCGATCGCCGCTTCATAGTCGGCCTCGCCGCTGAGCATGCGATGCTGCTTGAGATTCTGTTCCTTCGCCTGATCCACCATCGGCACTGTCCTCAAAAACGTGTCAGAACTGCAGGTAGCCTGCCCCATACCATTGGTGCAACAGCGACACCGCCGGTTCCGGCAAGCCGAGGCCTGCGGGAATGGCGCGGTGATCTGCCAGCGCGGTCAGGCATTGCAGCGTATCGCCGGATGCCGGCACATGCTCGCCGTTGATAAAGATGAAATCCCCGTAAAACAGCATCTGACTACGCAGATCGAGTTGGATGCCGCTGCGCTGCAGGCGCTCGCGGAATTTATCGAGCGACACGCGCCTGGGCGCATCGAACACGATATGCGCCTTGGGCTCCGTCAGGTAAGTGCCGAGAAAGCGCGCGATATCGTCGCTGTTCCAGCGCACGCCCTGCAGCATGTCGCGCACCTTGCGCAGCATTTGTCCGCCGATCTGTGCCGGATGGCGCTGCGGCTGCAAATCCGGATCGGCGTACAAGCCCTCCAGCTGGATATGATCCTGCATGTACACGAGGAACTGGGTTGCCAGCTCCTGTGCGGACGGCGCACGGAAACCGATCGACCAGGTCATGCACTCCCCGATTGCGATCCCCCAGTGCGCAAGACGCGGCGGGAGATAAAGCATGTCGCCGGGCTCCAGCACCCACTCTTCGTCAGTGTCGAAATTCTTCAGGATGCGCAACGGCGCGTTGGGCACGATTTCCATGTCCTGCTGGCTACTGACGCGCCACAGGCGCTTGCCGTGCCCCTGCAACAGAAACACGTCGTAGGAGTCGAAATGCGGCCCCACCCCGCCGCCATCCGGCGCAAGGCTCACCATCAGGTCGTCCAGGCGCGTGCGGGGAATAAAATCGAACTGGTGCAGCAACTCGTCCGCTTCGGGCAGAAAATGATTCACGCCTTGCACCAGCAGACTCCAGCCCTTGTCCGGCAGCTGCGCAAAACGGTCTTCATCAAACGGCCCCTGCTCCAGCAGCCACTTGCCGCGCGCATGCAGCACCAGACGCGATTGCGCGTCTTCTTCACAGGCAAGGCCGGCCAGCTCGTCCGGTGTCAGCATGTCGCCAAAACCCGGAAAAGCCCCACGAATCAGCAGCGGCTTCTTCTGCCAGTATTCCCGGATGAACTGCTGTGCGGTCATCCCGCCGAGAAAAGGAAGTTTCATGGGTGCATGATAACGCTTGCATAGCGGCGCTGGAAATGGTTTAGAATGAATCCAGGTTTCTCACGAAAAGACCCCATGCTGAAACTTGGATCGCATGCGCCTGATTTCACGCTGCCAGATGCCGATATGGAAATGCTCAAGCTTTCCAGGCTGAAGGGCAAGGCGGTTGTACTGTACTTCTACCCCAAGGACGACACTCCCGGCTGCACCATCCAGGCCATTGAATTCAGTGATCTGGATGAGGTTTTCACTGCTGCAAACGCCATCGTGATCGGCATCAGCCGTGATGACTGCATGAGCCACGCAGACTTTCGGGACAAGCACGGCCTGGCGGTCACCTTATTGTCAGATGTTGACGGTAAGGTATGCGAGAAATACGGCGTCTGGCAGGAGAAGGAAAAAGACGGCGTCAAGAAAATGGGGATCGTGCGCTCGACCTTCGTCATCGACGGCGAAGGGCTCCTGCGCCACGCACACTATGGCGTAAGCCCAAAAGGGCATGCCGAAGAAATTTTAAATTTGATCAAGGAGTTAGGGCCTGTTTAAGTAGTAAACGAAAGATGCGTTTGAACACCAAAGGGATGGATGCAAGGCGTGAAGCGAGGCGTGAAGCGAGGCGAATGGTCGTTCCGTTCGCAAGCTTCGCAGCGCCGCAGAAGCCCTTTGGTGTTCAAACCCTCCGGGCCGGCCATGCATTGCGCGCATGGCGTTGTTACTCACCGCTCGTTTGGAACGACCAAACGTCGCGATTTCCGCCTAGCCCTGCGCGCAATGCATGGTCGGCGCACATTCGTTTACTACTTAAATAGGCTCTGATTATGCATATCGCAATGAACACTGTTGTCTCCCTCACTTACGAACTGCGCGATAGCGACGGCAATGTCCTTGAAGCGGCGGCCGACCCGGTCAATTACCTGCACGGCGGCTACGACAACATCTTCCCGCGCGTGGAAGAAGAACTGCACGGCAAAAAGGTAGGCGACACCGTTGAACTCGGCCTGGAGCCGCTGGACGCCTTTGGCGAATACGACGAAGAACTGGTGCAGATCGAACCGATCAGCGCCTTCCCTGCTGAAGAACTGGAAGTTGGCATGCAGTTCGAGGGCGAAGACCCGACCGGCGACGTCGTGCTCTACACCATTACCGACATCGCTGACGGCAAGGTTGTGGTCGACGGCAACCACCCCTGGGCTGGCGAGCGCGTCAACTTCAAGGCCACCGTGACCGGCATCCGCCCGGCCACCAAGGAAGAAATCAATCACGGCCACGTGCACGGTGCGGGTGGCCATCACCACTAATTCAGTACGCTGAATGCAAAAAGCACCGGATCTCCGGTGCTTTTTTGTGCCTGAACGCGCGGAAAACTGATTCAATCCCTCACCGCATCCAGACTCACGACGGCTTCGTCGCCTACCACTTCTGCGCTGTGCAGCACGCCGCTGGGCACGACCAGCATGTCGCCCGCTTTCAGCACCACAGACGCGCCCGCCATTTCCATGCGGAATTCGCCTGCGAGCACGCCATCGATCTTGTCGACGCCATGGGTGTGCGGTGAAAAATACGTGCCGCACGGATAAACGTAACGACTGACGGCATAACCCAGCTGCTGCAATTTATTACGCATGGCCGTCTCGCTGAGGGGCCCATCTTCCACCGCGTTCCAGTGCATCAGCTTCATAACAGACCCTTCAGCTTGTACAAGGCTTCCAGCGCCTGCTTGGGGCTCAGATCATCCGGATCGACGTCCATCAGCGCCTCCAGCGCAGGATGCGGAGGCGGCGCGCTGGCTTCAGGCGCTGCGAACAGATCGGCCTGCGGCCCGGCTGCGATGCTTTGTTGTTCGAGCTGTACCAGCCGGCGCTTGGCGGCCGCGACGACGCTCTTGGGAATCCCCGCCAGCTGGGCCACCTGCAACCCGTAACTCTGGCTGGCCGGGCCCTCTTCGACACTATGGAGAAACACGATGCCATCGCCGTGTTCGACCGCGTCCAAGTGCACGTTGGCGACCTGCTTGTAATCTTCCACCAGCCGCGTCAGCTCGAAATAGTGGGTCGCAAACAGGGTGTAGGCACGGTTGCGTTCCAGCAGATGCCGGGCGCACGCCCAGGCCAGCGCCAGCCCATCAAAGGTCGAGGTGCCACGCCCGATTTCGTCCAGCAGCACCAGGCTGTGCTCGCTGGCGTTATGCAGGATGTTGGCCGTTTCCGTCATCTCGACCATAAAGGTCGAGCGACCGCCGGCCAGATCGTCCGAAGCACCGATTCGGGTAAAGATACGGTCTACCGGACCGATTTTCGCCGACGTCGCCGGCACAAAACAGCCGCAATGCGCCAGTAGCACGATCAAGGCCGTCTGCCGCATGTAGGTCGATTTACCGCCCATGTTGGGGCCGGTAATCAGCAGCAGCTGGCGATATGGTGATAGCCGCGTATCGTTGGCAATGAAAGGCTGGGCTAGCTGCTCCACCACCGGATGGCGGCCACTGACGATTTCGATCATGGCCTCGTCAGTGAATTCAGGCGCCACAAAACTCAGGGCCTGTGCACGCTCGGCGAACGTGCACAGCACGTCCAGCTCGGCTACGGCATGCGCGTTGCGCTGCAGGGCCGCAACAAACGGCAGCAACTGATCCAGCACCCCGTCATACAGGGCTTTTTCGCGTGCCAGCGCACGCTCGTTGGCGGAGAGCACCTTGTCTTCAAAGGTCTTGAGCTCGGGCGTAATGTAGCGCTCGGCGTTTTTCAGGGTCTGGCGGCGCCGGTATTCGGCGGGCGCATGCTCGGCTTGCGACCGCGAGAGCTCGATGTAGAACCCATGCACGCTGTTGTATTCGACCTTGAGATTGGCGATGCCGGTGCGCGCCTTTTCGGCCGCCTCGAATGCCAGCAGGAATTCGCCGCAGTTGGTCTGGATCGCACGCAGCTCGTCCAGTTCTGCATCAAAGCCTTCAGCTATCACGCCGCCCTCGCGCAACACCACCGAGGGCTCGGGCTGGATCGCCCGGATCAGCAGCGCCAAGGCTTCCACCGGCGCTTCCAGATCGGCCACGATCGCTTGCAAACCAGAAACTGCTGACTGACGCAGATGGTCTTGCAGCACAGGCAGCTGGCGCAAGCTTTCGCGCAAGCCGGAAAGATCGCGTGGGCGCGCCGTTCTCAACGCCACGCGCGACGTCATGCGTTCGATGTCGCCAATCGGGCGCAGGGCTAGGCGCAGCTCAGCATGGCCTTGCCGATCGATCAACTCGCCTATCGCCTCGTGGCGCGCAGCGATCTGCTGACGATCGCGCAACGGGTGATGCAACCATCGCCGCAGCAGGCGCGCGCCCATCGCGGTCTCAGTGGTATCGAGCAAGGAATACAGCGTCGGCGACGGCTCCCCACGCAAGGTCAGGTCGATTTCCAGATTGCGACGGGTCGCGGCGTCGAGCTGCACGAAAGCGGCGGATTGTTCGACGGTCAGGCCCTGGATATGCGGCAGCGCCGTGCGCTGGGTGTGCTTGAGATAATCCAGCAGCGCCCCCGCGGCAGAAATCGCCACGGTCAGGTCGGCACCTCCGAAGCCGCCAAGGTCATAGGTGTTGAACTGGCGCGTCAGCGATTGCGTGGCCGAATCCAGATCGAACTGCCACGGCGCCAGCCGCCTTTTCGGGCACTTGGTCGCATCGACCGCCGCATGGGCGAAATCATCCGGCAGCAACAGCTCGGCCGGGCCGATACGTTCCAGCTCCTGCATCAGCAGATGCGGGGAAATCTCATTCAGCACAAACTGGCCGGAAGCGAGGTTGATGCGCGCCAGGCCAAGCACTTCTTCGCCAGGACACAAAGCCACCAGCACGTTGTCGCGCGTGTCGTCCAGCAGCGCGCTATCTGTCAGCGTGCCCGGCGTGAGAATGCGCGCCACCTGCCGTTCGACCGGGCCTTTCGACTTGGCCGGATCGCCCACCTGCTCGCAGATCGCGACCGCCTCGCCCAGCTTGACCAGCTTGGCCAGGTACTGCTCGGCGGAATGGTAAGGCACGCCCGCCATCCGGATCGCCTCGCCGGCCGAGGCACCGCGCCGGGTCAGGGTGATGCCGAGCAGACGCGACGCTTTTTCGGCGTCGTCATGAAACAGTTCGTAGAAGTCCCCCATGCGGTAGAACAGCAGCATGTCGGGGTATTGCGCCTTGATGCCGAGGTACTGACGCATCATGGGCGTGTGCTGCTGGAGGTCGGGCGTACTCATGCGGCAAGACTTTCCAGTAATCGATCGTAATAGGCCGCCTCCTGTTGCAAATGATCTCCGCGAGAAGCACTCAGTTGCGCGCGGAGCCACTGCAGCTTCTTGACGGCCACGGTACGTTGGTCACCGTGCTCCAGCGTACGTACCAAGCGCTCCAGATCACCGATCTCCTTGAGGGTTTGCACTTCAGGTGGCACATAGCCCGCATTCTTGAGAACGCGGTAAGCCATGCGCAGCTCCTCGGGCACCAGACGGTCGTCATCGAGATCGAGAGGTTGGCCAGCACCGGGCAGATCATCGAAATCACCGCGCTGTGCGGCTTCCAGGATGCGCTGCTCGGCGATGGCGGCGATCATGCTCAAGCAGGGGTCTTGAGGTTGTCCGTCAGGTGAGGCTTCAGCACTTGCAGCATCTGGGCAAACACCTTGGGATTGGCCGCGACGATATTGCCGGTCTCGAGCCAGGACTCGTTACCCTCGAAATCGCCCACCAGGCCGCCGGCCTCGTGCACGATCAGGCCGCCAGCGGCGATGTCCCACTGGGACAGGCCGATTTCGAAGAAACCGTCGAACCAGCCCGCACCCACGTACGCCAGATCCAGCGCCGCAGAACCCGGACGACGCAGACCGGAGGTCTTCTTGATCATGTCTTTCAACATGGCCATGTAGGTGTCGAGGTGCGCGAAATCGCGGAACGGAAAACCGGTACCGATGATGGATTCCTGCAGGCGCGCACGATTGCTGACGCGGATACGTCTGTCGTTGAGGAAGGCACCGCGGCCACGGGTCGCCGTGAACAGGTCGTTGCGATTGGGATCGTAGACCACCGCCTGGGTGATCTGGCCGCGCTGCTGCAGCGCGATGGAAATACAGTACTGCGGAAAGCCATGCAGGAAGTTGGTGGTGCCATCGAGCGGGTCGATGATCCAGACGTTTTCCTGATCTTCCCCTTGCACCCCACCCTCTTCACCGAGGAAGGAATGGGTCGGATAGGCTTCACGCAGCGTTTCGATGATGGCCGCTTCGGCCGCGTGATCGACTTCGCTGACATAGTCGTTGTAGGTCTTGCTGCGCACCGTCAGGGAACCGAGGTCCTGAGAGGCCCGATTGATAATGAATGCGGCGTTGCGCGCGGCTTTTACCGCGATGGTAAGCATGGGATGCATGGTTGGCTTTCGGTCGTGTTTCTCGCAAAGAGAAACTTTAAAGAGCTGTTAAAATCAGTATTTTACCGTTTTGCTGCGCATGAATAAACCTGAATCGCTCACCAACATCCGGATCGTGCTCTGCCAGACCAGCCACCCCGGCAATATCGGGGCCGCCGCACGCGCCATGAAAACCATGGGGCTGCACCAACTGGTCCTGGTGCGACCCAAGAAATTCCCGGATGCCGAAGCCACTGCCATGGCGGCCAGCGCGACCGACCTGCTGGACCAGGCCATCGTGTGCGACACGCTCCAGCAAGCCCTGGCGGGATGCCATCTGGTCGTCGGGCTGAGCGCGCGCAAACGCGAGCTGACCCATGATCTGGTGACGGCCCGCGAGGCGGCATCGCAAATCGTCCAGGTCGCGGCAAGCCAGCCGGTCGCGCTGGTGTTCGGCACGGAGATGAGCGGGCTTTCCAACGATGAATTGATCCAGTGCCAACTGCTAGCGATGATACCGGCCAACCCGGAATATTCCTCGCTCAATCTGGCGGCGGCCGTGCAGGTGCTGGCTTATGAATTGCGCCAGGCCGCGCTGACCCCGACGCAGGATGACACGCCGGCATTCCCGCTTGCCGGTCATGAGGATATCGAAGGGTTTTTCACGCACCTGGAAGCCACGCTGATACGCATCGGCTTCCTGAATCCGGATTGCCCCAAGCGCCTGATGCCGCGCCTGAGGAGGCTATATGCACGGGCACGCCTGGAAAAGGAGGAGGTCAACATTCTGCGCGGCATCCTCAGGTACACGCATCAGGCACATGACAAGATTTTTCCTCCGCGTGATTTGTAGCAAAATACACGCAAACCCGCTCCGGAAAAAACCATATGCCGTTGAAGCCGCTGTTTTCCTCTAGCACTGCAGAGCGCACGAAAACCCTCTATGCAGAAGAGGTTGCACTGCTGTATCGACTCACGGTGCCGGCAACCATCGGCGGGTTCATCGCCGCCCCATTGCTGGTCTTTGCGCTATGGACCCCAAGCGATGCTGCCATGCTCTTGGGTTGGCTTGCCGCCTTATGGATATCTCAAGCGCTGCGCTACCAGCTGGTGCGCAACTATCAACGCGCACAGCCGACGCCCGACCAGGCGCAAGACTGGGGAAAGCGCATCATCATCGCATTGCTGGTCACGGCCACGACATGGGGCATCGCAGCCCTCTTCCTGCTGCGCAACGGCGTACAGCCCTTCGAGCAGATTGCGCTCACCATGTCGCTGGCCGGCGTTGCCGGTTTTGGCGCCAGTCCGAGCGGCGCACTGTTGGGCGTAGGCCCCTACTTCACGTCATTGATCATGGCGCCGCTGGCCGTGATTTTTATCTTTTTCATGGGCGGCCATTTCCAGGCACTGGGGTTACTGGTATTGCTGTATACCGTCCTGCAATCCCTGGTTGCACGCCGCAACCGGGCATCCACCCTGGAAGCGATTCGTTTGCGGTTCGCCAACCAGGACGCCCTGGAGGATTTGCGCGACTCCGAAGAGGGCTTCAAGGCGCTGGCCGAATCGTCGCCGGCAGGTATTTTCATTCTGCAAGACGATGCTTTTGTCTACGCCAACAGATCCGCCACGCAGCTGACGGGGTATCCCAGCGAAGAACTCATCGGCGTGAAGTTCTGGAAAATTGTCGATCCGGAATTTCAGGAACTGCTGGCCTCACGGAGCAAAGCCAGACGGCAAGGGCAGGACGTCCCCACCCGCTACGAATTCAAAATCATCACCAAAGACGGCGTGGCGCGCTGGGTCGATTTTTCAGCCGGCACAACCAGCATCGCCGGAAAACCGGCTGTTGTCGCCACCGTTTTCGACATCAGCGACCGCATGCAAATCGAGGAGGATCTCCGCGCGGCCAGAGACGAGGCCGAGGCTGCCGCGAGGGCAAAGAGTGACTTTCTCGCCACCATGAGCCACGAGATCCGCACGCCGATGAATGGCGTAATCGGCATGACCGATCTGCTACTGGACACGCGGCTGGATGCCACGCAACTGGAGTTTGCCGAAACGATCAGTGATTCGGCCAGAAGCCTGCTCACCATCATTAACGACATCCTCGATTTTTCCAAAATTGAAGCCGGCAAGTTGCTGATCGAACACATCCCCTATTCGCTCGACCATGCGCTCACAGGCCCTTGCCAGCTGATGATGCCGCGCGCCACTGAAAAAGGCCTGTCACTGACCCGCGAGCTTGCCGATGACCTGCCCGCCAGTCTCTACGGCGACCCCGCCAGAATACGTCAGGTACTGACCAACTTGCTGGGCAACGCGGTCAAATTCACCGAGCGCGGTCACGTGCAGATCCGCGTGTGCCGCAACCCGGATAACGCCCAGCAGATCCGCTTCGAAGTGCAGGATACCGGCATTGGCCTCTCGCAAGACACGCTGAAACGTTTATTTTCCCCCTTCACCCAGGCAGACAGCTCCACTACCCGCAGGCATGGCGGAACCGGACTCGGCCTGTCCATTTCCAAGCGCATCGTGGAACTGATGGGCGGTGAAATCGGTGTCGCCAGCACCTTGGGGCAAGGCGCAACCTTCTGGTTCACGCTACCACTGGAAGAGGCACCCAGCATTGAAGTGCCTCCACTCGAAGCGGAAGCAACCAGCCTCCCATCCATCGAAAAACCAGATTCTGGCGAAGCGCTGGACAAAGGCACGCTGGTTTTGCTGGTCGAAGACAACGTCGTCAATCAGAAAATCGCCATCCACCAACTCAACCGCATGGGCTATGCCGTCCATACCGTCGACAACGGCCAACTGGCCGTCGAGGCCACCAGCACGCTCCCTTACGGCCTGGTGCTGATGGATTGCCAGATGCCGATCATGGACGGCTTTGAGGCCACGCGACAAATTCGAAAACTGGAACAAGAAACCGGGCATCACATTCCGATCGTCGCCCTGACCGCCAACGCCATGCAGGGCGATCGTGAACGTTGCCTCACGGCGGGCATGGACGACTATCTCGCCAAGCCCATCACGCCACATGCGCTCAAGCGTGTGCTGGATCAATGGTTGCCGCTGTCCAGCACCCTGCCTATGCCGCCCGACCCGCCGATCGAAGCCGCCATCAACCTGGATCGCCTGACAGAAATCGTCGGCGACGACATGGCGCTGGTACGTGAAATGCTGGTCATGTTCGCAGCGTTCATGGACGAGGTTCTGCCTAGACTCCACCTCGCCATTCACACACAGGATATTGAAGCCACCTGCCGCGTCGCACACGAACTGAAAGGCAGCAGCGCCAACATTGGCGCCGGTCCGCTGGCCGAACTCGCCAGAAGCATAGAAATACAGGCCAAGTCCGGCCGACCCGACTGGTCGCAGATCGATGAATTTTATGGCAAAATGCCTGCCCTTACCGTGCGCATCAAGGCACAGACCGCAACCCTCTGACGAAACCCATGTTCAACCATCTGCGCGAAGACATCTCAGTCGTATTCGAACGCGACCCAGCGGCACGTACGACCTGGGAGGTGCTCACCACCTACCCCGGCGTCCACGCGCTCATCGTTCATCGCCTGTCGCACTGGCTGTGGAGCATGCGCCTGCGCTGGCTGGCACGTTTCAGCTCGCATATCGGCCGCTTTCTGACCGGCATCGAAATCCATCCGGGCGCCGCCATCGGCCATCGCGTGTTCATTGATCACGGCATGGGCGTGGTCATCGGCGAAACTGCGATCATCGGCGACGATTGCACCCTGTACCACGGCGTCACGCTGGGCGGGACGTCATGGAAAAAAGGCAAGCGCCATCCCACGCTGGAAAACGGCGTGGTCATTGGGGCCGGTGCCAAGGTGCTGGGTCCGATCACCGTCGGCGCTGGCGCCAAGATCGGTTCCAATGCCGTGGTGGTCAAGGATGTGCCTGCAGGGGCAACCGCAGTCGGCATCCCCGCGCGCATACTGGATCAGGAAAAGGCCCAGCAGCGTGATGACATGGCACAGAAAATGGGCTTTTCAGCCTACGGTGTCAGCGACGACGGCAATGACCCCATGACCAAGGCCATTCATGCCCTGCTCGACCATGCCGCCGAGCAGGACAAGCAGCTGCAGGAAGTCCGGCAACAGCTGGCAGCACTGGGCGCCGTGCTTGAAACGGATGCCGAAGTCGGCAACGCATTTGATGTGAACCATTTGAACAAAATAGTTGACTAAAAGATTAAGGTATTATAGAGTTCAGCTCTACCGTATTCCTTAATTTCAAAGGGTTAACATCATGCGCCTGACCACAAAAGGCCGTTTTGCCGTCACTGCCATGCTCGACTTGGCACTGAACGAAGTCGACCGTCCGGTCACGCTTGCAGGCATCAGCGAGCGCCAGGAAATCTCGCTCTCCTATCTCGAGCAGCTGTTTAGCCGCCTGCGTCGCAGCGGCTTGGTGAAGAGCGTGCGCGGCCCAGGCGGCGGTTACCGTATCGCCAAGAACCTGGATGAGATCTCGGTTTCCGAAATCATCACCGCGGTCGACGAACTCATCGACGCCACCCAGTGCGGCGGCAACGAGGACTGCCACGGCGACCGTCGTTGCATGACGCATGAACTCTGGTCCAGCCTGAACGCCAAGATTCTGGAATATCTCTCTGGCGTCAGCCTGGCCGATCTGGTGGCTTCGCAGCGCGAAGGCAAAAAGATCGTGATTCAGGAACCCAAGCGTCGCGAAGCACAACTGCAACCCGTCGCGGCCTGATTCAAGCCGCTGAGCTGAAGATGAGCACCGAAGCCATCTATTTCGATCACAATGCCACGACAGCGCTCGACGCGCGCGTGCTGGAAGTGATGTTGCCCTACCTGCGTAGTCAGCAGGGCAACCCGACCAGCCGCCACAGCTTCGGACGCGTGGCGCGCCAGGCCATCGACCAGGCGCGTGAGCAGGTGGCTGCTGCGGTTAGCGCTCACCCGTCCCAGGTCACGTTTACCAGCGGCGGCACCGAAGCCAACAACCTGGCGATCAAGGGCATCGCGACCACGCATACCCCGTCCCAGATCGCCATCAGCGCCATCGAGCACCCGGCCGTCAGCCGGCCCGTGCAGTCGCTGCTTGGCCGCGGCTGGAAAATGGCCAGGATAGGCGTCAGCCCATCGGGGCGTGTCGATCTGGCGCAACTGGCGCAGACCCTGCAGCAAAAAACCGCGCTGGTTTCGGTCATGGCGGCCAACAACGAAACCGGCGTGCTGCAGGACATCGGCGCCGTTGCCGAATTGACCAAGCAGCATGGCTGCCTGCTGCATACCGATGCAGTGCAAGCGCTGGGTAAGATCGCGCTGGACTTTAGCGCCTCGGGGGCCAACGCCATGAGTCTCTCCGCACACAAGATCAACGGCCCGCAGGGCGTTGGCGCCCTGATTCTGGACAAGCGCGTGGACGTCCAACCCCTGCTAGAAGGTGGCGGTCAGGAAAAAGGCCTGCGCAGCGGCACGGAAAACATTGCGGCCATCGTCGGCTTCGGCCTCGCCTGCGAACTGGCTACCCGCGAACTGCCGCGCCATACAGAACGCGTCGGCGGCCTGCGCGACCAGCTGGAACACGGCTTGAGCGAACTCGGCGCCGTCGTATTCGGGCAAGATGCCGAACGGCTGCCCAACACCAGTTTTTTTGCGCTGCCCAACATCGAAGGCGAAACGCTGGTGATGGCGCTCGACCGCCAGGGTTATGCTGTCGCCAGCGGCTCGGCCTGCTCCAGCGACAGCATCGAGCCCAGCCACGTGCTGCTGGCCATGGGCATTGCGCCAGAAATCGCGCGCGGCGCCGTCCGGGTCAGCCTGAGTGCGCGCAACAGCGCCGCCCAGATCGAGTCTTTGCTGCAGACGCTGAAAAGCGAACAATTACGTATGAAACGAATGGCCGCCGTCGCGGTTTGAAGGAAGCGAAATGACTGTGAATACCCCGATTTATCTGGATTACTCGGCAACCACCCCGGTGGACAAGCGCGTCGCCGACAAACTGATCCCCTACCTGACCGAGCATTTCGGCAACCCCGCGAGCCGCAGCCACAGCTTTGGCTGGACCGCTGAAAAGGCCGTGGAAAACGCCCGCGAACAAGTCGCTGCGCTGGTCAATGCCGACAGCAAAGAAATCGTCTGGACCTCAGGCGCTACCGAATCGAACAATCTCGCCATCAAGGGCGCGGCCAATTTCTACGCCGGCTCCAAGGGCAAGCACATCGTCACCATCACCACCGAACACAAGGCCGTGATCGACCCGGTGCGCGAACTGGAACGCCAGGGCTTTGAAGCCACTTACCTCGACCCGGAGCCGAACGGCCTGGTCGATCTGGAAAAATTCAAAGCGGCCCTGCGTCCGGACACCGTGCTGGCATCGGTCATGTTCGTGAACAATGAAATCGGCGTGATTCAGGACATCGTGGCGCTGGGCAACCTGTGCCGCGCCAACGGGACCATCTTCCACGTGGATGCCGCACAGGCCACCGGCAAGGTCGACATCGACCTTGAGCAACTCCCGGTCGACCTGATGAGCTTCTCCGCCCACAAGACCTACGGCCCCAAGGGCATCGGTGCGCTGTATGTACGCCGCAAACCGCGCGTGCGCCTCGAAGCGCAAATGCACGGCGGCGGTCATGAACGCGGCTTCCGCTCCGGCACCCTGCCCACCCACCAGATCGTCGGCATGGGCGAGGCCTTTGCCATCGCCAAGGCTGAAATGGCCCTGGAGAATGCGCGCATCAAACGTCTGCGCGACAAGCTGTGGGCCGGCCTGTCTGAAATCGAAGAGGTGTACCTGAACGGCGATCTCAACCATCGCGTCCCGCACAACCTGAACGTCAGTTTCAACTTCGTCGAGGGCGAGTCGCTGATCATGGCAGTGAAGGACATCGCCGTTTCATCCGGTTCGGCCTGTACGTCGGCCAGCCTGGAGCCCTCCTACGTGCTGCGCGCCCTGGGCCGCAGCGACGAGCTGGCGCACAGTTCGATCCGCTTCTCCATCGGCCGCTACACCACCGAGGAAGAAGTCGATTACACCATCGATCTGCTGAAGAGCAAGATCGGCAAGCTGCGCGAACTGTCGCCGCTGTGGGAAATGTACCAGGACGGCATCGATCTGAATTCTGTGCAGTGGGCAGCACATTAAAATAGCGAACCGCTTCAGCGGACAGCGACCGGCCAAAGCGGCGGGATTGCTGAAAGCTGAAGGCGCATAGCTGACAGCAAGGAGTTTTATCATGGCATATAGCGAAAAAGTACTGGATCACTACGAAAACCCGCGTAACGTGGGTTCCTTCAACAAGGACGAAAAGAACGTCGGCACCGGCATGGTCGGCGCCCCGGCGTGCGGCGACGTGATGAAGCTGCAGATCAAGGTCGGCAACAACGGCGTGATCGAAGACGCCAAGTTCAAGACCTATGGCTGCGGCTCGGCCATCGCATCCTCCTCCCTGGTCACCGAATGGCTCAAGGGCAAGTCGCTGGACGAGGCGATGACGATCAAGAATTCCGACATCGCCGAAGAGTTGGCGCTACCCCCGGTCAAGATCCACTGCTCGGTCCTGGCAGAAGATGCCATCAAGGCCGCGATTGCGGATCTGCGCCAGAAGCAGGGCAACAGCACCGAAACCGACGCCTGCACCGCAGCCTGCAAGGAGTAAGCATGGCGATCACCCTGACTGAAAATGCAGCAGCTCGTGTAGAAAAATTCCTTGCCAACCGCGGCAAGGGGGTCGGCCTCCGCCTCGGCGTCAAAACCACGGGCTGCTCCGGCATGGCCTACACGCTGGAATTTTCCGACGAAGTCCTGCCGGAGGATCTGACTTTCGAGAGCCACGGCGTCACCGTGCTGATCGACCCCAAAAGCCTGCCCTATCTCGACGGAACAGAACTGGACTACACCAAGGAAGGCCTGAACGAGGGCTTCAAGTTCAACAACCCCAACGTCAAGGACGAGTGCGGCTGCGGCGAGAGCTTCACGGTTTAACAAGGCTATCAGCTTGCAGCGGCCAGCCTTCAGCTAAAATCTGTTCGCCCCGTTTCAAGCTGAGCGCTGAAGGCTGATTGCTGAATGCTTAATAAAACCCATTTTGAATTGCTTGCCGTGCCCGTCGGCTTTGCCATTGACCTGGCACAACTGGACCAGCACTACCGCAAGCTGCAAAGCGAAGTCCACCCGGACCGCTTTGCAGCCGCCTCATCCGCCGAGCGCCTGCACTCCATGCAACTCGCAACGCTGGTCAACGAAGCCTACCAGACGCTAAAATCCCCGATCGCCCGCGCGCGCTACCTGCTGCAACTGCATGGCATCGACACGCAGGAAGAAACCAACACCGCCATGCCGGCCGCCTTTCTGATGCAGCAGATGGAATGGCGGGAAGCCATCGAGGAAGGCCGTGATGCCGCCGACATTGGTGCACTGGACACACTGCTGAATGAACTTCGTCACGCAGAACAAGTGCTGGAATCGGACCTGCATATCCATCTGGACCAGCAACCCGATTACCAGAAAGCAGCTGAAGCCGTGCGCAAGCTGCGCTTTCTTGATAAAGTGCGCGACGAAATCGAACAGGCGATCGAAGCGCTGGATAACTAATGGCCTTACTACAAATCTCCGAACCCGGTCAGAGCGCAGCCCCGCACCAACACAGACTGGCCGTCGGCATAGACCTCGGCACCACCAACTCGCTGGTCGCCACCGTGCGCAGCGGCATGAGCGTGGCGCTGCATGATGACGAAGGCCGCGCGCTGCTGCCCTCCGTCGTACGCTATCTGGCAGATGGCAGCACCGAAGTCGGCTACCCCGCGCAAGCGCAGCAAAGCCGCGACCCGCAGAACACCATCGTCTCGGCCAAGCGTTTCATGGGCCGCGGCATCCAGGATATCCCCGATATCAGCCATCACCCCTATCGCTTTGTCGATGCGCCGGGCATGGTCCGGCTCAACACCGTGGCCGGCGTCAAAAGCCCGGTGGAAATTTCCGCAGAGATTCTCAAGGTCCTGAAAACCCGCGCAGAAAAATCGCTGGGCGGCGAGCTGACGGGCGCCGTGATTACGGTGCCCGCTTATTTCGATGATGCGCAACGCCAGGCGACCAAAGATGCCGCCAAACTGGCCGGATTGAATGTCTTGCGCCTGTTGAACGAGCCCACGGCCGCAGCCGTTGCCTATGGCCTCGACAATGCCTCAGAAGGCGTGTTCGTGATTTACGACCTGGGCGGCGGCACCTTCGACATTTCCGTATTGCGCTTGTCCAAGGGCGTGTTTGAGGTCCTGGCGACCAACGGCGACTCCGCCCTGGGCGGCGACGACTTCGACCGCCGCGTGTTCTGCTGGATGCTGGAGCAGGGCAAGCTGCCGCCGCTCGGCCCGGAAGATACCCGCCTGCTGCTGACCAAGGCCCGCGAAGCCAAGGAACAATTGACCGACCATGCGGATACGCGCATCACTTGCGTGCTGTCCGGCGGCGAGCTAATCGACCTGACGCTGACCACGCAGGCCTTTACCGAAATGACCCAGCACCTGGTTGCCAAGACGCTGACACCGACGCGCAAGGCGCTGCGCGACGCCAGGATCGGCATCGACGAAGTCCAAGGCATTGTCATGGTCGGCGGTGCGACGCGCATGCCGCAAATCCAGCATGCCGTTGCCGAGTTCTTCGGTCAGGAGCCGCTCACCAATCTGGATCCGGATAAAGTCGTGGCGCTGGGCGCTGCCATCCAGGCCAACGTGCTTGCCGGCAACAAGAGTGAGAACGAACTGCTGCTGCTGGACGTGATCCCGCTGTCGCTCGGTCTCGAGACCATGGGCGGACTGACGGAAAGAATCATCCCGCGCAACGCCACCATCCCGGTTGCCCGTGCACAGGACTTCACCACTTTCAAGGACGGCCAGACCGCCATGAGCATCCACGTGGTGCAGGGCGAACGCGACCTGATCACGGACTGCCGCTCGCTGGCCCGCTTTGAACTGCGCGGCATCCCGCCCATGGCTGCGGGCGCCGCCCGTATCCGCGTCACCTTCCAGGTCGATGCCGACGGCCTGCTTTCCGTCACCGCGCGCGAACAAGGCAGCGGCGTCGAGGCCCACATCGTGGTCAAGCCGTCCTACGGCCTGAACGACGACGAAATTACCGCCATGCTGCAAGCAGGCTTCTCGCACGCCCAGGACGACAAGCAGGCCCGCGCCCTGGCGGAGGCCCGGGTCGAAGCCCAGCGGCTGCTGGAGGCCATTTCTGCCGCCCTGGAGCAAGATGGCAGCGCCCTGCTCAGCGCTGAGGAACGCAACGCACTGGAAATCCAGATGTCCAAGCTACGTGACACTGCTGCCGGTCAAGACACCCGCGCCATCACCGCCAGCATCGAAGCCCTCAACCATGCATCGGAGGGTTTTGCTGCCAAGCGCATGGATGCCTCGGTCAGGAAAGCCCTGACCGGCCACACCCTGGATGAATTGCACACGCGCGACAATTTGCCAAAATTCGACCATCAGCAAAAACACGACCATCAGAAGGTATAGCCCGATGCCACAAATCATCGTTTTGCCGCATGTAGAGCTCTGCCCGGACGGGGCAGCATTCGAAGCCCAACCCGGCATGTCCATCTGCGACAACATGCTCGAACACGATATCGATATCGACCACGCCTGTGAAATGGCCTGCGCCTGCACCACATGCCATGTGATTGTGCGCGAAGGCTACAAATCGCTGGAAGCCCCAGAGGAAAAAGAAGAAGACCTGCTGGACAAGGCATGGGGCCTGGAACCGTATTCGCGCCTCTCCTGCCAGGCCATCGTCGGCGATACCGACCTGGTCGTTGAAATTCCAAAATATTCCATCAACATGGCCAAGGAAGGCCATCGCTGACCTGGCAGTGTCGCTACCAACACCGCCCCCCACTTAATTCAACGAGGAAACACATGAAACGCTTTGGGATGTTCCTGATGGTGGTCTTTACCTGCCTGAGCCTGTTTTCCACCGTGGCGGAAGCCAAACGGTTTGGCGGCGGCAGCAGCTTCGGCAAGCAACGTGCGGTGCCGACACGACAGGCACAGCAAGCGCCAACGCCAGCGCCGGCTCCCGCCGCGGCACCGGCACCCGCCGGCAATCGCTGGCTGGGCCCACTGGCCGGCTTGGCGATCGGCGCCGGCCTGGCCTCAATGTTTGCAGGCAACGGCATGGGAGGCGCCATGGGCCCCATGTTGATGATGCTCCTGGTCGCCGGGATCGCCATGCTGCTGGTGTCCAGGCTCAAGAAACCCGAGCAATCCGCCATGCGATACGCAGGCAACGTCCCTGAGCCTGCACCGCAACCGGCCTATGTCGGTGGCGACGCCTCCAGTGCAGCCGCCCCTGCCGACGCCAATATCCCTGCCGATTTCCCGGTGGAAAGCTTCCTGCGCAACGCCCGGATCTCGTTTATTCGTCTCCAGGCAGCCAATGACCGCAAGGATCTGAACGACATACGCGAATACACCACGCCGGAAATGTTTGCGGAAATTGCGATGCAGTTGCAGGAACGTGGCGATGCAGCGCAGAGAACCGACGTACTGACCATCAACGCAGAACTGCTTGAAGTCGTGACCGAGGGAGATTACGCAATCGCCAGCGTCAGGTTTGTCGGTCAGCTGCGCGAAAACGACGGCATCCCCGAAAACGTCGATGAAATCTGGCATGTACAACGCAACCTGCGTGACGAGAAATCCACCTGGTTACTGGCCGGCATCCAGCAAACCGTCCTCCAGTAAGTCGACCACCCGTACCGCACATGCGGTACGGCAGTTTGTCGGGGGTGATCAAACCCCGTTCGCCTGCTAACATGTCATGATGCAAAAACGTATCCTGATCGTCGACGACGACCCCCGCCTGCGTGACCTGCTGATGCGCTACCTGAGCGATCAGGGTTACCTCCCCGAGGCGGCGGGTGACAGCACCGCAATGAATAGCCAGCTGGAGCGCGAGCACTTCGATCTGATGGTGCTCGACCTGATGTTGCCGGGGGAAGATGGACTTGCCATCTGCCGCCGGCTGCGCGGGAGCGGCAATACCCTACCCATCGTCATGCTGACGGCACGCGGCGACGAAATTGACCGCATCGTCGGCCTGGAAATGGGGGCTGACGACTACCTGCCCAAGCCGTTCAACCCGCGGGAACTGCTGGCACGCATCACGGCCGTCCTGCGCCGACAAGTCGCGCCTACGCCCGCGGCGGTGCAAGTGGATGAAACCGGAATCCCGTTTGGCGACTTCCTGTTCAATCCGGCTGCCAGAAGCCTGCAAAAAAACGGCGAGCCTCTGGCCCTCACAACCGGCGAATTCGATCTGCTCAACGTCCTGGTGCAGCACCCGAGGCATCCCCTCTCCCGCGACCGGCTGATGGAACTGACACGCGGCCGTGAGTTGGACGCATTTGATCGCAGCATCGATGTCCAGGTATCGCGCCTGCGCAAGCTGGTCGAAACGGATCCGGCACATCCCCGCTTTATCCAGACCGTCTGGGGATTTGGCTATGTGTTTGTCCCGGACGGCCAAGCCACCTCCGCATGACCTTAAAACCCAGAACCCTGCTGGCGCGGCTGATGATCCTGATCGCGCTGCTGCTGGCCGCTGGGCAGTTCGCGGCGTTCCGCCTGTTTGACTACGTTGAACGCGAACCCCGCGCGCAGACTGCGGCGCTGCAGGCCATCAGCGTCGTCAACTTCACCCGGTCTGCGCTACTGGCTGCGCAGGAAGACCGTCGCCTGCCCTTGCTACAGGAGCTATCCCAGCGCGAGGGACTGCGCATCTACCCGGTAGACCTGTTCGAAGTCGTAGAACCGTTGCCTGATGATCCGTTAACCCAACGCATTGCGGCGCTGATCCGCAATGCGCTTGGCAACGATACGCAAGTGGCCTACAACCACCTGGGCATCGCCGGCCTATGGGTGAGCCTGCCCATCGATGACGAAGAGTTCTGGGTCGTGATTCCCAACGTGAGAATCGAGCGCGTGTTCCCGTGGCACTGGCTGGGCTGGGGGGCAGTCATCCTGGCCTTGTCGCTGACTGGGGCCTATTTCACGGCGGCACGCATCAACCGCCCGCTGAAACTGTTGTCGAAAGCCGCCGATCAACTGGCCAGAGGCGAACCGGTGCAACGCCTGCCGGTCGATGGTGTCGAGGATTTGCAGCACGTCAGCCAGACCTTCAATGAGATGACAGACGCGCTGGCGCGGCTGGATGCCGAGCGGACATTGCTGCTGGCCGGCGTGTCGCATGACCTGCGCACACCGCTCGCGCGCCTGCGGCTATCGGTTGAAATGCTGCCCGAATCCGAAAGCCTGAGAACCGGAATGGTGCAGGATATCGAGGACATGGATAACATCATTCGCCAATTCATGGACTTCATTCGCGGCATCGAAGGTGAAAATGCGCATCCAGGCGATCTCAATGCGCTGGTGACCAGCGTTGTCGAACGTTATCTGCGCAGCGGGCAATCTGTACACACCACCTTGACGGCGCTACCGGCGATCAAGCTACGCCCGCAGGCCATGCAACGACTGCTGACCAACCTGATCGACAATGCATTCAAATATGGCGATGGCTCGGTAGATATCACGTCGTCCGCGCATGCAGGCAAGGTCATCTTGTCGATCATTGACCAGGGCCCGGGTATCCCGGAAGCCGACATCCCCAGGCTCCTGCGCCCGTTCGAACGTCTCGACCAGGCGCGTGGCGCAGCTTCCGGCAGCGGCCTGGGATTGGCGATTGCCGACAGGATCGCCAAACTGCACGACGGATCGCTGGAACTGCGCAACCGAAGTGAGGGCGGTCTGGAAGCCCGGGTGACGCTACCGACTTAAGGCGCCGCTTGCGCCAACTGCCTGAGGCTGACGAGCAAGGCATCGAGGTCAGTACGCGTCGTCAGCGGGTTCATCACCGTCGCACGTAGCCAGATATGCCCGTGTATGCGGGCTTGAGTCAGATGGAAGGCCCCACTGTGCACCAGTTCAAGACGCAGCCTTGCCTGATGCGCATTCATTGCATCCGAATCCAACACCGTCTGCAGCAAGTGCCGAAAGCAGACGATGTTGGTTTGCGGTGGCATCAGCAACTCAAAATCATCGGCATCGCGGATGATATCACCCAGCCATCGCGCAGTCTGGAACACATGGGCGACCAACCCGCCCAACTTCTCCGTGCCGTATAGCGAGAATGCCGCCCACAGCTTGAGTCCCATCATGCGCTTGGTGCACTCCAGCGTGCGATAACTGGTGTTGTAGGCCTCGTCTTCCGCCGTATTGCCCTGAAACAGGTAAGAGGCCTGCTGCGCAAATGCCGCATAGCTGTGTTGCGGCTTGCGGAACAAGACCGCAGAGACGGCGGCGGGCATGTACAGCAACTTGTGCCCATCCCACACCACAGAGTCTGCCAGCGCGATCCCATCCAGGGCAGCCCGATGCTGTTCAGACATCAACGCCGACGCGCCATGCGCACCATCCACATGGAACCACAATGCATGTGCGCGGCAGAATGCGCCGATCTCTTCTAATGGATCAATACTGCCCGTAGGTGTGCACCCTGCCGTTGCCACCACGACGAACGGCTGCATCCCCTCTGCAACGCATCCAGACCAAGCCTCAGCCAAGGCGGCAACATCCATCCGCCCCAGGGCATCTGCGGCCACCGGGATCACGGCATCCGTCCCTATCCCCATGATGCCTGCCGCACGGCTGACGGAATAATGCGCATGTACACAAGCGAATATGCACAAGGCCGGCACCTGTCCTATTCCCAGTTTCCAGACATCCGCCCCAGCCATCCATTGCCGCGCCGCCAGCAAGGCCGTCAGATTGGCTTGTGCACCGCCTGAAGTCAGAATGCCTTCAGCATCCTGCCACCCCACCAATTCGGCCAGCCATCGGACTACCTGACGTTCGAGCATGGTCGCACTCGGGCCGGTTTCGTAGATGGCCATGGCCTGGTTCGTCAGCGCGGCTACGAGATCGCACAAGGCCGCGACAGGCAAGGGCGGCGCGACCTGGTGGCCCAGGTTTCTTGGGTGATGGACGTGAAGTGCGCTGGCTAGCACCTTGTCCTGTATGTACGCTAGTAACTGCTGCGGGCTCAAGACGCCCTGGCGCGGCAATGGGGCTTTCCAGTCGCTTTCTTCAGCATGTGGCGCATGATACGCCAGGACCTTACCCTGCCCTTGCATATCCACATCCAGGTAATCAGTCAGCAGGTCGACCAGCGACATGCCCAGCGTTCGAAACGCCTCAGGATCAAACAATGCATCAATATCAGCAGCACACATATCTAGAACGGCACTTCAGATCGTGTTTTGTACCAACCGGTCAGGCTGATACGTTCGCGTGTCGCCGGCAAGACTTCGTGCCAGTAGCGAGAGGAAAGAAAGGTGACCAAGGTCCCACCCGTCGGCAGCACATCAAGGAAGCTGTCTGGATTTTCTTCATCCAGGTGAATACGTAACTGGCCACCATCGTCATCATGCCATGACGAGTTCAGATACAGTATGCAGGTCAGCGTACGCCTGCTGTCTGTTTGGAATTGATCCAGATGCTTACGATAAAATGCGCCTGGAGGATAAACGGCGAAATGTCCTTCGAATTCGAATAGTCCAAGCGCGAGTGTACGGTTTACTTCCGCACGCAGGGATTCCAATTTTCTCAGATAGCAAAGATGGTCGTTGCCACGCGTATCCTCATCGATCCAGTGAATTTCATCGCCGCGCACCTCTGACCTGACTGCACGACCGACTCCCTGCCCGGTGCCAGCAAGCTGCAGTCCACCAGAATATTGCAGCGCAAGGGCTTGTTGCTGTAAAAGCGCGACCTCTGCTGCAGGAAGAAAATCAGGCACGATCGCGTAGCCCGTGTCGAGCAGTGCATCGGAAATCGATTCTAAGGAATGCATGTGCGGGAGCATCGAAGGCTAGAGATTCGTAATTCGATGATTATAAAAGCAAAAAGCCCTCACGAGGAGGGCTTTTTGGATACCGGGAGTTAACCCGGAGAATAAGAAGCCTGGCAGTGACCTACTTTCGCATGCGAAGAGCATACTATCATCGGCGCGGAGTCGTTT
>Ga0265327_10000103_pt1 | contig 185405 bp, 194 predicted proteins | sample 41621metaG_FD_202089 | JGI IMG/M metagenome (GOLD analysis project Ga0265327, IMG submission 202089) | Rhizosphere microbial communities from Carex aquatilis grown in University of Washington, Seatle, WA, United States - 4-16-21 metaG | ecosystem: Host-associated > Plants > Roots >...
CTAGGGTCTGTTCACAGTAATAGATTTGTGTTTACATCCAGGAATTTGGATGAAGGCAATGAGTCGACGCATGTTGGGCGATGCGCAGTGGGCGCGGATCTCGGAGTTATTACCCGGAAAACCGAACGACAAGGGAGGTCGCGCAGCGGACAACCGGTTGTTCGTTGAAGCGGTGCTATACACCGCTCGCGTTGGCAACCCGTGGCGTGATCTGCCACGGGAATTCGGCAATTGGCACTCGGTGTATATCCGCTTTGCACGCTGGGAGGCGGGCGGCGTTTGGGCACGGGTAGCCGAAGCCCTGCGCGGGGATGCCGACCTGGAGGAGCTGTTCATCGACTCGACGGTGGTGCGCGCCCACCAACATTCGGCCGGTGCGCCCAAAAAAACGGTAGCGATCAGGCGATCGGCCGGTCGCGCGGCGGGCTGACGACCAAGATTCACGCGTGTGTGGATGCGCTGGGCAATCCGCTTCGGTTGATCCTGAGCGGCGGCAACGTCGCCGACATCACGCAGGGGCCGGCACTGATTGCGTCCCTCCCGAGTGAAGCCGTCGTCGCCGACAAGGGCTATGACAGTAACGCCTTCGTGGAAACGATCACCAGCGCTGGGGCTGCGGCTGTGATTCCCCCACGCAGCAATCGACCGACACCGCGTGCGTTCGACCGGGAGCGCTACAAAGCACGTCACCTCGTTGAGCGATTCTTCAATCGGCTCAAGCAGTTCCGTCGGCTTGCCACCCGCTACGACAAACTCGCTCATCGCTTCAATGCTTTCTTGGACATGGCTTGCGCTTATATCTGGCTACTGTGAACATGCCCTAGAACAGAGAGTTAAAAGGAATGCTAACCTTCTGTTATGTTGTTAAAAAATAGGTTTGTTAACCGTTCAAAAATTAGCGAGACTAAATTCCGGGAGTTGGTTCGCTATTTTGCTGCCGATCTGGATGTATCCCAGATCGCCTTGCTCGCCGATGGTTGCTCAATACGCATAGCCAAGGTATGTCCTGAAAACGGGAAATGAGGAAAATGTCCCGGAATTTACCGCAATTCAGGCTACAAAGTAGCCGTTTCTCTGTCCCCTGTGTCTTTGTGATATAGGGGGTTAACTTAACTGGCGGGGCGGGCTACCACTAGAATTTTCTCCAGCCTGTGCTGGGCGTTGTAAATGGGAGAGACCATTCCCTGTACTTCATGCACCTGCCCTTGCCTATTGAGCAGGCAATAGCGCTGGTTGGGGGCTCCGCTACCGTTGATCAGCGCTTGCAACGTGTCCGGGCTATTCTGGATTGCGGCATTGGCCGGAGCGAGCAAGCGTTTTAGCGGGTAGCCGGGAATATCCGCCACTTGCAAGTTGCAAAACCTCTCTGCCGCGCCATTGATGGTTTCCAGCCTGCCCGTGGCGTCGGCCAGCAGCACTAGTTCATCCATGTTGTCACATAGTACGCGGTTGATACGACGTGCTACTTGAAGCGATTTCTCCAGCGACATTCTGACGATTTCCGCGCTGGCGCGCATGGCGAACAGTTTTTGTATGGACTGTATGGGCAGGTTGTTACGCACGGGTGCGGCATCCAGGCAGGCCAAGTGGCCGACCACCTTGCCATTTTCTCCTATCACCGCGATGCCGACGTAACTTTCCATGCCAGCTTCCTTGGGGAAGCGTTGCGCCAAGCCCATGGGGTAAAAGCAGGAAATGCCTGCGTTAATCACTTCCTGGCAGGGCGTGCCTGCCAACTCGTATTCGATGTTGTCGGCGAAGCCACCTTCCGCCCAAAAGGCGATGGTACGAACCCGATCCGGTTTGCCATCCGGGCCATCCAGACATTCAGTAATGAAGGAGTATTTGGCGTTGAGGGCGCGCCCCATGTTTCTTACCAGCATGCGGAAGAACTCTTCCCCGGTGACTGTTTCCAGTCCCTTTTCGACTTCATTCAGCAGCTGCTGCGCCAGCTTTTTCTCGGTAATGTCGGTCAGCGTGCCGATGAACTTTACCGGTTTGCCCCCCGCCGAACGTACCACTACGCCACGCGCGGCCACCCAGAGGTACTCGCCGCTGCCATGCCGCAGGCGATGCTCGTTCTCGAACATCGAGACTTTGCCGTCTAGCAACAGCTGAACCGCGTTTCTGGTGCGCGCGTAATCGTCCTGATGCATGCGGGAGTACCATTCCTCGACATTATCGCCAAGCACCATGCTTTCCAAACCCAACATGCCTTTCCAGCGAGGGGAGTAGAGCATACGGTTTTCTATCAGGTCCCATTCCATGGAGCCATCACTGGCGTTGCGGATGGCGATAATGTAGAGCTCCTCACTCTCACGCAAATGCTGCTCGCATTGCTGCAGCAGATTGGATTCGCGCTCCAGGGCGGCCTGTCTCTGTCTTAGTAGAACATGCAGCTTGTCCATCTGTGTGGCACAGCGTCCGAAGTCGTCCCCCTCGTTGCCCACCAAAGGGAACGCCGAGGCATCCCCCTGCGCAATAGACTGTGCATGCCGCGCAAGCGACCGTAGGCGGTAGCCAAGATAAACCATAACAGCCCAGACAATAGCCGCACTAGCCAGCAACCACAGCAGGAGTTGTGGCAGCAGCTGAGTGCTGGCCTCGGCTGGGTCCGCTGCATATTCTGGTGCCCATGCCAGCATTAGGTAGACAATCAGTGCGCTGTTCGCGGCGAGTATGGGAATCAATAATTTGGTTTTGTAGTCCATGGAGAGACTCCCCTAGCGAGATAGACTCCACGGCGCTGAGGCCGGATGGTATCGCTGGCTTGGCAGATCGAAAGTAAACGTGGTGCCCTGTCCTGGCTGGCTGGCCACGCCGAGATGGCTGCCGTGCAGTTCCACTACGCGCTTGGCGATGGCCAGTCCAAGCCCCGCGCCATCGCCGCGCTTGGTCGAAGCGCGATAGTAGCGGTCGAAAATATGTGGCAGATCATCCAGTGCGATGCCGCTGCCGGTATCGTCCACCGCCACGCGCACACCTTTTTTCATTGCGGTCAGGCGCAGCGTGATGCGGCCACCACTAGGTGTGTGGCGCAGTGCATTTTCAATCAGGTTTTCCAGCACGCGCTCGATCAGCCGGATATCGCCGGACACCATGGGAATGTCGAAGGCGAACACGGTATCCAGTTGCACGCCTTGTTGTGACGCCTTGAGGCTGAACTTCTGCGCGATGTCCTGCACCAGCTCGGCGATAGAAAAAGGTTCGAAATGCAGGCTGGGTGCAGTGGAATCGAGCTTGGACAATTCGAACAAGTCGGCAATCAGCTTGCTTAGGCGCTCGGATTGGTGGAAAGCAATTTCGACAAAGTTACGCTGTTCTTCCGGGACCATATTTTGTCCACGCAACAGAATGGTTTCCAGGTAGCCCTGCAAGGTGGCGATAGGGGTGCGCAAATCGTGCGAGACATTGGCAATCAGCTCCTTGCGATAACTGTCGGCCTGCTGTATCGCGAGAAGTTGATCGCCGATGCGTTGCTTGAGGTCATCAAAGGCGACTTCCAGGCGCTCGATTTCATCGCCTTTCCTGGCCTCTGCTAACGGACTAGCGGCGGCCGGGATGATGTCGCGGCGAAACGCTTCCAATTTTCGCGACAGGATAACGATGCGCCGGGTAGTGAATACGAAAGCCAGAAATCCGGTGGTGAGTGCCAGCAACAATCCGCCCAAACCGAACCAAAGACTGGTGCCCAAGGTATAGCTATTGCGCGCCATGACCAGCGAGCTTTCGTATTCCGGCCCGCTGAGTACGATATAGAGATAGCCGTTGCTTGCTCGCCCAAGGGGGGCGGCAGAAAACACCGCCTTGCGCCCGGGATCAGTCGGATCGTTACCATAGATTGGTAGCATGGGCATGGGGCCGAGAAATTCCTGGATCGGGCGCATATCTACCCGATGCAAGAGCAAGGCACCCGATGCCGTCGTACTGTTCTCAATCACGCCTTGGGCATCCAGAAAATAATAATCTCTATCCTTGATCAACTTCTTCATGATTAGGCAATGCTGGAATAACGCTTCCTGATTCAGTCCGTTGCTGCCGTTGGATTCGGCCACCAAATGCTCGGCCAGTTGCCAGTTATATTTCTGGATGATTTCCTGCTGGTGGGTTTCATAGGCATGGCGGCTGAATACCAGGTAAGTGCCAGCGCTGACGCCATATATCAGTAACAGAAATATGACTAGTTTGACGTGCAGGCTATTGGGCATGGCCATTGTTGTCGGCGTAATAAAACTTGTAGCCCACGCCCCAGATAGTATGAATATATTCCGGCTGATCCGGGTTGGCTTCGATCTTACCGCGCAGGCGGTTGATGTGGGAGTTCACGGTATGGTCATAGCCGGCGTAGGAATAGCCCCACACCGCGTTCAGTAGCTGCTCGCGGGTGAATACCCGGCTAGGGTTCTGGGCAAAATGGGATAGCAAGTCGAATTCCTTGGCGGTAAGCTGGGACTCGCGTCCACGCACAGTAACCACGCGCTGCTCGCTATCTAGCGTGATGTCGCCGATATGGATGCGCCCCGGGATCTGGTTGGTGCTGTTGCCGGCAGAAAACTCCCCCATGCGGCGGAACAGGGCTTTTACCCGCGCCAGCAATTCCATCACGCTGAATGGCTTGGTCAGGTAATCGTCGGCGCCCAGTTCCAGCCCCAGCACGCGATCCAGTTCCGACGACTTCGAGGTCAGCATCAGGATGGGTGTGTACTGGGCGCGGCCGCGCAGCCGACGGCAGATATCCAGGCCACCCAAGCCTGGCAGCATCAAGTCCAGGATGATGAGGTCGAACGGTTTCGACTCAGCTTCGCTTAAGCCGACGATACCGTCGTGCGCCAAGGTCACGCTACACCCCAGATCCTGCAGGTGCAGCCGGATCAGTTGCGCGATATCGCGCTCGTCTTCCACCACCAGAATGTTGTGCTTGACCGTCATGGCTGCTCCATGCCTTCAGAATCGGTAATGATACGCGCCGCGCTGCTAAACGTCAGGTAGGCCCACATCCAGTCGAACATCACCGATACGCGATTGCGCAATCCGGCCAGGAAATAGACGTGGATCAGCCCCCATAGCCACCAGGCAAACGCACCGCTGATGCGTACCTGGCCGAAATCCGCCACCGCCGCCTTGCGTCCTATTGTCGCCAAACTACCCAGGTGGCGATAGGCAAACGGCTTCGGCGGCTTGCCGCCTTCGATACGGGCGCGCAGCACTTGCGCCACGTAAACGCCGCCCTGTTTGGCGGCCGGTGCCAGCCCCGGCACCGGGTTGCCGGCCCAGGCGTTGCTGGCGGCGGTGTCGCCAATGGCAAATATTTCGGGGTGCCCTGGTACCGACAAGTCCGCCGTCACCTTGAGCCGTCCCGCATTATCGGTTTTTGTTCCCAGCCAGCGTCCCGCCGGCGAAGCCACCACCCCGGCGGCCCACAGCACGGTGGCGGCCGGGATGCGCATGCCGCCGATGTCTACGCCTTGGTCGTCGATGTTCTCCACGCGCTGGTTGAGCCGCACTTCCACCCCCAGTTTTTCCAGCGCGGCCTTGGCCTGCGCTGACAAGGTTTCGGCAAAAGTCGGCAGCAGGCGTGGTGCCGACTGCACCAGGATAATTCGCGCATTGGCCGGGTCGAAACGGCGGAATTCCTTCTCCAGCCCGAAGCGCGCCAACTCGGCGATGGCGCCGGCCAGTTCCACCCCGGTGGGGCCGCCGCCGACGATGAGAAAGGTGAGTAAGCGCTGCCGCTCCGTTTCGTCCTCGGTGCTTTCCGCATGCTCGAACGCCAGCAGCAGGCGCCGCCGCACCTCGGTGGCGTCTTCCACCCGCTTGAGGCCGGGGGCGTAGGGCGCCCAGCTGTCCTTGCCGAAATAGCTGTGGCTGGCACCGGTGGCCAGCACCAGAGTGTCGTAGGACAATGGCTTGCCATCCACCAGCACCTCGCGCCGCGCCGCGTCCACCCCGCTCACCGCGCCCAGCAGCACCTGCACGTTGAAGTTGTCGCGGAACAGCGTGCGTACCGGCGTGGCGATGTCGATGGGAGACAGCGTGGTGGTGGCGACTTGGTACAGCAATGGCTGGAACAGGTGGTAGTTGTGCTTGTCCACCAGCGTCACCCGCACCGGCACATCACGCAGCCCGGCCACACAGGCCATGCCGCCGAAGCCGGCGCCGATCACCACCACATGCGGCAAGCCATCCAGTGAAAACGCCGGTCGGCCGGAAAACTGCGGGAAGGTGGCACGCAGCCAGCGTTCCAGCCGGGCGTCCAGCGAAATCGCCCCGGCGCCGTAACACAGCGGCAACAGGCAGACCAGCAGCCAGTAGGGATGAGGGTCGGCTGCGGCCAAGCCGGACAACAGCAACACCAGCGCCGCCGTGCGCGTCAACAGCCCAGTGGCGAGCAGCAGGAGCAATAGCAGCGTCAGTCCCGGAACCAGCACATGGATGCTTTGCCAAGGCAGCCACAGTGACAGTTGCGGCATGTGGCTTTGGTGATCCAGATGTTGCAGCCATGGCACCACCGCCAGTGCCAGCGCCAACCACAGGCGCAGACCCAGCTGGTATACAGCGCCGCCGTAGCGCGTCAATGCTGCCAGCAGGCGCGACACGGCGGCGGCGAAAGGCAAAGGGCTGTCGGCTAGGCCGCGCGCCAGCTGGTGATCCAGCGACAGCGGGCCGGCGCCGCGTACCACCTGCCAGCCCAGCAGCGCCGCCCACAACAGATTGATGTCCAACGCCTGGTACTGGGTCTGGATCACCACGGCCAGTACCAGCATGGCAAAGGCCGCGGCGCGCGTGGCCAGTCCCAGCGCCAGCAACAATCCGCCCAGCAACTCGATGGTGACGCCCAGCAGCGCCGCCGTGCCCGGATCCATCCATGTCACCGGATATTCGTAAGCCGCCAGGTAAATCGCGGTATCCCAGTCCGACACCTTGAGGATGCCGGAAACGATGAAGGCTTGGGCGATCCACAAGCGGATCAGCAGGTCGGCCAGCGGGCCCAGCAGGTTTTCCGCCGCACGCCGGCTGCGTCCCAGCAACAACATGCTGCGTTTGAGCCAGAGCGGGTGGGCAAAAGAATTATTCATGTCGGGGCACTCCTTGACGTACAACAAAAATGGCGAGCCCCAGCGCCGTCAGCGGGAACAGCACGGCCAGATGGTACAAGCTGCCCCAGTCCAGCAATTGCTTGAGTAGCCCAATCAGGGCCGAGCCCGCGCCTATGCCCAGCATCAGCGCCGCCGTCAGCAGCGACGACAGCGCCGCTGCCTGGGCCGGATGCAGGCGCGCGCCGATGGCCACCGTCAGCGGGAAAAAGGCCGAGCAGGCCAGCCCGCCCAGCGCGTACAGGACAATAGCGGAAGCCCCGCCGCCCACCCCCGGCAGCAGCCAGAACGCCAGCGCCATCAGCGGCGGCAGCGTGAGCCAGAGTATTTGCGCCGACAGCCGCAGCAACAGCAGGGTGGCGAGCAGGCGGCCAACCACCATGGCGCCCCAGAACACCGATAGCGCCAGGGTGGCGGTCATTTCCGCTACGTTGCGCCCCTCATGCAGATAGATTACCGCCCAGTTGGAAAAAATGCCTTCGCACAAGGCGTACAGCACCGCCACCAGCAGCAATGGCCAGGCCGCGGCAGCCAGGCTGGACAACGCCGGATGCTGGCCGTCTTGGTGGCGGGGAGCATCGGGCAGTGAGGTAACGGCGGTGCTCCCGGCCAGTGCCAGCAGCATGAGCAGCAAGCCCAATGGGAATACACGCCACAAGCCGGCGCCATCGGTCCAGCCCACCAGCGCCGGCCCCAGCATCAGTCCCAATCCTATCGTGCTATGCATGGCGACCAGCGCCGTATCGCGCCGCGCCGGGAACAGCAGCCCTGGCAGGCCGTTGAGCGGCGCCCCGGACAAGCCGAAGCCCAGCCCGATGCTGGCGGTACCAAACAGGATGCAGGCATAAGCGGCCGACGCCAGTCCCGCGCTAATCGCCAGTGCCAGTTGCGACAAGGCGTTGGCCGCCAGGCTGGCCAGCAGCAGGGTTTTCAGCGGTAGCCGTCCGGCCAGCGCGCTGCCGGCCAGCGCCCCGGCCACGGCCAGGATCACTTGCGGCAGAAAAATGGCGCCGTACTGTGCCTCGCTGAAGCCGTGCATGCGGGTCAGTACCGCGCTGCTGGCGGGAAAGCTCACCAACGCCAGCCCTTGCAGCAGGGCGGCGCCATACAACGCCAGCAACGGCAGGCGGCTGTTGCTCATGGCTGCGGGACGCCTTGGCGTCGCCAGTAATCCGGGATGCCGCTGCGGTAATGGCGCTGTACCAGGTTGGCCACCAGCCCGGTCCAGCCGGTCTGGTGCATGGCGCCCAGTCCCAGGCCGTTGTCGCCGTGGAAATATTCATGAAACAGTAGCAGGTCGCGCCAGTGCGGATCGTGCTGGAACGGGCTGTCGGCGGGGAAGACCGGACGCAGGCCGCCTTCGTTGCGGCGCCACAGGTCGACCAGCCGCCCCGACACCAGGCGCGAGATTTCCGCCAGGGTGAGTTCCTGGTAATCCACGCAAGGCACTGCCACCTTGTAGTTGTCGCCCAAGTAGCGGTGGAATTTCTCCAACGCCTGCAGCAGGGTGTAGTTGGTCGGCATCCACACCGGCCCGCGCCAGTTGGAGTTGCCGCCAAACAGGCCGGAGTTGGATTCGCCCGGCACGTATTCGATCAGCGCCCGACCGATGCCGTGGACGGTGCCAAGGTCGCGTTGCTCGGCATGAATCTTGGATACGCTGCGGATACCGTAGGGCGACAGGAACTCGTGGTCGTTGAGCAAATGGCGCACGATGTGCGGCAGCATGGTGTAATCCACCAGCGACAGCAGGTGCTCGCCTCTTTCATTCTTGTGGTAAGGGCAGGCGCAGATGTGGTGGCCGTCGAACAGGCCGCCCATGTGCTCGGTCAGCAGCGCATTGAAGCGCGGAGCATTCTTCAACAATCTTTGGTCGACGATCTCGCAGGCGAACAGCGGGATGATGCCCACCCAGGAAAACACGTCGATACGCTGGTGGCTGCCGTCCGGCCCCACTACCAGATCCTTGAAAAAACCGTCCACCGAATCCCACAGCGAGGGCGTGCCGCCGCCATGGCCGGCGATGGTGTTGGCCACGCCGAGAAACTGGGTGTAGCACTGGATGGCGATGTCCTCGTAGTCGTGGTCTTCCGCCGCCAGTTCCAGCGCCATCATGGTCAGGTTGAGCGAGAACATCGCCATCCAGCCGGTGGCATCGGCCTGTTTCAGCCGGTATCCGGCCGGCAGCGGCTGCGAGCGGTCATACACGGAAATGTTGTCGAGGCCGAGGAAGCCGCCCTCGAATACGTTGTTGCCGTCGCCGTCCTTGCTGTTGAGCCACCAGGTGTAGTTCATCAGCAGCTTGTGGAACACCCGCTGCAGGAAGTCGGTGTCGGCCTGGCCGCGCTGCACGCGTTCGGCGCGGAACACCTTGAGTGCGGCCATGGCGATCACCGGCGGGTTGACGTCGTCAAACGCCCATTCGTAGGCCGGAATCTGGCCGCTGGGGTGCAGGTAGTTCTCCTTCAGCAGCAGCTCCAGCTGGCCCTTGGCGAAGTCCACGTCCACCAGCGCCAGTGCCGCGCAGTGGAAAGCCAGGTCCCAGGCGGCGAACCATGGGTATTCCCAGGCATCCGGCATGGAGATAACGTTGGCGGCCTTCATGTGCCGCCAGCGGCGGTTGCGCCCATGTTTGTGGCCGTCCGGCGGCGGCAACTGGTCGCCATCCAGCCAGCGCGCCACGTCGTAGTGGAAGAACTGTTTGCTCCAGATCATGCCGGCCATGGCCTGGCGGAAAATGCGTGCGTCTTCGGTGGTGGGCGCACCCATCCCCACCCCAGCCCTCCCCTTGAAGGGGAGGAAGTTTTCGCTTCCCCCTTCAAGGGGGGAGTTGGAGGGGGGATGGGTTGCCGAGCCATTCGGCTGCAGCAAGCCCTGGTAAAACGCGTCAGCCTCGGCCTGCCGTTGCCGGAACACCGTATCGTCCTCGGCAAACGGCTGCGCCAAAGGCTGGGCGGACAGCACCAGATGTAGTTCGGCCTGTGCGCCGGCCTCCACCGTCAATTCGTGCCAGGCGGCGAACTTGCTGCCCTGCTGCGCCGGATTCACCGCGGCCTGCTCGCCATTGACCACGCGGCGGTGGAAGGCATCCTTGCTGTAGGGCGCGCCGGGCTGCCCCCACAGGAGCTGGCTGTTGCTGGTGTTGTCGGTATAGAGCGGCACCGCCTGTTCGCGGCCATAGAGGAAGTACTTGCCCAGCGTCGTGTGGCTGGCCTGCACCGCCCATTGCGCGCCCTCTGGCGCTTCGGCAGCGGCCAGTTGTGGGGGCTCGACCACGCCGCCCCAATCCCAGTCGTTGCGGAACCACAGGGTTGGCAACAGGTGCAGGGTGGCGGCCTGCGGCCCGTGGTTGGAAGCCAGGATGTGGATATGGATCTGGTCGGGCGCGGCTTTGGCGTAGCGCACTTCCACGTCCCAATAGCGGTTGTCAGCGAAGGCGCCGCTATCCAACAAGGTAAACGGCGGCTGGTCACGGCCACGGTTGTGGTTTTCCTCCACCAGCTTTTGATAAGGGAAAGCCTGCTGTGGGTACTTGTAGAGATAGTGGAGGTAGCTGTGGCTGGGTGTGGCGTCGAGGTAGAAATAGTATTCCTTGACGTCCTCGCCGCGGTTGCCCTGGCTGCCGGTCAGGCCAAAAGCGCGTTCCTTGAGGATGGGATCGCTGCCGTTCCACAGCGTCAGGGCGAAACACAGCCGTTGCTGTTCATCGCAGATGCCACCCAGGCCGTCCTCGTTCCAGCGGTAGGTGCGCGAACGCGCCTGGTCGTGGCTGAAGTAATCCCAGGCTTCGCCGTAGGCGCTGTAGTCCTCGCGCACTGTGCCCCAGGCGCGTTCCGCCAGGTAAGGGCCCCACAGGCGCCAGTCCTGCTTGCCGGCGCGCTGCCGTTCCAGACGCTGCTGTTCCGCCGTGGCGGAGGTGATTTTATTGGCCATGATGATTTCCTTTGCGTTTGTTCTGTTCCAGCCGCCACCACGCTTCCAGCGTGCAGGCCACCGACCAGGCTTGGGAAGGACAGCCGCGCGGCTGGTGCGGCGGAGCGCCGTCGAAAATCTCACTCACCGTGCCTAGTCCGGCATCGCACAGATGATCGCGCAACGGCTCCAGCCGGGCTTGCGCCAGTTCGGCATTACCGTGCACGCGGTATTCCGCCAGCGCGTAGTGCCCCAGCAGCCAGGCCCACACCGGGCCTTGGTGATAGGCGCCATCGCGCTCCCACACCCCGCCCTGGTAATAGGGGCGGTAATCCGGGTGACTGGGCGCCAGCGAACGCAGGCCGTAGGAAGTCAGTAGTTCGCGCCGGCACAGGGCGACCACCGCCTCCTGTGCTTTTTTTCTCAGCGGGCTATGCGGCAGGCTGACGGCGAAAATCTGGTTGGGGCGCAGCGTGGCGTCGTCGCCATCCGGGCCATCCAGTACGTCGTACAAGCCCTCGCCGGAGGGCAGGATAAAGCGCGAGAAGCTGGCCTGCACCCGCTCTGCCAGCGCTTCATAGGGTGCAGCATCGTGCCCCAGGATGTCGGCAAAATGACTCATGTGGCGCAGCGTGTTGTACCACAGCGCGTTGATCTCGACTGGCTTGCCGATGCGCGGTGTCACCACCCAGTCGCCGATCTTGGCGTCCATCCAGGTCACCTGTACGCCGGGTTCGCCAGCGTGTAGCAGGCCGTCGGCGGCGTCCATGGCGATGCCGTAGCGAGTGCCCTTGCAGTGCCATTCGATGATGCTGGCCAGTACCGGGTACAGTTCGCGCAGCAACTGGGTATCGTTGACGGTGTCGACATAGGCGCGGCAGGCATGGAAATACCACAGCGCGGCATCGGCAGTGTTGTAGTCGGCATGTTCGCCGGCGCCGGGGAATACGTTGGGCAGCATGCCCTGGTCAACAAAGTGGGCGAAGGTTTGCAGGATGCGGCGCGCACTGTCGTAACGCGCGGTGGCGAGGGTCAGGCCGGGCAGCGCGATCATGGTGTCGCGTCCCCAGTCGCCGAACCAGGGAAACCCGGCAATCACCGATTCGCCTGCGGCCAGGCCGGGCAGCGGGCGGGCGAACAAAAAACCGTTGGCCGCCAGCAGCAGTTGGTCGATCCAGGCCGGGGCGCAGGTGAATTCCGCCACCGTCAGCTTGGCGCGCGCCAGGTTGCCCAGGTCATGTGCCTGGAAGCGGCGCATGGCTTCCTCCAGGTAAGGCGAGGCGTTATCGTCCAGGCTGGCGGCGAGGCCAACCCAGTCGCCGGCATCGAGCTCCAGCGTGGCCTTACCCACGCAAAGATGGTGGTCGCAATCCGGCAGGCCGCGCTCGCGCTCCAGCGGCAGGTCGAAGTTTTCGATCCAGTCGTGCGTACCTTGGATGGTGCCGCCACTGGCGCGGAACACCATGCTGAACCAATTGGGATACTGGACCCGCAGTTCGTGTTCGTCGCATTCGATGACCGGGTTGAACTGCCACGGCTGGGTGCTGCCGTGGTGGTCGCGCGCGTTAATCAGCAGACTTACATTGAGCGCCGCCGGCACCGCGCGCGGGCCGGCGGCGGAAACCAGGCGGTAGGCCAAATAGGTGGTATTCGCGCCCGGCTCCATCCAGACGCGCATTTCCACCACCTGCCCGGCAACATGGTAGCGCCACACCGGCATGCGCCCTTCCAGATGAAAAGACTCCAGGGACAGGTGGCCATGCGGTGCGATGGCGCCACCGCTCCAGCGGTTGGTGTGCAAGGGATATTCCTTGCCATCTAGCAACAGCGTGGCATCAGCTTTGGCGAACAGTAGCCGGCGGCCCAGCGGCGGTTCTACTGGTGCCACCAGCAGTCCGTGGTAGCGCCGCGTCAGGGTGCCGGCCACGGTGCCGGCGGCATAAGCGCCAGTGCCATTGGACAGCCACCATTCGGCGCGTTCCGCGCGTTTCAGATCGCCGCAAACGGCACGGCCGAAACGGATATGGGTCGGCAGGCTGGCTTGGCAATTTGGTTTGGCAGGCGTCATCGGCACTCCCTATGTACGAGCTCATCGCTGGTCAGCGTTGTTGCTTAGTCGCAGAAACCCGCCTTGACTTACAAACTCATGTCAGCCGGCTGGCGCAGCGCAATGCCCAGGCATAGATGGTAAGTGCCGGGTTGACGCTACCGGAACGTGGCAGCACGCTGCCATCCACCACGTAAAGATTTTCCATGCCATGTACCCGGCCGTCGCCATCCACTACCGAGGTAGCCGGATCGCCGCCTGCTACCAACGTACCGCAGGCATGAGCGGAAGCAGCGATCGGCATGGTTCTGGAAGCGCCCAGGTAGCCGCGTTTCAATAAATCCCCACGGAATTCGCGCACCAGCACACGGTGTTCCTGCAGCATAGCCGGCCGCCGTGCCGGATTGTAGTCGAGCACCGGGCTTGCGCCATCTTCCACCCGGATACGGTTGTCGGGGTGCGAGCCGTCCTCGGTGGTGAGGAAAAAACCATAGGCGCGGCTACCCAGCAGATCGGCGCACCAGCGTGGTGCCCATGTCGGCAGTTCGTTGCCGAGGATGGCGCCGTCCAACCAACCCAAGGTCTGCGCACTGCTGTGGGGGAAATCCGGGTGGCGCAGCAGCAGTGTTTTGCGCAACAGGTCAGTTTTGCGGGCGGGAGACAGTGTCAGCAGCACGGTGTTGAGATGGCACTTGTAATTGCGGCCTATCATGCCACTGCCCGGCAGTTCCAGGCCGCGTTGCAGGGCATAATCGCGCAGCAGGCGCGGGCTGTTGAGCGCCCCTGCTGCCAGCAGCACGTGGTTGGCGTAGTAGCGGTTGCCGTCGTCGCAGGCCACGCCCATAACGCGCCGTGGCTGGCCGGGCGCGCCGAGCAGTTCAGTAATGCGACGCCCGGTCAGCACTTGCAGGTTGCTCATTTCCGCCACCCGGTTGAGCAGGCACACTTCAGCATCTGACTTGAGGTTCATGGGCGAGGCGTAACCATCGAAATGGCGTGCCTCCTCGACATGCTCCAGGATTTTTGGCGATAGCCCGAGTGGCAACGGGCTGGCTTGCCAGCGTACATCGCTGCGCCGCAGTGCGGCTACCAGCGTTTGCAGGTTGGGTTCGATGGCGAAGGTGCGGACGTCCAGCAGCCGTTCCGCCGCATCATAGAACGGTTCCAGTTCGGCGTAGCCGATCGGCCAGCCGAGCAGGCCGCCTTCCGGGTCAGGCTGGAATTCCGCGGGTGGAAGGCGTAGCAGCGCCGCGCCGTACCATTTGGTCTTGCCGCCCAGGGAAAGATATTCGTGCGGGAAAAACGGCTTTCCCTGGCGATCCAGCCAAGGCTCGCGCAGGCGGCACAATCCGTGGGCTACCTGCTGTACGTCCAGCGTGCTGCCATCCAAGGGAATGGGTAGGCCGCGCTCGATCAGCAATACCTTCGCGCCGCGCTGTGTCAAATGATAAGCGGCGGCGGCCCCGCCGGCGCCGGAACCGATCACGATGGCGTCATGCACCACGGTTTTCATCATTGGTCCTTAATACACTGCTGCCGGCGCAACCACGGCCGCAGTGGAGCCGCGCGTCCTAGCGTGCGTTACCAGAAACATGAATTCGTACACTTTGCGTCGCGCCAGTTCCTCCGTGGCAAGGTTTTCCAGGGCAAAAAAGCCCAGCTTGACATACATGGTCTGCGGCACCAGGAACGGGCGCTCCGGGTCTTCACCCGGCACCGGGCCATAGCTCCAGGTATCGGCGCCGGTGATGGCCACGTGTTTTTCGTACAGCCAGCGCACCACCTCCATGCCGGGGCCGGGTTCGCCTGACAGGAACTCGGCATTATCCTTGCCCCACAGTCCGCCCCAGCCGGTGTAGAACAACACTGCGTCGCCGGCACGCAGTTCCACCCCTTCGCGTTTCAGCGCACCTTCAACGTCATGCGGCGTGATAACGTAGCCTTTAGTTAGGCGCTCGACGCCCTTGTAGGCGGCCACGTCCACCAGCACACCGCGGGTGACGATGGGCGGCACGCTTTCGATACCGAACTTGCCTAGCCCCCATGGTTCAACCACGTCGGTGGTTTTCCAGCCGTTGTAGAAGCGATTGCCGGCCTGGATGTGGCCGATGGCGTCGAGCTGGGTGCCAACCTGGAAGGTGCCGGTTTGAATCTCGGTAATCCAGTTGATCTCATTCTTACCCCAGCCCAGCCCATAGGCATCGGGGCGGCGCGGATTGGTGAAATAGACCGAGGTATCCACCACCTGGTGCCAGAAACGGCCGGGGAATTTGGGGGTGTCGTCGTCCAGGATGCGCCCCAGATCCAGCACCGTCCCGTTCTTGACCAAGCTGGCGGCCTGCGTGACTATCTGCGGGGTAATTTCGTTAAGTGTGCCTAGGGTGTCATCGGCGCCGTAGCGGCTGGGCCACCATGGCTGGGCGTTATCCGGTAGCGCGCTGGTGTCGCTGCGCGAGTCGGCCGCGCTGGCCGGCAGTGCCAACAGGCAACCAAATAGTACAAAAAATAGCATCTTGCGCATGGTCAGCCGCCACCGGCGAACTCCGGGTACAGGGTCATGCCGCCATCCACGTACAGGGTGGTACCGGTGATGTAATCTGCGGTATCGGACACCATCCATAGCACGGCATTGGCGATGTCGGGCGGGTCACCGACGCGCTTGTAGGGGATCAGCTTGAGCAGCGCCGATTCCGCTTCCGGCGTACTCCAGGCATCGACGTTGATCTGGGTACGGATGGCGCCGGGTGAGATGCTGTTGACACGGATCTTGTGCGGCGCCAGTTCCTGCGCCAGCGATTTCATCAGCAGCATGACGCCGCCCTTGGAGGCGGCGTAGTTGATGTGGCCGGCCCAGGGAATGATGTCGTGCACCGAGGAGATGCAGACTATTTTCCCCGCCGCGCGCGAGACTACCGGGTTTACGCCTTGCTGCAGGAAGCGCTTGACCGCCTCGCGGGCGCACAGGAACTGGCCGGTGAGATTGACGCCGATGACCTTGTCCCAGTCCTTCAGCGACATTTCATGAAAAGCCGCATCGCGTTGCAAGCCGGCGTTGTTGATGAGGATGTCGAGTCCGCCGAACTTTTCGTCAATGCGGCGGTACATGGCCAGCACCTGATCTTCCTGGCTGACGTCGGCGGCGATGGCGATGGCCTTGCCGCCATTGGCACGGATGTCGCTGGCCAGTTGCTCGGCGCTATTTGCGTTGCCAACGTAATTGATGGCCACGCTGACACCGGCAGCCGCGAGCGCCTGTGTTACCGCGGCACCGATGCCGCCGTTACCGCCTGTGATTAAGGCGCGCTGTCCTTTTATTCCGTGTGAATTGAGAAATGTGTGTTGCATGGCGCGCCTCACTTCAATTCATGAGGGTTGGAAAAACCCGCCGCCTGTGGAATTCCTCAGCTACTCAGGCGACGGGCGGGCTTGCGATTATTTGTTGCCAGTTGCCTTTGCCAGCCACTCCTGCGGATCGATCTGCCCAGTGCCTTTTGTGTCCATGGCAACGAACAGGGTATCCTGATAGCTGATGAACTCTTCACGCGTGATCTTGTGGTCGTGGTTGGCGTCCATGGCGTCCATCACCGGCAGTTTGCGCAACTGGGTAGCATAGCCGCCGCTACCGAGGGTGGCGGATTTGTTGCCGCTCTTGCCGGTCCATTCATCGGCATCCAGAACGCCATCGTGGTTGGCATCCAGTTCGTCGAACACTTTGCCGTAGTAGTCGTCAAATTCCACCTTGGTGACCATGTGGTCGCCGTTGGCGTCTATCATTTTCATGACTTCCATCTTGTGCATGGCAGCGACGTAGCCGCCGGTACCAACATTGACGTCAGCGCCGGCAGTCAGGGATGCCATTGCTAGGGCGATGCCAGCGGCGAGGCCGGTATATTTGCATTGTGTGTTCATTTTGATCTCCTTACAGTGCTTGATGAATATCCACCGGCCGGATTGCCGGCGGAAGGCCCATGCAGGCGCATCATCGAGCGCCGTACATGGGATCAAGTTTGCTGGAGGGTTCTCACGTAATGGTCACGCGCAGGTAAAACCTTTATCACATCTTGAGAAATTTCCTGGATATCCAGTGATCCAGCGAAACCTTGCCGGGGCCGTGGAAGAAAATCAGCATGATCATCAATCCCCACTGCAGATGATTGTAGCGGGCTGCCTCGGTAAGATCAGGATAAGACACCACGGCGATAATGTTGAACACGAACAGTACGAAGGCACCGAAGCGCGTGCCCAGGCCGAGTACCAGCAATACCGGCATGGAGAGTTCGGTGGCGGTACCCATGTAGGCGGCAATTTCCGGTGGTAGGAATGGCACTGAGTACTCGTTTTCGAACAAGGCCAAGGTGGAATCCCAACTGGCGATTTTGGTCAGGCCGGATTTCCAGAACACGTTGGCGATCCATAGACGCAGGACCAGGTCGCCCAGCGGGCTGACGCAGACGATCCAGCACCGCAAGGTGAGCAACAGGTTTTTCAGTTTTTCCAGCATGATTCAGTCCTCCCTTTCAGGTTGGTAAAAGGCGACCAGCGTTCCCAGTTGTACCTGTTGCAGCAAGGACGAAGCCGCGTCGAAATCATTTTGCGCCGCTAGTGCGGCCCGCAATGCCGTGGAAAATTGCGCCCCGGCGTGCAGTTGTTCAAGCAAGGCGTAGCCGCCTGCATCCAGGCGCCGTGTTTCCAGTGTGCCGGCACGGCGGCGTACCAGCAGGCGCACCATACCGCTGGCGAGGTCAATTTGCTCTGGCTCTGTCACTTCCGGCTGATTGGCTTGCCAGATGTGGTCTATTGGGTAGATGGAGGCGACCAGGCGGCAGGCCGGGTTAAGGCGGAAGCCAAGATTGTCGTGGGTTCCCGCCGGTAACGCGGCTAGGGCGGTAAGGTCCAGCGGCGGCAGTTCTGGCACGTAATGGATTTCGTGCATCAGCCATTCCAGGCGGGCTACGTCCGGCAGGTAGGGCAGGCCAGAGGCAGGCGGGAAGGCATGCAGGAATTCGGCGAACTCGTGGCTAAATTGGTGGATGTCGCCGCTGGGCGAAGGCGTGTCACGGATGAAGTGTTCGGTGGCGAAGCCGAAAAATTCCTCGCCTACCAGCCGTTCAATCACCGGGTAAACCCCGCGCAAGGCCGAACGCAGGTTACCGAACACGCTGCCACGATAAGTGGCCATGCGCTGCTCGGCGGTGAGCGAGCCAGCGATGATGAAGTCTGGGGCCGACGAATCATGCGGCGCCTCGAACACCGCCGCACGGAAACGCTCCTGCACTTTACGCAGCGAGTACACGCTTGGGCTCCATCATTTGCGCGGCCTTGTCAGCCTCGTCCAGCAGCACCGCCAACGGCGGGATATCGGTATCCCATTCGATCAAGGTAGGGATGTTCCCGAAGCGCTCCAGCGCCTCGGCATACAGCGCCCATACCGCGTCAAATACTGGCGCGCCATGGGTATCAATTAGCAAGGTTCCGGTATCGGTATAACCCGCAAGGTGGAATTCCTCCACCGCCGCCGGCGGGATGTGTTGCAGGTACAGGCCGGCATCAAAGCCGTGGTTGGTGGCGCTGACGTAGATATTATTGACGTCGAGCAGGATGCCGCAGCCGGTGCGGCTTGCCACTTGCGCCACAAACTCCCATTCGGGAAAGGTCGAGTGGCTGAATTGCAAATAGCTGGAAGCGTTTTCCACCAGGATGCGGCGGCCGAGGAATTCCTGGGTCTGCTCGACGTGGCGGCATACCAGGGCCAGTGATTCCTCGGTATAGGGGATGGGCAGCAGGTCGTTGAAATAGCGTCCACCCACCGACGACCAGCTGATGTGGTCGGAAACGAACCCGGGGTCAATAAGGTCGGCTAGACGTTTGAGGCGGCGTAGATGTTCCAGGCTCAATTCATCGCTGGAGCCCAGTGACAGGCCAACACCATGCAGGCTGACTGGAGTGTGCCGGCGCACCTGTTCCAGCAAGGCAAGCGGCTGTCCGCCTTCGCCGAAATAGTTTTCGCTATGCACTTCCACCCAACCTACATCAGGCAAGGTGTCAAGAAATTCGCGAATATGTGGGGCACGCAGGCCGATGCCCGCGCGCGCCGGGATGGCGGAAGGTACGCCTGCGACCATTACTTCTTCTTGGTGTCGGGGGCGAGGTGACCGCCCACGATCTTGTCGCAAGTGCCCTTGGGCACATACACCCAGGCTTCCTTGTCGCTGTCCTTGGCGGCGGTGCCGGCGCAGGAATTGGTACTGGTGGCACAGTCGTTCTTACCGGCCTTGACGATGCCGGCGCATTTCTCGAAGTCGCCCTTGGCGGCCATTGCCGGGACGCTGGCAGTTGCCAGTCCCAGTGCAATCAGGCTGGCCAGGGTGGCGCGTGCAATTTGATCGGTTGTGTTCATGTTGAGTCTCCTTTTGTGGTTGGGGGGTAAAAAACTGGGGATTGAAATACTCTTCATTAATTGTCAAACCAGCAATTCGTCGGCAACCCAGCGCCCCAGCAGGCCGGCAATGTGTGCTGGGATTTGCTCGGCGGGCAGGCTGTCGGCCAGCCGTTGGCAGACTGCGCCGACATCGGCGCCTTCCAGAAACCATTGCAGGTACTGTTGCTCGTCCGTGCCCATAGGACGAAACATCAGCTTGAGTTCCTTGCGCCACACCAGCCAGCTTGCCGGCTGTTCGGCAAACTGCAAGGGCGGCGGGTCGCGCTCTTCGTTGAGCGCTTCCCATATCTCCGGCAGGTTGCCGCGCAGGCTGATGCAGCGTAGTGAAGGATGAAAAACCGGACGCAGGGCCACCCAGCTTTCCGGGGTCAGCGCGGCCAAATCCGCCAATTGCAATGGCTTTGCATCGGTGGCGTCGAAAGCACCGCACAGCGCCCACTCGAACAGCGCCATTTCATAGAGGTCGGGGTGGCTGGCATAGGGTTCGCTCGTCTTGAGGAAATCGCACAGCTTTTCGCCGAACCAGCGCAGGGTGGTGTGGCGCGAAGGGTAGGCTTGCAGATAGGCATGGATCAGCGTCTCGAAGGCATCGTCGCCCAGGTAATTGCGCAATTGGGCGTAGTCGGCGCTGGCGGCTTCCACCATGCGACCCCGGTAGGCGTTGGTGTAAATGCCCAGTCTAGTTTCACGCGAAGCCCTGCCGCTATTCGCGATCAGGTCGTCCAGATTGTGCGTCGGATCCAGCAGGTGGTGCTGGAAGCGTGTTTGCGCAGTATTCAGAGCGGCGCTCATGCGGCTTTCTCCAACCAAACCGGCTCGGCGATGCGTCGGGCGATGGCTAGTTCGTCCAGCAAATCCGCCAGCGGCGGGATGTCGTCGTCGCGCTCTATCATGGTGGAAACCGCGCCGAAGCGCGCCACCGCGTGGCGGTACAGTTCCCACACCGGGTCGATCACTGGGTGGTCGTGGGTATCAATGATGTAATCGCCGCGATTCAGGTGCCCGGCCAGATGAAACTGGTAAACACGCTCGACCGGGATATGGTTGATGTAGCGCAGCGCGTCGAAGCCGTGGTTGAAGGCGCTGACATAGACGTTGTTGATGTCGAGCAGAATCAGGCAGTCGGCCTGCTCGGCCAGCGCCGCCAGAAACTCCCATTCCGGGATGGGCGAATCGCTGAACGCCACATAGCTGGAGGGATTCTCGATCAGGATGCGGCGGCCGAGGAGCTCCTGCGCCTGCTTGACCCGTTCTACCACGTGCCGCAGTGCTTCCTCGGTATAAGGCAGCGGCAGCAGGTCGTGGGTGTTGAGGCCATTGACCCCGGTCCAGCACAGGTGATCGGAAATCCAGGCCGGCTGCACGCGGTCGGCCAGTTGCTTGAGGTCGGCCAGATAACGCGTATTGAGCGGGTCGGTACTGCCGACGGAAAGCGATACGCCGTGCATCACCATGGGGTAATCGGCGCGGATTTTATCCAGGTAGTACAGCGGCTTGCCGCCCTCTACCATGTAGTTCTCGCTGATGATCTCAAACCAGTCCACCGCCGGTTTTTCCTCGACGATGGTGGTGTAATGTTGCCGCCTTAGACCCAAACCGAAGCCAAGGAAGGGGCGGTTATGCTGTGGGATGCTCATTCGATCCGAAGTCTATTAGCTATAAATTCAACAAGCCCCAGCCTCTCGTCCGCAAGCTGGAGAGGGGCTGGGGTGGCGTGCTCTTACAGTTCCTTACCGCCCTTGGCTTTGCATTCCTCCGCCGTCACGGCCTTGAAGCCTTGGCCCTTGCAGGAATTCTGGCCCTTGCAGGCATTGGTGGCGGTCTTGCAGTCGGAAGTACCCTTGCAGGAATTAATGCCGCCGCAGTGTACCTTAGCTTCCTTGGCCGGCGCATCGGCAGCGGCGGCCATGCCGCCGGCAAACAGTGCAGCAATGGCTGCTGCGGCGGTGAGCGCCTTGACTTGTGTGTAGTTCATTTCATATCTCCTTGAAAAGTTTTGATCGTAACCGCCGGTTGACCGGTAGCGAAGATCATTATGCCAATAATTTCGTCACGCAATTCTCACGGAATGATCAAATTACCGTGAATCCGGAAAATCCGTGCATGACCACTACTCGAACCCAATGAGTTCTTGCTGGCTTGGTCGAGGCATATTGAAAATCCTTACAAGCTATGACAGATTATTTTCACTTCTTGGAAAAAGCCAAATCGTCCTTAAGTTAGAGAAACCGATGTCATTCAGGTACAATTTTGTTTTTTAAGGAGGTTCATGATGCCGATTTATGGATACCGTTGTTCTTCCTGCGGCCACGAAGAAGACGTGATGCAGAAGATGAGCGATGCGCCACTGAGTACTTGCCCGCAGTGCGGCAAGCAAACTTATGCCAAGCAGCTCTCCGCTGCCGGCTTCCAGCTCAAGGGCAGCGGCTGGTACGCCAGCGATTTCAAGGGCGGCGCCAAGTCCAAGGAAGTCAAGGAAGAGGCAGTTTCTGCCCCCGCGGCTACGCCGTGCGGCGGCAACTGTGCCTGCCACTAACCGCTTATATCCTGTCGTGTTCAAACGTTACCTGATAACCGGCCTGCTGGTGCTGGTGCCGCTGGCGATCACCGTCTGGGTGCTGAAAACGCTGATCGGCGTGATGGATCAGAGCCTGCTGCTGCTACCGGAAGCCTGGCGGCCGCTGGCCTTGGTGGGGTTCAGCATCCCCGGCGTCGGCGCCGTGCTGACGCTGTTGATTGTGCTGGTTACCGGCATGGTCGCCACCAACTTCTTCGGCAAGCGCATCATCCTGTTCTGGGAAGCGCTGTTGGCGCGGGTGCCGGTGGTGAAGTCCATCTATTACAGCGTCAAGCAGGTCAGCGACACCTTGTTTTCCGATTCCGGCCAAGCTTTCCGCAAGGCGCTGCTGGTGCAGTACCCGCGCCAGGGCTGCTGGACTATCGCGTTCCAGACCGGGCATCCGGGCGGCGATGTGGCCAATCACCTCAAGAACGATTACGTCAGCGTTTACGTGCCGACCACGCCCAACCCAACTTCCGGCTTCTTCCTGATGATGCACCAGGATGAAGTCATCGAACTCGACATGAGCGTGGACGAAGCGCTCAAATATATTATTTCCATGGGCGTGGTTACTCCCGACAACCGCCCCGTCAACAATTAACCCAACCTGATAGAAAATTATGCGTACTCACTATTGCGGCGAGCTGAATCGCCAACACATCGGCCAGACTGTTACCTTGTGCGGCTGGGCCCACCGCCGCCGCGACCATGGCGGCGTCATTTTTATCGACCTGCGCGACCGTACCGGCATGTCGCAGATCGTGATTGACCCGGATACGCCGCAAGCGTTTGCCCTGGCCGAAACCGTACGCAACGAATTCGTGTTGAAAATTACTTGTAAAGTGCGCCCGCGCCCGGAAGGCACGGTCAACCCCAACATCCCGACCGGCGAGGTGGAAATGCTGGCGAGCGAGATTGAAATCCTCAACCCGTCGCTCACCCCGCCGTTCATGCTGGACGACGACAACCTGTCCGAAACCGTGCGCCTGGAACACCGCTACCTCGATCTGCGCCGCCCGGCGATGCAGAAGAACATGATGTTGCGCTACAAGGTGGCCAAGAACCTGCGCGATTACCTCGATACCGCCGGCTTCATCGAAGTGGAAACGCCGATGCTGACGCGCTCCACGCCGGAAGGTGCACGTGATTACCTGGTGCCGTCGCGCGTGCATCACGGCATGTTCTTCGCCCTGCCGCAGTCGCCGCAGCTCTTCAAGCAATTATTGATGGTGGCTGGTTTCGACAAGTACTTCCAGATCACCAAATGCTTCCGCGACGAAGACCTGCGCGCCGACCGCCAGCCGGAATTCACCCAGGTCGATATCGAGACTTCCTTCCTCAACGAAAACCAGATCATGGGCATCGTTGAGGAAATGATCCGCCGCATGTTCAAGGCGGTGCAGGACATCGACCTGCCCAACCCGTTCCCGCGCATGGCGTTTCATGAGGCCATGAACCGCTACGGCTCCGACAAGCCGGATATGCGCGTCACGCTGGAAATCACCGAACTCACTGACGTGATGAAGGACGTGGATTTCAAGGTGTTCTCCGGCGCAGCCAATGTCGCAAACGGTCGTGTCGCCGCCTTGCGCATCCCTGGCGGCGCGGCGCTTACCCGTGGCGAAATCGACGCCTACACCGAGTTCGTCAAGATCTACGGCGCCAAAGGGCTGGCTTACATCAAGATCAATGACACCACCCAGCTTAACGAAACCGGCCTGCAATCGCCCATCGTCAAGAACATCCACGTTAAGGCGCTGCAAGCTGTCATCGAACGTACCGGCGCACAAAACGGCGACCTGGTGTTCTTCGGCGCCGACAAGGCCAAGGTGGTCAACGAAGCGCTGGGGGCCCTGCGCGCCAGGATCGGCCATGAGAAAGGCCACGTGGATGGCCGCACTTGGGCGCCGCTGTGGGTGGTGGATTTCCCCATGTTCGAGCACGACGAGGAAGCCGACCGCTGGGTCGCCCTGCACCATCCTTTCACCAGCCCCAAAGACGGCCACGAAGACCTGCTCACCAGCAACCCCGGTGCCGCGTTGTCCAAGGCTTACGACATGGTACTCAACGGCTGGGAAGTGGGCGGCGGCTCGGTGCGGATTCACAGCCAGGTGGTGCAATCCAAGGTGTTCGACGCCCTCAAGATTTCCCCGGAAGAAGCCCAGGAAAAGTTCGGCTTCCTGCTCGAAGCCCTGCAATACGGCGCGCCGCCACATGGCGGCCTGGCTTTCGGCTTGGATCGCCTGGTCACCCTGATGGCCGGCGCCGAATCCATCCGCGACGTCATCGCCTTCCCCAAGACCCAGCGCGCGCAATGCCTGATGACCAAGGCGCCGAACGAGGTGGATGAGAAGCAGTTGCGGGAGCTGCATATCCGGGTAAGGCAGCAGAACGCTGCCGGATAAAAATGAACTTGCCGGCGCTGGCTTTGGAGTAAGCGATGCCAACTGTGTTGAGGATTGGTAGTTACTGCTTTTTCTTCTATGCTAACGAAGGCAGCGAGCCGGTGCACATTCATGTTCAGGTAGGCCGTTGCCTGGCAAAGTTTTGGCTTCAGCCGGTCGTGTTGGCAAGCAGTTCTGGATTCGCAGCCCGGGAGTTGACCAAACTGCTGGGCTTGGTGCGGGAACACGAACGATTATTCAAGGAGGCATGGCATGAGTTCTTTAACGCTGCACGCTGAACCTTTAGCCCAGTCTGTGACCCTGACCGATGCCGAATTGGTGGTCAATCTGGTGGATGGGCGCGTACTCTCCACACCGCTGGTCTGGTTTCCCCGCCTGCTTTCCGCATCGCCCGCCGCGCGTACCCATTACGAACTTCTCGGCAACGGCGAAGGCATTCATTGGCCGGAAGTTGATGAAGACATCAGCGTGGCGGGGTTGCTAGCAGGTAACCCCTCGGTTGAATACAGGGCTTAACGGCGATTTTTCATGGTTTGACTCTGGCTGCTCGCAACACGTGCAACGTGGAAGCCAGCGGCGTGACGCTGTTCAACCCTTGGGAGGCCATAAATGCCCGTCAAATCCCGCATCCGTACCATCCCACACTATCCGCGCCACGGCATTCAGTTCCGCGACATCACCACGCTGCTGAAAGACCCCATCGGCTTCCGCATCGCCATCGACGAACTGCATGCGCGCTACGCCGGGCAGCCGATCGACAAGGTGGTGGGAATCGAGTCGCGCGGTTTTATTATTGGCGCCCCGTTGGCTTACAAGCTGGGTGTGGGCTTCGTGCCGGTGCGCAAGCAGGGCAAGCTACCGGCCGAGACTATCGGCCACGACTACGAGCTGGAATACGGTTCCGACCGCGTGGAAATCCATACCGATGCCATCTCACCCGGCGATCACGTACTGCTGGTGGATGACCTGATCGCCACCGGCGGCACGGCGCAAGCCGCTGCGGCGTTGATCGCCAAGCTGGGCGGCACGGTGGTGGAATGCGCCTTTTTGGTAGACTTGCCGGAAGTTGGCGGCCGCGTGCGGCTGGAGCAGCAAGGCCTCAAGGTGTTTGCCGTGTGCGCTTTCGGCGGGCATTGATTCTGTAATGGCCTACAAAACCCCGGTTTCCGTGCTGGTGTTGATCCATACCCCCGATTTGCAGGTACTGCTGCTGGATCGTGCCGACAAGCCCGGCTTCTGGCAGTCGGTGACTGGCAGCATCGAAGGTGGCGAAACGCTGTGGGAAACTGCAATGCGCGAGGTGCAGGAAGAAACCGGCCTGGAGGCGCAACGCTACCATCTGGCCGATTGGCAGATGTCCAATATGTACGAAATCTACCCGCACTGGCGCTACCGCTATGCGCCGGGTGTGACGCAGAATACCGAGCATGTGTTCGGGCTGGAGTTGCCCGGAACCTTGCCGGTTACGCTCAACCCGCGCGAGCATTTGCACTACGAATGGGTGGATTGGCGCACGGCGGCGCAACGGGTTTTCTCCTGGACTAACGTGGAAGCGTTGTGTAAGCTCGGGGAGCGGCATAACCTTACGCTCTAACCGCGTTCTCAGGAGGTGTTATGGCCCAGCCGGAACAACCCAGTAGGGAATACCCGCCGTTCCGCGCACGCATCATCCACATGGTGATCAGCATTGTGCTCATACTCGCCATATTGATTTTGCCCCTGGAGTTTTATTACCGCCGCCTGGGCGAGGTGGAAAGCCTGAACGAGGATGCGGTGTTCTTGCTTTCCGGCGTGCGCGCCAGTTTTAGCCTGGCTGACCTAGATGCGCTCAACCGCTTTACCCGGGAGCGCTTGCCGCGCATCGCGGCGATTCCCAAGGATGACGAGGCTTACTACGGCATTGCCTTCAACATGCTGGTGAGCGAAGGCCATTTGCTGACGGAAAATGAAGTCGGCCCCCGCCTCGACCGTACCAAGCTGCCTGATTTCCGCTACGCTAAACTGGAGCAAGCCGCGCATTTCTGGGAACAGGAGTTCAGCACCAGCCCAGGCATCCAGGTGATTTTCGCGCGCTACAAACTCAAGCTCGCAACCGCTGTGGATAATGCGCGCGAAGCCGGGTTTCACCTGTCCGATACTTACATCATGCTGGATAGCGGTAAGCAAACCGGCTTTTTCCGCGACCACATCGTGTTCCTGCTAGATGGCTGGTCATGGTGGGAGCATTCCACCTATCCCGGCATGCAGTACCTCACCCAGGGGCTGGAATATTGGCGTGCGGACGCGCTGGCGGGCAAGCATGGCTACGGCCATAAACCCCTTCCATAGTTCCAGCAACAGCCTGATGCCGCAATTCGATGAAGACCAATGGGGCACATGGTTCAGCGTCTGGTACACCGAGAAAGTGGGAGAGGTCTACAACCTGGTGACCGTGGATTTGGCCTCCGCCTCGGTGACGCAGCTGATGTCGCGCATCACCTTGACGGTCATCTTCCTCGCTGTCTTGCTGCTGGCCCTGGTCATCGCCATGGCAATCCCGCTGAGCAAGCGCATCACCCGTCCGCTCAAGGAGCTGACGCGCGGTATCGAAGAGCTGCAGCGCGGCAATTACGATTACGCGGTGCCGGTGCTGCACGAGGATGAGTTGGGCGAGCTGTCGCGCCAGTTCAACCGCATGATCGCGGTGCAAAAAGAGCAGATGAACCTGAAAAATACGCTGGAGAAGCTGCTTTCCAAGGAGCTGGCCGACTTGGCAGGGCATGAGGCGCTGGCCTTGGGCGGTGAAAGCTGCGAATGTACTCTGTTGTTCACGGATTTCTCCGGCTTCTCCGTGGTTGCCCAGGAGCTGAGTGCCGCACAGACGGTGAAGCTGCTCAACGATTATTTTGAGCTGATGGTGCCTATCATCAAGCAGCATGGCGGCTTCCCGGACAAATATATCGGCGATGGCATCCTGGCGATATTTGGCGCGCCGCTTAAATTAGAGCAGCATGCCAGCCAGGCGTTACGCTGTGCCATCCAGTTGCAGCGCAACTTGCGGGAGTTCAATGCCGGGCGGCTGGCGCGTGGCGAGAAAATCCTGCAAATGCGTGTGGGCATCAGTACGGGCGAGGTCATCGTGGGTGCCATAGGCTGCGGCGAGAAGCTGGAATATACCTCGGTAGGTGAGACCACCAACCTGGCCAACCGCATGCAGGGTATCAGCCCGGTAGGGCAGGTGATGCTGGCGGAAAGCACTTACCGCAAGCTCGATCTGGGGGAATTCCGTGACGTGGCGATAGACTCCATGCCGCGCATGGTCGAAATCAAGGGCTACGCACATCCGGTGGCTGCGTATTGTGTCCACCTGGATGGCGAGACAGGATAAAATTCGTTCCTGATTAACTGTATTCCCAAACTCCCATGAGCCAAACCGCCACTATCCGTTTCGACGCTTACCAGCAGGCACAGGAAGCTGATCTGCAACAACGTATCGCCGCCGCCAAGGCCAAACTGGGCAAGCGCCTGGTGATCCTCGGCCACCATTATCAGCAGGAAGGCGTTTACCGCCACGCCGATTTCACCGGCGATTCGCTCAAACTGTCGCGCTACGCCGCAGAGTCCGACGCGGAATATATCGTCTTCCTCGGCGTGCATTTCATGGCCGAGGTGGCGGATATCCTGTCGCGCACCGATCAGATCGCCATCCTGCCGGACATGGCGGCGGGCTGTTCGATGGCGGACATGGCCAACCTGTCCAAGGTCGAGCGTTGCCGCCGCGAGCTTTCCCAACACTACGATTTCGACGCCACCTTCACCCCGGTCACCTACATCAACTCGGCTGCTGATCTCAAGGCTTTCTGCGGTGAGCATGGCGGTATCGTTTGTACCTCCAGCAATGCGCCAAAAATTGCTGAATGGGCGTTCAAGCAACGCGAGAAGGTCTTGTTTTTCCCCGACCAGCATCTAGGCCGCTGGACTGGCCACAAGATGGGCATACCGCTGGAGCAGATGGTAGTGTGGGATCCCGACCTGCCGCTGGGTGGACTGACCAAGCAGCAGATAGACAACGCCCAAATCTTGCTGTGGAAGGGTCATTGTTCGGTGCACCAGATGTTTCGCGGTTCTGATATTACCAATTTTCGCGCTCAGTACCCGGAGGGCAAGGTGATCGCACACCCGGAATGCAATTTCGAGGTGTGCGGCCTGTCGGACGACGTCGGCTCTACGGAATACATCCTCAAGACCGTCAGCGCATCCCCGGCCGGTACGCGCTGGCTGGTGGGCACCGAACTCAACCTGGTCAACCGCCTGGCTGAGCGCATGAAGCCAGAGGGCAAGGTGGTGCAATTCATGTCCTCTATCGTCTGCGAATGTTCCACCATGGCGCGCATAGACCCGCAGCACTTGGCGTGGACGCTGGAAAACCTGGTGGCGGGCAAGGTGGTCAACCGCATCCACGTAGCGCCGCAAGAGGCCGAACTGGCCAAGCTGGCGCTGGATCGCATGCTGGAAAATTCCTGATTCGCCGGCGTGCAACGTACCCTACGCATCGCCACCTTCAACATCCACAAGGGTGTTACCCACTTCAATGCGCGCCTGGCGCTGCACGAGCAGCGCGAGTTGATCCGCCGCCTGCAGGCCGATATTGTGTTTTTGCAGGAAGTGCGCGGCGAATATACCAAGCACCAGCGCCGTTTTTCGCGCTGGCCGCAGGAAAGTCAGCATGAGTTTCTGGCTGATTCCATTTGGCAGGACAGTGCTTATGGCAAGAATGCCGTGTACCCGGCCGGCCATCACGGCAATGCCGTGCTGTCCAAGTACCCCATTGTGAAGTGGGATAACGTGGATATCTCCGCCCACAGCACGGAACAGCGCGGCATGCTGCATTGCGAGATTGCCGTTCCCGGATGGGAGCAGCCGCTGCATTGCATCTGCGTGCACCTCGGGCTATTTGCCCGCTGGCGGCGGCGCCAGTTGTTCGCACTGCGCAGCCGCATCGAAACCCTGGTGCCGCCGCAGGCGCCGCTCATCATCGCCGGTGATTTCAACGACTGGCGCATCAAGGCCGGGCAGGTGCTGGCCGAAGGCTTGCACCTGCGCGAGGTGTTCGAACAGGTGGGTGGCAAGCCGGCGCGCAGTTTTCCCGCCATGCTGCCGCTGTTCCGGCTAGATCGTATCTACGTGCGCGGGTTCCAGGTGCAGGGTGCGCAGGTGCATGGCGGTGGCGCGTTTACCCACGTCTCCGACCATGCGGCGCTGTCGGCGACGCTTACCAGGCTATGAGCGGCCTGGTTTCCGGTAACCGCGTCACCCTGCTGCGTAACGGCACGGAATTCTTCCCCGCCTTGCGGCAGGCGATAGACGCAGCGCAGCACGAAATTCACCTGCAAAGCTATATTTTCGAGTCTGACGATATTGGCCGTACCATCGCCGCGGCACTTCAAGCGGCGGCATCGCGCGGCGTGGCGGTATACCTGCTGCTGGACGGCTTTGGCTGCAAGGATATGCCGCGGGATTTCCTCGATGGGTTGCAACAGGCTGGCATCCAGGTGCTGTTCTACCGGCCTAAAATCTCCCCCTGGACGCTGAAGCGCAACCGTCTGCGCCGGCTGCACCGCAAGGTCACGGTGGTGGATGGAAGCCTCGCCTTCATCGGCGGCATCAATATCATTGATGACATGAATACGCCGGGACACAAACCGCCGCGCGTGGACTACGCGGTGCGGGTGGAAGGGCCGCTGCTGGCGGCGATACAGGCCAGCGCCCGGCGCCTGTGGCGGCGCGTAGCCTGGGCGCGCCTGCGCCGGGTAGAAGCTGGCCGTGCCCGGCCACCAGTCCATACGCACACGGCAAACGGCATGTGGGCGGCCTATGTGGTACGCGATAATATCTGGCACCGCCACGATATCGAGGATGCCTATCTGGCTGCCATCAACGGAGCCAGCCAGGAAATCGTCATCGCCAACGCCTATTTTCTGCCCGGCATTCGCTTCCGCCGCGCGCTGGCAGCTGCCGCGGAGCGTGGCGTGCGCGTGGTGGTGCTGGTGCAGGCACGGGTGGAATATGCGTTGCTGGATTACGCTACGCGCGCGCTGTATGCCCAGTTCTTGGCCGCTGGCATCGAAATCCACGAATACCATGCCAGCTTCATGCACTCCAAGGTGGCGGTGATCGACCGGCTGTGGGCAACGGTCGGCTCTTCCAACATTGACCCGTTCAGCCTGACGCTGTCGCGCGAGGCCAACGTGGTGGTGGAAGACGCCGGCTTTGCCGACGAACTGCGCCGCGACCTGGAAATCGCCATGCAGTCGGGCGCGCACCGCGTCCGGTGCGAGGATTGGAAGCATACGCCGCGGACACGGCGCTTTCTCGCCTGGGTGACCTACGGCCTGGTACGCCTCGCGCTGGGGGTGATTGGCTATCCTGACCGCCGCTAACTGGTTTGCCCTGTACCCGCTAAATCTTTATAATTCACGCCGTTGCCGGTGTAGCTCAGTTGGTAGAGCAGCGCATTCGTAATGCGAAGGTCACCAGTTCGATTCCGGTCACCGGCACCATTCACTGATTTCCACGGGTTAGTTTGACTAACCCGTTTTCATTTGGAGGCACATCCATGAAAAGCTACCGCAAGGAACTCTGGTTCAACGCGCCCAGCCGCGTTGCCTTCATCAACATCACCGGCGAAGTCGAAGCCTGCCTGCGTGAAAGCGGCGTCAAGGAAGGCCTGGTGCTGGTCAATGCCATGCACATCACCGCCAGCGTGTTCATCAACGACGACGAATCCGGCTTGCACCACGACTACGGCGTATGGCTGGAAAAGCTGGCACCGCACGAGCCGGTAAGCGGCTACCACCATAATCGCACCGGCGAGGACAACGCCGACGCCCACATGAAGCGCCAGATCATGGGGCGCGAAGTGGTCGTCGCCATCAGCGAAGGCCGCCTCGATTTCGGCCCGTGGGAACAGATTTTCTACGGCGAATTCGACGGCCGCCGCCGCAAGCGCGTGCTGGTCAAGGTGATCGGCGAGTAAGCGTCATGGGACTTCGTAGCGCAGGCAAGGACGCCTGTGCTACAACAACCGTTGGCAAATTTGCATGAAAATTCTCTTGAAATGGCTGTTATTGGTGTGCGGCGTGATTGCCGCGCAGCGTGGCCTGGCTGACGAAAAGTGGTACCGCTATTTTCCGCGCGGCGGCATTTGCGTGGAATTGTGGCAGCCGCACCTGCTACGCAAGGATGAAATGAACAAGAGTCCGCAGCAAGTGTTCTACGGGATTTTTAAAATACCGCAGCCGGACAATCCCCCCGCCAAATTGCCGGCGACCCCACCGGAAGTCGCCGAATTACTCAATGCACAATATTCCGGCAAGGTGGTGTTGGAACCGCTGGCGGATATTTTCCGCCAAGGGCTGCAACAGGATGAGGCGTTCAAGGACATCAGCGCCGAGGAACAGGCCAAGATGCTACAAAAACTGGAAAACAGCGCCTACCTGCTGACCGGCAGCTACCGCCCCAATAACGCCGTTGACGACAGCATCGAACTGGAAAAACTGGGGCTGGTGTTGGTCACGCGCCAGGTTTGTGAATGGGCACACAGTGAATAAGCCCGAACTCCTCGCACCGGCCGGCGACCTCGACCGCATGCGCGCCGCCTACGATTTCGGCGCCGATGCGGTGTATGCCGGCCAGCCACGCTACAGCCTGCGCGCGCGCAACAATGATTTCACTCTAGCCAACTTAGGGCAAGGCATCGCCGAAGCCCACGCGCGCGGCAAGCAGTTCTTCGTCGCCTCCAACCTGATGCCGCACAACGCCAAAGTGAAGACTTACCTGGCAGACATGGAACCGGTCATCGCTATGCGCCCGGACGCCCTCATCATGGCTGATCCGGGGCTGATCGCCATGGTGCGCGACAAGTGGCCGGAGATGCCGATTCACCTGTCGGTGCAGGCCAACACGGTCAATTACGCCACCGTCAAATTCTGGCAAGCGCTGGGGCTGACGCGGGTGATCCTGTCGCGAGAGCTGTCGCTGGACGAGATCGAGGAAATCCGCCAGCGATGCCCGGACATGGAGCTGGAAGTGTTTGTCCACGGTGCGCTGTGCATTGCCTATTCCGGGCGTTGCCTGCTGTCCGGCTACTTCAACCACCGCGACCCCAACCAAGGCACCTGCACCAACTCCTGCCGCTGGGATTACAAGGTGCATGACGCCGAGGAAGATGCCGCCGGTGTCATCCGCATCCACGAATTCGACTTCCACGCCGAGATGGAAAAAACCTCGTTGTCCGATTGCGGCAGCCTGCCGCGCCATCCGGCGGCCGACCAGGTGTACCTGATCGAGGAAAAGAACCGCCCCGGCGAGCTGATGCCGATCCTGGAAGATGAGCACGGCACCTACATCATGAACAGTAAGGACTTGCGCGCGGTACAGCATGTGGAACGGCTGGTCAAAATCGGCGTGGATTCGCTCAAAATCGAAGGCCGCACCAAGTCGCGCTACTACGTGGCGCGCGCCAGCCAGGTTTATCGCCGCGCCATCGACGACGCCGTGGCGGGACGCCCGTTCAACCCCAACCTGTTGGGCGAACTGGAAGGCCTGGCCAGCCGCGGTTACACCGACGGCTTCTACCAGCGCCACTCCACCGTGGAGCACCAGAACTACCTGCGCGGCTATTCCGAATCCAGCCGCAGCCTGTACGTGGGCGATGTGCTGAGTTACGACGCGGCGACGGGGTTGGCGGAAATCGAGGTGAAAAACCGCTTTGCCGTCGGCGACCGGCTGGAAATAATCCACCCCATGGGAAACCGCGAAGTGGTGGTGGAAACGCTGCTCAACCAGGAAGGCATCCCGGTCAGCACCGCCCCCGGCAGCGGCCATCACGTCAAGCTGGCGCTGCCGCCGGGGAATGTCGAGAAGGCGCTGCTGGCAAGGTTTATGTAGGGCGGATGAGCCGCGTAGCGGCGTTATCTACCGTATGAGATTTTTGTTATCTAAAGCCATTCGACGGAAGGCACTACGCTTCTCTGCCCTACGACCTCAGCAACCCGATACACCCATTCTGCGAGCAGCACTACATCGCATTGCTATCGCCTTTCCGTCAAGGGTGAATATCCGATAATCTTCCTTGTTCGAACAAACCGCAGAGACACTACCATCCGAGTTACGGGTTGCAGCTCTTACCTTCGGGCAAGGATGTTCAGCCTCAGCAATTGCACGAGTGGCAACTATTTTTGGGTCTCCGGTCGGCGCAGCCCCAATTGTTTGTGCGAGTACAGCTGTAGATGTTATTACACACATTGCAGACATAAAACTGCGGATCATTCTAGACATCCCTTGATGAACACATTCGAGGCAACGTACTCACGCTTTACTGAACTGAATAGTAGAAGAAATAAAAAAACACCCATCGTTAAAATAGGTGTCATATCCCTTCAGCTCTTGATATAACTCTCCATCTGCTGAATTAAAAAGCGCTGGTATTCGATGGTGGCGTTGACCAGGTCGCCGATGGAGAGGATGCCGGCAACCTTGCCGTTTTCCAGCACCGGCAGGTGGCGGATGCGTTTGTTGTTCATCAGGTTGAGGCATTCTTCCACGGTGTTTTGCGGGGAGACGGTGATCAGACAGTCCAGCGGGGTCATGATTTCGCTGACCGGGGTGTCCTTGGATGACTTGCCCTTGAGCACGACGCTGCGCGCGTAGTCGCGTTCCGAGAAGATGCCGGCCAGTTGGCCGTTGTCCATCACCAGCAAGGCGCCGACACGGTTTTCCGCCATGACGACCAGCGCGTCGTAGACGGTGGTGGACGAGGTAATGGAAAGAATTCCTACCGATTTGGCTTCGAGCAATTGGCGTACGGTTTTCATGGCACTCCTCCGGTTGATTTTCTGGCTACAGTGATACACTGCCCCTTTAATTATGCGGTCAGTTTAGACGCAATTTTCCTTGCAATAAAGAGTTATAGCCGATTTCCTTAAATGCCTGAAAAAACTGTCCATCAAGCCCGCGCCATGATCGCCCTGCTGGTGCTGGCCGTGATCTGGGGCTACAACTGGGTGGTGATGAAAATCGCCCTGCAGTATTCCACCGCTTCCCAGTTTGCCGCCATGCGCACCCTGGGTGGCGGCTTGTTCCTGCTGGCCTTGATGGCGGTGATGCGCAGGCCGCTCAAGCCGCGCGAAATCCCCAGCACCATCGTGCTGGGGCTGTTGCAGACCACGGGTTTTACCGGTTTCATCATCTGGGCGCTGGTGGAAGGCGCTGCCGGCAAGGTTTCGGTGTTGAGCTTCACCATGCCGTTCTGGGTGCTGCTGCTGGCCTGGCCGATGCTGGGCGAGCGTATCCGCGGTATGCAATGGGGCGCGGTGGCGCTGGCACTGGTCGGGTTGGTTTGTATCCTGGAGCCGTGGCATATGCACGGCAGCATGCACAGCTTGAGCTTGGCGGTGCTGGCCGGCGTCAGCTGGGCGCTGTCGGTGGTGTTCCACAAAAAGCTGACGCGCCGCGTGCCCGACCTCGACCTGTTGTCCTTCACTACTTGGCAAATGCTGTTTGGCTCGGTGCCCATTGTGCTGTTTGCGCTGGGCGACTTGAACCAGCCGATCCAGTGGACGCCTAGCTATACCATTGCCATTGTTTACAGCGTGGTGCTGGCCAACGCCCTGGGCTGGATGGCTTGGCTGTACGCCCTGCAACGCCTGCCCGCCGGGGTCGCCAGCATGAGCTCCATGCTGATTCCGGTGATCGCCGTGCTGGCGGCCTGGGTGCAACTGGGCGAGCAGCCCTCCTTGCTGGAGGCGGCTGGTATGACTTTTATCATCGTCGCCCTGCTGCTGATTTCCTGGATCAGCATCCGGCGGCATGAACGTGTGGATGCGGCGATGGGTCAGGATTAGCTCCAATGCGTAAAAGGGCCGATAACGTCGTTGCCCCTCCTTGCCGTACTACAGTACTGTCTTCGTCGGGGCGCCTAGTTCTCGGCCCTTTTACGCATTGGAGTCTGGGTGCTGCTGGATTGGGCTCTCGCCCGCCTGTGGTAGAATTGCCCCATTTTTCAGGTCATTGTTTTAAGGATCATTACACATGGCAGGTCATTCCAAATGGGCCAACATCCAGCACCGTAAAGGCCGTCAGGACGCCAAGCGCGGTAAGATATTCACTCGGCTGATCAAGGAAATCACCGTGGCCGCCAAGCTGGGCGGCGGCGATCCGGCAATCAACCCGCGCCTGCGCATGGCGATCGAAAAGGCCAAGGCCGAATCCATGCCCAAGGACAACATCGAGAATGCCGTCAAGCGCGGCTCCGGCCAGTTGGAAGGGGTCAATTACGAGGAAATTCGCTACGAAGGCTACGGCCTCAATGGCGCGGCGGTGATGGTGGATTGCCTCACCGACAACCGCCAGCGCACCGTGGCCGACGTGCGCCACGCCTTCAGCAAGTATGGCGGCAACCTCGGCACCGATGGCTCGGTGGCGTTCCTGTTCAAGCACTGCGGCAGTTTGTTGTTCGCCCCCGGCGTGGACGAGGACAAGATTATGGAAGCGGCGCTGGAAGCCGGCGCCGAAGATATCATCAGCGATGAGGACGGCAGCATCGAAGTCATCACCGCCCCCAACGACTTTTCCGCAGTGAAGGAAACGTTGGAAGCCGCCGGCTTTAAGCCGGAAGTGGCCGAAGTCACCATGAAAGCCGCCAACGAAACTGTATTCGCCGGCGACGACGCGGTGAAAATGCAAAAGCTGTTGGACGCGCTGGACGATCTGGATGATGTCCAGGACGTGTATACCTCGGCGGTAATTGAGGAATGACCGTAGCGCAGGCGACTTTGGCTGTTTCGTACCAAGCCCCCTCGCCTTCTGGGAGAGGGTTGGGGTGAGGGCAAGGCAGGCGAGGGAGCCTGCGCTACAAAAATGACGCGCATCCTTGGCATAGACCCCGGCCTGCAAATCACTGGTTTCGGCGTTATCGAAAAAACCGGCGAGAAGCTTAGCTATGTCGCCAGCGGCACCATCAAGACCGCTGGCGGCAAAAGCAGCAAGGCCGAGGCGTTGCCGGCGCGGCTCAAGATCATCCTCGACAGCCTGCTTGAGGTGATCCAGACCTACACGCCGGAGCAGGTTGCCATCGAAAAAGTGTTCGTCAACGTCAATCCGCAATCCACCCTGCTGCTGGGCCAGGCGCGTGGCGCGGCCATCTGCGCCGCGGTGTTGCGCGACTTGCCGGTGGCGGAATACACCGCGCTACAAGTCAAGCAAGCCGTGGTCGGCAACGGCCACGCCGCCAAGGAGCAGGTGCAGGAAATGGTGAAGCGCTTGCTCAACCTGCCGGCCGCGCCCAAGCCCGATTCCGCCGATGCGTTGGCCTGCGCCATTTGTCACGCTCACGGCGGGCAGGGGCTGGGTAAACTGGCGACTTCAGGATTTCGTGTACGAGGAGGACGTCTGGTATGAAAGCTGATAACGCGGTGCTGGAACCTACCCCAGAGCAATTCACCAACCCCGTCGCGCGCTATTTCGCTGCCACCCGCCCGCCGTTCCTTTCTGCCACGCTGGTCGCCTGCCTGCTGGGGCTGGCGGTTGCGGCGAGTAGCGGCATCGCCATCAACACCGTCGCGGCCTTGATCACTGTTCTGCTGGCCTTGCTGATTCATGCGGCGGTCAACGTGATCAACGATTATTGCGACGCGCTCAACGGCACCGATGCCGCCAACACCGAACGTGTGTTTCCCTTCACCGGCGGCAGCCGTTTCATCCAGAACGGCGTGTTGACGCCGTTGCAGACCGCTTATTTTGGTTACGCGCTGCTGGCGCTGGCCGCCGTGGGCGGGCTGTGGCTGGCATGGCAGGCGGGTGGCGGCTTGCTTGCCATCGGAGCTGCCGGATTGCTGATCGGCTGGGCCTATTCCGCCGCGCCGCTCAAGCTGAATTCGCGTGGGTTGGGTGAGCTGTGTGTGCTGGCCGGTTTCCTGGGCGTGGTGGTCGGCGCCGATTACGTGCAGCGTCACGCCTTTGCCACCCAGCCCTGGCTGATCGGCCTGCCCTATGCCTTGCTGGTGACCAACCTGTTGTATATCAACCAGTTTCCTGACCGTGCGGCCGATGCCGCCGCTGGCAAGCGCCACTGGGTGGTGCGTTTGCCGCTGCCGGTAGCGGTACTGATCTATCCGCTGTTGGTTGGACTGGCGCTGGGCATCTTGCTGATGCTGGCGCAGCGCGGATTGATTCCGTCTATTGCGCTGTTGTCCGCGTTACCTATGCTGCTTTCGCTGCAGGCCGCCGCGATCCTGCGCCGCCATGCCGGGGAGCCTGCCGCGCTGTTGCCGGCTATCCGCCTGACCATCCTCGCCATGCTGGCGCATGGTATCCTGCTGTCTGTTTTGCTGCTGTGGAATCACGCATGATTGGTCGTCTCTCCGGGGTGCTGCTGGAAAAGAATCCGCCGCAGGTGCTGGTGGATGTGAACGGTGTCGGCTATGAAGTCGAAGTACCGATGAGCACCTTCTACAACCTGCCGGACACCGGCGCCAAGGTGACGCTGCTGACCCAGTTTGTGGTGCGCGAGGATGCGCAACTGCTGTACGGCTTTTTCAGCCAGCGCGAACGCGAGACTTTCCGCCAGTTGGTCAAGATCAGCGGCATCGGCGCCAAATCAGCACTCGGCATTTTGTCTGGGTTATCCGTGGACGATCTCGCCCACGCCATCGCCGCGCAGGACGCCGCCCTGCTGGTGCGCATCCCCGGCATCGGCAAGAAAACCGCCGAGCGCCTGTTGCTGGAATTGCGCGACAAGCTGCCCGTGACAGGAACTACCGCCATTCTTTCCGGCGGACAACCAGCCGCCGCCGGCAACGACGTACTCAATGCCCTGCTGGCACTGGGTTACCACGAACGCGAAGCGCTGGTCGCCAGCAAACAGCTGCCGGCGGGAGTATCTGTTTCAGATGGCATTCGCCAGGCGTTAAAAGTTTTGTCCAAAACCTCTTGAAGATCGCCCTTTAGCCTAAAAAGAGAACATATGACTACTTTGCTCAAGTACTTCATCCCGCTCTTACTTTGCCTGACCGCGTGCGGCCATAAAGAAGACATCGTGGCGCCGACACCTGCCGCGCTTAATGCCGCCCCGACGCTGGTCGCTGACGATACGATAAGAGGCGGCAAGCAGGAGGAAGGTAAGGCCCTCCTCCCACCCAAAGAAGAATCACGTCGCTATATTGCGCTACGGCACTCACTGCTGATTGAGACTGCCCCCGGTACTCTGCAAGCCAATTTTGAAGCCACTACTCGCTATTGCGAGCAACTGCATTGCCAGATACTCAGCGCCAGCTTCAATCGCGAATCGCCTTTTCAACCGCCCTCAGCCAGCCTTTCTGCGCGGATTCCTCCAGCCGCACTGGAGCCTTTTCTGGCCGGGTTGAATCAACATGGTACCGTCTTGCAGCACCGCCGGGAGAGTGAAGACAAAACCGACGCCGTGATTGACGCCGAAGCCAGAATCAAGAATCTCACAGAATTGCGCGACCGGCTACGCTCTATGCTGAGCAACCGTTCTGGTTCCATCAAGGATGTGATCGAGGTGGAGCGTGAATTGGCCAAAACCCAGGCGGAACTGGATAGTATCGCCGGGGTGCGCAAGGCCTTGGCAAACGAAACCGAACTGGTCGCGATTGAAATAAACTTTCAGGCCCAAAAAACACTGAGCGAGAGCGGCTTGTTTTCTCCGGTTGCCGCCGCATGGGATGAAGCCGGACATGTTCTGATGAACAGCCTGGCCAGCTTGATTACCTTTGTCGCTGCTGTATTACCGTGGATGGCGATTGTCATCCCTGTCGTTTTATTGCTGCGCCGCCTATGGCGCAGACGCAAAGTGTTTAAGGCATGATCGAAACCGACCGCCTCATTGCGCCCGCCCCGCTGGGCAAGGAAGAAGAGGTCCAGGAGCGCGCGCTACGCCCCAAGGTGCTTGACGAGTATATCGGCCAGGAGAAGGCGCGTGGGCAGCTGGAAATTTTCATCAACGCCGCGCGCGGCCGGATGGAGGCGCTGGATCATGTGTTATTGTTCGGCCCGCCGGGACTGGGCAAGACCACGCTGGCGCACATCATCGCACGTGAAATGGGCGTCAGCCTGCGCCAGACTTCCGGCCCGGTGCTGGAGCGCGCCGGCGACCTGGCGGCGCTGCTGACCAACCTTGAACCCAATGACGTGCTGTTTATCGACGAAATCCACCGCTTGTCGCCGGTGGTGGAGGAAATTCTCTACCCGGCGATGGAGGATTACCGTCTCGACATCATGATCGGCGAAGGGCCGGCGGCGCGCTCGGTGCGGCTGGATCTGCCGCCGTTCACCCTGGTTGGCGCCACTACGCGCGCCGGCATGCTGACCAACCCGCTGCGCGACCGTTTCGGCATTGTGGCGCGGCTGGAGTTTTACACCCCAGAGGAGTTGACACGCATCGTGCATCGCTCCGCCGACCTGCTGGAAGTCGTCATGGACGCCGCCGGCGCGCTGGAAATCGCCAAGCGTTCACGCGGCACGCCGCGTATCTCCAACCGTTTATTGAGAAGAGTGCGCGACTATGCGCAGGTAAAGGGCGACGGTACCGTGTCAGCCGACATCGCCGATGCCGCGTTACGGATGCTGGACGTGGATCATCTGGGCTTCGACGTGATGGACAGGAAGTTATTGTTGGCTGTGCTGGAAAAATTCGGCGGCGGGCCGGTCGGGCTGGACAACCTGGCGGCGGCCATCGGCGAGGAGCGCGACACCATCGAGGACGTGCTGGAGCCGTATTTGATCCAGCAAGGCTATCTGATGCGCACCCCGCGCGGACGGGTGGCGACGCAATCGGCCTACCTGCATTTCGGCCTGCCAGTCCCTAAACAGTTTGGTGGGCAGTTGTTCGATGAGTAGTTTGAGGGTGCCCTTTGTCTGGCCGATCCGTGTTTATTACGAAAACACCGACGCCGGCGGCGTGGTCTACCATGCGGAATACCTCAAATTTTTTGAACGCGCGCGCACTGAGTGGCTGCGCAGCCTGGGCTTCGAGCAAACCGAGCTAAGCACGCGCGAAGGCCTGGTTTTCGTGGTGCGCGCGATCCAGCTACAATACCGCCAGCCGGCGCGCTTCAATGACCTGCTGCAAGTGGCGAGCCGGCTGGTGGAACTGGGCCGCAGCCGTTTCGTATTCGAGCAAACCCTGATGCGCGGCGTGGAAACGCTGACCGAGGGGCGGGTCGAAGTGGTGTGCGTATCCGCCGATAGTTTCCGCCCCATCCCTTTGCCGACCCATATTCATCAACAATTCGAGAGCCTCGTATCGTGAATGTAGCCCAAGACCTTTCCCTGCTTACCCTGCTCACCGGCGCCAGCTTGCCGGTGCAGATGGTGATGGCGATATTACTGATTGCTTCCCTGGTGTCGTGGTGGTACATCTTCCTCAAGATATTTATGCTGCGCCGCGCGGAAAAAGATGCCGAGGAATTCGAGCGTGCCTTCTGGACCGGCGGCGACCTCAACCGGCTGTATGAAAACATCGGCTCCGGCCGCCGTAGCGCGCAGGGGATGGCGGCCATTTTTGAGGCCGGTTTCAAGGAATACGCCCGCCTCAAGCGTCAGGGCGGGCTGGAAAGCAGCGACGTGATGGAAAGCGCGCGCCGCGCCATGAAGGCGACCTTCAACCGTGAAATGGATGATCTCGATGCGCATTTGCCGTTCCTGGCTTCGGTCGGTTCGGTCAGCCCCTATATTGGCCTGTTCGGTACGGTGTGGGGCATCATGAATGCTTTCCGCGGGCTGGCCAACGTGGCGCAGGCCACGCTGGCGCACGTGGCTCCAGGGATTGCAGAAGCGCTGATCGCCACCGCAATCGGCCTGTTTGCGGCGATTCCGGCGGTGATCGCCTATAACCGTTTCGCCTCCAACGTGGACCGGCTGGCGGTGCGCTACGAGAGCTTCATGGAAGAATTTACCAACATCCTGCAAAGGAAAGCCTGATGCGGGGCGGCGGACGGCGCTCGCGCCGCATGATGAACCAGATCAACGTCGTGCCTTATATTGACGTGATGCTGGTACTGCTGGTGATCTTCATGGTCACCGCACCCATGACCAACCCCGGCGTGGTAGAACTGCCCAGCGTCGGCCAAGCCTTGAAGCAGGCTGCCGCGCCGCTGGTGATTACGGTTAAGACCGACAAGAGCACCGAACTGGATGGCAAGTCCCTGCAACGCGACCAGCTATTGGCCGCCGTGCGCGACAGCCTGGGCAAAAATCCTGGCCAGGCGGTGGTCATCGCCGCCGACAAGGAGGCGCGCTACGACGATGTGGTGGGTGTGATGGATTTGCTTAAACAGAACAAGGTGGATAAGGTGGGGTTGCTGCTCAAGCCAGCAAAATAGCCCAAGCCCTATGTTTCGCAAGCGTGAAAATCCGGTCAAGTGGCAAGCAGGTGGGCTGTCCGTGCTGGTGCATGGACTGTTCTTCATCGTGCTGGTGATGTCCTTCAGCTGGAAAAGCGTGAAGCCGGTGCAGATTGCCGAAGTCGAGCTATGGGACAGCCTGCCGCAGCCCAAGGTGGTGCAGCCGGAGCCGCAGCCCGAACCACCACCGCCCCCACCAAAAATTGAGCCCAAGCCGGAACCGCCTCCGCCTCCGCCCGAACCCAAGGCGGAAATCCAGGTGAAGCCCAAGCCGGTGCCGGAAGTGAAAAAACCGCCCAAGGAAAAACCCAAGCCAGAGCCAAAACCGGAGCCCAAGCCTGATCCCGCCTTGAAGGCCAAGGAGGATGCAAAGAAGCACGAACAGGATTTGAAGCGCCTGCAACAGCAATTGGCTCAGGACGACCAGCAATTGCTGCAAGAGGAACACCAGAGCGAAGCGAAAAGCGCGGCCGAAACCAAGCGTGCGGCCGAGGCGCTGGCAGCTTCCAAGGGCGTAGTGGACGAATACAAGGCGAAAATTGTGGCCCAGATCAAGCGCCACGTGAACAAAAGCGTGTGCGGCAACGGTAAGCCGGAACTGGTGTTTGCCGTTGCCCTGATGCCGACCGGAGAGATAAACGGCAACCCGCGGCTGGTAAAAAGCAGCGGGCTTTCGGCCTGTGACCGGGAGGTGGAGCATGCGATTCTGCAGGCGCAGCAGTTGCCTTTACCGCCGCAGCCGGAACTTTTTACCCAGTTCCGTGACCTTAACCTGAAGTTCAAACCCAACGAAGAGCAATAAGAATGCAATGGTTTTCGATTTATAATCCGCCCATGCTGCGATTTCTGATAGTGCTGGCCTTGCTGTTCCCCGCCCTGGCGCGTGCCGAACTGGACATCACCATCGAGGGTGGCGCAGCGCAGCAAATCCCCATTGCGGTGGTGCCGTTCGCGCAATCCGCCAGCGAGAAGGAAGATATCGCGCTGGTGATCGCCGCGGATTTGCGTCGTAGCGGACTGTTCCGCCCGCTGGAAACACGCGGCATGGCGTCCCTGCCGCACGATCTGGCCGAGGTCAAATACCCGGAATGGGCCGCGTTGCAGGCACAGGCGCTGGTGATCGGCAAGGTTGAGGTTTCCGCCGGCGGCCGTTTCAAGGTGTCTTTCCGTCTGCTGGATGTGCTGAAGCAGAACCAGTTGGCCGGCCTGGAATATGAGATCACTCCCGGGCAGCTGCGCCAGACCGCGCACAAGATTGCCGACGTCATTTACGAGAAGCTGACCGGCGAGCCGGGCGTATTTGCTACCCGCATTACTTATGTGACCAAGAGTGGCAACCGTTTTGCCTTGGTGGTGGCGGATGCCGACGGTTACAATCCGCAAACCGTGCTGTCCAGCACCGAGCCGATTATTTCGCCGGCGTGGTCGCCGGATGGCACCAAGCTGGCGTATGTCTCGTTCGAGAAGAAAAAGCCGGTAATTTTCGTGCAGTCGCTGGTGTCCGGCCAGCGCAGCGTGCTGGCCAATTACAAAGGCAACAACAGCGCTCCCGCTTGGTCGCCTGATGGCAAGCGCCTGGCTATCGTGCTGACCTATAGCGCGAATTCGCAGCTTTACCTGATCAATGCCGACGGCACCGGTTTGCAGCAGCTTTCCAGTAGCCGCGCCATTGATACCGAGCCGGAATGGTCGCCGGACGGTAAATGGGTTTACTTCACCTCGGATCGCGGCGGCAGCCCGCAGATTTACCGCATGTCGCCCTTGGGTGGCGATGCGCAGCGCGTGACGTTTGAAGGCAGTTATAACGCCAGCCCGCATTTATCGCCGGATGGCAAACAATTAGCCTATGTACGCCGCGACGGCGGCAAGTTCCAGATTGCGGTGCAGGAGTTGTCGTCCGGCCAGGTGCAGGTGGTGTCGGATTCGGCGCAGGACGAATCACCCAGTTTCGCGCCGAACGGTCGGCTGATTATTTTCGCCACCAATATCCGGGGCAAGGGTGTATTGTCGGTGGTTTCCGCCGACGGCAAGGTGAAGCAGCGCTTGAGCGAAGCGGCGGACGTACGGGAGCCCTCCTGGGGTCCCGCCAGCAACTGATTTTTTAATGGGTAACATTTAAGGAGAACGATTATGAACAAGCAACTGATTAGTGTCATCGTACTGGCGGTCTTTCTGGCCGCTTGTTCCAGTAAGCAGGTCAAGCCGGAGCCCGCGCCTCCTGCTGTGGTGGAAAAGAGTCCAGCCCCGGCCAAGCCGGTGGATAAGACCCCACCCAAGGCCAAGGAGGAAGTAGCCAAGCCGGAGCCGAAGCCGGAACCGAAGCCGGTAGTCGTTAATCCGCTCAATGACCCCAATAACATTCTGTCCAAGCGCAGTATCTACTTTGACTTTGACAAGGATGAGATCAAGGCTGAGTTCCGCCCGCTGGTGGAGGCGCATGCCAAGTACCTGGTGGCGCACCCCGGCGCCAAGATCATGGTGCAGGGCAATGCTGACGATCGTGGCACGCGCGAATACAACCTGGCGCTGGGCCAGCGCCGCGCGGTAGCCGTGAAGAAGGCGATGAATCTGCTCAACGTAAGCGACAAGCAGATTGAGACGACCAGCTACGGCGAGGAAAAACCGCGCTGCACCGAGCAGACCGAAGCTTGCTGGGCGCAGAATCGTCGCGATGATATCGTTTACGAAAGCGAGTAATTCGTGAGGAAAGCCCTGAATAAGTGGCTACGGCGGCGCATTGCGGCGTTGCGCGGTGCTCGCCCCCTCGCCGTACTACCTGTACTGTCTCGGGGTCTGCGCTCCGTGCGCTTTGCACTGCGTCCGCCTCGCTCACTTACTCAAGGTTTCCTACGGTGGTTGTTACTGGCCTGTGGCCTGCTGCTGGGCGGCATGACTGCCGCCCAGGCAGCATTTTTTACCGACGATGAAGCGCGTAAGCAAATTGTCGAGCTTCAGCAGCAGCTTGGCCAGGTGCAGCAGAAGTTGCAGGCCGCGCTGGAGGCCGAACGCAAGCAGCGCCAAGCCACCGATGGCCGTGTGACCGAACTGGAAGGTGCGGTCAAAAGCCAGGGGCTGCTTGATTTGCTCAACCAGATCGAACGCATCCAGTCTGACATGGGCAAGCTGGATGGGCAGATAGAAGTGCTGTCGCACGACATCGAAACCACGCAAAAACGCCAGCGCGACCTGTATGCCGATCTGGACGGACGCTTGCGCAAGCTGGAAGGTGGCGCACCGGCCGCCAAGCCGGCAACGGAAGCGGTTGCTCCCACAGCACCGGCTGCCGTTACGCCTCCCGTGCAACAGCCGGTAGCGCCTGCGGATAATGCCGCCAACGAGCAGAAGGAATACGACGCCGCTTATGCGTTGGCCAAAGCTGGCAAGAATGCCGACGCGGTAACGGCATTCCAGCAGTTCATTGACAGCCATCCCGATAGCAAACTGGTGCCCAATGCCTATTACTGGATAGGTGCGGCGCAGTATTCGCAGCACGACTACAAGTCGGCCATCGCTACCCAGCAAAAGCTGGTGAAGCAGTATCCCGAGCATGACAAGGCGCCGGATGCCTTGCTCAATATCGCCAACAGCCAGATCCAATTGGCCGACGTGGACGGCGCGCGCCAGACGCTGAAAACGTTGGTCGCCAAGTACCCGCAAAGCCGCGCCGCCGAACTGGGCAAGAAGCGCCTAGCGGCGCTGGAATCGCTTAAATCCAAGAATTAGCGTGTCGCTCAGAGTTTACGAAATTTTCTTCTCCCTGCAGGGAGAAGCCTCGCGCGTCGGCTTGCCGACGGTGTTCGTGCGTCTTACCGGCTGCCCGCTACGCTGCGGCTATTGCGATACCGCTTACGCCTTCCAGGGCGGCGCAACGCTGGAACTGGACGAAATCCTTAAACGCGTGGCCGGCTACGGCACTCGGCATGTCACCGTGACCGGCGGTGAGCCGCTGGCGCAAAAGGATAGCCTCGCCCTGCTGAATAAGCTGTGCGACGCCGGCTACGACGTATCGCTGGAAACCGGTGGCAGCCTGGATATTGGGGGCGTTGATCCGCGCGTTTCCGTGATTCTCGACATCAAAACGCCCGGCTCCGGCGAGGTGGAAAAAAACCTGTGGCACAACCTCGACCTGCTGCACCCCAAGGACGAGGTCAAGTTCGTGCTGTGCGGCCGCGAAGATTATGACTGGGCCAAACAGGTGCTGAGCGAACACGGCGTCGCCGCCAAATGTCCGGTGCTGTTTTCGCCGGTGTATGGCCAGCTGGCCGGGCGCGACCTGGCGGAGTGGATACTCGCCGATAAGCTGCCGGTGCGCTTTCAGTTGCAACTGCACAAATTGCTGTGGGGCGAGGAGCCGGGACGATGAAAAACGCAGTCGTATTACTCTCCGGTGGCCTGGATTCGGCTACTGCGCTGGCTATCGCCAAGAGTGAAGGCTACGCCTGCTATTGCCTGAGCTTCGATTATCACCAGCGCCACGTGGCCGAGCTGCAAGCCGCCAAGAACGTGGCGCGGGCGCTGGGCGCCGCCGAGCATCGCATATTCCAGCTCGACCTTGCCACCTTTGGCGGCTCCGCCCTGACCGACGCCAGCATCGCCGTGCCTCACGCGCCAAGCGCGGGTATTCCGGTCACCTATGTTCCGGCGCGCAACACCATCATGCTGTCTTTGGCGCTGGCTTGGGCCGAGGTGCTGGGGGCGCGCGACATCTTCATCGGCGTCAACGCGCTGGATTATTCCGGCTATCCCGACTGCCGGCACGAATATATCGCCGCTTTCGAGCGCATGGCCAACCTGGCTACCAAGGCCGCGGTGGAAGGCAGCACCCTACGCCTGCATACGCCGCTGATCGACCTCACCAAGGCAGAGATCGTCCAGCGCGGCCACGCGCTGGGTGTGGACTATGGCATGACCGTCTCCTGCTACCAAGCGGATTACGAAGGTCGTGCCTGCGGCGTATGCGATTCTTGCCGCTTCCGCCGTGAAGGGTTTGCCGCCGCTGGCCTGGACGATCCGACCTCATACCGATAGCCGGATTGTTCTTGCCAACGCACTAAAAAATAACGTAAAATCCGCCCCTTTCTTTTAATTGGTCAAAGAGACAACATTATGGTGATTATCCGTCTCGCCCGTGGTGGCGCGAAGAAATCCCCCTTCTACAGCGTAGTGGTAGCTGATTCGCGCAATCGCCGCGATGGCCGCTTCATCGAGCGCGTAGGTTTTTACAATCCTATCGTCCAGAACCAGGACAGCCTGCGCCTGAACAGCGAACGCATCGCTTACTGGGTGAGCAAGGGTGCGCAACTGTCTGACCGCGTTGCATTGCTGGTCAAGCAAGCCGCCAAGGCGGCAGCTTAATCCTGTTGTCGCAATCGCCGCCTGAAATGATGGTGGTGATGGGGCGGATCGCCGCCCCCTATGGTGTGCTGGGCTGGGTCAATGTGCTGCCCGACACCGAGATGCTGGATGGCCTGTTCGACTACCCGGTGTGGTGGGTGCAGCAGACGGACGGCAGTTGGCGCGAGTTCCCGGTGGAAGAAGCCAAGGTGCACGGCGATCATCTGGTTGCCAAGCTGCAAGGCATCGCCGACCGCGATATGGCGCTCAAGCTCAAAGGCAAAGCGGTGGCGGTGCCACGCGAGCAGTTACCGGAGCCGGAAGAAGGCGAGTACTACTGGTCCGACCTGATCGGGCTGGCAGTGCGCAATGTGCAGGGCGTCGAGCTGGGCCTGGTCAAGGAACTGTTCGAAACCGGCGCCAACGACGTGCTGGTGGTCGAGGGAAAACGCGAACGGCTGATCCCCTACATCGACCAGGTGGTGCTGGAAGTGGATATTGCCGGCAAACGCATGGTCGTGGACTGGGACGCGGAGTTTTGAGCCAGGCGTTGCAGTTTGATGTGGTGACCTTATTCCCGCCCATGTTCGAGGCGATTTCCCGATACGGGATCACCTCGCGGGCGCTGGAAAAAAAGATTTATGAATTGACGTTGTGGAATCCGCGCGATTTCACCACCGACAATTACAAGACCGTGGACGACCGGCCTTATGGCGGCGGCCCGGGAATGGTGATGCTGGCGGAGCCGCTGGAAAAGGCGATCAACGCCGCCAAACAACACCAGCAGCAAGCAGGTGTAGAGCGCCCAAGGGTGATCCACCTGTCGCCGCAAGGCAAGCCGCTGACGCATGAAGGCGTGCTTAAGCTGGCCGCCGAACCGGGGCTGATTCTGCTGGCCAGCCGCTACGAAGGCGTGGACGAGCGCCTGTTGCGGCGCATGGTGGATGAGGAATACTCCATCGGCGACTATGTGTTGTCCGGCGGCGAACTGCCGGCGATGGTGCTGATGGATGCGGTAGTGCGGCAACTGCCCGGTGCGCTGGGCGATGCCGATTCGGCGGCAGAAGATTCCTTCGTCGACGGCCTGCTGGATTGCCCGCACTACACGCGGCCGGAAGTGTATGAAGGTGACAACGTGCCGGAGGTATTGATGTCCGGGCACCACAAAGAGATCAAGCGCTGGCGGTTGAAACAATCGCTGGGGCGAACCCGGGACAAGCGCCCGGATTTACTGGCCGCAAGGCCGTTGACGAAAGAGGAGTCTCGGCTACTCGCAGAGTACGAGCAGGAACAAGACCCTCATAACTAAAAGGAACCAAGAAATGGCAAATATTATTGAACAACTGGAAAAGGAAGAGATTGCCCGCCTCGGCAAGACCATCCCTGACTTCGCACCGGGCGACACCGTCGTCGTCGGCGTGAACGTGGTGGAAGGCACCCGCAAGCGCGTACAGGCCTACGAAGGCGTAGTCATCGCCAAGCGTAACCGTGGCCTCAATTCTTCCTTCATCGTGCGCAAGATTTCCTCCGGCGAAGGCGTGGAACGTACCTTCCAGACCTACTCCCCGCTGATCGCCAGCATCGAAGTCAAGCGCCGTGGCGACGTGCGCCGCGCCAAGCTCTACTACCTGCGCGAGCGTTCCGGCAAGTCCGCCCGTATTAAGGAAAAGCTGAAACTGCGCGATCGGGACGTTGCCGCCGCAGAATAAGCCGGCTGCCTCACCTGCAAAAAGCCTCGCCTCCTATTCGGACGCGGGGCTTTTGTTTTCTAGCGACCAACCCACTCCGTCGTCATTCCCGCGTAGGCGGGAATCCAGTCAAACCAGCTCCGCGCGAAGTGCGACAAACTCGAGGTTTTGCGCGCTTCGCGGAATGTTCTTCTTGCTGGATTCCCGCCTACGCGGGAATGACGGGGTGGTTGGCTGCTAGGGTTTGTATGCGAAAAAGCAAGTTTGTGGTAACGTACCTACATTGCTCATTTTGTCCAGGAGGTCATCATGACGATCACTACACTTTCCAGCCGCCAATTCAATCAGGACGCCAGCAAGGCCAAGAAAGCGGCCGAAACCGGGCCGGTCATCATTACCGACCGGGGCCGGCCAGCGCACGTACTGCTGACGTTCGACGAGTACAAGAAAATCACGGGCGGACTTACCAAGATCGCTGATCTACTTGCGATGCCCGGTGCCGAAGACGTTGAACTGGACATCCCGCCATTGCGCGACCTCGCACAGCCGGCGGACTTCTCCTGATGTATTTGCTCGATACCAACGTTGTCTCCGAGTTGCGCAAAGTCCGCCTCGGCAAGGCGGATAAGCATGTCGCGGCTTGGGCCGACAGCGTGGATACCAGCGAGCTGTACCTATCCGTCATCACTATTCAGGAACTGGAAATGGGTGTGTTGCTGGCCGAACGCCGCGACCCGCCCCAAGGCGCCTTGCTGCGCAGCTGGCTCGATAACCACGTCCTGCCCGCCTTTGATGGGCGCATCCTGGTGGTGGATACCGCTGTTGCCCAGCGCAGCGCGAGGCTCCATGTGCCAAGCCCGCGCCCGGTACGCGACGGGCTGATCGCCGCGACGGCGCTGGTGCATGGCATGACGGTGGTTACGCGTAACGTGGCGGATTTTGCGCCGACGGGTGTGACGACCCTCAATCCATGGGACTATTCTTGAGGTTATAGGGCAAGAAAAAGCTGCAACGGCGCGATCGAGATGTTGCCGCCGCAGAATAAGCCGGCTGCATCACCTGCAAAAAGCCCCGCCTCCTATTCGGACGCGGGGCTTTTTGTTTTTGGGCGCCATTATGTCTCTGATGCACAAAGTACGTTAAAACAATAGGATATATGGGGCGGAACATTTGGTGTGCCCTGAATATCTACCCCATTTCTTTGGCATGTCTGCCAGCCGTGCTAACCTAGCGCATCTTGACTTCCTGCCGTCGCACCATGATCAGCGCATCGCAGTTGTATGACTACTCCCAATGCCCGCACCGGGTGTACCTCGATGTGCATGGCAACCCAAACGAACGTGATGACCCAAACGACTTCGTACGCATGTTGTGGGAACACGGCAATGTCCACGAGAAAGCCATCGTGGACGGCATGCAGGTTCTCGATCTATCCGCACTGGACGACTTTGCCCGCGAGCAGGAGACGATTGCCGCCATCCGCCGCAGCGAGCCCCTGATTTACGGCGGACGCCTGATTTGCCATGGGCTGGTTGGTGAGCCTGACCTGCTGGAACGTCGCGGCAACGGTTATATCCCAGGCGACATCAAGTCGGGCTCCGGTCTGGAGGAATTCGACAGCGGCGATAAACTCAAGGAACACTACGCCTTCCAGGTAGCCCATTACGTTCACATTCTTGAATTACTGGGACTGAGCGATGGCAACCGGGAGGCCTTCGTTATCGACCGTGCGGGGCAACGTGTTCCTTATGCGCTGACGGAACCCCAAGGCGTCAGGAAGACGACCACCTGGTGGGAGAGTTACCAGGATGCACTGCAACACGTCACCGGGTTGGTCAGCGGGGCAATGGTCACCCGTAGTGCGCTATCTTCGGCATGCAAGCTGTGCCATTGGTATGGGCACTGCAAACAGGCCTGCATCCGTGATGACGATCTCACGCTGATCGCCGAACTGGGGAGGTCGAAGCGGGATGTGATGGCCGGGGATATTCCCACCGTGGCTGCGCTGGCCTCCTGCAATACCGACAGCTACATGGCTCCCAACGGCAAGAAGACCATATTCCCCGGCATCGGCCCGGATAGCCTGCTCAAGTACCAGGAACGCGCCAGGCTGCTTTCCACGCCTGGTGCCCAACCCTATCTCAAGCACCCTGTCACCCTGCCTGTTGCGGCTAACGAAGTGTTTTTTGACATCGAGGCGGATCCAATGCGCGACATCGTGTATCTGCACGGCTTTGTAGAGCGTCCGCATGGTCAGCCGGGTCGGGAGGTATTCAGGCCGTGCTTTGCGGTAGGGATCGCTCCGGCAGATGAGGAGGCCGCCTTTGCCGAGGCCTGGAACTACCTTATTGCGCGGGTGCAGGATTCGGTGGTTTATTACTACTCAGCCTACGAGAAGACCTCCTATAAGAAGCTGGCTGCCAAATATCCGAATGTGTGTGATGTCGTGGCGGTGGCGGCGTTGTTTGATCTGCCGGCCATGGTGGACCTATACAATGAAATAGTGCGGCCGCATACCGAATGGCCAACCTATGACAAGTCGATCAAGACGCTGGCGAAGTATCTTGGCTTCAACTGGCGGGATACCAACCCGTCCGGCGCGGCTTCAATCGAGTGGTATCAGCGCTGGGTGGAGACCGGTGACCCGGCCATCCGGCAGCGCATCCTGGATTACAACGAGGATGACTGCCTGGCGACGAGGGTGGTGCTGGATGGGGTCGGACGGTTGTAAAAATTTCCAGAAACACGATTGCATGAGCCAATTCATCGGAATTATGTAGCAGCCGCACATTCACATATCAACGACTTAGGTAACGCGGTCGCCTAGCGTTTTCGGATCACTGTTCCTGATGAGCTAAAGGTGGCGTCGTCAGGTCGACGCCGCAGGTGATGCACCTCAGACCTCGATCACACGATACAGCCGGAACCCGCTGGTAGCGATCTCGTAGCGGACCATTGTCTGTCAAATGAAGCTCGGGCGTTAGCCTATGCCGATCATCAGTACGTTGGTAGAAGCTCTGGCCGCAGAACCCGGTCAAGGTAGTTCCTGTCTTCCCGTGGATCATACTCAACGACCTTCCATTCACGACGCTCTTCCCAATAAATCATCATCACCTTGCCGTAATCGGGGTGCTCCGCTTGCGCCTTTACCAAGGCATTGCGTTCCTGATCATTGATTACGCGCTTGGTTTCCATCAGAAGAATGCCTTGCCCCAACTTTCGATCACGTATGCCGACGACAAAATCTGGGTAGAAATCCGGTTGTCCTGGTAGCGGCATAGAGACCGAGAAAGGCTTCTGTGGTGGATTTCGGTGCCACCATTGCACCGTTCCGGTCAGGTCGTTGTCCAAGTACTCCGCAAAAGGCCGCTCCCAGCTATTAAGATCCAGAGGGAATACTCCGTAAAGATTCAGGCGGGCGGGATCGAGTTGGGTGAATGACGTAAGAGCGGTGGGGATTGGTGCGCAGTCCTCGCTGATCGTATGCTGCGCTACTGTCTCGGAAATGGCTTTCTTCAATTGCTGAGGACGCAGCGCCAATATCTTATGCAATCCAGCCCGAACCTTTTCGGCGCTGTCAAACAGGTGATCGATATTCTTGCGTTCTAATTCCGTCTTCAACTGTTTCGCAAGCGCCTCATGCAGCGCGCGAACGTCGATAACGTCATAGTCATCAGCCTTGAGCAGCGTCTTCTGCGCTTTGTCATCGATCTCCTTTTGCGCCAGGTCTGCGCGAATTTCTTCGGGGCGCTCCCTTTGATTGCCGAAGATTTCGACTTCTTCCATCAGAATCGTTGTGGCGGCTTGTTGGGCCACAAGCAACGCGTCGTCATCGAATCGAAACCGTCCAACGATATCCAGCACGATGTCAGCGCTTTCAAGAGATAGCATTGCGCGCTTGAAAGCCGAAGGTGCGCCAAACTTTCCTAGCAACGAATATTCGAACTGACCAGTTGCTTTAGCAGTCGTTGATTTTTTAGCTCCGCCACTATCCGTAGTACCGATCGGGCTAGGTTCGAGCCCCCATTCCAAGAATAACGTATCCTGGAGACGTACCTCTTCGTCATTGTTGTTTGGCGATAGCGCTTCATCATCGGTAGCACCAGAAGCCGACGCCATCGTTGCTGTTGCTGTCGCCACTCGTCCATCATTGGTAAGAAAGCTGGTTTGGCCGTTCTTGGTCGGTAGCGCTGCCGGCTCCTCGGAGCCAATTGCAACAACGGCGACATTGGCCGCCACAGGGGCCAACTCGGTCTTTACCGCGTTGATGCGTTGAGCGGCACTACTCAAGCCAGCCTGCCCCGAGTTGTCGGACAGAAATACGTATCCGTAATTCAGCGAACCGGGCAGATCATTAACGATCTGCAATCGCCGATCCACGCGAAGGATTCGGCCGACGATCTGTACGCCAAAGTTCTCGTCGCGACTGGCACGAAACGACACTAGCGTAAAGGCGCGCGGCGCATCGAAACCAGTCGCCACTGCCAGCTTGAAGATCAGCACTTCAACTGTTTCATCGGCCGCAATAGTGGACAGATATGGGTCGGGCTCAAGCGCAGTATGCGTGCGGATCAAACCGCTGTCACCGTCAACGCGAAAACCGAGATCCTTCAGCCATTGAGTCGTTTGTTCAATGGAGTCGAGTTCGCTATCGACCTGAACCAATAGAAGCGGAACTACACTAAGTCCTGCATCGGCAATTACCTGCTTCAACTTCCGATGCGTCAAAACAGCTTGCTTCAGCGCCGTTTTCTTGAAGTCGATGAGGTTCTGAACATCACTCGGCGCCTTGAAGACAGCAACCTTGACGCCCTGTTTGATGAGGCGATTCTCGATTGCCTCTTCTCGCGATACAGTGATCCTGCGCAGATTGGTGATACCCGTTGATCTGGAGAACGAGTCAACATCTCGGTCGCGCGGTGTGGCGGTTGCAAGAATCGTCAATTCAGGAGCCAGCACATCACGATAAAAGGCCGCCGCCTGGGTTTGCCCACGGAAAGTATGGTGCGCTTCGTCAACAACGACGCCGATGACAAATCCTTGTGACCGCGCATACGCCACCAGTTCGTCGATCGATGGCATTACTTCGGTGCTCGTGCGTGCCTTGCGGCTCACATCGCTTGAAACGGCGACACCCGCCCAGGTTGTCACGAACACGTCGCCCGATTTTAGATCGCTCGGTTCCCTGTCCGTTGCTGGACTCTTTGGGCGTAGCGTGCGGAATTCCGTTCGGATAGTGCGAATCGCCTGATCTATCAGCCCGCCGAAAGGCGCAAACCAGAGCCAAATAACTTTCGGTAACTTATCCGTGTTGCATAGCTGACTCACCTTCTCGGCGACATGGCCGGCCATTAAAGTCTTGCCGGTGCCTGTCGGCGCTTCAAACAGAAGTGCGCCGACATCGGCGACAATAAGTCGCTTGTTCTCTTCGTAGTTCGCTGTACCTCGTATCTTTGCTAGCTCCACTAGGCAATTACGAAGAATGGTAGTGCCGTTGTAGACCGCATCATTTTGAAAGCGTTTCAGCACCGTTGCGGACTTATCTGGACTGCTCACGCGTCACCCCTTCCAAATCGCTCAATCAGATACTCTGGAATCTTTTCTACCTTGACGTAGCTCTCCTGAAAGCGCTGTCGGATTACACCCGGCTGCCAGGAATAGACGATGCAGGGCTTCCGCGATGCAGCGAACCGTGCGCGCAGAACCTCAAGCGTAGAAGAGTCCAATCGTGGAATGTAGTGAATGTCGTACGTCGTAGCCTCGCTCTCTAGGCTCTGCACCGATTTATCGTCCTGATATGGTGATACGGCATTAGCGTGCAGTTGTTGGAGGGCTAACCATATTTGGTCGTGGCGGATGTCTATGGCGAGCGTTTCGCGCGGAACGCGTCTGGCGCGCATGTAGGCGAACTCTCCGCCGAGCCCATCTACCTTCTTCGCTCCCTTTGGCGTGCGATATGAATAGCCTTCGATTGCAGTGCGTAAGCGTTTCGCCGTAATGTCTCGACATACGTTCTTCGCTGGCTTGCTCTTTGTCGCTTCGGTAGATGACACAAGAATGAAGGTGCGGTGCCCACCATCGTCTTCGTTAAGCGAAAGGACAGCATGTCCCGTCGTCCCAGAACCCGCAAAGAAGTCCAAGACGATGTGATCGCTTTCAGCGTCGGTAGCTTGATCGACGAGGGCCTTGATAAGGCTCATTGGCTTGGGATATGGGAAGTCCTTGTTCGATAGCATTTGGGAAAGTAGCTTGGTTCCCTCGCTCGTGAATCCCACATTGAATGCTGTCACATCAGCAAGCTCCAGAGCTTCGAGGTCTGCCTTCTTCATCGATACCGGAAGAACCCAACTGGACACTGGTTTCTCCGTGCGCTTCAGCTCCTTCAGAAACCGCTTGTAGCGCGGCTTACCGAGTCCGATCCGCCGCCCCACCCATGCTTCCAGCGGTTCGATGTATTCCAGCAATCGTTCCGGTGCTTGACCGTTAGCAACTTGTTCACGGATGCTATCGAGTTGCAAATACACCTGAAGGTTTCTTGGCGCTGTACCGGTGCGGATCGCGGCTTCCAACTCGGTCACCGAATTGTATGTAACAGTCTTTTCTTCTGATGGCCAGAGCACCCGCTTTTCCTTGATGATTTGCTCTATCGTCCTGGTGCGGATTTTCTTCTTGCCGTTTAGGCGCGCCTGCGAAGCAAAACGCCAGACGTTTTCGGGATCACCTGGATACCATGTGTTCGTTTCTGGATTCCTGATCGGGTAGTAGGCATCGGGACGCTGCTTGAAGTTATGCGCCTTAATTAGGTTGTCGTTGTTCCACGCGCCGCGCGAATCGTTGTCAGGATTGGAATAGGCTGACAAGTCTTTCGCTGTGCCTGCAAACGAGAAGTTCTTGTTCGCATAACACAGCACGTACTCATGATCAACGCTGAGGAATCGGTTCTTGGAATCGTTGGCGCCGCTGCGACGCCGCCAAACGAATGTCCCGACACGAAGTCCGGAAAACACCTGATCCATTAAGAGAGTCAGGTGAGCGTACTCGATATCATCTATGGATACGTATATGACGCCATCATCCGTCAGCAAGTCCTTCGCCAAGAGCAGCCGACGGTACATGAATTCCAACCACATAGAATGGCGGTAGGCATCGTCCTTATCGACGAAGTTGTCGTTGTAGATAAAATCGTCACCACCCAGGTTGTATGGCGGGTCGATATAGATGCATTTGACCCGCCCCTTGTAGGCAATATGGAGATACCTCAGTGCGTCGAAATTGTCGCCTTCGACAAGTACGTTGCTATATGGCGGTTGTCCTACGGAGAGCGATGTATCAAGTTCGAGCGTTACAAAGTCGTCGTTTAACGCACGCTCATATTCAATCTCGTCGCGTTCCCACACCAAGCCGAGCTTGCGTGAGGCGTCGCGCCGTTGAAGTAGCGCGACGAGTTCCTCTTTTGAAAGGTGGCCGTATTTTGATCGGCTGGACGAGGAACTTTTTGTAGAACCCTTAACTAATGGCTGTTGGCTGTTGGCTGTTGGCTGTTGGCTGTTGGCTGTTGGCTGTTGGCTGTTGGCTGTTGGTCATTATTATTTCCCATGCAAATGTTCCCGTTTTAGCTGTTAATGCTTCCTAAACATCCCCACCACCAACCCGAACACTTCTAACTGATCCTGTGCCCTGACAGGCGGATAAGCTTCATTACCCGCCTTAAGGTAAAACCCGTCCTTGTCCTTCGCCATATACTTCACCGTGTACTCGTTGTCCACGATAGCCACCACAATATCCCCAACGCTGGCCGGCGCGTTCTTCTTCACGATCACCGTATCTCCCGGCAGGATCCCGGCGTCGATCATGGAATCTCCCTTGACCGTCAGCATCACGGTGCGTGATGGCGAGTCTATCAGGTATTCGTCCACCGAGAATGCCTCCTGCGGCAGATCGTGGGCGGATTCAGGCACTCCCGCCCTCACCGTATCCGCCATCTCCCGCTCGAAGAACCGCTTGCCGGGCTGCAACCTGCGGTCCGGCGTCGAGGCCAGGAATCCAGCCTCTTTCATCCTGCCCACGAACACCGATACCGCCGAGGTGGTATTGAGCCCGACCAGCCTGGCAATCCCTGCAAAAGAGGGGAGCACGCGGTGCTCAGCATAATAGTCGCGCAGCTTGCCGAGGTATTCCTGGTCGCGGTTCTTCATGGCGCCAGTATAGAAGCAATCACTCGATAGTCAAATATTTTGTCGTGCGTTTATTCTTTTCGAGTGAATACTCGATATAATGACAAAAACCGAGTCCATTATCATGAGCGCCCATTTCTGGCTGAAGTCCGAATCCGTGCCGCTGACCCTGGAGGCAATCGCCGCCATGCCAGAGGAAAAGGCACGGCTGCTGCTGGCGGAGATGCGCTGGGGCAGTCCGGCGGAACAGGTTTGCCCGGAGTGCGGAACAGTGGACAGACACCACAATATCCGCACCCGCCAGCAATGGCGCTGCAAGCATTGCTTCCGCACTTTCTCGGTGACCACCGGCACGCCATTCGCCGACCACAAGATCAGCTACCGCAAGCTGTTGTTGGCGATCTTCGCCTTCATCATCAATCACAAGGGGCTGGCAGCATTGACCTTGCGCCGCATCATCGGCGGCCAGTACCGTACGGCGTTCACCCTGCTACACAAACTACGCGAAGCGGTGATGGTAACGATGCCGCAACAGAAATTATCCGGGGTGGTGGAGATTGATGGCGGCCACTTCTCGGGAAAGAAGCGCAAGGGCCGCAAGAAACGCAAGCCCACAGCGCAGGACAAGACTGAAGTTCCTGCCAAGTATGCCCAGCACCGGGAGAAGGTCAAGGCTTCAGCGTTTCCGCATCACCCCAACCGCCGCATCGTGATCGTACTGCGGGAAATATCCACGGAAAAGACCGGAGAGTTCAACCGCAACGGCAAGGAGATCGGCAAGGGTGCGGCGCGCACGCTGGTCGCGGTGTGCCGTTCCGAGAATGCCGGCGACATCGAGGCGCTGGTAACGCAACTGGTGATGCGGCGATCCTGCATACGCAGCGACGAGTGGAGCGCCTACGGCAATCTGAAGACGATGGGGTATACGCATGAGGTGGTGAATCATTCGGTGGAGTTCTCCAGTGACGAGGGGTACAACCAGAACCAGGCGGAATCTTTCTTCTCGCGTATGCGCCGGGCGTGCATCGGCATTTACCATCGCATCACGCCACTCTATATGCTGGACTATGCTACCGAGATGGCGTGGCGGGAGGATGTGCGACGACAGGACACCATTCATCAGATGCATGGCCTGGTACGCAGGGTGTTTGGTGCGGGGCTGTCTTGTGACTGGTTGAATTATTGCCGGGGTAATAAGCGCAAGCGGGAATTACTGTTTCAGGCATCTCCATCCTCATAATTGTGGCGCCAGCGCCACAATCCTTCGGTGTTGTTTCCTCCGGTCGGCAGCCGTTCGACAGCGCCTTTTTCCTTGAACACATTGAGCGGCCGCCGCACCAGGTAGCTGGCGCGGGTGCGCTGCTCGAACGTGTCCATCGGCAGGTTGAACGTATACGCCATGTGACGAATGAGTTCCTTCCCCCATACCGGGCCGTCCGCTTCTTTCAGGACACGGACCAACTCGCGACGAAAGTCGCCGTGTTTGCGGCCTTCCATTCGCGGTGTTTGGCGTATGCTGCGGATATCCTTCGGCTGGATGGCTGATAGCTGGGCGATAGCGGTATCGACGGCCAGCATGCGCGCAACGGCCGTCCTGATGCTGGCGCGGGATTGCTTGAGTTTGGCGCTCAGCTTTCCTTCCTCGGCGCGCAACATCTTGATAGAGCCATCAAGATAGGCTCTCTCTCGCACCAAACGGCTTAGCTTTGTACCAAGGCGATTTCCTGAAGGCATGCGAGGGTTTTATCAGAAACTCCCCCGCATGTCGTGTGCATCAGAGACATAATGGCGTTTTTGGGTATGAATGACCGTAACCGACCCCCCAAGCGGAAGTTTAGTAGGGTGGGCACGATGTTTGTGCCCGCGGGATCGGGTATGGATTCAGGGTGGGCAACCAGTTGCCCACCCTACCGGGCTAGCTTATGTCCACAACTTTGGCAAAACTTGGCCGACTTCGGATTTACGGCACGGCATTCTTCGACTGGGCAGGTAGAAATGAGCGTTTTCTGGCGCATGTAGGCGACCTGAAGCACGCATGGGATCGTCACTCGATATGCTGGCCCAGCAATGTCGAGTAGCGTCCATAGGATAGTGATCGCCCATCCAATGGGGCCGGCCAGCATGCCCATGACCCGTGTGATACCGGCGTTTGCGGCAAGACGTAATCCATGTCCGAGCATCTGGCGTGCGACGGCATTGGCAACAATCAGTGCCATCTGATAGGCGGCGAAGCCTCCGAGTCGGATGGCCGCCTGGATAGCCATAACTGGCAGGGCGGCGGGGATGCCGCTCTTGTGGTCTGTCCCGATGGCGTCAAGGAGTTCCTTGCGCTGCTCGTCGTCCATTTTCTCATATGCCCTTTCAAGCACCTTGATCTGGATCTGTGCTTCGATGGTTGCCGCATCCGTGCTGTTGTTGTAGTTGACGCCAAGTTTGTCGGCGACATCGCGGAGCACCTCGGTGTACGGAACACCCTTGCCGCCCCTAAAGAAGTTAACAATGGTGTTGCCGCCGAACTTCTGGATTTCGGCTGAAATATCGTCGGCATAGACTTTGTGGTCGCCATCATAGACTGGCGGTTCCTGCATCGAGTTGCTGTTGAGGCGCTTAAAGTCGGGCACACCACCCAATTCCGAGGTGGAAGCCTTCATGATGAATTCGACCAAGATCGCTAGGTCATCGTTGTCTGCAGAACGCAGCAAGGGGACAAGGTCAGTATCTTCTTCGTGCAAGGGCAGATGTGCCATGATTTCTCCTAGATATTAGATTTTCAGAAATGTTTCTTTTTCCGGGATAGCACCCCGGCGATTATTCCGTTGAGGATGGGTAGGCTGGGAAGCATACTGGCGCCAAGTGCCGCCGGAATGAATGTCGAGAGTGCCGTTGCATTCATTTTGTCGGTTTCTTGCCCGAGGATCAGAGATGCAATCGCGCCGATCTCCTTCGCTGCTTCGGCCTTGTCGGACTGTTTCTCGGATAGGGATAGCTGTTCAAGCCTATCAACATTCGTGACGATCTCATTCTTGGAAATATCTTCCATATTGACCATCCGTAACATCCCCTCTTGAACCATGTCCCGAAGGGAACTGACGGTCGCCAACTTGCTCCAGTCATCGCGACTCAAAAGCAGCAGGTACGGGGGTAGCTCGAAGACTTCGGCGATGGCAACAACTGTGCTCAGGGATACATCGACAGTATTGCCGCTCTCGATTTTACCGATCGAGGAACGACTTAATTTAGCCTTCTCAGCCAGAGTTTTCTGCGTCATTCCGGATGCAGTGCGTGCGATAGTCACGTTGCGCCCGAGATCATCAAGTAACTCTCGATGGATAGACGAGGTGGGCGTTTGTTCAGTGCTCACTGAATATTACCCAGCCCATTTCGGTTTGTGAGGATAGACGCCCGGCGATATCCCCAACGAGATAGCCACCATCAAACCCTTTGTCGAAACCGATGTCGTAGCCTTGTCGCCGTCCATAGGCGTATGCACCCGCTACGACGGCAATAGCAGCAATGGCGAGGGGGCGTGTTTTGGGTTGGTCTTGTTGGTCTGCCTAGACTGTGATGCCTCCCTTTGCAGACTTCTGCGTATCTTACAGATGTATGCTTCAATCTCCATGTGATTACTCCATCAGTTCATTATGACGATGGAAAGCATCCTAACAGAGATGTTTCAAAAATATGGAACTTGTTCTCATATGGAACATTTATGGGTTGGCCTTAGCTTGCCCCACCCTAAAATCAGCGCAAAAAGAAGCAAATGGCGTTTATCATGACACCATGAAAACCTACTCCGCCATTCTCACCACTCCCTTTGCCGCGCTTGGTATCGTCACCGCCGACGGCCGCTTGAGCGCCATCGAGTTCTTGCCGCCGGCAATGCCCGCGCAGGCGCCACAGGACGCGCTGGCGCGCGAGGTTTGCAGGCAGCTGGAGTGCTACCTGCGCGATCCGCAATTCCGCTTTGACCTGCTCCTGGCGCAGCCGGGCACGGCGTTCCAGCGCCGCGTGTGGGCAGGTATCGCCGCCATCCCGGCCGGCACTACGCTGACTTATGCCGGGCTGGCGGAGCAGGTAGGTTCGGGCGCGCGGGCCGTGGCCAATGCCTGCGGCGCCAACCCGATTGTGCTGGTGGTTCCCTGCCATCGCGTGGTCGGAAGTCATGGTTTAGGCGGCTTCATGGGCGGGCGCCAGGCAGACTCGCTCAACATCAAGCGCTGGCTGCTGGCGCACGAGGGTGTTCTTTGAACGAGGCCAACCAAGCGCTACTGGACGATTTCATTGACCGGCTGTGGCTGGAAGAAGGCCTGTCGCGCAACACGCTGGAGAGCTACCGGCGCGATTTGGTGCAGTTCGCCGTCTGGCTGGAGAAAAGCGCCGGCAATACGCTGCTGCAAACCGAGCGTGCGAACATCGAGCGCTACCTGGCGGCGCGCTTCCCGCAGGTCAAGCCGCGCAGCATCAGCCGCTTGGTCGCCAGCCTGCGCCGGCTTTACCGCTTTCTGTTGCGCGAAGGCCGCATTGCCGCCGACCCCACCCTGCAAATCGCCTCGCCCAAGCTGCCGCGTAGCCTGCCCAAGAGCCTTAGCGAGGAGGAGGTGGAAAGCCTGCTGAACGCGCCGGACGACGCGCAATTGCTGGGCCTGCGCGACCGCGCCATGCTGGAAACTTTGTACGCCACCGGCCTGCGCGTGTCGGAGCTGGTCAACCTCAAGGTGAGCGAGGTTAGCTTGGACATGGGCGTGGTGCGGGTGATGGGCAAGGGCAGCAAGGAGCGCCTGGTGCCGCTGGGGGAAGAAGCGCTGGACTGGATCAGGCGCTACCTGGGGCAGGGGCGGCCGCTGATCCTGGAAGGGAAATTAAGCGACAGCCTGTTCGTCACCCAGCGCGGCAGCGCCATGACGCGCCAGGCGTTCTGGTATTTAATCAAGCGCTATGCCGTGCTGGCCGGTATCGCCAAACCGATGTCGCCGCATGTGCTGCGCCACGCCTTTGCCACCCATCTGCTCAACCACGGCGCCGACCTGCGCGTGGTGCAGATGCTGCTGGGGCATTCCGATATTTCTACCACGCAGATTTACACCCATGTGGCGCGCGAACGGCTGAAAGCTTTGCATGCCCAACACCATCCGCGCGGATAGTGTCAGGTGGGATGGCTGTTGAGGCCGGCGATGAAAGTGTCGATGATGTTTTCCGCCATGCTGTCGAGCGGGAACAGTTGCGGGTCCAGCGTCCAGTTCACCACCAGTCCGTCCATCAGTGCCATCAGCCCGACCGCCGCCTGACGGGTGTCGGTGCCGCTGGAGACAAACTTGCGTTCCCGGGCCAGTTGCAGGGCGTGTTCCATGATGTCCAGAAAGCGGTGCCCGCATTCCATGTGCTGATCGCGGATCTTGGCCATTTCGCCCACGTACTCGCATTTGTGCCATGCGATTTCAAACACGCGGAAATGGCGCGGGTTGTGCGCCAGGTCGTGCAGGATCGACAGCACTAGTGCGCGCACGAACGCGAGCGGGTTGTCGTGCTGATGGGATTGCAGTTCTTCCAGGCGTTGCTCGAAAGGTGCAATGATGCGCTGGATCATGGCATCGTACAGATCGACCTTGTGCTCGAAATGCCAGTAAATGGCACCGCGGGTGACGCCAGCCTCGCTGGCGATGTCGGCCAGGGTGGTACGCGAAACGCCGTTGCGCTGGAAAACGACTTCCGCCGCATCGAGAATCCGATGACGGGTTTCCAGTGCCTCCTCCTTGGTTTTACGTACCATGCGGCAAACGCTCCGGTTAAATTCTGTAATGGTTTCATTGGATTGTAGCATAAAATTGTTTACATACACTCATGAATGTATGTAATATGCGAGCTGATTTTAATTGGCGTCCATGTTTGGGTGCCGTACTGCGCCGGCGAAACGGCGTTGCCATGACTTAAGGAAAGTCACATGTCTGCCAGTTCACGCGCCACCTCATTGCCTAACCTGAAAACCGCTCTGGTAATCTCGATGCTACTCGGGTTGGCGGCTTGTTCCAAATCGCCAAAGGAGGGAGAGGGCAACCCCATGGCCAACATGCCGCCGCCGGAGGTGCCGGTGCAGCAGGTGCAGCCTATCACCGTGCCGGTCAGCTACGAATACGTCGGCCAGACTATAGGCTCGCGCGAAGTGGAAATCCGCGCCCGCGTTACCGGCCATGTGGAAAAGCGCCTGTACCGGGAAGGCGAGTTGGTGAAGGCAGGACAGCCGTTGTTCCAGCTGGATGCGCGCCCGTTCGCGCTGGCCGTATCCACGGCGCAGGCTGCGGTGGTGGCTGCCGAGGCCGATATTGCACGTGCCGAGGCCAACGCCGCGCAGTCCGAGCGGGAGCGTAAGCGTATGTCCACGCTGGCCGATGCCAGCGCGGTCAGCCGCAAGGAAGCCGACGATGCCGGTTCCAGCGCGCAGATTACCAGCGCCGAACTGCAGGTGGCCAAAGCCCATCTGGAGCAGGCGCGCGCGCAACTGAATGAAGCCCGGCTCAATCTCGAATACGCCAGCATCGCGGCGCCGATCAGCGGCATTGCGGGGCGCGCCCTGAAACAGGAGGGTTCGCTGGTGAGCACGACCGGCGACAGCCTGCTCACCACCCTGGTGCAGCTGGATCCCTTGTATGTGACCTTCAACGTGGCAGGCGATGAGCGTGCCCGACTGGAACGGGAACTGAGCGACGGCAGCCTGGTGCTGCCCAAGGCCGGCTTCCAGGTGCGCTTGCTGCGGCAGGATGGTAGCCAGCTGGGAAAATCCGGCTGGATCAATTTCGTTTCGCCCAGCGCCAGCCATGAAACCGGCACGTTGGAAACGCGCGCGCAGTTGGATAATCCCGGCAATGCCATCAAGAGCGGGTTGTTCGTGCGCGTGTTGCTGGAAGGGGCAGAGCGCCCCAACACCCTGGTAGTGCCGCAGCGCGCGGTGCTGGAAGGGCCCAAGGGCAAGGTGGTGATGGTCGCCGTCAAGGATAAGGACGGCAAGCTGGTGGCCGAGTCGCGCCCGGTCGAGGTCGGCGAGTGGGTGGCCGGTGCCGCCGGGGAAAAGTCTTGGGTGGTGCGTAGCGGGTTGAAACCGGGCGATCAGGTGATCGTCGACGGGCTGATGAAGCTGCACCCCGGCAGTCCAATTGCCGTAACCAAAAAACCTGTCTGATCAGGATACCGTGAAGATGCGAAAATTTTCCTGTGGGAGCGCCGCCCTCGGCGCGATTGTCAGTGGTTTATCGCGCCGGGGCGGCGCTCCCACGTCCGTTTTGCAATCGGATCACTCTCGATGAATTTTTCGCGTTTTTTCATCAACCGCCCGATTTTCGCGGTGGTGCTGTCTGTTTTCATCGTGCTGGCCGGCCTCGCCGCCATGAGCAGCCTGCCGATTGCGCAGTACCCGGAAATCGCGCCGCCGGTGGTGATGGTGCGCGCGGTCTATCCCGGCGCTTCCGCCGAGGTGCTGGAGCAGACCGTCGCCACCCCGCTGGAATCGCAGATCAACGGCGTCGAGCACATGATGTACATGAGCTCGACCTCGGCTTCCAGCGGTGTGCTGGAAATCCAGGTGACTTTCGACATTGGCGCCGATGCCGACCAGGCCGCGCTCAACGTCAACAACCGCGTCAAGCAGGTGGAGGCGCGCTTGCCGATGGAAGTACGGCGCCAGGGGCTGACGGTGGAGAAGGGCTCGTCCTCCTTCCTGCAGGTGCTGGCGTTCTATTCGCCGGACGGCACTTTCGACGACCTCTACACCAGCAACTACGTCACCCTCAACGTGCTGGATCGCATCAAGCGCATCCCCGGCACTACCAACGTGCAGATTTTCGGCGCCAAGGATTACGCCATGCGCATCTGGTTGAAGCCGGACAAGATGGCGCAGCTCAAGGTGTCGGTGAACGAGATTACGACGGCCATTGCCAGCCAGAACGCCCAGTTCGCGCCGGGCAAGGTCGGCCAGAACCCCAATGGCGGCGACCAGGATCTGGTCTATACCATCACCACGCAGGGGCGGCTGGCCGATCCCAAGGCGTTCGAGGACATCATCGTGCGCGCCAGTCCCGATGCCGCCGAGGTGCGGCTGAAGGACATCGCGCGGGTGGAGCTGGGCTCCAAGGATTACGACTTCATCGGCCGCGTCAACGGCAAGCCTTCCACCCTGGTTGGTATTTTCCTGCAGCCCGGCGCCAACGCGCTGGGGGTGGCGGAGGAGGTCAACAAGACCGTGGCCGAGCTGGCCAAGCGCTTCCCCAAGGGCTTGCAGCAAACCGTGGTGTACGACACCACGCGCTTCGTCAAGGTCTCCATCCACGAAGTGGTGAAAACGCTGGCCGAAGCCATGTTGCTGGTGTTCCTGGTGGTGCTGCTGTTCCTGCAAAACCTGCGTGCCACGCTGATCCCGACGCTGGCGGTGCCGGTGTCGCTGATCGGCACTTTCGCCGGACTGCACTTGCTGGGCTACTCGATCAATACCCTGACCCTGTTCGGCATGGTGCTGTCCATCGGCATCGTGGTGGACGATGCTATCGTGGTGCTGGAAAACGCCGAGCGGCTGATGCACGAGCAAGGCTTGTCGCCCCGCGCCGCCGCCATCGAGGCGATGCGCGAGGTGACTAGCCCGGTCATCGCCATCATGCTGGTGCTGATTTCGGTGTTTGTCCCCATCGCCTTTATCGGCGGCCTGGCGGGCGAGCTGTACCGGCAATTTGCCATCACCATTTCCATCGCCGTGATGATTTCCGGGCTGGTAGCGCTGACGCTGACGCCGGCACTGTGCGCGCTCATCCTGCGGCCGGAACACAAGCAGGTGAATGCCTTTTTCCGCGCCTTCAACCGCTTTTTCGGCTGGGTGACGCGGCGCTACACCGCCGGTGTAGCGTGGATGCTCAAGCGTGCCGTGGTGGGCGCGCTGCTGTTCGCCGTCATGGTGGCGGTGACCGTGCAGTTGTGGCGCACCACGCCCACCTCGCTGGTGCCGGAAGAAGACCAGGGCTATTACATTTCGGCGGTGTTCCTGCCGGACGGCGCCAGCCTGCAGCGTACCGACCGCGTGGTGCAGCGGGTGACGGAGGCCATTAAATCGAATCCGGCCAACGAATACGCAGTGGCGTTCACCGGCTTCGACTTCCTCGGCGGCTCGTTCAAGAACAGCGCCGCCACCATCTTTTCCTCGCTCAAGCCGTGGGATCAGCGCAGCATGCCGTCGCAGGCGCTGGTCGGCGAATTCTTCGGCAAGACTTCCGGCATCAAGGAAGGGCTGGTGCTGGCGTTCAACCCGCCGGCCATTTTCGGCCTCGGCAATGCGGGGGGCTTCGAGGTCTATATCCAGAACCGCGGCGAGGGCGGCCCGCAGGAACTCAACAACGTGGCGCAGGCTTTCATCGCCCGTGCCGCGCAGGACAAAAGCTTTGCCTTTGCCCAGACCTTGTGGCGCGCCAAGACGCCGCAGCTTTACATTGACGTCGACCGTTCGCGTGCCGCCGCGCTGGGGGTGAACCTGGAAGAAGCGTTTAATACGCTGTCGGCCACCATGGGCACGCTCTACGTCAACGATTTCAACAAATACGGCCGCACCTGGCAGGTGCTGCTGTCGGCCGACAAGGAATACCGCAAGAAGCCGGAAGACATCTCGGCGCTACACGTGCGCGGGGCCAACGGCCAGATGGTGCCGCTGTCTGCCTTCACTACGGTCAAATACAGCACCGGGCCGGAAACGCTGGATCGCTACAACAACCTGCCGGCGGTCAAGATACTGGGCTCCGGCGTGCCCGGCATCAGTTCAGGCGAGGTGCTGGATCGCGTCGAGAAGATCATGCAGGAAGTGCTGCCGGCGGATTTCAGCTACGAATGGACCGGTGCCTCTTACCAGGAAAAGCGCTCCAGCGGGGCGTCCAGCCTAGCCTTGGGCATGGCGGTAGTGATGGTGTTCTTCATCCTGGCGGCGCTGTACGAGCGCTGGACGCTGCCGTTTGCCGTGCTGCTGGCGCTGCCGTTCGGCATGTTCGGCGCGCTGGGCATGATCTGGCTGCGCAACCTGGCCTATGCTTTTCTGCTGCCGGGCTCGCCCATCCCGCCGCTCGACAACGACGTGTATTTCCAGATCGGCCTGGTCACCCTGCTGGGTCTGGCGGCCAAGAACGCCATCCTGATCGTCGAGTTCGCCATCATGAAGCAGCACGAAGATGGCATGTCGGCACGCGACGCGGTGCTGGAGGCGGCAAGGCTGCGCTTCCGGCCGATCTTGATGACCTCGCTGGCCTTTATCCTCGGTGTGCTGCCGCTGGCGGTCTCGGTTGGCGCTGGTGCCGGTGCGCGCCAGTCGGTCGGCACCGGCGTCATGGGCGGCATGCTGGCGGCGACTTTCCTCGCCATCTTCTTCGTGCCGCTGTTCTACCGTCTGATCGCGCAGAATGACAAGAAGGTGGTGCATGATGAATAAGCATCTGGCCTTGCTGACGGTGCTGGCCGTGCTGCTGGCCGCGTGCAGCCACAACGCGCCGCTGGAGCAACCGGCGCCGGTGCTGCCGGAAACCTGGCACGACGCGGCAGGCGCCACCCCGGCCAGCGCCGCGGGCGAACAATGGTGGACTCTGTTCGGCGACCCGGTGCTCGATGCGCTGGTGGACGAGGCCGTGCAGCACAACCACGACATTGAAGCCGCCGCTGCGCGGGTGCTGGAAGCCGAGGCACAGCTAGGCATTACCGACGCTGCCCGTTACCCGGAGGTCACCGCCAATGGCGAGGGCTACCGCAGAAAATTGTCGGAATCGACCGATCTGCCCCTGGCCAACACACCGCGCTACGAGAACCTCCGGCGCCTGACGCTGGATGCCAGCTACGAAGTGGACGTGTGGGGCAAGTACCGCCGCGCCAGCGATGCCGCCCGCGCGCAACTGCTGGCCGCGCAATACGCGCGCGATACCGTGCGCCTGACACTGACCGCCGAAGTGGCCCAGCAATACTTCAACTTGCTGGCCGCCGATGCCCAAGTGGCGGTGTTGCGCGAGGTGCTGCAAAGCCGGCAGGACGGCCTGGAACTGCTGCGCGTGCGGCTGGACAACGGCGTCGGCTCCAACTACGACATCCGCCAAGCCGAGGGCGAGGTATTTTCGGTGCAGGCGCAACTGGTCGCCGCGTTGCAGGCACAGGAGAACCTGGAATCGGTGCTCGCCATCCTGCTCGGACGCTCGCCGCGCGAGGTGATGCAGGGCATGGTGGAGCGCGGCCAAATCAAGCCGGTGCAGACCCTATGGGTGCCGGACGGCCTGCCCTCCGACCTGCTGTTGCGCCGTCCCGACATCCGCGAGGCAGAACAGAAGCTGCTGGCCGAGGACGCCAATATCGACGTGGCGCGCGCCGAATTTTTCCCCTCCATCTCGCTCACTGCTTTCCTCGGTACTTCAAGTGCCACGCTGGGGAATTTGTTTTCCGGCCCGGCCAGCATCTTCCAGTTCGCCCTGGGACTGAGCCAGCCGATCTTCAACGCCGGCCGTCTCGACTCAGGCGTCAAGGCAGCCGAAGCGCGCCGCGCGCAAGCCCTGGCCGCCTACAAGAAAGCCGTCGCCAACGCCTTCGGCGACGTGCGCACCGCCCTCAATGCCCAGACCTCCGGGCGCGATATGCTCAAGGCGGAATCGGACCGAGTCGCCGCCATGGCTGAGGCGCAGCGCCTCGCCAACGTGCGCTACCTCGGCGGTGTTGCCAGCCGCCTGGAAGTGCTGGATGCCGAGCGCCAGTCGCTGCAAGCTCAACTGGACAGGATAGATGCCGAGAACGCCCAACGCGCGGCGGTGGTCAGCCTATTCAAGGCACTGGGAGGCGGGTGGACGCAAGGGGCTGCGGAACCTGCCGCGCAGTAAATCGTCTCGTCATTCCGGGGCTGCGCCAGCAGAACTTGGAATCTAGTCTTTAGCCCCTTCGCCCGCAAGCGGGAGAGGGCTGGGGAGAGGGCTGGGGAGAGGGCTGGGGAGAGGGGGATTTCGTCATTCCGGGCTTGACCCGGAATCTAGTAAAGCCGGCAATACCGGCTTTTTTTATTTTGTCGGTCTCGCCCGAGGGCGAGCTTCTTTCTCTTGCTTGCCCAAGAGAAAGAAGCCAAAGAGAAGGGCACCCCCTGCCGCGGCCCTACGGGCTCCCCTGCGCTGCTCGCCGGAGCGGGCGGCTTGCGCAACTCGCCCTGGCAGGCCACACAAACCGTGGCCTGCTGCGGAACTTGCACAATGCGCGCCGAAATTCCCCGCCCCGCCTGTGCTGCTCGGCGCGGCAGAAGGGGGAAGTGGGTGGTAATTTAACCTTGGGAGGGAACTCGAAAAGTAAAAGCCGGCATCGCCGGCTTTTACTTGCCTAGTTTAATGCCTGAAATGCCGCACCCCGGTCAGCACCATGGCGAGGCCGTGCTCGTTGGCGGCGGCGATCACTTCCTCATCGCGCATGCTGCCGCCGGGCTGGATGACGCAGGCGGCACCGGCTTCGGCCAGCACGTCCACGCCGTCGCGGAACGGGAAGAAAGCGTCGGAGGCGACGGCGGAGCCTTGCAGCGACAGCCCGGCGTTGCCAGCCTTGATAGCGGCGATGCGGGTGCTGTCCACGCGGCTCATCTGGCCGGCGCCGACGCCCAGCGTCATGCCGTTGCCGCAGAACACGATGGCATTGGATTTGACGTATTTGGCCACGCGCCAGGCAAACAGCAAATCCTGCATTTGCTGCGGCGAGGGCTGTTTTTGGGTGACGACCTTCAGGTCGGTCAGGGTGATTTCGTGATTGTCGGCGGTCTGGATCAGCAGGCCGGAGCCGACGCGCTTGCTATCGTGCGAGTTGCGGCCTTGCTCCCAGGCGCTGTTGCCGCCCGGCGGTAGGGCGATCTTGAGTACGCGCACATTGGCCTTGGCCTTGAAAATCGCTAGCGCGTCTTCGGTAAAATCTGGGGCGATCAAAACTTCCACGAATTGCTTGGACACCGCTTCCGCCGCCGCGCCGTCCACGGCCTGGTTGAAGGCGATGATGCCGCCAAAGGCTGAGGTGGGGTCGGTCTGGAAGGCCTTGCTGTAGGCTTCCAGCGCGGTGGCGCCGAGCGCTACGCCACACGGATTGGCGTGCTTGACGATGACGCAGGCGCTGCTATCAAAAGACTTTACGCATTCCCAGGCGGCGTCGGCGTCGGCGATGTTGTTGTAGGACAGTTCCTTGCCCTGTAACTGCTGCGCGGTCACCAACGAGCCAGGGGCCGGGCACAGGTCACGGTAGAAGGCGGCTTGCTGGTGCGGGTTTTCGCCGTAGCGCAAGTCCTGCACCTTGACGAAGCGGCCGTTGGTCTGGGCTGGGAAGGGGTTGCGCGAGCCGTCCGGGTTGAACGAGGACAGGTAATCGCTGATCGCCGCGTCGTAATTGCTGATGCGGTTGAACGCCGCCACCGACAGGGCGAAGCGGGTGGCCTGGCCGACGGCGCCGCCGGAGCTTCGCATTTCGGCGGCAACGCCGGCGTACTGCGCGGCATCGGTCAATACCGCCACGTCGTTCCAGTTCTTGGCTGCGGAACGCACCATGGCCGGGCCGCCGATATCGATGTTCTCGATGGCTTCTTCCAGCGTGCAGCCGGGCTTGGCGACCGTCGCCTCGAACGGGTAGAGGTTGACCACCACCATGTCGATATCCGGGATGCCGGCGGCTTGCATGGCAGCGACGTGCTCCGGCAAGTCGCGCCGGCCGAGGATGCCGCCGTGCACTTTTGGATGTAACGTCTTAACGCGGCCGTCCAGCATTTCCGGGAAGCCGGTATAGTCGATGACTTCGGTCACCGGGACATTATTGTCACGGAACAGTTTGGCGGTGCCGCCGGTGGACAGGATTTCGACGCCAAAACTGTTCAGGGTCTGGGCGAATTCAAGAATGCCGGCTTTGTCGGAAACGCTGATGAGCGCTCGTTTGATAGTGGTCATGGCAGAGGTCAGTTAAATGAAAGTGGTGGGAACTACTGGAGGTTGTATTGCTTGAGTTTCTTGCGCAGCGTATTGCGGTTGAGGCCGAGGATGTCCGCGGCCTTGCTCTGGTTGCCGTTGGCGTGGTTGAGCACGTATTCCAGCATGGGTTTTTCCACGCAAGCCAGCAGCATGTCGTACACCGCATGCGGTGGCTGGCCGTCCAGATCCTTGAAGTAGGCTTCCAGCGCGCCACGCACGCAGGCCGAAATATCGTGATCACCGTTCATGCTGCTAGCGCCTCCTCTGGTTCCTCATATTGCAGATGCTGGCCGTGTTGTTGCAGATGGCCGAAGAAATCATTGATTGCTTCCAGTTGTTCCCTGACGGACTGCAACTGATTCATGGCATGGCGGAAATGGGCGGAGCCCACCAGGCCTTTGGTGTACCAGGAGATATGCTTGCGTGCCACGCGCATGCCGGTGAGTTCGCCGTAGAAGCCATACAGGTCGTCCAGGTGGCCAAGCAGTACGGCGTGGATTTCCGTTACTTCGGGCGGCGGCAGATGGGCGCCGGTTTCCAGATAATGGGCGATTTCACGGAATATCCAGGGCCGCCCCTGTGCCGCGCGGCCGATCATGATGCCGTCGGCGCCGGTTCTGTCCAGTACGTATTTGGCTTTTTCCGGGGTGGTGATGTCGCCGTTGGCGATCACCGGAATTTTGATGGCCTGCTTCACTTCGGCGATCAGGTCGTATTTGGCGTCGCCGCTGTAACCCTGGCAGCGCGTGCGACCATGGATGGCCAGCGCCTGGATACCGGATTGCTCGGCGATGCGCGCCACCAGCGGCACGTTGAGGTTTTCAGTGTTCCAGCCGAGGCGGGTTTTCAGCGTCACCGGCACCTCGGGGACGGCCTTGACCACCGCTTCCAGGATGCGTGCCACCAGCGGCTCGTCGCGTAGCAGGGCGGAGCCGGCCATGACGTTGCAAATCTTTTTGGCCGGGCAGCCCATGTTGATGTCGATGATTTGCGCGCCGTTGTCCACGTTGTAGCGCGCTGCTTCGGCCAGCATCTTGGGGTCGGCGCCGGCGATCTGCACCGACTTCGGCTCGGTTTCGCCCTCGTGGTTGGCGCGGCGGCGGGTTTTCTCGCTGCCGTACAGCAGCGAGTTGGAAGTCACCATCTCACTCACCGCCATGCCCGCGCCCAGCCGCTTGCATAGCTGGCGGAACGGCCGATCCGTCACACCCGCCATGGGGGCGACGATCAGGTTGTTCTTCAACTGGTAGGGGCCGATTTGCAAGGCGTTTTTCTTGTGTGTGGTAAACGGGAAAGCTGCCTATTTTATATGCAAACCGGTGGCAGGAAAAGGCAAAATTAGCAGCGGTTTGATCTGGGGATCCAACCCGGAATTGGGATTTTGCACCATTTTGGGTTACATTACGGGTTTGCTCTAACTGACTGAATTCATCGAGATGAAACTGAACCCCACCGTCGAAAAAGTCACGGAACGCATCCGTGAACGTAGCGCGGAAACCCGCCAAAGTTACCTGAAACGGCTGGACGCCATGGCGCAGCGCCCGCGTGGTGTCGACCGCATGGGCTGCGCCAACGTCGCACATTCCTTCGCCGCCATGCCGGCCGACGACAAGTTCAAGGTAGTCGCCGAGCGTGCGCCCAACGTTGGCGTCATTACCGCCTACAACGACATGCTGTCGGCGCACGCCCCTTACCAGTATTTTCCCGACATCATCAAGGCCGAGGCGCACAAGCACGGCGCCACCGTGCAAGTCGCCGGCGGCGTCCCAGCGATGTGCGACGGTATCACCCAGGGCATGGCCGGCATGGAGCTTTCCTTGTTCAGCCGTGATGTGATCGCCATGTCCGCTGCCGTCGGCCTGAGCCACGACGTGTTCGATGCCGCCCTGATGCTGGGCGTATGCGACAAGATCGTGCCGGGACTGTTGATCGGCGCCTTACATTTCGGCCATCTGCCCACTGTATTCGTCCCCGCCGGTCCCATGACCAGCGGCCTGTCCAACAGCGAAAAATCGCATATGCGCGTGCTGGCGGCGGAAGGGAAGGTCGGCCGCAAGGAACTGCTGGAAACCGAATCCAAGGCCTACCATGGCCAAGGTACCTGTACTTTTTACGGCACCGCCAACAGCAACCAGATGCTGCTGGAAGCGATGGGCCTGCACGTTCCCGGTGCGGCCTTCATCACCCCCGGTACCGGTTTGCGCGAGGAACTGACGCGCGAAGCGCTACGTACCGTGCTGAACCTGGTCAACGGCAAGAATTTCACCCCCATCGGCCGGCTGGTGGACGAGCGCTGCATCGTCAACGCCATGGCCGCGCTGATGGCGACTGGCGGCTCCACCAACCACCTGATCCACTGGGTCGCGGTGGCGCGCGCCGCCGGCATCATCATCGACTGGAACGATTTCTGTATCCTGTCCGACGTGGTGCCGCTGGTGGCGCGGGTTTACCCCAATGGCGAAGCCGACGTCAACGCCTTCCAGGACGCGGGCGGCCCCGGCTATGTGATCCGCGAACTGCTGGATGCCGGCCTGATGCACGAGGACGTGCTGACCGTGCGCCCCAACGGCATCCGTGAATTCACCGCCATCCCGGCACTGCAAGACGGCGCACTGCACTGGCAAACGGCGGCGGTTTCCGGCGACGACGAAGTGCTGCGTCCGGCCACTGCGCCGTTCAGTTCCAACGGCGGGATCAAGGTGTTGCGCGGCAATATCGGGCGCAGCGTGATCAAGATTTCCGCCGTGCCGGAAGAGTGCCATATCATCGAGGCGCCGGCGCGCGTGTTTGATTCGCAGGAAGAGCTGCAAGCGGCTTTTGCCGCTGGTGAACTGGATCGCGACGTGGTGTGCGTGGTGCGCTGGCAAGGGCCGCATGCCAATGGCATGCCGGAACTGCACAAGCTGACGCCGCCGCTGAAGGCGTTGCAGAACAAGGGCTTTGAAGTGGCGCTGGTCACCGACGGCCGCATGAGCGGTGCTTCCGGCAAGGTGCCGGCGGCCATTCACGTATCGCCAGAAGCGGCCATGGGCGGCGCCCTGGCCAAGGTGCGCGATGGTGACATCATCCGTCTCAACGCCTGTTCCGGTGAACTCAACGTGCTGATTTCCGAAGAAGACTGGGCTGCCCGCCAGCCCGAAAAGATGCCGCACAGCGCGCGCGAAGCACACTCCATGGGCATGGGGCGTGAACTGTTCGGCGGCATGCGACACAACGTAACCGCAGCAGAAGAAGGAGCTTGTACGTGGCTGTAACCAAAAAATGGACTTCGCTGGAAGTCATGCAGGATGCGCCGGTGATCCCGGTGATTGTACTCAACGACGTGGCACACGCAGTGCCCATGGCCCGTGCCTTGGTGGCTGGCGGCCTACGCATGCTGGAAATCACCCTGCGCACTTCCGTGGCGCTGGAATGTATGCGGCGTATCGCCGCCGAAGTGCCGGAAGCCGTGGTCGGCGCCGGCACCATCCGCAGCGTGGCCGATGCCAAAGCCGCTATCGATGCGGGTGCGGTGTTCGGCGTCAGCCCAGGTTACACCAGCACCATCGGCAGGGCTTGCCTGGATATGGGCCTGCCGCTCTTGCCCGGCGTTGCCACCGGCAGCGAAATCATGACAGCGCAGGAAGACGGCTACACCGAACTCAAATTCTTCCCCGCCATGCAAGCCGGCGGCCCGAATTTGCTCAAGGCCTGGTCCGGCCCCTTTGCCGACATCAAGTTCTGCCCCACCGGCGGCGTGACGCTGGAAAACGCGCCCACGTTGCTGGCGCTACCTAACGTCGCAGTGGTCGGCGGCACTTGGCTCACCCCGAACAGCCTGATGGAAAAGGGCGACTGGGCAGCGATTACCCAGATGGCCAAGGAAGCCGCGTCGCTACAACGCTAATCTGGATACGTGTAGTGTGATGTGAAAATGGCCACTTGTTTGAGTGGCCATTTTTGTTTGTGCATGTGGCTGTTAGTGTGCTGCTTCCCAGTTCGGCCCCACGCCGACTTCCACTTCCAGCGGCACGTCCAGTTTGGCCACGCCGCCCATCAGGCGTGGTAGTTCTTGCCTGATTAGCTCCAGCTCATTTTCCGGCACTTCCAGCACCAGTTCGTCGTGGACTTGCATCACCATGCGCGTGGCCAGTTTTTGCTCGGTCAGCCAGCCATCCACGGCGATCATGGCGAGTTTGATGAGGTCGGCGGCGGTGCCTTGCATGGGGGCGTTGATGGCGGCGCGTTCGGCGCCCTGCCTTCTCATCCCATTGGGGCTGTTGATTTCCGGTACCCATACTCTCCGGCCGAACAAGGTTTCCACGTAGCCCTGCATGTGCGCGGCCTGGCGCGTGCGCTGCATGTAGTCGGCCACGCCGGGGTAGCGGGCGAAGTAGCGGTCGATGTAGCTTTGCGCCGCGCTGCGTTCCACGCCGAGCTGGCTGGCGAGGCCGAAGGCGGACATGCCGTAGATCAGGCCGAAGTTGATGACCTTGGCGTAGCGGCGCTGTTCGCTGGTCACTTCGGCGCGCTCGCAGCCGAAGATTTCGGCGGCGGTGGCGCGGTGGATGTCCTCGCCAGCGGCAAAGGCCTTGAGCAGGCCGTCGTCGCGCGACAGATGCGCCATGATGCGCAGTTCGATCTGCGAATAATCCGCCGAGACGATGACGCAGCCGGGCGGCGCGATAAAGGCTTCGCGGATGCGGCGGCCTTCCGCTGTGCGCACCGGGATGTTCTGCAAATTGGGATCGGAGCTGGCCAGGCGTCCGGTGACGGCGACTGCCTGGCTGTAGCTGGTGTGGACGCGGCCGGTGGCGCTATCCACCGAGCGCGGCAGCTTGTCGGTGTAGGTGGACTTGAGCTTGGCCAACCCGCGGTATTCCAGCAGCACCTTGGGCAGGGGATGATCCAGCGCCAGTTCCTGCAGCACGTCCTCATCGGTGGAGGGCGCGCCGGAGGAGGTTTTCTTCAGCGGCTTGATGCCAAGCTTGCCGAACAATATCTCCTGCAACTGCTTGGGCGAACCGAGGTTGAACGGCTGTCCGGCCAGTTCATGCGCCTGCTGTTCCAGCGTCAGCAGTTTCTGCCCCAGTTCGTGGCTTTGCGCGTGCAGCATTTTGGTGTCGATCAGCACGCCGGTGCGCTCGATCTTGAACAGGATGTCCAGCACCGGCATTTCCAGGTCGCGGTAGATGTGCGTGAGTTTGGTGTCGCGTGCTATCTGCGGGTACAGCGTTTGATGCAACTGGAGCGTGATGTCGGCATCCTCGGCGGCATATTCGGCGGCCTGTTCCACCGGCACCTGGTTGAAGCCGACCTGCTTGGTGCCCTTGCCGGCGACTTCCTCAAAAGTGATGGTCTTGACGCCGAGATGGCGCATGGCGAGGTCGTCCATGTTGTGCTGGCGGTGGCTTTCCAGCACGTAGGATTGCAGCAGTGTGTCGTGGGCGATGCCGTTGAGTGCGATGCCGTGATTGGCGAGGATGTGCTTGTCGTACTTGAGGTTCTGGCCGACCTTGCGGATGGCGGGGTTTTCAAGCAGGGGTTTGACCCGTGCCAGCGTGGCGGCGAAGTCCAGTTGCGGCGGCGCATCGACATAATTGTGCGCCAGCGGCAGGTAGGCGGCGTGGCCGGCTTCCACCGCGAACGACATGCCGACCAGCTGCGCCTGCATCGGGTCAAGGCTGGTGGTTTCGGTATCAAAGCATACTAAAGGCGCGGCGGCGATCTTGTCCAGCCAGCGCTGTAAATCCTCCGAGGTCAGGATGGTTTCGTAATTGCGCGTCGTTACTGTGCTGGAGCCGAACAAGTCGCCAGAGGATGTCGTTGGAGCAGCGTACACCCCCTCTCCCGGCGCTTCGCGCCACCCTCTCCCGCTTGCGGGAGAGGGGCTGGGGGTGAGGGAGGGCTGTGCTTCATCTCTTAGTTCGCGCCGCCAGGTCTTGAAATCAAAGCGGTCGAACAACTCCGCCAGTTTGGCTTTGTCCTGCGGTTGTGGGGCAAGGTCAGCGAGATTTTCCTGTATGCCGACATCGCAGCGTATGGTAATCAGCTCGCGCGCCGTGGGCAGCCAGGGTAGCGCTTTGCGCAGGTTCTCGCCGACCACGCCGGTGATTTGATCGGCATGCGCGATGATGCTCTCCAGCGAGCCGTATTGCGTCAGCCATTTCACCGCTGTTTTGGGGCCAACCTTTTCCACGCCCGGCACGTTGTCTGAAGTATCGCCAACCAGGATGAGGTAATCCACCATCAGGCTGGGCGGGATGCCGAATTTCTTTTCAACGCCGGCCGGGTCGAGCACCTCGTCGACCTTCCTGAACGCGTCGCGCATGGTGTTGACGACGGTGATGCGCTCGTTCACCAGTTGCGAAATATCCTTGTCGCCCGTCGAGATAATCACCCGCATGCCTTCGCGCTCGGCCTGCCTGGCGAGCGCGCCGATCACGTCGTCGGCTTCGACGCCTTCTTCCACGATCAGCGGCCAGCCCATGGCTTTGATGGTTTCGTGCAGGGGTGCTATCTGCACGCGCAAATCGTCCGGCATGCTGGCGCGATTGGCTTTATATTGCGGGTAAATGTCGTCGCGGAAGGTTTTGCCCTTGGCATCGAACACGCAGGCGCTATAATCGGAAGGGTAATCCTTGTGCAGACGGCGCAGCATGTTGAGTACGCCCTGAATCGCCCCGGTAGGTTCGTTGGCGTGGTTGCGCAGATCAGGCATGGCGTGGAAGGCGCGGTAGAGGTAAGACGAACCATCCACCAGCAATAATGTCTTCATTTTTATGGATTTCCTTATGTCCGCAGCAGAGAAGCTACCCAAGATCAGCAACGCCGAGATGGCCGCCAGTGAACGCTCCTCGCAGGAGTCATGGCGCGTGTTTGAGATTATGGCAGAGTTCGTCGACTCCACGGAGCGGCTGAAAGAAATCAGCCCGGCAGTTTCCATTTTTGGTAGCGCGCGCACCCCTCCCGACCACCCTTATTCCCGACTGGCTGAGGAAATCGCGCGCCAATTGTCGGATGCCGGTTTCAGCGTCATTTCCGGCGGCGGGCCGGGCATCATGGAGGCGGCCAACAAGGGGGCGTTTTACGGCAAGTCGCCCAGCGTCGGTCTCAACATCCAGTTGCCGCACGAGCAGCACAACAACCCTTACCAGGACATCAGCCAGACCTTCCACCACTTCTTTGCGCGCAAGGTGATGTTCGTCAAATTTGCCTCGGCCTATGTCATTTTGCCCGGCGGCTTCGGCACCATGGATGAGCTCATGGAAGTGCTCACCCTCGTGCAAACCGGCAAGACGCGTGGCATCCCCATCATCCTGGTGCATAGGCCGTTCTGGCAGGGCATGCTGGACTGGTTCAATCAGGTGATGGTGGTGGAAGGCATGATCAGCGCTGAGGATATGGAGCTGATTCAGGTCATAGACGACCCAAAACAGGTAGTGGAAGCAATTTTCAAATACTACGAAACGCGCGGGTTCGAGCCGTCGGCACTGGAGCGCGAAATTCAGCTCAATTTGTAGAGCACTCTAACGAGTGCTTTCTGCTAGAATTTGATCAACTTTTTTATATGTATGGGTCGAGGTCATTATGTTGCGCAAACGCTTTTTGATTCCGCTGGCGCTGCTTGCGTCGTTGCCGGCGTTTGCGGCAACGCTTCCGCCTGATCTGGAGCCTTTACCGGAGCCGCCGCCGGCGCCTGAGGGCTATGATTCTGATTCTGCGCTGGAACCACAGGTGACCATCACCAAGCGCGGCGAGGATACGGTCGAGGAATACAGCGTTAACGGCCAGGTGTACATGATGAAAGTCACCCCGCCCAATGGCGTGCCCTACTATCTTTCCAAGGACAGCATTGATGGTGGCTGGGCGCCGATGGATGGTCCAGTTGATCGCTACAGCATGCCTAGCTGGGTGATATTCCGATTCTAACGATACAAGGAGGGCGTAAGCCCTCATGTCTGTTTTTACCAGCGTTACTTCCGAGCAGTTAAGTGTCTGGCTACGCGGTTACCAGATAGGTGGGCTGCTTGAACTGCGCGGCATCGCCGCCGGCATTACCAATACCAATTATTTCGTCACCACCAGCGGCGGACGCTATGTGCTGACGTTGTTTGAAAAAACTCCGGCCGGGGAATTGCCATATTTCCTCGAGTTGATGGCGTATCTGGCCGATCATGACATCCCGTGTCCGCGTCCGGTGACCAACCTGGAAGGCGTTTACCTGGGCCGGCTCAACGGCAAGCCGGCTGCCTTGGTGAGCGCACTACCCGGCAGCTCGCTGGAGCATCCGGGGGTAGCGCACTGTGCGGAAATGGGCGCTATGCTGGCGCGCCTGCACCTAGCTGGACAATCGTTTCCACGTTTCATGGAAAATTTACGCGGCGCGCACTGGTGTAACACTACGGCGGTTAAAGTGATGCCGTTTTTGGACACTGCGCAGCGCGCCTTGCTGGAGCAAGAGCTGGCTTACCAGATAGGGTTCCGGCAGGATGAGCTGCCGTGCGGCGTGATCCATGCCGACATGTTCCGCGAGAATGTGCTGTTTGACGGCGACAAGCTGAGTGGGCTGGTGGATTTTTATTACGCCTGCAACGATGCCTGGGCTTACGATCTGGCTATCACCGCCAACGACTGGTGCGTGAACGCCGATGGTAGCCTGGACGAGGCGCGGTTATACGCTTTGTTAACGGCCTATCACGCCGTGCGGCCGCTCGCCGCGGCGGAATACCAGGCGTGGCCAGCGTTGCTGCGCGCCGGAGCGCTGCGCTTTTGGTTGTCGCGGCTGTATGATCTGCACCATCCGCAGCCGGGCGAACTGACCTACGCCAAGGATCCGGAGCATTTCCGCCGTATTCTGGCGTCGCACGTGCAGCAAAATGACGGCCTGCGCGCCGTCTGGGTTTGAGATAATACAAAAAACTTCAGGGAGTCACAGTAATGCAAGCATCTCAGGTGAAAGCCAGCCACGGCTGGGGCTGGATTGTCGGTGGTTTTGAATTGTTCAAGCAAAGTCCGGTGATCTGGATTGCCTTGTTTTTCATCTATTTATTGATTGCCATGGTGCTGACCATGATCCCGCTGGCCGGCGCCATTGTGCTCAACCTGCTGGCGCCGGTGTTCATGGCCGGCTTCATGCTGGGCTGCAAGGCGATTGAGGAGGGCGATGAGCTGGAAATCAATCACCTGTTCGCCGGCTTCAAGCAGAACACCTCGCAGCTGGTGACCGTCGGTGGTATTTATCTGGCCGGGGTGATCGTGATTGTTGGCCTGGTGTTCCTGATGACAGGCCACGCCGGCATGGAAGGCCTGATGGATAGCCACGGCCATGCCGCGGCTGACGCCAGCGGAGAGCTGCTGCTAAGCCTGCTCATCGCGCTGGCCGTGATGCTGCCGCTGGTGATGGCCTACTGGTTTGCCCCGGCGCTGGTGGTGTTGCACGATATGAAGGCGCTGGATGCCATGAAACAGAGCTTTTTCGCCTGCCTGCATAACATCCTGCCGTTCCTGGTCTATAGCCTGCTCTCCGGGCTATTGATGTTGCTGGCCATGATCCCGCTGGGCCTGGGGCTGCTGGTTATGATCCCGACCATGACGGCGTCGCTGTATGTTAGCTACAAGGATATTTTCAACCCGCCCCCAGCTGGTGGTGGCGAGATCGCACTTTAAACCGGTTCCAGCTTGGCGTATTCCAGTGCCAGCCATTTCAGCCCGGCGTGGCTGAAATTGACCTGCACGCGCAAGTCGTCGGCGTTGCCTTCGTAGTTCACCACCACGCCTTGGCCGAATTTCTGGTGCATCACCGCCTGGCCGATGCGCCAGGGGTATTGCGCGGTCTGGCTGCGCGGCGCGGCGTAGGCCGGTTCCGTCTGGAATTTTGGGGCGGTTTTAGAATTTAGCCGTTTCAATAACTGCTCCGGGATTTCATCGAGGAAGCGCGAGGGAATGCCGTAGCGTACTTGGCCGTGCAGCATGCGGCTCTGCGCGTGACTCAAATATAACCGCCGCCGCGCGCGCGTCACCGCCACGTACATTAGGCGCCGTTCTTCCTCCAGCCCGTTGGCCTCGTACATGCTTTGTTCGTGCGGGAACAGTCCTTCTTCCAGCCCGCCAATAAATACGATATTGAATTCCAGCCCCTTGGCGGCGTGCACCGTCATCAGTTGCAGCGCGTCGCGCCCTGGATCGGCCTGGTGTTCGCCGGCTTCCAGGCTGGCGAAAGTCAGGAAATCCACCAGTTCGCCGCCGTCATTCTCGTTGAGGAAGGCGACGCCAGCGTTGACCAGTTCGTCCAAGTTGGCGATGCGGTCCTCGCCTTCCTTCTCGGCTTGGTAATGCGCGCGCAGGCCGCTTTGCGAGGTCAGCACATCGATCATTTCCGGCAGCGGCAGACCGGCACATTGCTCCTGCAAGGTCTTGACGAGGGCAACGAAGGCCGCGATTTTTCCGCCCTGCGCCAGCGCCGCCTGCCACAGGCTGCCGCCCGCTTGCCGCGCCGCTTCCTGCAACTGTTCCAGGCCGCGCGCGCCGATGCCGCGCGTGGGGAAGTTGATAACGCGCAGCAGCGCGGTGTCGTCATCCGGGTTGGCGACCAGGCGCAGGTAGGCCAGGGCATGCTTGATTTCGGCACGCTCGAAGAAGCGCAGGCCGCCATACACCCGATACGGCAGGCCGGCGGAAAACAGCGCATGTTCCAGCACGCGCGATTGCGCGTTGGAGCGGTACAGCAGCGCCATGTCGGCCAAGGATTGCCCCTCGGCGTGCAGCGCCTTGACTTCATCCACGATGAAACTGGCTTCCTCGATGTCGTTGTAGGCCTGGAATACGCGCACCGGCTCGCCGGCGCCGGCAGCCGTCCACAGGTTCTTGCCGAGGCGGTTGCGGTTGTGGGTGATGATGGCGTTGGCGGCGTCGAGGATGTTGCTGTGCGAGCGGTAGTTCTGTTCCAGCTTGATGATCTTGTGCACGCCAAAATCGTGCTCGAAATCCAGCATGTTGCCGACACGCGCGCCGCGGAAGGCGTAGATGGACTGGTCGTCGTCGCCCACGGCGAACACGCAGTTAGCGTTGCCGGCCAGCAGCTTGAGCCACAGGTATTGCAGGCGGTTGGTGTCCTGGAATTCATCAACCAGAATATATTTGAAGCGCTGCTGGTAATGCTCGCGCAACGCGGTTTCACGCCCCAGCACCTCGTAGCAGCGCAGCAGCAGTTCGGCGAAATCCACCACGCCTTCGCGCTGGCACTGGGTGTCGTATTCGGCGTAAATCTCACGCAAGCGCTCGGAGTGTTTGTCGTAGGCTTCCATGTGGTCGGCGCGCAGGCCTTCTTCCTTGGCACTGTTGATGTAGGACTGCACCTGCTTGGGCGGGAACTTCTCGTCGTCCACGTTCATCGCCTTCATCACACGCTTGACGGCGGAAAGCTGATCGGCACTGTCGAGAATCTGGAACAGGGCGGGCAGCCGCGCTTCGCGGTGATGCGCACGCAGGAAACGGTTACACAGGCCGTGGAAGGTACCTACCCACATGCCGCGCGTATTGATCGGCAGCATGGCAGACAAGCGCGACAGCATTTCCTTGGAAGCCTTGTTGGTGAAGGTGACAGCGAGCAGCCCGCTGGGGCTGACCTGACCGGTCTGGATGAGCCAGGCGATGCGCGTGGTCAGCACCCGCGTCTTGCCGCTACCGGCGCCGGCCAGGATTAGCGCGGACTGGTAGGGCAGGGTGACGGCTTCGAGTTGCTTATCGTTGAGGCCTGCAAGGAGATCGGTCATAAGCACGCTTTAGTGGTGTATAAATAAAAATGCGTGCGCTGTTGGGCGGCACGCATTAAATTTTTCTTAATATCAGCGGGAACTAATTTGCTTGGCGCAAATCTTATTTAGCAGACGTTTGATCGTCTCCCGCTTCTCCTCCCTGAGCGGGCGCCTTATCTCCATAAGGCATCTTGCGCCCCGGTTTTAATCCCCTTTGACCGGGGCCTTTTTTTGCCTGTCGCAAACGCAGTCCTTTTAGCCGGGAAGCAAAACTGGCACAAGTATATGCCCAATTTTTGCCGCTCGTAAACAGGCGGTATGAACAAAATTCCGGGTGAACGGTTAACCGATTGAAAACAATAAAAAAGCCCCGCACCAGGCGGGGCTTCATAAAGGCAGATTGGGATTGCCTGGGCTTACATCATGCCGCCCATGCCACCCATGTCACCCATGCCGCCGCCCATTGCCGGCGCATCTTCCTTCGGCAGTTCGGCCACCATGCAGTCGGTGGTGAGCATCAGGCCGGCCACGGATGCGGCGTTCTGCAGCGCGTAGCGGGTCACCTTGGTCGGATCCAGCACGCCCATCGCCACCATGTCGCCATAGGTGTCGTTGGCAGCGTTGAAGCCGAAGTTGCCGGTGCCTTCCAGCACCTTGTTGACCACCACGGAAGCCTCGGCGCCGGCATTGGCGACGATCTGGCGCAGCGGCTCCTCAATGGCGCGCAGCACGATGCCGATACCGGCGTCCTGGTCGTGGTTGTCGCCCTTGGTGGCGGCAATCGCCTTGCTGGCACGCAGCAGGGCTACGCCACCACCGGCGACAATACCTTCTTCAACCGCGGCACGGGTCGCGTGCAGTGCATCTTCCACGCGCGCCTTCTTTTCCTTCATTTCGATTTCGGTGGTGGCACCGACCTTGATCACGGCCACGCCGCCGGCCAGCTTGGCCACGCGTTCCTGCAGCTTTTCGCGGTCGTAGTCGCTGGTGGATTCTTCGGCTTGCTTCTTGATCTGGTCAATGCGGCTCTTGATGTTGGCTTCATTGCCGGCGCCATCAATGATGATGGTGTTTTCCTTGCCGACTTCGATGCGCTTGGCCTGGCCCAGGTCTTCCAGCTTGACGTTTTCCAGCTTGAGGCCCAGTTCTTCGGCAATCACGGTACCGCTGGTAAGGATGGCGATGTCTTCCAGCATGGCTTTGCGGCGGTCGCCGAAACCCGGAGCCTTGACGGCGCAGGTCTTGAGGATGCCGCGGATGTTGTTGACCACCAGGGTGGCCAGCGCTTCGCCTTCGATGTCCTCGGCGATAATCAGCAGCGGACGGCCAGACTTGGCAACTTGTTCCAGCGTCGGCAGCAGGTCGCGAATGTTGGAGATTTTCTTGTCGTACAGCAGCACGAACGGGTTATCCAGCAGGGCGATCTGGCGATCCTGGTTGTTGATGAAATAAGGGGACAGGTAGCCGCGGTCGAATTGCATGCCTTCCACCACGTCCAGCTCGTTTTGCAGGCCGGAGCCGTCTTCCACGGTGATCACGCCTTCCTTGCCGACCTTGTCCATGGCATCAGCGATGATCTGGCCGATGGAGAAATCAGAGTTGGCGGAAATGGAACCGACCTGGGCGATTTCCTTGCTGGTGGTGCAGGGCTTGGACAGCTTCTTCAGCTCGGCGACAGCGGCTTCAACGGCCTTGTCGATGCCGCGCTTCAGGTCCATCGGGTTCATGCCAGCGGCGACGGACTTCATGCCCTCGCGGATGATGGCTTGGGCCAGCACGGTGGCGGTGGTGGTGCCGTCACCGGCGATATCGGAAGTCTTGGAAGCGACTTCCTTGACCATTTGCGCGCCCATGTTCTCGAACTTGTCCTTTAGCTCGATTTCCTTGGCGACGGAAACACCGTCCTTGGTGATGGTGGGGGCGCCATAGGAGCGCTCCAGCACCACGTTGCGACCTTTGGGGCCGAGGGTAACCTTGACGGCATTGGCGAGAATGTTCACGCCGTTGACCATTTTGTGGCGAACTTCGTCGCCGAATCTTACGTCTTTAGCAGCCATTGTTTATTTCTCCTAAAATTCTGTTAATCAGGCTTCGACAATGCCGACGATGTCTTCTTCGCGCATCACCAGCAGCTCTTCGCCGGAAACCTTGACGGTCTGGCCGGCGTACTTGCCGAACAGCACCTTGTCGCCGACCTTGACTTCCAGTTTGCGCACGGAGCCGTCTTCCAGCACCTTGCCGGTGCCTACGGCAACAATTTCACCTTGATCCGGCTTTTCGGCGGCGGTGTCGGGGATGACGATACCGGAAGCGGTCGTACGTTCTTCTTCCAGGCGTTTGACAATCACGCGGTCATGCAAAGGACGAATTTTCATCGTTAAGTTCTCCTTTTAAGAAATCATTGAAACGAAATGTTTCGGGTATTAAGGCTTGAGGCTGTTAGCACTCTCGTAAGCAGAGTGCCAGATGATAGGGGTTAATACCCTAAATTTCAAGAGCTAAGTAGGGGGTAGTTGTCGTCCGCAACTTATTGTGAGATTTCCGCAAGCTATTCTAAGACTCACTTTGCAATAACCACGCGGGTTCCGAGCCAATCGACACTTGAGCGATAATCTAAATCGCGGCTTTGAGAGGTTCACTGTTACAAAATCACCTCACTATTCTTATGGGAAATGATGATGCATTTTTAGAGGCTCGTGCTTTGAAATTTACTCTGGGCGGCTGAAAGTGTATCTGTATGCGGTCATCGAAATATGAACGGTGAATGCGCACTCTTCGGCCAAAGCGGCCGGTTGCCAAGGCAGGTTGCATGACTGGTCTGGGGTAAACAACAGCCCTTGGGTAGAAACTACCCTGCAAACTTACGCATGATTATCAACAGAGGTACAAGAAATACGTTTCAGAACAAATTGAGATCATTCAAATTTAAGTACAAATTATTTTGCATCGTAAGTCTGGCGTCAGTTTCGGGAAAGATTGCAGTAAGGTTGGGCGCGTAAAGTTCTTCTCACGGTAACCCGCAATGTTGCGAAAACCGAATGATCAACCAAACGAGAGGATTTACCATGAACAAGCTGATTTCTGCCCTGATTGCTGGTTTCTTTGCTGTTTCCGTAGGTAGTGCGTTTGCTGCCGACGCCCCGAAGGCTGATGCCAAGCCTGCTGCTGAAGCTGCCGCCCCTGCCGCTACTCCCGCTGAAAAGCCAGCCGCTCCGGCAAAGAAGGCACACAAGGAGCACAAGAAGGCAGAGAAGAAAACTGAAGCAGCACCTGCTGCTGCACCAGCCGCCAAGTAACACCTGCCTCAATCCAACCATCACGGCACCTGCGGGTGCCGTTTTTTTAACACACCGGTGCCGTCCGAATGCACTTTGATACTGGTGCTATCCAGTGAGACAGCCTCGATTTTGATACGGATGATTTGCTGTTGCTGCAACTGCTCGAAAGCCCGATTAAGCAACAGCGTAGGCTGCTGACGTTGGCACGATGGGCAGCCCATCATACCGCGAGCGTCTTAGACCGTTCATTGGACATCAATGACTCTGATCGATCCATGGGTGCATTCAACTCAAATCGATGAATTAGATAATGCCTACAGAGCAAGATCGCTCAGCCCTTGATGATCATCAGGTCTGCGACCCAAGGCCCAGAAAAACTTGCGCTCAGATTCCATGATCGGTAAATCATTGATACTTGCAAAACGACGCATCATAAAACCCTGTTCGTTGAACTCCCAATTCTCATTACCATAGCTTCTAAACCAGTGGCCCGCATCGTCATGCCACTCGTATGCGAATCGGACAGCTATGCGATTTCCGGTGAAAGCCCAAAGCTCCTTAATGAGCCGGTAATCTATTTCCTTAGTCCATTTGCGTTGCAGAAATTTTCTGACTTCTTCTCGACCTACAGGGAATTCTGAGCGATTGCGCCACCGAGTATCTTCGGTGTAAACCAAAACAACCCGATCTGGATCGCGAGAATTCCAAGCATCCTCTGCCATTCTGACCTTTTGGGTAGCGGTCTCATTTGTGAATGGTGGGAGTGGTTGTTTTGTTTCCATGATTTTCTCCAAGCTGATTATGTAGACAAGTCGTTCCACATAAAAGGCTACACAATGTGGAACGACTTGTCTACAATTGCCGGATGGAAGAAAAAAACAACCAGAAGCCATCTACTACCCGTGAACGCATCCTGAGCGCGGCACATGACCTCTTTTACCGGGATGGCATCCGTGCAACAGGAATCGATCGAATAATCGCGGAGGCTTCAGTAACAAAAGTCACTTTCTATCGCCATTTTCATGGCAAGAATGACTTGATCCGTGCCTTTCTGGAATATCGACATCAACGCTGGATCCACTGGTTCGTTGATGCTCTCAAAAGACATGGGGGAAAGATTGATGCCTTAACACCTGCACTCGAAGAATGGTTTAGAAGTCCTGATTTCCGGGGCTGTGCTTTTATTAATACTGTTGGAGAATTGGGTGCCGATTTGCCTGACGTGCTGGAAATTACCAGGCATCACAAAGCAGATATGGAGGATGCCATCCATGCATTGCTACCCACTAGAGAAAATAGCAAACAAATCGCCCGCGTCTTAGCTGTTGCAGTTGATGGAGCCATCATCCGCGCACAATATGACCAGTCGACTGAAGTTGCTTTGATGGCGTTAGAGCAAATCCGAAGAGCGTTTACCTAAATCTCGACCGAGGGTGTCCTGAGTTGAGGGTGTTCAGAATTTCGCGTGTTTGAACATCAGCTATTAGGCATCGAGTTCTCATCACTGAATGTCGCTTATTGGCCGATTATTCCCATTGGGGTATGCTGCTACAAAGCAGACCCACGGGGTTGGTTGTGATTCAACGTGGGCAACCAGTTGCCCACTGGGCTGACGGATTTAATGACGCGTACCTTTATGAAACACAAACAAATCCAAAACCAAAGCTAATATGAACAGGCTCCATCCTAGAAATTGGGTGACCCTGGCAAAACGCTTGTAGTTGATTTCATTGTCTCTTGTGTCGTAATGGTCAACTACGACAGAAAGCATATTGAGAGAAGCACAAATCATAGCTGCATATAGAAGCCAGGCTGGCTCCCCATGAAAGTGGGTTCCTGGAGATCGCTTTCCTGGGATATAAAGATCATCAACATATACGCCTATTGTTCCATAGGCCAGAAGGCAGGCGGATAAAAAAATATTCCACCTGCGCGTTGAAGGATCAATTTTGTTTGGCACGTACATCTTGAGCAACGCAAACGATTAATAAAAAAGATGCACGCATCTCCGCATTGATTTATGCAAAAGGAGATGCAGTAAGCTTTGATTCAATTGTAGCGGAGTGTAACTATTGAAGGGAAACGACCGGCTGCCCATGGTCAATAATTCACGGACAGCATCCTACCCCATAGCAGCCATTCCCGCACAGCCCTAACAATATGACTCCGATCAACAACCAAGGAGTCAGTCATGGAAACCATCAACAAGCGCGAAGCCTGGAACAAGGGAAAGCTCGTCGGGCAGAAGCCACCCCTTAAGCCGAAGGATATCTGGGCCATCCGCATCTACCTCCAAAATGCACACGCGGTTCGCGACCTTGCCATGTTCAATCTGGCGATCGACAGCAAGCTTCGTGGTTGCGATCTCGTCAGCCTGCGTGTGCGCGATATCACCCATGGGAACCAGGTGCTCTCCCGGGCCATGGTGATCCAGAGGAAAACCCAGCGGCCCGTGCAGTTCGAATTGACGGAGCCGACTAGAACGGCGGTGTCGGCTTGGCTTGAGAAGTCACATTTGCGAGGCGATCAGTTCCTGTTCCCGAGCAGGGTGACGAGGTCTCCCCACGTCTCGACACGCCAGTATGCGCGGATCGTGCATCACTGGGCCGATGCTGCCGGGCTGGATTCGTCGGCCTACGGGACGCATTCCATGCGGAGAACCAAGGCAACCCTGATCTACAAGCGCACGAAGAATCTGCGGGCCGTTCAGTTGCTACTTGGACATTCCAAGCTCGAAAGCACGGTTCGCTACCTCGGCATTGAGGTGGACGATGCGCTGGAGATTTCGGAACAGACTGAAATCTAGCCAGATCTTGCGGCTGCATGAGTTCACCCGTGCGGCCGCTTTCTGGCATCATGTCATATTCGTGCTGTCGGCCAAGTTCGGTCACTCGCCTAAGCAATCTGTTCGGTCAAAGTCTTAAAGCAAAAAGCAGGGGGATCGTTGTGAAAGTTTTTTTAGGTACGATTTTTTTGTTACTGGCGGGGTGCGCAAATGTAGCGCCTATGGCAGTTGACAAACAAACCAAATCTCTAGACGTTAATTCAAAGTCGATTGTGCTGATGACAGTTGATCTTTCTAGACCAGAACCCAGTCGATATATTCCTCATCCATTATTGATAGATTTTACAAAAAAGGGATCGCAAGATAAGCCTGAACGATTAGTTTTTCAGGTCGACAAGGATGCAGGTACTGCCTCATCCGAAACCCACAACAAATTTCTTTTAAGAGTGGCTCTTGAACCTGGTGAATATGAGCTAAAAACAATTTTTGGAAATGCCAATGCTTTTCCATTTAATGGGTTCTTTCAAGTGCCATTGTTGGAGAATATAAATATTTCCCCCAATACGGTGACATATGTTGGGCGAGTTAATGCTTTAATGCGCCCGAGGGTGGGCGAAGAATTCAGAGCAGGATCAGTGATTCCTTTAATCGATCAGGCTGCAACCGGAGTATCTGGGAGTACCTTTGATGTAACTATCGTTGACTTGTCTGACGAAGAAGTCCCAGAGTTCAAAGCTGTATTCCCGATATTAGCCAATGTAGCAATACAAAAGTCCATTCTGCCACCTTTCGATAGGGCTAAAGCGCAAACTTGGTGGGAAACTGATGGCAATGTCAAAACACCTAGAAAAGAAACTGCTGACACATCACATTCTGCTGCAAATTAGAGCCATTACATCTTCTATTCTGGAATTCTCTTATGGGTCGCACAGTGATCGTTGATGGAATAGTTTTGAACGGGCAGCTCCGCTGCCTGTTTTGCCGCCCGTTACCACAGCTGATTGCACGCAAGCTGGCAAACTCATCGAGGGATTGACGGCGGAGAATCTGCTGGCAGACAAGGGGTACGACAGCGACGCGATTATTGAGCAAGCGATACGGCAGGGTATGAAGGCGCAGATTCCACCTCGAAAGAACAGGAAAGAGCAACGCGACTATGACAAAGAACTCTACAAGTTGCGGCATCTGGTGGAAAACGCCTTTTTGCACCTCAAGCGATGGAGAGGGATTGCGACTCGCTATGCGAAATGCACTTCGTCAGTCCTTGCTGCCGTCCACATTCGGTGCATCGCCCTGTGGGCGGCTATCTCATGACGACACTATTTAGGAGTAACTAACATTTAATTCGAGTGGACAATGGGCTGGCTCGGGTCGCGGCTCAGTTGAGCGGTAATTCCGCTTTGGGTCGAGAGCGCCAGTTTGCACTTAGAAAAATCGGCTATATACAATCTGAGGTTGGAAACGTACCAGCAATGCGACTCGGATATTTAGCCGTTTTGTGCAATATCTGGTTGGTTTGTCGTGCTTGTGGGCAGTCTGTTTTGTGCAAAACATGGTTGGGGCGCAAGCGCCTTCCGAATCGCTTGATAATGTGTAGTCATTCGACTACACTACCAACATGACCTACACGGTAAAACGTCTCGAAGAGTTCTCCGAGTGGCTCAAGGGACTGAAGGATAGTTTGACCCGGCAGCGCCTCAATAAGCGCTTGCGCAAGGTTCAGCTCGGCAACTTGGGCGATGTAGAGCCGGTGGGCGGAGGTGTGTACGAGATGCGCGAACACTTCGGGCCAGGCTGGCGCATGTACTACGTCCAGAAAGGTGACGCGCTAGTCGTGATGCTTGGCGGCGGGGACAAATCAACGCAGCAGGCCGACATCAATAGGGCAATCGAACTGGCCAAATCTTTGGAGGATTGAACCATGACCAAGAAGATAAAAGTTTCCGAACTCCCCGAGTTCGATGCGGCTGAATACCTAAACAGCGAAGAAGACATGGCAGCGTACCTCACTACCATTCTTGAAGAGAACGATCCTGCACTGCTGGCGGCGGCGCTTGGTGATATTGCCCGCTCACGGGGCATGACACAGGTTGCGAAGGATTCCGGTATCACTCGGGAAGCCCTGTACAAAGCCCTTCGCCCAGGAAGTGAACCGCGTTTCGATACGGTCAGCCGTGTGTGTGCAGCCCTTGGCGTGCGCCTAGTCGCGCAGCCGGTGCATGCCAGCGCCTGATTTCAACCAGCAGCAGTTCTAGGACTGTCGGTTCCAAGTTGGTTGTTCCAACCCCGGTGGAGATGGCTGAGGTGGGTGGTTTTAGCTAATAAATCAGGACATTCCAACCTCAGGATGCACTTAGCCGTAATAACGGCGAAACTACCCCGCCACCACCATCTCCCCCCAATGCGTCGTATACCTCGGACTCCGGTTCCCTTGCTTTATCTTCCACGGCTGCCTGAAACCCTGTGCCGCCAGCACCAGACTCTGCCTCCCCATCTTGCGGTTCACCGCGTCCAGGGTCGTCATCAGCCTGTCCGGCTTGCCGGGGGAGGTGTCGTGCCTCTCGAACAGGTCGGTCTGGCAACCTGACCTAGGCACCAGGTTGCACAGCATCACCCCAGCTTTCTGGTAACGGTAGCCCGCACCCGTCCATTCCCGCCTTCTTCAACGCTTGATAGGCGGGCTGCGCTTCGATGTTCTCCTCGGCTTGCGCAACCAGTCCGCCCCAAATTTGTGCCGGTGTGCGGGAAGCCGGGAAAGTGTGGATGGACATGCTGCGGAAAGCCTGCGACCCGCTGCCCAACCCCGCTTCAACAATCAGGTCAAATCCCGCTTGATCCAGCACTGCGCGGGCATTTGCATTGTCCACGCCACAAAGGGCCAGCCCTGGTTCATCCTTGGAGCGCCTCGTCCAGGGACCGAAGCGGCGTTCCTCTAGGTAAGTGGTAAACCCTCGCGCCTCCAGCCAGTCCGCCACGACCCGGCTTTTCATCTTACCGATGTCGGCAATCCAGGACAGCATTGACGTGCTGTCATTGGACTGAGCGATGCGATCATAGTCCTGAAGCACCAGATGGACATCGCGCTGCGTTTCGTAAGGCAAGCAAGCCAGCAACCATGAGAAAGCTTGGCCAAGATTGCCGAGACCGATTAGCCAAAGGCGGCTGGGCAGGTAACTATCATCGATGTTGAGGATGTACTTCGTCAGCATGCGCGTCCTCTCACACTCAGCCCCTGCAAGCTCTAAACCCTGCTCGCGAACCCTATCGCGCAATCTTGTTTCAGCCACAAGGTGTTATTGAGGCAAACGAAGTGCGTGTGGGCCACGAAGACGCAGCGTTGGGTCATACCCTTTGCAGCAACTTTGTCTCGACTGCAGCTCAGACTCATTCAGACTTGGCCGTTGCCCCCGAATATTGTGTCCCCTGGACTGTCGTGAACGAGATCATCGAGGGGCAACATCGCCCTCCGGTAGGCGCCCTATGGGTACTCGGCTGCGAGAGCATTCCCCCAGCAGAAATACAGGCGCTAGCTGAACGCTGCAATGCAGGTGGGCAGTGCGTGTTTCACTAGATCCGCGGCAAATGGCACAAAAGCGTTGCTATGTTGACCCGTTGCTGTATGTCTTCTGGACTCACGATCCAGATGAACAGCTAAGGTTTGCTCAACCTGGTAGAGTCACCCAAGACAGTAATCTGGGTGGACCCCGGAGATGCCCCCAGGGCCACGAGCCGGATACTAATTACCTGTCGGCAGCTGAAGGTTGAAGCCGTCCTTCTGGAGTTGCTCACGCACCCACTGGAACTTCTGGTAATTCGTGATAGTGATCGGACCAGTGTACACCGCGCTTTGCAGCTTGCGCGGCGGGTACTTGACGTAGGACAGCATCAACTTCTTGACCTCTTCGCCCATAATCGGGGCGATCCAGGTATTCTCGGTAAAGCTGTTCATGAGGATGTCATAGCGTTCCTGAGGATCTGCCAGGATGTCGAATATCTGCGGCGTCACGGCGACATACTTCTCCGGGCCCTTCCAGCCCAGGTTGGAGTCCACGGCAAGACCGCCAGTCGCTTGCCCGTCATCACCACGCAAGTTGAACACGAATTTATACTGGTGATAGCGGAATGCCCCAGGGGAAAGCTCGTTCTCAGTGAAGTAGAACCATTGTTCGCGCGGATCCTTGCCAGTGCCGCTCCGAGCTGGCGGAGGTCTTCGCGCGGCGTAGCGTGAAGGAAATTGCCCTAATCACGCAGGAGATCCGCGCTCGCGATCGCGAGATGGGGCGCAAGGGACAGGTCACATCCGAGCGCATCGCGCAATTCCTGCGCGATGCCGATGGCCGTGAGAAGGTTCAGCGCCAGCAATGGCGAGACCAGGAGCATCGTGACGCCTATGGCGAGCTGGGGCCGTCCGACATCCATGACTCCGACATGCCCCAAGCCAGCGGTTCTGGCTGGGATGATATCCAACCAAGCGTCTACGGGGATTTTTGAGCATGGACACCTCTATCCAAGAATGTTTCCCCGAAGAGCTGCTCCATGCGTCCGTCGACACACGCAAAGCGTATTTTTTCGGCAAGACCATCGGTCATCCGCGCCTGGAGAGCGCGCGGCGCGAAACTCTGGCGCTGATAGGCAACGACGCCGGACCCGACATCATCATTGTGTCCGGCCCAACTGGGGTGGGCAAGACCACGCTCGCACGGAAGATTGAGGAAAGCTTGCTGGAGGCATACCGGGGCCGCATGGAGCACGACCGATCCTTGCTGCCGGTGTTGCGCGTGGACGCGGTAGCGACCGACACAGACGACAAGAAGTTCGACTGGAAGGACTTCTACACCCGGCTGCTACAGGCTTTCGACGAGCCGTGTATTGCGCAGAAGCAGCTGTTCGAGGACAGCATCTATATCGAGCGGCCCTTATTCCCTGAGAAAGGAGCGGGCTTGATCTCCCGCACTCCAAGGTGGTGCAAGCTCTGCCTGCGCGAGCGACGCGCGCGGGCGGAAGGGCCATATTTTCCACTGGCGTGGTCGCTGGAGCTTGATGCCGCGTGCAGCAAGCACTGCATCAAGCTCAGTGACTGCTGCCCCTGGTGCGGTCGCCGTCAGCCCATCATACCGTTTGCGCCCTATCTTGATCGTTGCGCCTACTGCAATGGATGGCTGGCGTCGGAAAATAGGGAAGATCGCCCTGTGGCGGCGAAGCCATGGGAGCTATGGCTGGCTGGCGCAATCTGAAACATGATCGCGCACAATCACGAGGCTAGGGTATATGCGACCGGCGAGGCGTTCCGTTCATTGCTGCCGGCATTGGTCGACCGGCATGCCGATGGGGAAAAGAAACGTTTTTCGAGGCTGCTGGGGATGACCGAGACAACCATGAGCTGCTGGATCACCAAGGGGAAAAAGCCGACACTCCCGCAATTCCTGAGGTTATGCCATTGGCTCGGGGTCATGCCATCGGAACTTTTCAATATACCAGACTCGAAATCCGGAGACGGGAGTACAGCCCCACGCTTGCCGTTGGAACTGTGCCCTGTCAAACCCAGGGTCGGGCGTCGCGGCCCGGATAAATCCGGCATCGCAAGAGCGTTGAATGCCATCGTCGCTGATGCCGAGGATAACCGGCCGTTGATGGAGGTCGCGGAACACCTGGGGGTGACTGCCAGGTATCTCCGATACTGGTTTGCGGATCATTGCCGCCGCGTTACATCCAAGCGGAAAAAAAACCTCAGTTCACTTGCCAGGGAAACGTGCGAATTCCGGAAAAATGAAGTCAGGAACGCAACCCTACGCATCTTCTGCCATGGAATCTATCGTTGGAAAATGATTTTTTAGAAAGCGCGCTCACCAAGGCGGGAATGCTGAGCGCAAGACGATGATAGACCGAACCAACAATCTACCGGTGAGTGCGCAATGCAAGCTACTGCAACCGTTTGTAGACTTCGACGGCCTTTTCCATCGTGACAATCGGCATGCTGTGTTTCTTCGTCGCCGGAGTGGTTAAGCGTAGGTAGGTACTTTCGTCCTCGATGATCTCAATATGCTTATGCTGGATAAACTTGATGTCCGATGGCCGGATAAAACTGTTGGTCATGAACACGATCAACTGATACAAGTCTTCCGTCATTTCCACGCGACGAAGTAATTTCCCATCCTTGCTTGCATCTGCTTCACAAGTGATTATGGATTTTTCGCCTTTGTCGTCGGTAACTTGTCGTATCTCGAAAACCTTGCCACGCAACCGTCTGGCAGACTCCCATAGCTTTCTATACTCGCGTGTCGTAAACCAACCCCGTGGTTGATCCCGTTTCTTGAATTTTGGGAACTGAGGAATGCTTTTTATGAAGCCTTTTCTTTCCGCATGGGACAATACTTTGCGAACCATTCCAAAGTAATTCGAGATCGTAGGCGGAGTTAGCTTTTCCTCGCCTAGTTTGTTGAGAAATTGTTCCAGTAGGAAATAGTCAATCTGGGTAACATCGTACTTACGGAAAAACGGCAGAATGAGTTTCTTCAGTCTGTAACCGTCACTCTGATGCATCATCTTACTGATTTCGCGGCGTTGAACTCTCGCTTCCTGTGCAGTCATGACCTCGTTGGCACAGATTTCAAACTGTGACTGAGAGGTGATTGAAAGTCCCTGTCTACGTTTGTAGTTGATGTCGTCGTAGAACTCTTTGGCAAAGGCAAAAGCTTTCCGTTTGTCGGAAGTCTTGGTGCTACGTCTGACGATCTTTCTATCCACGTAGTAACGAACCCACCAATAAGGCGATGCATTAAGTTGGTAGATAACCAGCTTCTCCGGGTATCCGGGAACACTGGTAATGGATTCAGGGATGGGGGTGGTACGGTGTTTCTTGACCGGATTCTCTGGCAATTCCGTACCCGTGGCGGTCATGGTTTGACTGCCTCGAACTGACTGGAAAACAGAGATAAGGTAAGGATCGGAAAACCCATGTTTTTGTAGATCACAAAAACACGATTGTAGTATACAAAGAAGTATACTACATAGATATTTTAGTTATTGTATAACTGATTGATTTACAACAATTTATTGGTCGGGGTGAGAGGATTCGAACCTCCGGCCTCTACGTCCCGAACGTAGCGCTCTACCAGGCTAAGCTACACCCCGAAAATACTGCGAAGTACTACATTTTAGAAATTGCGGTTAACCGCAAAGGCCGCCAATTCTACCAGAGCTTCCCGGTATTTTGAACCGGGCAGGTGCGAAATTGCCCGGCAGGCGATTTCTGCTTCGTTGGCGGCGAGGCTCCGCACGTGGTTAAGTGCACCGGTGGCGTGAACCGTCTGCACTACCAGCGCCAGGTCTTCCAGGCCGCCGTGTTCGATAGCGTGGCGGATCACTTGCCGCTGCTGTTCGTTGCCGTGGCGCATGGCGTAGAGCAAGGGCAGGGTAGGTTTGCCTTCGGCTAAGTCGTCGCCCAGGTTCTTGCCGATTTCGCCGCTGTCGCCGCTGAAGTCCAGCACGTCGTCAATCAACTGGAATGCGGTACCCAGGCGCATGCCGTATTGCGCCATGGCGGTTTCGTCCTGTTCCGAAGCGCCGGAAATGATGGCGCCGATCCGGGTGGCAGCTTCGAACAGCTTGGCGGTCTTGTAGTGGATCACCTTGAGGTAGGCGGCATCGGTGACGTCGGCATCGTGGCAGTTGAGCAGTTGCAGCACCTCGCCTTCGGCGATGACGTTGGTGGCGTCGGCCAGCACTTCCATCACGCGCATGCTTTGTATGCCCACCATCATCTGGAACGCGCGCGAATAGACAAAATCGCCCACCAGCACGCTGGCGGCATTGCCGAACAGGGTGTTGGCGGTGGCCTTGCCGCGCCGCATGGATGAGCCGTCCACCACGTCGTCGTGCAGCAGGGTGGCGGTGTGGATGAATTCCACCACGGCGGCCAGTTCATGGTGCTGTTGGGTGACTTGGCCGAAGGCCCCTGCGGCCAGCAGCACCAGTGCCGGCCGCAACCGTTTGCCGCCGCTGCTGACGATGTATTCGGCGACCTGGCTTACCAGCGCGACTTCGGAATGCAGGCGTTGGCGGATGACCGCGTCAACCGCGCGCATGTCGGTGGCAATGCAGTCTTGGATAGAGGCTAAAGGCACGGGAATGGTTGTGAAGTAACAGTGCGCGGATTCTATCACAGCGCGCAGCGCGCCAGCGATTGGCACAGTGGGCGGGATGCAAAATCGGCTTTGCATTTTGTTGGGTGTTCCGTATAATGCGCGGTTCATTTGAAATGCATGGCAGAAGAGGCTTAAATCATGTATGCGGTTATCAAGACTGGCGGCAAGCAATATCGTGTTGCGGCTGGCGACAAACTGAAGGTAGAACAACTGGTGGGCGAAGTCGGCAGCGAACTGGTCATCGACAAAGTGTTGATGCTGGCGGATGGCGACAGTGTAACCATCGGATCCCCGCTGGTGAACGGCGCAAGCGTTAAGGCAACGGTGGTATCGCACGGCCGTCACGACAAGGTGATGATTTTCAAGATGCGCCGCCGCAAGCACTATCGCAAGACCCAAGGCCATCGCCAGAATTACACTGAAATCCAGATTCAGCAGATTGCTGCTAAGTAAAAGGAGTTAGCAATGGCACATAAAAAGGCAGGCGGCAGTTCCCGTAACGGTCGCGACTCAAACGCACAGCGACTGGGCGTCAAGGCATTTGGCGACCAGTTGGTTTCCGCTGGCAGCATCATCGTGCGCCAGCGCGGTACCAAGATGTACCCCGGCGACAACGTTGGCATGGGCAAGGATCACACCTTGTTCGCCAAGGTAGAAGGTAAGGTTGCTTTCGCAGTTAAGGGGCCGCTGGGTCACAAGTTCGTGAGCATCGTTCCCGCCTAAAGCGCGACGATGCTTGCACCAGAAAAGCCCTATCAAGCAGATAGGGCTTTTTTGTTTTAAGCGGAGCGCTGAAAGCTAAACATGAAATTCATAGACGAAGCGACCATCAAGGTCTACGCCGGTGACGGTGGCAACGGCGTCGCCACTTTCCGCCGTGAGAAGTACGAGCCCATGGGCGGGCCGAGCGGCGGCGACGGCGGCCGTGGCGGCTCCATCCTGGTGGTGGCCGACCGCAACATCAACACCTTGGTGGATTACCGCTACACCCGCACTTTCCGCGCCCAGCGCGGCGAGAATGGCCGCAGCTCCGACTGCTACGGTGCCAAGGGAGAGGATATGGTGTTGCGCGTGCCAGTTGGTACGGTGGTGACCGATAAAAGCACCGGCAACGTCATGGCTGACCTGGCGCAGGACGGCCAGCAGGCGCAATTAGCCAAAGGCGGCAATGGTGGCTTGGGTAACATCCATTTCAAGTCCAGCATCAACCGCTCTCCCCGCCAGTGCACCAAGGGCGAACCGGGCGAAGAGTTCGAGCTCTATCTGGAACTGAAGGTGCTGGCCGATGTCGGCCTGCTGGGCATGCCCAATGCCGGCAAGTCCACCTTCATCCGCGCCGTTTCCGCCGCCAAGCCCAAAGTGGCGGATTATCCTTTTACCACGCTGTACCCCAATCTGGGCGTGGTGCGGGTGGATACCAACCGCAGCTTTGTTATTGCCGACATCCCCGGCCTGATCGAGGGCGCGGCCGAAGGCGCCGGTCTTGGCCACCAGTTTCTGCGCCACCTGGCGCGTACGCGGCTGCTGCTGCATATCGTCGACATCGCGCCGTTCGACGATGCGGTTGATCCGGTCGCGGAAGCGCGCGCCATTGTCGAGGAATTGAGGAAATACGACGAGGGGTTATACAATAAGCTGCGCTGGCTGGTGCTGAACAAGGTTGACATGCTGCCGGACGACGAACGCGATGCGCGTCGTGTGACTTTCCTGAGGGAGTTTGGCTGGGATGCGCCGTCGTTTTGCATTTCCGCGTTGAACGGGGAAGGCTGCCAAAAACTCACCTATGCCATCATGGACTACCTTGATGCCAACCGACTGGAACCGGAACAGGAAGCCACGAGCGAATGAAGTCGCTGTTAGCCAACGCCCGCACCATCGTCGTTAAGGTCGGCTCCAGCCTGGTCACCAACGAAGGCCGCGGGCTGGATCAGGCCGCCATCGCCGCCTGGGCCGACCAGATCGCGCGCCTGCGCCATCACGGCCGCAAGGTGGTGCTGGTCTCCAGCGGCGCAGTGGCGGAAGGCATGCAGCGCCTGGGTTTGACCAAACGGCCGACCGCGGTGAATGAACTGCAAGCCGCGGCAGCCGTCGGCCAGATGGGGCTGGTGCAGATGTACGAATCCTGCTTCGCGCGCCACAAGCTGCACACCGCGCAGGTGCTGCTGACGCACGACGACCTGGCCGACCGCAAGCGTTACCTCAATGCGCGCAGCACCCTGCGCACCCTGCTCGACCTCAACGTCATCCCCATCATCAACGAAAACGACACCGTGGTCACCGACGAGATCCGCTTCGGCGACAACGATACCTTGGGCTCTCTGGTCGCCAATTTGATCGAAGCCGACGCGCTGGTGATCCTGACCGACCAGCCCGGCTTGTATTCCGCCGACCCGCGCAAGGATGCGTCGGCGACGCTGATCCGCCAGGCCACGGCGGGCGATACCGATCTGGAAAAAATGGCCGGTGGGGCCGGCAGCCGCGTCGGCACTGGCGGCATGTTGACCAAGGTGCTGGCGGCCAAGCGTGCCGCACGCAGCGGGGCGCATACCATCATTGCTTCCGGCCGCGAAGCCGATGTGCTGGTGCGGCTGGCGGACGGCGAAGTCATCGGCAGCCATTTGCGCGCGCCGGAAATGAAGACGGCGGCAAAGAAGCAGTGGCTAGCTGACCACCTGCAAGTGCGTGGCAAATTGACCCTGGACGCAGGCGCCGCCAAGGCATTGAGAGAAGACGGCAAGAGCCTGCTGCCGATCGGCGTAACGGCGGTCGCTGGCGACTTCGAGCGCGGCGAGCTGGTGGTGTGCCTGGATGCGCACGGCCATGAAATCGCCCGTGGCCTGGTCAATTACACCGCGCTGGAAACGGCACGTATCCTGAAGAAATCCAGCGGTGAGATCGAGCAGATTCTGGGCTACGTGGATGAACCGGAACTAATCCACCGCGACAACTTAGTGGTTCTCTAACGAAGGGGAAATCATGACTGACAAACAACCTTTGGTCGCCATCATCATGGGCTCCGACAGCGACTGGCCAGTGATGCAAGCCGCCGCCGCCATGCTGGACGACTTCGGCGTAGCCTATGATGCGCGCGTGGTGTCGGCGCATCGCACCCCGGACCTGATGTTCGAATTCGCCGAAAACGCTGCTGCGCGCGGCTACCGCGCTATCATCGCCGGTGCCGGCGGCGCGGCGCACCTGCCGGGCATGGTGGCGGCTAAGACCACGCTGCCGGTGCTGGGCGTGCCGGTGCCGTCCAAACATTTACAGGGGCAGGACTCGCTGCTGTCCATCGTGCAGATGCCCAAGGGCATTCCCGTCGCCACTTTTGCAATAGGGGAGGCGGGCGCCGCCAATGCCGGCCTGTTTGCCGTTGCCATGCTGGCCACCACCGACCAGGCGTTGGCGGATAAGCTCGCCGCGTTCCGCCGGCAACAAAGCGACAAAGTGCTGAGCATGACGCTGAAGAGGGACGCATGATCCTGCCGCCTTCCATGTTGGGTATGCTCGGCGGCGGCCAACTCGGCCGCTTCTTCGTCATCGCCGCGCACGAAATGGGTTACAAGACTACCGTGCTTGATCCTGACAAGAACAGTCCGGCGGGCAAGATCGCCGATGTGCACCTGTGCGCCACTTATGACGATGCCGCCGCGCTGGAGCAGATGGCGAGCACCTGTGTGGCGGTGACTACTGAATTCGAGAACGTGCCGGCCAGCACGCTGGAAAGTCTTGCGCAATCAGTGCTGGTATATCCGCCGGCTGCGGCGGTGGCGATCTGCCAGCACCGTGTCAGCGAAAAGAACTTCCTGCGCGACCACGGCTTTCCCCATGCTCCGTATGCCGAGATCAACAGCGAAGCCGATATTCCGGCCGCCGCTAGCGGCTTGTATCCCGGGATATTGAAGGTGGCGCGCTTCGGCTACGACGGCAAAGGCCAAGCCCGGGTGAGTTCCCCGGAAGAAGCTCTGGCGGCATTGCACGGCTTCAAGGGCGAGCAATGCGTGCTGGAGCAAATGCTGGCGCTGGACTACGAGGTTTCCGTGGTGCTGGCGCGCGATGCCGCCGGCAATATCAAAGCCTTTCCCACCACCGAGAATGCCCACCGCAACGGCATCCTCGACATCAGCATCTGCCCGGCACGCGGCAGCGCCGAAGTGCGCGAACAGGCGCAGGCCTTGGCGCGCGGCGTGGCGGAAAAGCTGGGTTACGTTGGTACGCTGGGAGTGGAATTCTTTGTCTGCAACGACAGCCTCTACGTCAACGAAATGGCGCCGCGCCCGCACAATTCCGGTCATTACACCCTGGATGCCTGCGTCACCAACCAGTTCGAGCAGCAAGTACGCGCCTTGTGCGGCCTGCCCTTGGGCGACCCGCGGCTGCACAGCCCGGCGGTGATGGTCAATCTGCTAGGTGATATCTGGCGCGGTGGTGAACCAGAGTGGAATGTGTTATTTGAACAGGCCAATCTCAAGCTGCATCTATATGGCAAGCCGCAAGCGCGTCCCGGCCGTAAAATGGGGCACTTTACCGTGATTGGCGAGGATGCAGATGCTGTGCTTAAGGCGGCAATGCTGGCGCGGGAGAAAATCCGGGTAGAGGGCTAAGAAGCCCTGAAGCGTTTTCCGGGCAATAAAAAAGGCCAACCGCAGGGTTGGCCTTTTTAACTTGAGCAGTGCAGCCTGATTAAGCAGCCATGCCCTTGATGGCAGCAGACAGGCGGCTCTTGTGGCGAGCGGCCTTGTTCTTGTGAATGATATTCTTGTCGGCGATGCGGTCAATCACGCTGACGTTTGCGGTGTAGGCGGTTTGGGCGGCAGCCTTGTCGCCGGCTTCGACGGCCTTGATGACTTTCTTGATCGCGGTGCGCAGCTCGGAACGCAAGCTCGCGTTGTGGGCGCGTTGCTTGACCGCCTGACGTGCGCGTTTTCTTGCTTGTGCGCTGTTAGCCATGAAAACTCCTGAAATTGTGCAAAATTCAAAACGCGCAATCATACAGACACGCCCCGGCTTTTGCAAGGAGATATCAAGGATTGCCGTGGTAATATAGCCGCCTTTGCAAAACGTTATAAATCAATGAACCTGCTCAAAGCGCTGGCTACCGTTGGCAGCATGACTTTCCTGTCGCGCATCCTTGGCTTTGTCCGGGATACGCTGGTGGCGCGGGTATTCGGCGCGGGGCTGGAAACCGACGCATTCTTTACCGCCTTCAAGATTCCCAACCTGTTGCGCCGCCTGTTTGCCGAAGGCGCTTTTTCCCAGGCTTTCGTGCCGGTGCTGGCAGAGTACAAGAACCGCAAGGGTCACGAGGCCACGCAGTTGCTGGTTAATCATGTCGCTACCCTGTTATTGCTGGCGCTGCTGGGGATCACCCTGCTGGGGGTGATTGCCGCCCCCGTCGTGGTCTATCTGAGTGCGCCGGGATTCTATGCCGACCCAGACAAGTTCGCGCTGACGGTCAACATGCTGCGTATCATTTTCCCCTACATCCTGTTTATTTCACTGGTGGCGCTGTCGGGCGGCATACTCAATACCTACAGCAAGTTTTCGGTGCCGGCATTTACCCCGGTATTGCTCAATCTGGCGTTTATTTTCGGTACGCTGGTCATGGCCAAGCACTTCCATCCGCCCATCATGGCGCTGGCCTGGGCTGTGCTGCTGGGAGGCGCGCTGCAACTGGCATTTCAATTGCCGCATCTTTCCAGAATCGGGCTGCTGCCAAAATTCAATCTCAATCTGCACGACCAAGGCGTGTGGCGGATATTGAAGCTGATGGGCCCCGCCGTCTTCGGCGTTTCCATCTCCCAGCTTTCCCTGCTCATCAACACCATTTTCGCCTCGTTCCTCATCACCGGCAGCGTGTCCTGGCTGTACTACGCCGACCGCCTGATGGAGTTCCCCACCGGCATGCTGGGCGTAGCGCTGGGGACCATCCTATTGCCCAGCCTGTCCAAATATCACGCCGATGCTTCGCATGATGAATATTCTCGTCTGCTGGACTGGGGCTTGCGGTTGACGCTGATGCTGGCCTTGCCCGCTGCCGTGGCTTTGGCGGTGCTGGCGGTGCCGCTGATTTCCGGCCTGTTCTACTACGGCCACTTCAGCGTCAACGATGTCTGGATGACGCGCCAGGCGGTGATCGCCTATAGCTGCGGCTTACTTGGGCTGATTCTGGTCAAGGTGCTGGCACCGGGATTTTATGCGCGGCAGAATATCAAGACGCCGGTCAAGATCGCGGTGTTTACGCTGGTCATGACGCAATTGATGAACCTGCTGTTCGTGTTCGGCCTGCAACTGCATCACGCCGGGCTGGCACTGTCCATCGGCCTGGCGGCGTGCCTCAATGCCGGTTTGCTGCTGTGGTTCCTGCGCAAGGACGGCATCTATCAGCCGCAGCCGGGCTGGTATGTTTTTATGTTCAAGGTGACGCAGGCGGTCATGTTCATGGCCTTGGCGCTGCGCTTTGCCATGGTGAGCGACGATTACTGGCTGCACATCGCGGCAAGAACCCGGTTGATCTATTTGCTGGGGCTGGTGGCGCTGGGCGCGGCTGCCTACTTTTCAGCGCTGTGGCTGCTGGGTTTCCGGGCCAGGGACTTTTCACGGCGAGCGGTGGCGTGATGGAAGTTCTACGCCATTTTCCAGCCACGGCTGTGGCGCCGACCGTGCTTACCATCGGCAACTTCGATGGCGTACACATCGGCCACCAGGCCGTGCTCGGGGCGCTATGCCGGCAGGCGCAAGCCCTGAGCACACAATCCTGCGTGATGACTTTCGAGCCGCATCCGCGTGAATTTTTCATGCCGCAACAGGCTCCGGCGCGGCTCACCTCGCTGCGCGAGAAGCTGGAATTGTTCGAGGCGGCGGGCATCCAGATCGTCCACGTTTGCCACTTCGACGCGGCTTTTGCCGCCGTCAGCGCGCAAGCGTTTATCCGCGACATCCTGCACCAGTCGCTGGATGCCTGCGCCGTGCTGGTGGGCGAGGATTTCTGCTTCGGCGCCAAGCGTGGCGGCACACTGGAAACGCTGCGGGCGGGAGGCGAGCAATTCGGCTTTGATGTGCTGCCGGTACCCAAGATCATGCTTGGCGATGAGCGCGTTTCCAGCACCGCCATCCGCGAAGCGCTGGCGGTCGGCGACTTGCAACGCGCCAAGGCCTTGCTGGGGCGCGACTACAGCATCAGCGGGTTGGTGGTGCATGGCGACAAGCTGGGGCGTGAATTGGGCTACCCCACCGCCAACGTGCAGATGCACCACGACAAACCGCCGTTGACCGGCATCTATGCGGTAAAATTGCGCCTTTCGCAAAGCGGCGACCTGCCGGGCGTAGCCAGCCTGGGGGTGCGGCCCACGGTCAAGGCCGACGGCAAGCCGACCCTGGAAGTACATTTGTTTGATTTTGACGGCGAACTATACGGGCAGCACGTGCAGGTGCATTTCCTGCAGAAGATCCGCGAGGAACAAAAGTTTGCCGATATTGAGGCGCTCAAGCGCCAGATAACACTGGACGAACAAGCGGCCAGAAATTACTTCAAGAACGAAAAATGACAGACTACAAAGACACCCTGAACCTGCCCGACACCCCCTTTCCCATGCGCGGCGACCTCGCCAAGCGTGAACCGGCCTGGGTGAAAAACTGGCAGGAGAAGAAGCTCTACCAGCGCATCCGCCAAGCGCGCAAAGGCGCGAAGAAGTTTATCCTGCACGACGGCCCGCCCTATGCCAACGGCGACATCCACATCGGCCACGCGGTCAACAAGATCCTCAAGGACATCATCGTCAAGGCCAAGACGCTGGACGGCTACGACGCCCCCTACGTGCCGGGCTGGGACTGCCACGGCCTGCCAATCGAGTTACAGGTGGAAAAGCAGCACGGCAAGAACATCCCCGCCGCCAAATTCCGCGAGCTGTGCCGCGAATACGCACAAGAACAGGTCGAGCGCCAGAAAGCCGACTTCATCCGCCTCGGCGTGCTGGGCGACTGGGACAACCCGTATCTGACCATGGACTTCAAGACCGAAGCCGACATCATGCGCAGTCTGGGCAAGATTTATGAAAACGGCTACCTGTACCAGGGTTCCAAGCCGGTGCACTGGTGCGTGGATTGCGGATCGGCGCTGGCCGAGGCCGAGGTCGAGTACGAGGACAAGAACAGCCCGGCGATTGATGTGGGCTTCCGCGCGGTGGACAACGCCGCCGTATGCAAGGCCTTTGGCATCGGTCTGACCACGGAGCCAATCTCTGCGGTAATCTGGACTACCACGCCGTGGACGCTACCCGCGAATCAAGCTGTCTGTGTACACCCGGAACTGACCTACGACCTGATCCAGACCCCGCATGGCTTGCTGGTCCTGGCGCGCGAACTGGCCGAGGCTGCCATCAAGCGCTACGGCTTCGAGGCGGTGGAAGTGATCGCCAGCTGCCAGGGTGCCGCGCTGGAGCATATCGCGCTGCAACACCCGTTCTTCGATCGCCAGGTGCCGGTCATCTGCGGCGACCACGTCACCACCGATGCCGGTACCGGCCTGGTACATACCGCCCCGGCACACGGCTTGGAAGACTACGCTGTGGGCATGCGCTACGACCTGCCAGTGGACAACCCGGTGGACGACCACGGCAAGTTCTTCGCCTCGGTGCCGCTGTTCGGCGGCATGAGCGTGTGGGATGCCAACAAGGCGGTGATCGAAACGCTGGCCGCCAACCATAACCTGCTGGCTTCCGCCCGCCTCAACCACAGCTACCCGCACTGCTGGCGCCACAAGACGCCGGTGATTTTCCGCGCTACGCACCAGTGGTTTATCGGCATGGGGCAGCACGGCAATGATGGACAAACCTTACGCGGCCACGCCAATGCAGCGGTAGCGCATACGCAGTTTTTCCCGGCATGGGGCCGTGCTCGTCTCGAAGCCATGATCAAGAACCGCCCGGACTGGTGCGTGTCGCGCCAGCGCAACTGGGGCGTGCCGATGCCGCTGTTCGTGCACAAGGAAACCGGCCAGCCCCATCCGCAAACGCTGGAACTGTTGGAAACCGTCTGTTTACAAGTCGAACAGCAGGGCATCGAAGCCTGGTTCAGCCTGGATGGTGCCGCCTTCCTCGCCCAGCATGCGCCGCAGGATGCCAAGCAGTACAAAAAGGTGACCGATACGCTGGATGTGTGGTTCGACTCTGGCACCACCCACGCCGCCGTGTTGAAGCGCCGCCCTGAATTGCAGTTCCCCGCTGATCTTTACCTGGAAGGCTCCGACCAGCATCGCGGCTGGTTCCAGTCCTCGCTGCTGACCGGCTGCGCCATCGACGGCCGCGCGCCTTACGAGGCGCTGCTTACGCATGGCTTCGTCGTCGACGGTGCTGGTCACAAGATGAGCAAATCCAAGGGCAACGTCATTGCGCCGCAGAAGGTGATGGAGCAATACGGCGCCGACATCCTGCGCCTGTGGGTGGCCTCCACCGACTACTCCGGCGAGCTGAACATCTCCGACGAAATCCTCAAGCGCGTGGTGGAAAGCTACCGTCGGATTCGGAATACCTTACGCTTTCTGCTGGCCAACATCGCCGACTTCGATGCCTCCAAGGACATGCTGCCGGTGGAACAGTGGCTGGAAATCGACCGCTACGCCCTGCACCTGACGCAGCGCTTGCAGGACGACATTCTGGCTGATTACGAACGCTACGAATTCCACCTCGGCATGCAGAAGTTCGTCGGCTTCTGTTCGGAGGATTTGGGCGGTTTTTACCTGGACATCCTGAAAGACCGGCTCTACACCGCCGGCGCTGATTCCGGCGCACGCCGCGCCGCGCAAAGCGCGCTGTGGCACATCACGCAAACGCTGATGAAGCTGATCGCACCGGTGCTGAGTTTCACTGCGGAAGAGATTTGGCAGACGCTCAATCCGGGCAGCGAGGCTTGTGTGTTCGAGCAGGGGTGGCATGTACTGCCGGCGCATGGCTTGAGCGATGCGCGTTTGCAGGCCTGGGGTACGATAGTTGGCTTGCGCGGCCAGGCCGCCAAGGAAATCGAGGTGCTGCGCGCGGCAGGGCAGGTCGGCTCGTCATTGCAAGCGGAATTGGTGTTTCACGTTACGGCGGCCACGTTCGAGGCGCTTTTCAGCCTGGGCGATGACCTGCGCTTCGTGATGATTACTTCCAGTGCCGCCGTGCAGCAGGTGGCGAACGAGGCCGAGCAGAAAATCACGGTGACGGCGAGCACCCACCAGAAATGCGAACGCTGCTGGCACTACCGCGTCGATGTTGGCGCGGATGCCGACCATCCGCACATCTGCGGGCGCTGTGTGAGCAACCTCTACGGTGACGGCGAGCCGCGCGAATATGCTTGAGGGGATTCAACCACCCCGGCGCTACGCGCCACCCCTCCTCAACATGAGGAGGGGAATAACAGTACGGTCGGTTTTCTCCCCTCCTGTTTTTAAGGAGGGGTGGCGCGTAGCGCCGGGGTGGTCAGCAGGTTGGCGGCCATGAAGCGCATCCTGCCATGGCTATCCATCAGCGCCCTCGTCATCGCGCTCGACCTTTACACCAAGCACCTGATCCAGTCGGCGTTTGCTTATGGTGAGCACGTTTCCGTCACCTCGTTTTTCGACCTGGTACTGTTCCACAACGAAGGCGCGGCGTTCAGTTTCCTGGCTGCGGCGGGCGGCTGGCAGCGCCTGTTGTTCAGCACCTTCGCCGTCATTGCCTCTGTGGTCATCATCCACCTGTTACGTAAACATCCCGAGCAGAAGCTGTTCTGTTTCGCCCTGGCCCTGATTCTGGGCGGGGCGCTAGGCAACCTCTACGATCGTCTCACGCTGGGCTACGTGGTGGATTTTCTGTTCTTCCATTACCAATCCTGGTACTGGCCGGCTTTCAATGTCGCCGATTCGGCGATTACCTGTGGCGTTGTTTTACTCCTCTTTGATGGCTTGAAAAAGCAGTAAGGCTGGCGCACCATTCCCGACAAAGGTGCGTTAACGCAAGGCGAAAAGTGCTTCGATACATTTTCCGTTCGTCCTGAGTAGGCGGCGTGGCCGCCGTATCGAAGGACACGAACGGAAAACACACAGCACGAACGGATTCCCCCTGGCGATACCGAGTCGAAAGGAGACTGCCATGCCGGACTGGAAAAAACTGATCGAAGGCAAGATTGCGCTGGCCAAGCGCGGCCTCGCGCCGGGCAAGCCCAGCAGCCATGCGCGTGTTCCGGCGGGGCAGACGCTGGTAACCAATTTTCCCGTGTTGCATATCAGCGAGCCGCCCAGGTTGACCGCTACTGACTGGAAATTGCGCATTTACGGCTTGGTGGAGAAAGAACTCTTATTGGACTGGCAGGCATTCCGCCAACTGCCGCAGATCAAGGACACCTCCGATTTCCACTGCGTTACCCGCTGGTCCAAGCTGGATGTGGACTGGGAAGGCGTGCGGGCGAGTGAAATTTTGGCGCTGGCCATGCCGCTGGATAGGGCCAAGTACGTCACCCTGCATGGCTACGACGGCTACACCACCAATTTGCCGCTGGAAGCGCTGCTGGACGACGACGTCATCATCGCTCACAGCGCCCTCGGCCATCCCCTCTCCGCCGACCACGGCGGCCCGGTGCGGCTGGTGGTGCCCAAGCGCTACGCCTGGAAGAGCGCCAAGTGGCTCAAGGCGATTGAGTTACATGCCGAAAACCGGCCGGGGTTCTGGGAAGTGCGCGGGTATCACAACGAAGCCGATCCCTGGAAGGAAGAGCGCTTCAGCAACGACTAGCGTTGCCGACTGGCATGAATCACACCAAATGCAACTGCGCTGACAACGCCTTCAGCTCCTGCCTTGCCGCCTGATAATCCGGGCATAACTTTCCCACCCAGGCCCAGAATTTCGGGCTGTGGTTCATTTCCTTCAGATGTGCCAGTTCGTGGGCGACAACGTAGTGGATGATGTGGGGCGGGGCCTGGATCAGGCGCCAGTGCAGACGGATTTCGCCGCGTGAGTTGCAACTGCCCCAGCGGGTGTTGGCATTGGAGAGGAACATTGGCGGCGTGGGCACGCCCAGCTTGGCGGCGAGCAGTTCGAGGCGGCGGCTGAAGTCGGCGCGGGCTTGTTTGGCGTACCACTGGGCGACTTTGCGTTGCACGGTTTTGCTGTCATCCGGGTTGGGTAGGGCAACATAGAGGCGGGCGCCGTCGAATTCCAGCGCGCGGTTCTTGGCGTCCTGCCGCAGGACGAGCTGGATATCCTGGCCGAGGTGGCGCAGGCTGGCGCCATCCTGCCATGCCATGGCCTGCGGGCGTTCCTGCCATTCGGCCAGTTTGCGGACGATCCAGTCGGCTTTGTCTTGCAACAGGCTTTCCACGGTATGCTGCGCGACGCGCTTGGGGATGTGGACGGTGAGGCCGTGCTGGTCAACGCGCAGGCCGATGGTGCGGCGGCGGGCGCTGATTTTTAGAGCGTAGGGGACACTGCGACCATCGGGAAACTGGAGTTGCCGTTGGCTCACAGGTTGTTCAGCCGCGGCATTTCGGCCTCGATCCATTCCTCGACCTGTTTGTTGAGTTCGTCCGGTTTCATGCCGGCGGCTTCAATCGGCTTGCCGATGCTGACGGTGATGGTGCCGGGGTGTTTGAGCAGGCTGTTCTTGCGCCAGAATTCGCCGGCGTTGTGGGCGACCGGGACGACGGTGGCCTTGGCGTGGCTGGCAAGCCAGGCGCCGCCGATGTGGTATTTGCCTTTTTGTCCCGGCGCGGTGCGCGTGCCTTCAGGGAAGATCACCACCCACAGGCCGAGCTTGAGCCTGTCCTTGCCCTGGAATACCAGCTGTTTCAGTGCCTCGCGCCCGGCGCCGCGGTCGATGGCGATGGACTTGAGCGCCCACAGCGCCCAGCCGAAGAACGGCAGCAGTAGCAGCGACCTTTTCAGCACCCAGATTTGCGGCGGAAAAATGGTCTGGAAGGCGATGGTTTCCCAGGCCGACTGGTGCTTGGCGAGGATTACGCTGGGGTGGTCGGGGATATTCTCGCGGCCGATGACGCGGTAGCGCAGGCCGCAGGCCAATTCCAGCCAACGCACGATCAAACGCGCCCAGCCGGCGATGATGTGAGAGCGCCGCGGCGCAGACATCGGGATCAGCAGCAGGGTGAGCAGGGTGAGCAGGGAGAACGGGATCACCATGGCCCACATGCCGAGGTTGAAGATGATAGAGCGCAGGCGGATCATGGGGTTCCCTGTCGCGCAGGCGGCCTCGCCTGCATTTGCCCTCTCCCCAACCCTCTCCCGCTTGCGGGAGAGGGGGCCTCAAAAGCAGCAGGCGAGGGCGCCTGCGCTACAAGTATGGTCAGGGGCTTCATGCCATCTCGTCAATGATGCGGTTGGCCGCCTCCATCAGATCGGCGCAAATCCAGGCGTTATCCGGCACGTCGCCGGCGGCCAGGGTTTTTTCACCCTTTCCGGTGAGCACCAGAATAGGCTGGGCGCCGACGGCAAAGCTGGCCTGTAAGTCGCGCAGGGAATCGCCCACGCTGGGGGCGCCTTCCAGGTCGGCGGCGAAGCGGCGGCCGATTTCCTCCAGCATGCCGGGCTTGGGCTTGCGGCAAGCGCAGTTTTCCTCGGCGGTGTGCGGGCAGTAGAAGAGGGCGTCGATGCGCCCGCCGAACTGCGCCAGCGCGCGGTGCATCTTGTCGTGGATGGCGTTGAGCGCGGCCATGTCGAACAAGCCGCGGCTGATGCCAGACTGGTTGGTCGCCAGTGCCACGCGAAAGCCAGCCTGGTTCAGCAGCGCGATAGCTTCCAGACTGCCGGGAATGGGCCGCCATTCTTCCGGGCTTTTGATGAACTGGGCGCTGTCGTAGTTAATGACGCCATCGCGGTCGAGGATAACGAGTTTCACGATCAGGCTGCCAGCTTGGAAAGGTCGGCTACGCGGTTGGTAAGTCCTGTGACTTCGTGTAATAGACGGAAGCGCTGGTTACGCAATGTATCGTCCTCCGCGTTTACCATCACTGAATCAAAAAATGTGGCAACGGTGCTACTGATCTGAACTGTTAATAACAAGGCTTCTTCGAATGCCCCGAGTGCAACTAGGTTATCGACTCCCTTGCGAATCTCCCGAGTTTTTTGTAGCAACTCTTTTTCTGCTAATTCGATTAGCCTCGTTTCGTCCGTGGAAAGATACTGCGATTGTTCGCCGGATTTGTTAATAATATTTCGTGCACGTTTATCTGCGTTGGCAAGCAGAGCAAATTCACTTGGAAAGGTTGCTTGTGCTTTACGAATGGCCTTAAGTCGTGAGACATATTCAGCCGGATTGGCAAGGTGAATAACTGCCTCCGCTTCCTGTACAGAATAACCTTGGTCTTTAATATACCCGCCAGCACGTTCCAACAGAAAAAAATGAATCTTGCACCATAGAGGCACAACGACATGGTCATTCGCGGTGAATTCAAGTTGAAGCATGCCAGGAGGAAAGCTTTGAATCGTAGTTTTTAACAAAAACTCAAAGGACACTGAAAGCTGACGCTCAGCCAGCATTCGAACAATTCCAAGGCCATGGCGTCTTAAAGCAAAAGGGTCTTTATCGCCAGTTGGTATTTGATTAATGCCAAATAAACCCACAAGTGTTTCGAGCTTGTCAGCAATTGCGACGCAAATTCCAACATTATTCCGTGGCAACTCGTCGCCGGAAAAACGAGGTTTGTAGTGGTCTTCAATGGCGATTGCCACGTCTTCAGACAGCCCATCATGTTTGGCGTAATAGGCTCCCATGATACCTTGGAGCTCGGGGAATTCGCCCACCATGTCAGTTAGTAAGTCGGCTTTTGCAAGGTGAGCAGCCTGATCTGATTTGAATGCTAGTAGCTCACCTTCTATTTGACCGCCGATAACACGTGCAACTTCACGCACCCGCTCCATACGCTCGCCCTGGCTGCCCAGCTTGTTGTGGTACACCACATTGTCCAGTCCGGCCACACGGGATTCCAGCGTCTTCTTGCGATCCTGGTCGAAGAAGAACTTGGCGTCGGCCAGGCGCGGGCGCACCACGCGCTCGTTGCCGCCGATGACGGCGCTGGGGTCGGCTGGGCGGATGTTGGATACCAGCAGGAACTTGTTGGTGAGGCGGCCGGTATCATCCAGCAGTGGGAAGTATTTCTGGTTGGCCTTCATGGTAAGGATCAGGCATTCCTGCGGCACTTCCAGGAAAGCCTCCTCGAACTGGCCGAGCAGCACGTTGGGGCGCTCCACCAGCGCGGTGACTTCGTCCAGCAGGGCATCGTCGTCAATCGGCTTCAGGCCTTCCTTGGCGGCTGCTTCGGCCAGCTGGCGGGCGATCTCGGCACGGCGTTCCTCGAAGCCGGCGATCACGGCGCCGTCGTGTTCCAACTGCTCGGCATAGCTGTCGGCATTCTTGAGCGTGATGGGATGCTTGAGCGATTCGAAGCGGTGGCCTTGGGTCAAGTTGCTGGAAGCCAGTCCCAACACGAAAACCGGCACCACGATGTCGCCGTGCAGCGCCACCAAGCCATGCGCCGGACGCACGAAGTTAACCGACGTCCAGCCGTCGTCGAGCTGATAAGTCATGACTTTAGGAATGGGCAGCCTGGCCAGCGCTTCATCCAGCGCCTTTTGCAGGCCATCGGCCAGGGCGGCCCCAGTTTGCACGGCATCCAGGAATAGGATATCGGCCTTGCCGTCGTTTTCGCGCTTGAGCTGGGGTACGACGCTGGCGTCCGCGCCCAGCGCCACCAGCTTCTTGAGCAGGGCAGGGGTGGCGTTGCCATTGGCATCGAGGCCGACGCTGGCCGGCATCAGCTTCTGCGATACCGCTTTGTCGGCGGCTTGCGCAGCGACTTGGGTAATGTGCGCGGCCAGGCGGCGCGGGGAGGCATAAGGGGTGGCGACGGAGTTTTCAGCAGCCAAGCCTTGTGCCTTGAGCGATTCAAACAGGGTGCCGGCAAACGCCTCGCCCAGCTTTTTCAGAGCCTTGGGTGGCAGTTCTTCGACGAAGAGTTCAACAAGTAAATTTTTAGTGGTCATTGTGTTTCCGTCATTCCCGCGCAGGCGGGAATCCAGTCAAGTCAGTTGTTCGTACAAATCTTGCCAGTCTGGATTGAATTCTTCAATTAAACGCAATTTCCAGATTCTGTTCCATTTTTTTAAGGCTTTTTCATGCGCCAACGCGGATTCCATGCTGTCGTGCGGCTCGTACCATACCAATTGATATGCTACATACTTCTGGGTAAAGCCTTCAACGATGTTGTTTTTGTGCTGCCAAACCCTGCCTATCAGATTGGAAGTGACTCCAATATAAAGTGTGCCGTTTCTGGCACTTGCCATGATGTAAACACAGGGCTGCATCATCACCTTGCCTGGATTCCCGCCTGCGCGGGAATGACAGGGGCTAGGCCGCCTCTTTTTTCTTCAAGCCAGCAAGCACTTCGTCCGCCCACTCCTTGGGCGCCATCGGGAAGCCAAGTCTGGCGCGGCTGTCCAGGTAGCTCTGCGCCACGCTGCGTGCCAGGTTGCGGATGCGGCCGATGTAGGCGGCGCGCTCGGTGACGGAGATGGCGCCGCGTGCATCCAGCAGGTTGAAGGTATGGGCGGCTTTCAGCACTTGCTCATAGGCGGGTAGCGCCAGTTGTTGCTGCATCAGGTATTGCGCTTCCTTTTCGTGGCTGCCGAAGGCGCCGAGCAGGAACTCGACATCGCTGTGTTCGAAGTTGTAAGCGGATTGCTCTTTTTCGTTCTGCAGGAACACGTCGCCGTATTTCAAGCCCGGCGCATAGGTTAGATCGAATACGTTGTCCACGCCTTGCAAGTACATGGCCAAGCGTTCCAGGCCGTAAGTGATCTCGCCGGTGATGGGTTTGCAGTTGATGCCGCCGACCTGCTGGAAATAGGTGAATTGGGTGACTTCCATGCCATTCAGCCACACTTCCCAGCCCAGCCCCCAAGCGCCCAGCGTGGGGTTTTCCCAGTCATCCTCGACGAAGCGGATGTCGTTTTTGGTGAGGTCGAAGCCCAGCGCTTCCAGCGAGCCGAGGTAGAGTTCCAGGATGTTGTCCGGTGCCGGTTTCAGCACCACCTGGTATTGGTAGTAGTGCTGCAAACGGTTGGGGTTTTCGCCATAGCGGCCGTCCTTGGGCCGACGGCTGGGCTGCACGTAGGCGGCTTTCCACGGCTCCGGGCCGAGCGCGCGCAGGAAAGTGGCGGTGTGGCTGGTGCCGGCGCCGACTTCCATGTCGTAGGGTTGCAGCAGTGCGCAGCCCTGTTTGTCCCAGTATTGTTGCAGGTTGAGAATGATTTGCTGGAAAGTCAGCATTGTGGCGATTCCGGGTTGCAAAAGGCGTTGATTCTACTTCTTTTTGCGCCCCCACAAAACCCCGAGGACAAGGAAAATCAAGGAGATCGCAGGCCAGTTGCCCCAGCGTACATAGGGGGTGGTTCCGCTGTAGCCCTGTGCCTGTCCGGTGAGGGCGATGGCGGTGAAGTGCGGTGCTTCGGCGACCACTTCGCCGTGCGGGCCAATGATCGCGGTTGCGCCGGTGTTGGTGGCGCGCAGCATCATGCGGCCGCTTTCCAGGGCTCGCGTCTGCGACATCTGCAGGTGCTGGTGCATGGCAAGCGAATTGCCGTACCAGGCGTCGTTGCTGGCGTTGACCAAGAGGGTGGCTTGCGGCAATTGGCGGATGATTTCCTCGCCAAACACGTCTTCGTAACAGATGTTGACCGCCACGTGCTGGCCGGCGACTTGCAATGGTTTTTGGCCACCGTTGCCTGAGGTCAGGTCAGCGAGAGGGATGTGCAGTAGGTCGTTGTAAATCCAGCCAATGGCGGATTTGAACGGGATGAATTCGCCGAACGGTACCAAGTGCGATTTGCTGTAAACCTGTTGCGGCGCGCTGCCCAGGCTGATCATGCTGTTGTAGTAATTGCCGTTGGCCTGGATTGGCACCCCCAGCAGCAGGTCGCCGCCGGATTGCTTGGCCAGGCCGGCCAGCACCTTCAGGTAGTCGTCCGGCACCTGATGCAACAGCAACGGCACCGCGGTTTCCGGCAGCACGGTCAGCTGTGCCGGGTGCTGGCGGGCGAGCTCGAGGTAGGTGCGCAGGGTGTTATCAATTTCATCGGCCTGCCACTTCATGTCTTGCGCGATATTGCCCTGTAGCAGGCTGACGCTGATCGGCGCGCCTAGCGGCTCACTCCATTCGATATGCTTGAGGGCGCTACCGCCGACCCAGAATGCCAGCAAGACGATGAGGATAGGGCGACGCGCCCTGCCATCGAACCAAGCCGCCAGCAAGGCGGCGCAGCAGGCGGCGGCGAGCGACACGCCGAACACGCCCAGCACTGGCGCCAGACCGGCCAGCGGACTGTACGGCACTTGCGAATTGCCCAGCGTCAGCCAGGGGAAGCCGGTGAATATCCAGTTGAGCACCCATTCCGTCAGTACCCAGGCGGCGGGCATGGCCCAAGCGCGCTTGTCACCAAACTTGATGGCCAGCCAGCCAGCCGTTGCCGGGAACAGTGCCATGAAGGCGGACAGCCCGGCGGTGGACAAGGCTGCCAGCAGCATCGGCATGCCGCCGAAATCGTGCAGGCTGACGTAAATCCAGGAAATGCCCGCGCCGTATAGTCCCAGCCCGTAGCAGAAGCCGAACAGGAAGCCTTGCTTGCCGGAGTTGGCGCCACGCCACAGGTAGAACAAGCCTGCCAGCGCCAGGATGGGCAGCGGGTAGAGGTAGAACGGCGCGTAGCCCGCTACGGCGACAACGCCCAGCAGCAGGGCGGCAAGGCGGGGGTGGGCGGTCAATAAGGTCTGGAATTTGGTCAAGTTGGGGTGATGGGGTATCGGCAATTCATGCATTATACCGGGCGGTCAAGGGCTGACTTGGACTGTTATGCCCAGCTGCCGTATCCGGCTCGCCAGCTGTTCCAGCCACGCATCGGGCAGCCGTGCCAGTCGAGGCGCTTCGGCCTGCATCGAGGGGCGTGCCAGGCCGTAGAGGTGGACGCCGGCGATGTCATTGGCGGCCTGTTGCAGCAAGGCCAGGTAAGCCTGGATTTCCGCTTCGTTGGGCGGCAGGCCATCGAGCGCTAATACGCAGGTCTGCACCCAGGTCAAGCAGCGCGTCGCGCAGTACCGCAGCCGATCCAGCACGCCTTCCGGCTTGAGTCGCACATCGTTGATGCGGGCGATACCTTGTGTCGTGGCGGCATCCACTTTGAACCAGACTTCGCCGTTGCAGCGCGCCAGGTGGGTAATGCCTTCCAGCACGCCGGGGCGGTCAAGCAGGCTGCCGTTGGTAATCAGGCGAACCTTGATCTTGCCCAGCAGGCCGAAGTCGCGCAGCACGTTTTCGACCACGGCTACGGCCTGCGGGAATTCGCTGGCACTGGTCGGTTCGCCATTGCCGGAAAAGGCGATGTCCTGCAACTGGCGCGCGCCTTCCGGCACTTGCTGCTGCATGAAATCGCCATGTAGCACGTCGTCCAGCATGCGCCGCAGTTCCTGTTCCAGTTGCGCCAGATTAATGGCTGGTGCCGCACCACGCGTGAGGCCGGGCACCTGGCAATAGATGCAGCGCCAGTTGCAGGCGTTGTTGGGGTTGAGGTTGATACCGATGGAAACGCCGGCGGCACGGCGCGAGACCACCGGGTAGACATAGGTCATGCCGGCGCTGTCGCGGTCGTGGTCGGTGGGGTTAAGCGGCGTGGACGGATTCATTGCGCGTATATTGGCACAGGCGGCGGTATCTGGGAAACTAGCGGCTGGTTCCGGCAAATCTTTATCAGGAGGTTCAAATGTTCAAAGAGTTCAAGGAATTCGCCATGCGCGGCAACGTGGTGGATATGGCGGTCGGCATCATCATCGGCGCCGCTTTCGGCTCTGTCATCAAATCGTTGGTGGATGATGTCATGATGCCGCCGATCAGCATGTTGCTGGGCGATGTGGACTTCGCCAATATGTACGTCGTGCTCAAGGCGGGTGCCGAGACTGCCGGGCCTTACCTTTCGCTGGCTGAAGCCAGGCAAGCCGGAGCGGTAACCTTGAATTATGGGGTATTTGCCGGTGCCGTGGTGAGCTTTGTCATCGTGATGTTTTCGGTGTTCCTGCTGGTGCGCGCCATGAACCGCCTGCGGGCGGAGCAAGCGGCGGCGCCTACCACCAAGGAATGTCCGCACTGTTGCACAACCATCCCGCTGTATGCGGTGCGCTGCCCGCACTGCACTTCTGATTTGGGCTGAACTTAGGTTTTCCCCTCACCCCAACCCTCTCCCGGAGGGAGAGGGTGATTAAGAATGTCGCCCGCGCTACGGTTGCGTTAGCAGCTAGTGGCGCATTCCAGGGCGGGTAAGGCGGCCTGGTTGTCTTCCTCGTCATCTACGTTGGAAAACACGATGTTCACAACCCTGTCACCGATAAAATCCAGCTCGGTGGTTTTGTAGTAATCGCCTTCCTCGGATGTGTTGAGATAGTGGTAGTGCCAGATGGCGGCAACAACGTCGCCGCCTTTGTCGCGGATTTGGAATTGGCTGGCTGGCTCGCCCAGTTGTTCGAGGATGTGCGCCTTGTCGGCACGCGGGACGCTGTCAACAAATCCCAGTTCGTTGAGCGGGATGTCATTTTTCTCGGCCATGGCGGTAGCGGGGAGGCATAGCAGCACAAGCAGACTGAGGAATTTCATGATGTCACCCCCGGAATTGTTGACTGTTTAACTATGATACTCCGGCGCGAAATTAAGTTCCTGGCCTAGTCCTGCGGCAGGGCAATCTCCTCCGGCAGGCGTTCCACCAGCAGTGAATGCACGCGCCGGCTGTCGGCGCGCAGCACGGTGAACTTGAGGCCGTCGAAGCTGACTTGCTCGCCGCGCTTGGGCAAGTGGCCGAATTTGTTCACCACCAGCCCGCCGATGGTGGAAAACTCTTCGTCGCTGAAGGTGGTTTCCAGCGCCGCGTTGAAATCGCCGACCTCGGTCAGTGCCTTGACGCGGTAGCGGCCGCCGGTATCGCGGAAGATGTTGTCCTCGGTCTCGTCGTAGTCGTATTCATCCTCGATGTCGCCGACGATCTGCTCCAGCACGTCCTCGATGGTGACCATGCCGGCCACGCCGCCGTACTCGTCCACCACGATAGCGATATGGTTGCGGTTGCCGCGGAATTCCTTGAGCAGCACGTTAAGCCGCTTGGATTCCGGGATAAACACCGCCGGGCGCAGCATGTCGCGCACCTCAAACTCCTCGCCGGCGTAGAAGCGCAACAGATCCTTGGCCAGCAGGATACCGAGGATGTCGTCCTTGTTGTCGCCAATGACGGGAAAGCGCGAGTGGGCGGTTTCGATGACGAAGGGAATGAATTTCTCCGGCGGGTCGGCGATGTCGATTACGTCCATTTGCGAGCGCGGGATCATGATGTCGCGCACCTGCATCTCGGAAACCTGCAATACGCCCTCGATCATCGCCAGCGCATCGGCGTCGAGCAGGCTTTTTTCGTAAGCGGAATGGAGAAGTTCGATTAGCTGCTCGCGGTCTTCCGGCTCGCGTAGCAGCAGGTGGGAAAGGCGTTCCAGCCAAGTGGGTTTGTGACTGTCGTCAGCCATGGGGCATGGCGTCCTGTGTAATGAGATAGGGCGCAGGATAACCTAATTTCATGATGATTTGGGTTTCCAGCGCGTCCATCAGCACCGCCTCCTCATCGGTTTCGTGGTCGTAGCCCTGCAGGTGTAGCACGCCATGTACCACCAAATGGGCATAATGGGCTTCCAGCGTCTTGTCCTGCTCGGCGGCCTCCTGCGCCACCACCGGCGCGCACAGCACGATGTCGCCCATCAGTGGTTCGTCGTTCAGGGGAAAGGTCAGCACGTTGGTGGCGTAGTCCTTGCCGCGGTAGTCGCGGTTGAGCTGGCGGCCTTCTTCCGAGCCGACCAGCCGCAGGGTGACTTCCGCGTCACTCTCCAGAGCGGCGAGCACCCACTTGCGCAATTGCTGGCGCGTGGGCGCGCCTTCCGGCTTGGCGGCGTATTGCACGGCCAGCGACAATTTGGGTTTTGTAGCGCAGGCGGCCTTGCCTGCATGAGCGATTGCAGGCGAGGCCGCCTGCGCTACGGGGTGATTTTTCATGCCGGTTTGCTGCGGTCGAACCGCTCGTAGGCGTTGATGATCTTCTGTACCAGCGGATGGCGCACCACGTCCTCGGATAGGAACTTGGTCATGGCGATGCCGCGCACGTCCGCCAGCACTTCCTGCGCTTCCACCAAGCCGCTTTTCTGGCCGCGTGCCAGGTCAATCTGCGTCACGTCGCCGGTGATGACGGCCTTGGTGCCGAAACCGATGCGGGTCAGGAACATCTTCATCTGCTCCGGTGTGGTGTTCTGCGCCTCGTCCAGGATGATGAAGCTCTGGTTCAGGGTGCGCCCGCGCATGTAGGCCAGCGGCGCCACCTCGATGGCGTTGCGCTCGAACATCTTGTGCACGGTGTCGAAACCCATCAGGTCGTATAGCGCGTCGTACAGCGGGCGCAGGTAAGGGTCAACCTTCTGCGCCAGGTCGCCGGGCAAAAAGCCCAGGCGCTCGCCGGCTTCCACCGCCGGGCGTACCAGGACAATTCTTTTGACCCGGTCGCGCGACAGTGCATCCACCGCGCTGGCCACGGCCAGGTAAGTCTTGCCGGTGCCGGCCGGGCCGATGCCGAAGGTGATGTCGTATTCCTGGATTTGTTGCAAGTATTCGATCTGGCGCGGCGTGCGGCCGTGCAGGTCGGCGCGGCGCGTCATCAGCACCGGCATGGAGGCAGTGGTCACGGTTTCTGGACTTAATTTGCCGACTTCTACCAGCCCCAGTTGCACGTCTTCCAGGCCAATTGGCTTCCTGGCGCGTTCGTAGAAATCCTGCAACAACTGCGCCGCCAGTTGCATGTTGTGTGTCTCGCCGGACAAGCGGAAATGCCCGCCGCGCCGCGCGATGCCAACCTCCAGCGCGTCCTCGATCTGCTTCAGGTTTTCATCCAGCGCCCCGCACAGGTTGGCGAGGCGGTGGTTGTCTTCGGGGGTGAAGTCAATTTCCAAACGGATAGTTCCTCAAAATTGTACGGATACGGAAATCTACTTGCCTGCCGCCGTAAAGCTGGCTGATTTGTTGCCTTTTCCGTCGTACAGCATTAGTTTGCCGTCCGCCAGTTGGTAGGACTTCGCCTCGCCCAGCAGCTTGAGGTAGGCGGATTCGGCACGCATGGCAGGTTCCGGCCCCGCCATCAGCGTGCCCGCCAACTGGCCGACCGAGAAACTGTTGGACGATCCCACCTTGTACGATCCACTGTAACTGTTGACGCCGCTGTTGCCTGCGATTTGGCCATTGAAGAATTCGGCGGTGATCGTCTGCCCTTCCGTGTTCGCTGCATCCAGCGTCCAGCGCGTACCGTTGAGCGGGTCGCCGCCGGAGCATCCGCTCAGGCTGATAAGCGATACCGCAAAAACAAAGGTGGTCAGGAATGTCTTCATCAGTTCCATATCCTTTTTATGGAGGACACAACTCGCCGCGCAGGCTGTGCGGCAAGGCTTCGGTGATGCGCACCGTGGTGAACTGGTGCATCAGTTCCGCCGGGCCGTCGAAGTTGACGATGCGGTTGTTGTCGGTGCGGCCGGCCAGTTGCTGGGCGTCCTTTTTGGCGTGGCCTTCGACCAATACTCTCTGGATAATGCCGACCATCTTCTGGCTGTTTTCGAAGCCCTGCGCTTCCAGCCGCGCTTGCAGGCGTTCCAGCCGCGCGGCCTTGATCTCGTGCGGCGTGTCGTCCGCCATGTAGGAGGCGCCGGTGCCGGGTCGCGGACTGTAGATGAAACTAAAGCTGTAATCGAAGCCGACGTCCTCGATCAGCTTCATTGTGGCCTCGAAATCGGCGTCGGTCTCGCCGGGGAAGCCGATGATAAAGTCCGATGACAGGTGCAGGTCGGGGCGCGCGGCGCGCAGTTTGCGGATCACCGACTTGTATTGCAGCGCGGTGTAATTGCGCTTCATGGCTGCCAGGATGCGGTCGGAGCCGGCCTGCACCGGCAGGTGCAAGTGCGACACCAGCTTGGGCAGCTTGGCATAGGCCTCGATCAGCGCCGGCGTCATCTCGTTGGGGTGCGAGGTGGTGTAGCGCAGGCGCTCGATACCCGGTATCTCGTGCAGGTATTCCAGCAACAAGCCGAGGTCGGCAATTTCGCCGTTTTGCATCGCTCCGCGATAGGCGTTGACGTTCTGGCCCAGCAGGGTGATTTCCTTCACGCCCTGTTGCACTAACTGCGCCGCTTCCAGCAGCACGTCGTCGAACGGGCGCGAGACTTCCTCGCCGCGGGTGTAGGGCACCACGCAGAAGGTGCAGTACTTGCTGCAGCCTTCCATGATGGACAGGAACGCCGTCGCGCCTTCCACGCGCGGCGGCGGCAGGCGGTCGAACTTCTCGATTTCGGGGAAGCTGATGTCCACCTGAGAGCGGCCGGAGGCGCGCTTCTCGGCGATCATGGCAGGCAGGCGGTGCAAGGTTTGCGGGCCGAACACCACGTCCACAAACGGCGCGCGCCGGACGATGGCATCGCCCTCCTGGCTGGCCACGCAGCCGCCGACGCCGATCACCAGATTGGGGTTGTTTTTCTTCAGCGTGCGGTACTGGCCGAGCTGGCTGAACACTTTTTCCTGCGGCTTTTCGCGCACCGAACAGGTGTTGATGAGAATGACGTCGGCTTCTTCCGGGTTGTCGGTCTGCGTCATGCCGTCCGCAGCCTGCATCAGATCCGCCATGCGCGACGAGTCATACTCGTTCATCTGGCAGCCGAAGGTCTTGATGAAAACTTTTCTAGGCGCGTTCATGAATGACGGCCTCGCTAGGGATGTGGTGCAAAATAATCCTGAAAAAACAGTAAACTAAGGCGTAATTATAAACGAACGAGAGGTGCCGAGACAATGCGCAAAACCAAACGGACGCCGTTTTTTGTGAGCCCGACTGCTTGTGGTGAAGGGGAGCCTGCCCCCGACCAAGTAACAGCGCTTGGATGGTTGGAAAACGGTATGCATGGTTGGGCGCTATGATTTGGCTACGGTGGAAGCAGAGGAGCTAATGAGCTTGAATTCCAATAATAGAATGAAACCCCTGCGAAACCCCTGAATTTTCGTGTTGGGTGATGTAAATTAAGCGCATCGGGACCAAAGTGGTGGCAGTTTTGGAAGTAGACATTTGCATCCTGCGTAGATTGCGTTAGACGCACCCGATACCCCCTCTGCCACGCCGAGCAGCATAGCCAAGCCGGGAGTTTTCGGCGAGCACTGTCTGAGCGAAGCGAGTTGCGTAGCCGCCCGGCAACCCCTGGCTTACCCAAGTCACCCTCCTAAACACTGTATGCATTTCGACGAGGCGAGTGGGGTTTTGGTTTATTTTCCGAGTAAAATTCCCTCATGAAACACGTCGCAAAAAAACGCTTTGGCCAGAACTTCCTGTCCGATGCCGACGTCATCCGCCAGCTGGTCGAGGCCATTCGCCCACAGCCCGGCGACCTGATGGTGGAAATCGGTCCCGGCCTGGGCGCACTGACCCAGCCGTTGCTGGTGACGCTCAAGCACCTGCACGTGGTGGAGCTGGATCGCGATATCGTGGCCTGGATGCAGGGGCATTATGCGGCTGACAAAATCGCCATTCACAACATGGATGCGCTGAAATTCGATTTTGCCTCCCTGGGAGAAAAAATCAGGGTGGTGGGCAACCTGCCTTACAACATCTCCACCCCTATCCTGTTCCACCTTCTGGATAGCGTGTCGCACATTATCGACATGCACTTCATGCTGCAAAAAGAAGTGGTGGAGCGCATGGTGGCGGCACCTTCCACGCCAGAATACGGCCGGCTGTCGGTGATGCTGCAATATCGGCTGCAGATGGAATACTTGTTCACCGTGCCGCCGGAAGCTTTCGAGCCGGCACCCAAGGTGGAATCCGCTTTCGTGCGCGCCACTCCCCATGCCAGCTTGCCTTTTCCCGCCAGAGACGAAAAGCTGTTTGGCAAGGTGGTTGCCGCGGCTTTCTCGCAGCGCCGCAAAACCCTGCGCAATACGCTCAAAGGGCTACTGGATGATGCTGGTTTCGCGACGCTTGGCATAAACCCGCAACTGCGCGCGGAAAACCTTGGGGTCGAGCAGTTCGTTGCCATCGCCAACTATCTGGGCTGATATAATTACAGCATTCAAGGGAGAACTAAATATGCGAGTCATTTTGTTGGGCGCCCCCGGCGCCGGCAAGGGTACCCAAGCCAACATCATCAAGGAAAAATTCAATATCCCGCAAATCTCCACCGGAGATATGCTGCGTGCCGCTGTTAAGGCTGGTACACAACTGGGTTTGGAAGCCAAGAAATTCATGGATTCCGGCGGGCTGGTGCCGGACGAGGTGATCATCGGCCTGGTCAAGGAACGCATCAAAGACGCCGACTGCGCCAACGGTTTCCTGTTCGACGGCTTTCCGCGCACCATCCCGCAGGCCGAGGCGATGAAGCAGGCCGGGGTGGATATTGACTACGTGGTGGAAATCGACGTGCCGGACGAGGAAATCATCAAGCGCATGAGCGGCCGCCGCGCACACTTGGCCTCGGGCCGTACCTATCATGTCATCTTCAACCCGCCCAAGGTGGCGGGCAAGGATGACCATACCGGCGAAGACCTGGTACAGCGCGAGGATGACCGCGAAGAAACGGTGCAGAAACGGCTGGAGGTTTACCACAGCCAGACCAAACCGCTGGTGGATTACTATTCTGCTTGGGCGGCGCAGGGAGGCAAGGCGCCTTGTTATGTGCGTGTGAGCGGCGTTGGTTCGGTGGACGGCATCCGTGACAGTATTTTTGCCGCATTGAAATAGCTGGGAGAGAAAAGCAAAAGGCCTGTGACCGTCTGGGCACAGGCCTTTTTTATGCCATTGGCGATCAGGCCTTGCGCTTGTTGGCAATCAGCTCCTGAATCAACGGGGTCAGGATCAGCTCGATGGCGAAGCCCATCTTGCCGCCCGGTACGACGATGGTATTGCGCCGCGACATGAAGGAATCCTTGATCATGGTCATCAGGTACTGGAAGTTGGCGCGTTCCGGCTCGCTGAAGCGGATCACCACGAAGCTTTCATCCAGCGTGGGAATGTCGCGGGCGATAAAGGGATTGGAAGTATCCACTAGCGACACGCGCTGGAAATTGATGTCGGTGTTGGAGAACTGCGGGCAGATGTATTCGACGTAATCGCGCATGCGGCGCAGGATAAGCTGCGTCACCGCTTCCGCCGAATAGCCGCGCTCGGCGGTGTCGCGATGGATTTTCTGGATCCATTCTAGGTTGACAATGGGAGCCACGCCCACCAGCAGATCCACATGGCTGGCGATATCCACCTCGGAAGTCCTGACCCCGCCATGCAACCCCTCGTAAAACAGCAGATCGGAGCTGGTCGGGATGTCTTCCCACGGCGTGAACTCCCCGGGTTGCAGGCTGGTGCCTAGACGCGCATTCAGTTCTTCAGCTTCGTCATCGCTATGGATATAGTAGCGGCGCTGGCAGGTGCCGGTTTCGCCATACTGGCGGAAAGTCTGTTCGATTTTGTCGAAGTGGTTGCATTCCGGGCCGAAATGGCTGGGCGCACGCTGGTAGTTGTTGTCGGCTTTCTCCACCGCAGCCTTGAATTCGGCACGTGTCATGTTATGGAAGCTGTCGCCCTCCAGCACGGCCGCCTCGATATTTTCGCGCCGGAAAATCTGCTCGAACGCGCGTTTGACGGTGGTCGTACCCGCGCCGGAAGAACCGGTGACGGCAATCACGGGATGCTTTTGGGACATGGGCTCCTCCTCAGGATCAGCACCCGGGCGGCCCTCGCGCCGAGGTGCAACATTTTGGACACTTTTCCGTGAGTATACGTGAGCTTTGATAATCAACCAACCAATCCCAGGGCGCCCCAAGGTATAATTTCGCACCTTTAATAGCCTTGAATCCCTATACCTCATGCAAGCGCAGTATCCCTTCCGCGAAATCGAACAACAAGCCCAGCAGCAGTGGGAAACCCAACGGACTTTTGCCGCCAAACTCGACGGCAACAAGCCCAAATACTATTGCCTGTCCATGTTTCCCTACCCCAGCGGCAAGCTGCACATGGGCCACGTGCGCAACTACACCATCGGCGATGTACTGACGCGCTACCACCGCATGCAGGGCTACAACGTGCTGCAACCCATGGGCTGGGATGCCTTCGGCCTGCCGGCCGAGAACGCCGCCATCCAGAACAAGGTGCCGCCCGCCAAGTGGACTTACGACAACATCGCCTACATGAAGAAGCAGTTGCAGTCATTGGGTTTTGCCATCGACTGGAGCCGCGAGCTGGCGACCTGCCAGCCGGAATACTACAAGTGGAACCAGTGGCTGTTCCTGCGCATGCTGGAAAAGGGCATCGCCTACAAGAAGACCCAGGTGGTGAATTGGGATCCGGTGGACCAGACCGTGCTGGCCAACGAGCAGGTGATCGATGGCCGCGGCTGGCGCACCGGCGCGATTGTGGAAAAGCGCGAGATTCCGGGCTACTACCTTGGCATCACCCAATACGCCGAGCAACTGCTGGCCGACCTCGACAAACTCCCCGGCTGGCCGGAGCGCGTCAAGACCATGCAGGCCAACTGGATCGGCAAGAGCACAGGCGTGCGCTTCGCCTTCACCCACGACATCAAGGATGCCAGCGGCAAACTGATCGACGACGGCAAACTGTGGGTGTTCACCACCCGCGCCGATACCATCATGGGCGTCACCTTCTGCGCCGTGGCGGCCGAACATCCGTTGGCCACGCTAGCTGCCCAGGGCAACGCCGAGCTGACCGCTTTCATCGACAAATGCAAACACGGCTCCGTCATGGAGGCCGACATGGCGACCATGGAAAAAGAAGGCCTGGACACCGGCCTCAAGGTCACCCATCCGCTGACTGGCGAACAAGTGCCGGTGTGGGTCGGCAACTACGTGCTGATGAGCTACGGCGAAGGCGCAGTGATGGCGGTGCCGGCACATGATGAACGGGATTTTGGGTTTGCGAAGAAATACAATCTGCTGATCAAGCAGGTAATTGGAAGAACTAGGACACCAGAGGATCAAGAGTCGGCGGAATACGACAATTTTGATATATCCGAGTGGAAAGCTTGGTATGCGTGGACGACTAACGTCCAAACAATCAACTCCGGCAAATACGATGGCCTCAACTACGAAGCTGCCGTGAACGCTATCGCCGCAGACCTTGCCGCGCTTGGCTTGGGCGAAAAGAAAACCCAGTGGCGTTTGCGCGACTGGGGCGTGTCGCGCCAGCGTTACTGGGGCTGCCCCATCCCCATCATCCATTGCGACAGCTGCGGCGACGTGCCGGTGCCGGACGACCAATTGCCGGTCAAGCTGCCGGAAGACTGTGTGCCGGATGGCTCCGGCAACCCGCTGCACAAGCGCGCCGATTTCATCCACTGCACCTGCCCCAAGTGCGGCAAACCCGCCAAGCGCGAGACCGACACCATGGATACTTTCGTGGATTCCAGTTGGTATTACGCGCGCTATGCCAGCACATTCAGCGCTGACAGCATGGTGGATGCGGAAACCTCCGCTTGGATGCCGGTCGACCAGTACATCGGCGGCATCGAGCACGCCATCCTGCACCTGTTGTACTCGCGCTTCTGGAGCAAGGTGATGCGCGACATGGGCTTGGTGAGCTACGACGAACCGTTCGCAAATCTATTAACCCAGGGCATGGTGCTCAACCACATCTTCTCGCGGAGAACGGATAAAGGCGGCATCGAATACTTCGCGCCGGAAGAAGTGGAGCTGATCCATGACGAGCATGGCAAGGTGACCGGCGCCAAGTGCCTGGCCGATGGCCAGCCGGTGGATTTTCAGGGCATGGGCACCATGTCCAAGTCCAAGCGCAACGGCGTCGACCCGCAGGCGCTGATCGAACAATACGGCGCCGACACCGCGCGCTTCTTCATGATGTTCGCCGCGCCGCCGGAACAGACGTTGGAGTGGTCGGACAGCGGCGTGGAAGGTTCGCACCGCTTCCTGCGTCGCGTATGGGCGTTTGGTGTGGCTCTGTCTGAACAGCCCAAGGCTGAGGTCGGCAAGCTGGATAACGCGCTCGCCGCCATCCGCCGCGAAGTGCACCTGACACTCAAACAGGCCAGCTACGACTTGTCCAAGCAACAGTTCAACACCGTCGCCTCGGCCGCCATGAAGATGCTGAACGCGCTGGAAAAGGTGCAGAAAGAAGCCGGTGAAGGCTGGGCAGCTGTCGCACATGAAGGCTTCTCCATCCTGCTGCGCATGTTGTCACCTATCGCCCCGCACATCACCCACGCTCTGTGGCGCGAACTCGGCTATGGTGACGACATCCTTGCCGCCGTATGGCCGCAGCCGTTGGAAGCTGCGCTGGTGCAGGATGAGCTCGAGCTGGTGATTCAGGTCAACGGTAAGCTGCGCGGCAGCATGACGGTGGCCAAGGATGCCGAGCGCAGCGCTATCGAAACGCTGGCGCTGCAACAGCCTGCCGTGCAAAAATACTTGGAGGGCGTGAGCGTGAAGAAAGTGATCGTCGTGCCCGGCAAACTCGTCAACGTCGTCGTAGGATAAGCCAATGAACCGCTTGCAATTTCACTTTCTCATCCTGTTTTGCCTGCTGGCGCTCAGCGCTTGCGGCTTTCATACCCGCGGCGTGGCCGATCTGTCGTTCCATACCATTTATGTCCAGAATGGCGGAACCATCATGCCCGATCTGAAGCGGTTACTACTTAACAACAAGGTCAAAATATTGCCCGCGCCGGATCAGGCGGAAATGCTGCTGGAGGTGATGAAGGAAACGACGGAGAAACGCATTCTCTCGCTTTCCGGTGGTGGTAAGGTCAAGGAGTATGAATTGGTCTATCGCATTACTTTCCGTACCAAACAGGCTGGTAGCGAGCTGTGGAGCGAGCCGCAGACGGTAGAGGATATGCGCGATTTTTCCTATGACGACAGCCAGCTGCTTGCCAAGGATTATGAGGAAGCCCGTTTGTACAGCGACATGCGTGCTGATGCCGCGCGCAAGATCATGCGCCGCCTGAGTGCTTTGAAAAACGACCAGCCCAGCGCCGCTAATTAGTCCTATGCGCCTCCCGTTCGAGCAGCTCATCGGCCACCTCGAGCGCGAACTGCGCCCGCTTTATGTGCTCACCGGCGACGAGCCGCTGGCCATGAGGGAAAGTGTGGATGCCATCCGCCAGGCTGCCAGGAAGCAAGGCTACGACGAGCGCCAGTCCTATACCGCCGAGCGCAACTTCAACTGGCAGCAACTCACTGCCGGCAGTAACGCGCTGTCGCTGTTCGCCAGCCGCCGTCTGCTGGAACTGCATATTCCGTCCGGCAAGCCCGGCACCGAAGGCAGCAAGGCCCTGCAGGAATATGTCAAAAGGTTGCCGGACGATACCGTCACCCTGATTACGTTGCCCAAGCTGGACAAGTTAGTGCAAGGCAGCGCATGGTTCGGCGCGCTGGAAAGCGCGGCGGTGGTAGTGCCGTTGCAGACGGTGGAAATTGAACGCCTGCCGCAATGGATCGCCCGGCGCTTGCAGGCGCAAGGGCAACAAGCTGATAGCGCCACACTGGAATTTCTCGCCAACCAGGTCGAAGGCAATCTGCTCGCTGCTCACCAGGAAATCCAGAAGCTTGGCTTGCTCTTCCCGCCCGGTATGTTGGACGCCGAAGCGGTACGAGAGGCGGTGCTGAACGTTTCGCGCTACGATGTGTTCCAATTGGGCGATGCTTTACTGGCCGGCGATGCACCGCGTACCGCCAAAATATTGCAGGGTCTGGAAGGCGAGGGGGTGCAGCCGCTGGCACTGCTCGGCGTACTGGCCTGGCTGCTGCGCGGCGTGACGCGCGTCAAGCTGGCCGAGACGCGCGGCGAAAACTTGGCAAATGCCATGCAACAGGCCAAAATCTGGGGCGACCGCCAAGCCGTGGTACGGCGCATGCTGGCGCGCGTCAGCATGCGCCAGTTGCAGGCGGCCATGCTGAAAATGGCGGAAATAGACAAGATCGCCAAGGGTGTGGCCCAAGGCAGCGCTTGGTTGGAAATCTCGCGCCTCTGCATAGGGCTGGCGCGGGTTGGAACACGCAGGCGGGCAACAGCGTAAAGGCTTTTTAGACAGGATTCACAGGATTTGACGGATTGACAGGATTAAAACGGAAAAGCGGATGAATGGAGTTTAATCCTATTCATCCTGCTTAATCCTGTAAATCCTGACTATTCAAATCAGGATAACCATGGACATCAAACAATACATGCAACAACTTGGCCAAGCCGCCCGCGCCGCCTCGCGCGCCATGGCAAAGGCCGACACCGGCACCAAGAACAAGGCGCTGCTGGCTATCGCTACGGCCATCCGCCGCGACCAGGAAGCGCTGCTGGCCGCCAACCGTGCCGACCTGGAGGCCGCCAAAGCTGCAGGCATGGAGGCCGCCATGCTGGATCGCCTGGCGCTGTCGGAAAAAGCCGTGGCCACCATGGCCGAAGGGCTGGAGCAGATTGCTTCCCTGTCCGACCCCATCGGCGAAATCAGCGATCTCAAATATCGCCCTTCCGGCATCCAGGTCGGCCGCATGCGCGTGCCGCTGGGCGTCATCGGCATCATCTACGAAGCGCGTCCCAATGTAACGGTGGATGCCGCCGGGCTGTGCATCAAGTCGGGTAACGCCGCCATCCTGCGCGGCGGTTCCGAGGCCATCCATTGCAACCGCGCGCTGGCCGCGCTGGTGCATGAAGGGCTGGAAGCCGCCGGCCTGCCCAAGGGCGCCGCACAGGTGGTAGAAACCACCGACCGCGCCGCCGTGGGCGAACTGATTACCATGAAGGACTACGTGGACGTCATCGTGCCGCGCGGCGGCAAGGGACTGATCGAGCGCATTTCCAACGAGGCGCGCATCCCGGTCATCAAGCACCTGGACGGCAACTGCCACGTCTACGTGGACGACGAGGCCGATTTGGCCAAGGCATTGCGTATCCTGGAGAACTCCAAGACCCAGCGCCTCGGCACCTGCAACACCGCCGAATCGCTGCTGGTGGCGCGTTCTGTCGCCTCGGCCATGCTGCCCAAACTGGCCGGGATGCTGATTGCCAAAGGCGTGCAAATCCGTGGTTGCGCCGAGACGCAAGCGCTGGTGCCGCAGGCCAAGGCCGCGACCGACGAGGATTACTACACCGAATACCTGGCGGCGATCATTTCCTGCAAGGTGGTGGAAGGCCTGGACGAAGCCATCGCCCACATCAACCAGTATTCCTCGCAGCACACCGAAGTGATAGTGACGGAAAACTACACCAAGGCGCGCCGTTTCCTTCGCGAGGTGGATTCCAGCTCGGTCATGGTCAACGCCTCGACGCGCTTCGCCGACGGCTTCGAATACGGCCTGGGCGCGGAGATCGGCATCTCCACCGACAAACTGCACGCGCGCGGCCCGGTTGGGCTGGAAGGGCTGACCAGTGTGAAGTTCATCGTCCTCGGCGACGGGCAGGTTCGCGGCTAATTGCAGCCCATAGCTATCCTGGGGGGCACTTTCGACCCCATTCATTTCGGCCACCTGTGCATGGCGCAGGAGTTGTGTGAAGCGCTGCAACTGGCGAGCGTGCGCTTTGTCCCGGCCGCCAGCCCGCCGCACCGCGACCAGCCGCAGACCGCAACGGCACATCGGGTGGCGATGGTTCAACTGGCCATCGCCGGCAACCCGGCGTTCATACTGGATACGCGCGAGTTGGAGCGGGAGGGCCCTTCCTACACGTTTGACACACTCGCTACGCTGCGCGCGGAACTGGGGACGGAAGTCCCACTTTGCCTGCTGCTGGGCGGCGATGCTTTCCTCGGTCTGCCAAGCTGGCACCGCTGGCAGGAGTTGCTGGGGCTGGCGCATATCGTGGTCGCGCACCGCCCCGGCGCCATCCCGAGCGAGGCATCCATGCCGGGGGCGCTCCGCGCACTATGGCAGCAACACTGCACAGATAATCCTGCTAGCCTGACCGTGTCGCCAGCCGGCCATATCCTGCTGCACCCGATTACCGCGCTGGACATTTCCGCCAGCGCCATCCGTGAACAATTACAGCAGGGACACAGCCCGCACTACCTGATGCCGGAAGCTGTGCTCGACTACATTCACACCTACCACCTTTATGAGAACAGATCCCATGGAACTTGAAGCAATCAAGCAAGCCGTCGTTGACGCGCTGGAAGATATCAAAGCCACCGACATCAGCGTGCTGGATGTCAGCAAACTGACCGCCATCACCTCCTACATGATTATCGCCAGCGCCACTTCGACACGGCAGGCCAAGTCGCTCGCCCACAACGTACAGGTCAAACTGAAGGAGCTGGGGATCGAACCGACCGGCGTGGAAGGTGAACGCGAGGGCGAGTGGGTGCTGGTCGACCTAGGCGACATCGTCGTCCACATCATGCTGCAAGGCGCCCGCGACTACTACAACCTGGAACAACTGTGGGGCGCGGCGGAAGGCCGCCGCCAGACCGCGAAAGCCGCCAGCGCCGCGTGAAAATCCGCATCATCGCCGTCGGCCACAAAATGCCGGCCTGGGTCGAGCAGGGCTGTGCCGAGTATCTAAAGCGCATGCCGCGCGAAACCACGGTGGAAATCGTCGAGCTGAAGCCCGACAAGCGCGCTGCCGGCAAGGGCGGCGAGCAAGTGCGCGAGGCCGAAGGGCAGCGTATCCTGGAAACCGCCGGGCGTGATTTTTTAATAGCACTGGACGAGCGCGGGCAGGAGCCGACCACGCTACAACTGGCCGAGAAAATGCAGGGCTGGCTGGCCGCCGGGCGCGACGTGGCACTGACTATCGGCGGTGCCGACGGTCTGCACGACAAGGTCAAGCAGGCCGCCCACTGGCAGTGGAGCCTGTCGCGCCTCACCCTGCCGCACGGCATGGTGCGCGTGCTGCTGGCGGAGCAGTTGTACCGTGCGTGGTCGGTGCTGAACAACCACCCCTACCACCGCGGCGATGCCTGAACCGCGCTACGAAAAATCCCTGGTCTGGTTCCGCCGCGACCTGCGCGATTATGCCCACGCGGCGCTCTACCATGCGCTGAAATCCTCCTGTCGCGTTTATTGCGCTTTCGTTTTCGATACTGAAATTCTCGATCGGCTGGCCGACAAGGCCGACCGCCGCGTCGAGTTCATCTGGGAAAGCGTGCGCGAGTTGCAATCAACGCTGCGCGGCAATGCTGGCGACTTCATCGTTAGGCATGGCGCGGCGCGCAGCGAGATCCCGGCGCTGGCGCAGCAGCTTGGCGTGCAGGCAGTGTTCTGCAACCGCGATTACGAGCCAGCCCGTGATGCTGCCGTGGCCGAGGCGCTTGCCGCGCAGGGTATCGCTTTCCACCCGTTCAAGGATCAGGTCATCTTCAACTGCGACGAGGTGCTGACCCAGACCGGCAAGCCGTTTGGCGTGTTCACCCCTTACAAGAATGCCTGGCTGCGCAAACTGGAGCCGTTTTACCTCACGGCTTATCCGGTGGAGCATTATCTGGATCGCCTGATTACACCGCCATTCCCCTGCCACATGCTTGCGCTGGAAGACTTGGGTTTCCAACGCACCAACCTGTCCGCGCTCAAGCTGCCCACCGGCATGTCCGGCGCGGCGCGTCTGTTCGAGGATTTCTGGCAGCGCATGGAACGCTACGCTGAAGCGCGCGATTTCCCCGCCGTCAAAGGCCCGTCCTACCTTTCCGTACACCTGCGGTTCGGCACCATCTCCATCCGCCAGTTGGCGCGCGCAGCCTGGGAACTGGGCGGGCGCGGGGCTGAAACCTGGTTAAGCGAGCTGATCTGACGCGATTTCTATTTCCAGGTGCTGTGTCACCACCCACGAGTCGCAGAGGGGTGCGCCTTCAAGCCGGAATTCGAGCATCTGACCGTTTCCTAACGGCGAGAAGATATTCCAGGCTTGGTGCGCGGGACAGACTGGCTACCCGCTGGTGGATGCGGCGATGCGCCAGCTCAACCAGACCGGCTATGTGCACAACCGCCTGCGCATGGTGGTGGCCAGTTTTCTGGTCAAGGACTTGCTAGTGGACTGGCGTTGGGGCGAAGCTTATTTCGCCGCCAAGCTGCTGGATTTAGACCTTGCCGCCAACAACGGCGGCTGGCAATGGGCTGCGTCCACCGGCTGCGACGCGCAGCCCTGGTTCCGTATTTTCAACCCGGTAATGCAATCGGAAAAGTTCGACCCGCACGGCAAATTCATTCGCAACTATGTGCCGGAACTAGCGGCGTGCGATGAAAAGGAAATCCACGCACCCTGGAAGATTCCAGCTGCGCGACAACGAATGCTTGGCATGGAAATTTGCAAAACCTATCCGGCACCCATAGTGGAGCATGCAATTCAGCGAGAGTATGCGCTCGCCCTTTATAAAGGTACCGGTTCCTGACAACCTCATTCCGTTCAATCACAATACCGTTGCCACCGGACAATTTTTGCCTAACAATTAAAAATAAGTTCTAATCTGCTTTATGGCGCAAACAAGGAGGGTACAAGAGGTGAGCACGATTAAGTCAGCAATTATGGCGGTCGCATTTGCATTTGCATGTTCCAATGTTCTGGCGGAGCCTGTCGCGCCGGATGATCTAGTAAAAATCACTGCCAACGAAGTGTTCGGGCTGATCAAGAATGACGAGGAAATTCAGAAGGGCGATATCAAGAAAATTTCTAAAATTCTCGAAGAAAAAGTGCTGCCACATTTCGATCTTGAACGTATGTCCCGAGTTGTACTCGGCAAGGCTTGGGCTGATGCACCCAAAGAACAGAAAGAATTATTTCAGAAGGAGTTCCAGAAGCTGGTTGTACACGCCTTTTCCCTGGCGCTCTCCCAGTATCATGGTCAACCGATCAGATATATGCCGCTGCAGGCGCATCCGAATGACACGGAAGTTGTAGTCAAGGCAATGGTGCTGGAGCCAGACGATGACCCGGATATGGTGGACTTCAGTATGGAGAAGAAGGAGGCCGGCTGGCAGGTTTATGACGTTACCATGGATGGCGTGAGCTTTGACACCACCTATCATGGTCAATTCGCTTCAGCGATTCGAACTGGCGGGCTGGATGGCCTTATCCATAAACTGGCGGAAAAGAACAAGCAGCCTTTTTCCAGCACTGCTACCGCCCCCGGAAAACGGGGTTAAACGGTTACCAGCTTGGTGCTGGAATTGGTGATTGCCCGCAGGCTAAGAAACTTGTCGCGATGAGTGGTAGGAAACGACGATATCGACCTCGTTTCTCGATCCCAGTATCACCGGTACGCGCTGATGCAAACCGCTGGGCTTGATGTCCATGATGCGCGCGCGCCCGGTGGTGGACAGCCCACCTGCCTGCTCGACGATAAAACTCATCGGGTTGGCTTCGTACATCAGGCGCAGCTTGCCGCCCTTGTCACGCAGCTTGCTGTCCATCGGGTACATGAACAAGCCGCCGCGGATCAGGATGCGATGCACTTCCGCCACCATGGAGGCCACCCAGCGCATGTTGAAGTCCTTGCCGCGCGGGCCTTCCTGGCCTTGCAGGCACTCGGCGACATAGCGCTGCACCGGCGCTTCCCATAAGCGCTGGTTGGACATATTGACGGCAAACTCGCTGGTGTCGGCGGGAATCTGCATATTGGGATTGGTCAGGAAAAATTCGCCCAGTTCGCGATCCAGCGTGAAGCCGTTGACGCCGTTGCCGGTGGTCAGTACCAGCATGGTAGAAGAGCCATACAGCGCATAGCCGGCGCATACCTGCTGGGTACCGGGCTGCAGGAAGTCCTCCACCTTAGGATTAGCCACCCCGGCTGGGCAGCGCAGGATGGAAAAAATAGTGCCGACCGAGATGTTGACGTTGACGTTGGAAGAGCCGTCCAGCGGGTCGAACAGCAGCAGATACTTGCCGCCCTGGCGGTACTGGTCGGGGATGTCGTAGGGGTCGTCCATTTCCTCCGACGCCATGCCGGCTATGTAACCCGCCCACTGGTTGGTTTCCAGGAAAATGTCGTTGGTGATGACGTCCAATTGTTTCTGTGTTTCGCCCTGGATGTTTTCTGATTCCAGGTTGCCCATGGTGCCAACCAACGCGCCTTTGTTGACGGCAGAAGAAATTTTTTTGCAGGCGGTGACGATGTCATTTAGCAGCAAGGTAAATTCTCCGGTGGCGCCGCCAATTTTGCGTTGTTCCTCGATCAGGAATTGGGTGATGGTCAGTTTGTGCATGATTTTTCTCGCGAAATAGCAAAAAATAGAAAGACGCAAATGCTTGTTACATTTTTACAACACATTGGCAGTATACCGCGCAAAAGCGCTGGACATATGCCTAGCCAGTCCGTTACAGTTACGCCACTCTCGGCAGAAGAGAGTTTTCTGCCGCTGGCAATACAAATAACAAGGTTTTCTATGCACAAAACGAGTAAGAATTTACTGGTAGGCGTCCTGATGGCTGGTATGCTGGGCGGGTGTGCTTCCGTCAACCAGACTCCAGGTGATCCGATGGAAGGTGTTAACCGTGGCGTTTACAAGTTCAATGATAGTTTTGACAAGTATGCGCTGAAGCCGGTTGCCAAGGGCTATAAGTTTGTGTTGCCGAATGCCGTGCAAACCGGCATTAATAATTTCTTTAAAAATCTTGGCAACGTCACCACCGTTGTCAACGATCTGTTGCAGTTCAAGTTTGACAAGGCGCTGACGGATAGTGGCCGTTTCGTTATCAATACTACTTTTGGTATCGGCGGCTTGTTTGATTGGGCGACCAAGGACAACATCGCTTATCACAAGGAAGACTTTGGCCTGACTCTGGGCAACTGGGGCTGGAAGAACAGCAACTACCTGGTGTTGCCTTTCTTTGGGCCGAGCACGATACGCGATACCGGTGGCTTGGTGGTGGATTCGCTTGCGTTTGACCCGATCGGCTACGTGAATGATGTTCCAACTCGCAACGCGTTGTACCTTACCCAGATTATCAGCATACGTGCATCGTATTTGCCGGGTAGCGACTTGCTGGATGAGGCGGCGCTAGATCCGTACGCTTTCATGCGTGACGCGTATCTGCAACGCCGTACCAGCCAAATGTACGACGGCAACCCGCCCAAAGTGGATTACGACAATTGAGGTGACTCTGGAGTAAGTAAATTTCCGGATCAACAAAATGCCCCGCATCGCGGGGCATTTTGTTGGGGTGAGTGAGATAGCACACACAAGCACTGCCCTACGCCAGAAAAAACCCCGCTAACAAGCGGGGTTCGTCAACCATCTGAAGCCAGCAAGGGTCAAATTTACTTCAGTTTGGTTTCCTTGTACATCACATGCTTGCGCACGACCGGATCAAATTTCTTGATTTCCATCTTTTCCGGCATGGTGCGCTTGTTCTTGGTGGTGGTGTAGAAGTGGCCGGTGCCGGCGCTGGATTCCAACTTGATTTTTTCACGCATGATTGTTGCTCCTTAAATCTTTTCGCCGTTGGCACGCATTTCGGCCAGAACGGAATCAATACCGTTCTTGTCGATAGTGCGCAGAGCGGCGTTGGTGATGCGCATACTGACCCAGCGGTTTTCGCTCTCGACCCAGAACTTGCGGTTCTGCAGATTGGGCAGGAAGCGACGCTTGGTCTTGTTGTTGGCGTGGGAAACATTGTTGCCCACCATCGGCTTTTTGCCGGTTACCTGACAGACGCGTGCCATGGATGTCTCCGAATTTCGAAAAACCGCTTTTATATCACGAAAGCGGGGATGCTTTCAACAGAAATCAATGTTTTCCGGTGCTGCCGAAACCGCCTTCGCCACGTTTGCTGGCGGGGAATTCCTCGACTACGTTGAAGTCGGCATGCGTTACCGGCACGATCACCAGTTGTGCGATGCGCTCCAGCGGATTAAGGATGAACGGCGTGCGGCCGCGATTCCAGCAGGAAACGAATAATTGGCCCTGGTAGTCCGAGTCGATCAGCCCGACCAGGTTGCCGAGCACGATGCCATGCTTATGGCCCAAGCCGGAACGTGGCAGGATAAGCGCCGCATAAACGGGGTCGCCGATGTGGATGGCCATGCCGGTCGGAATCAGCTCGGTTTCACCCGGATGCAAGGTCAGCACGTGTTCAATGCAGGCACGTAAATCCAGCCCGGCGGAGCCTGGCGTGGCATAGGCCGGCATGTGGTGATGCAGGCGCGGATCGAGCAGTTTGAGATCAACTTTAAGCGACATAATTTTACCTTTTAGGCAGTTTTGGTTCATGTAACATGGCGGCGATGTGCTCCAGCAACTGGCGCGCCAACACCAATTTAGGTGCCATTGGCAACGGGTGGACGCCTCGGTCGTCGAACAGGATCAGTTCGTTGTCATCGCTGCCGAATGCATCCTGGATCAGGTTGGCGGCCAGCAGCGGCAGGTTCTTGCGCTGCCGCTTTTGTTCGGCGAATTCCTGCAGGTTTTCGCTTTCCGCCGCAAAGCCGACACAGAACGGCGGATTAGGCAGCTTGGCCACACTGGCGAGGATGTCCGGGGTAGGGGTCAGTTCCAGGGTGAGGGTGATGCCCTTTTTTTTGATCTTTTGCGGGTTGGGTTTGGGCATGTAATAGTCGGCCACTGCGGCGACCCCGATAAAAATATCCTGTCCTGGCAGATGGTCCATCACTGTCGCCAGCATCTGCTGGGCGCTGGTGACTTGGATTAGTTTGGCCCCCATCGGTACTGACAGACAAGTCGGGCCGCTGATTAGCGTGACTTCCGCGCCCATTTCCAGCGCGGCGCGGGCGACGGCGTAGCCCATTTTCCCCGAGCTTGAATTGGTGATGCCGCGCACCGCGTCTATGGCCTCGAACGTCGGGCCGGCGGTGAGCAGTACTTTCTTGCCGGCGAGCAGCTTGGGTTGCCAACTGGCTTCCAGCGCGTCCAGCAGCGCCTGCGGCTCCAGCATGCGGCCCATGCCGGTTTCGCCGCAGGCTTGGCTGCCGCTGTCCGGGCCCAGCAGGGCACTCCCGTCACTTTGCAGCTGGGCGAGATTGCGTTGCGTGGCCAGGTTTTCCCACATTTGCACATTCATTGCCGGCGCCACCAGCAGCGGGCAGGTTCCGCGCGCCAGGCAAAGGGTAGACAACAGGTCATCCGCCACACCGTGCGCCAGCTTGGCGATGAAGTCGGCGCTGGCCGGCGCGATCAGGATGGCATCGGCGTTGCGCGCGAATTCGATATGCGCCATGCCGTTGCCGACACGGTCGTCCCACAGGTCGGTAAACACCGGCTTGCCGGACAGCGCCTGTAAGGTCACCGGGGTGATGAACTGGCAGGCGGCCTTGGTCATCACCACTTGCACGTCCACGCCGTGCCTGACCAGCAGGCGCACCAATTCGGCGGCCTTGTAAGCGGCGATACCGCCGGTGATGCCGAGCAGCAGGTGTTTGATGGAAGAATGCGCCATAATTATGGAAGTTGTTTAGACATTCAATTCTATATGAAAGGGCATGACGTGGCGATTACAGACTGGCCGGCCGACGAGCGGCCGCGCGAAAAACTGCTGGCGCAGGGCGTGCAATCATTGTCGGATGCCGAACTGCTGGCGATCTTTTTGCGCGTAGGGGTGGTTGGCAAAAGCGCGGTGGATTTGGCGCGCGACCTGCTCACCCAGTTCGGTAGCCTCAATGGCATTTTCGGCGCCGGCCGCGCCGCATTGACGGCAGTCAATGGCATGGGCGACAGCAAGTACGCCCAGTTGCAGGCCATTTTCGAGATGAGCCGCCGCGCGCTCGGCGAGCAGATGCGGCAGCGTGACGCGCTGGCCTCGCCACAGGCGGTGCGCGATTACCTGAAACTCAAACTGGGCAGTCTGCAACGCGAGGTGTTTATGGTGCTGTTCCTCGATGCGCAGCATCGCGTGGCAGCGACGGAAGAACTGTTTGCCGGCACGCTGACGCAGACTTCGGTGTATCCGCGCGAAGTGGTCAAGCGCGCGCTACAGCACAACGCGGCGGCGGTGATCTTCGCCCACAACCATCCTTCTGGTGTCGCCGAACCCAGCCGGGCGGACGAATTGCTGACCAAGGCGCTCAAGGGAGCGCTGGCGTTGGTGGAAGTCCAGGTGCTGGACCACTTCGTGGTAGCGGGGAATGTGGCAATATCGTTTGCCGAACGGGGACTACTGCCCTAGGCCGGATAAACTTCTACGCGCAAACTGCGGCCGGTTTCCATCACCTCAAACATCCGGTCTATGTTGGGATGCTTGCCCGGATGGGTTTGCGCGTCCGCGGTATGTTCGGCATACAGCGCCAGGCCTTCCTCGGCGGCGCGCGGGGTGATGCCGCCGTGCGCGTTCAACAAATGCAGATAGACCTTGAGTGAACCCTGGCTGCCCGGTTTGTTTTCAATCGTCCCGACACGCGCGCCGGTGGCGTCGTACAGTTCGATGCGGGCAAGATGCTCGGCGCTGGCCAAGTCGGCAAGGTTATCGGAAAAGGTACTCATAGGTAGTACGCGGTATGGGTCATGACCTTGGAGGAGAGTTTCATTGCCAATTTGACCGGCAGTGGCAGCTCGGCGCCGCCGTGGGTGATGGCGGTGGTAGCGTGCTTAGTCTCGTCCACTTTCATCTGTTCCAGAATGGCGCGGCTTTTTTCGTCCTGTTGCGGTAGGCGCTGCAAATGGCCCTCGATGTGCTTGCCAACCTGGGTTTCGGTTTCGGCCAGGAAGCCCAGGTTCCATTTGTCGCCCAGCGCGCCGGCTAATGCCCCCAGCGTAAAGGAGCCGGCATACCACAACGGGTTGAGCAGGCTCTTATGGCTGCCCAGCTCGTGGATGCGCTTTTCGCACCAGGCCAGGTGTTCGGTTTCCTCCTGTGAGGCCTCACGCAGCGCCGCTTCGGTAGCCGGGTTGCGCGCGGTCAGCGCTTGCCCATTGTAGAGCGCCTGGGCGCACACCTCGCCGCTGTGGTTGATGCGCATCAGCGCTGCTGCATGGCGCTTTTCCTGCTCGTCCAGCGGCGCTTCCGCTAGGTCGCGATCCGGGAACGGGCGCACGCTTTGCGCCTGCGCCAACACGGTGCGCAGACCTTTGTCGAATTCGATGATGAGGCGGTTAATCATGATGAGCCCATTGGATAATGACAGAAGGTATTGTAGCGCAGGCGGGCTCGCCTGCATGGTCGAGATGCAGACGAGGCCGCCTGCGCTATGGAATCCAACCTAGTTGCCTGGCAAGAATGACCACAGGATGCGCCACTTCGACATCCATGCCGGCCTCGCCCAGTCCGGCGGCGAGGTGCAGGGCGCAGCCGATATTGGAGGTCGCCAACAGCGCCGTACCGGTTGCGCGGCAGGCTTCGATTTTATCATCACGCAACTGCCGCGCCATCCCTGGTTGGCTGAGCATGTAGGTTCCCGCGCCGCCACAGCATTGGTCATTGCCCGGCAGCGCTTTTATCTCGGTGCCGGGAATGCGGCGCAGCAAGGCGTATACCTCGTTGTGCTGGCGTAGGGTGTTGCGCAGGGAGCAGGCGTCGTGCACGTGGATAGTGGCATTAAGCGGGGCCGGGGTCACCTCACTCCAGTCCGCCTGCGCCAGGAAGGCGGCAATATCGCTCACCCGCTTGCCCAGATGATCGCGCAGCCCGGCGCCACAGCCGCTGGCGCTGGTGAGCAGCGGTATGTCGCCCAAGGCGGAGAAGGCGCGTTTATTTTTCTCCAGCATGTGTGCCGAGGTGGCGGCGTCCCCGCTTTGGCGGGCGATGCCGCCGCAACAGCATTGCTGTGGCGGCACATGTACCGTGTAGCCGAGGCTGTTGAGCACGAAAATGGCTGCGCGTAGCGTGTCGGTATCGGCCACGGAAGTGATGCAGCCGAGGAACAGCGCTACCTCGCCGCGCGCTGCCGTGGCCGGATAGCGGGCATGCCAGCTTTGCTGGCGTGGGATGGCGGGGAGCAGGGCATTGGCTGGCTTCAAATGCGGCAGTAGCGTGGTTGCCAGACGCCGCAGGCCGCTGATGTGCGCTAGCCGCAGCATCCGTCCAGCGAACGCCGTGGCCGGGCGCCGGAATAGCAGCCAGGCAGCAGCGCGCTGCACCAGGGTAGGCGGCGGCGCAAGCATGGCGCGCGCCGCATCGGCCAGCGCGCCATAAGCAACCCCATTGGGGCAGACGTTCTCGCAGGCGCGGCAGGACAGGCACAAGTCGATATGCTGGGCAAAGCGCGCGCTGGCCGGCAGGCGGCCTTGCGCCACGGCATTAATCAACTGGATGCGCCCGCGCGGGGAGTCAGCCTCGGACTGGGTTTTTCGGTAGGTGGGACAGTGCGGCAGGCACAGGCCGCAGGCGACGCAGCGGTCTGCTTCCTTGGCTAGTCTTGCAAAATGTTGGGTGGGTTCGGCGTTCATGCAAACGGGCGGCGGGCGCCGCCCGGGTGTGTGCTATTTCTTCTGATGCAAGATGTTCATACCCTTGAGCAGATTCATCGCCTGGGTAAACTGGAAATCATTTCTAGTGCCTGGTTCAATCGGCGCGTTTTTGTCGCTGCCCTTGTCCTTGTCGTCCGTATTGGGCGGCGTGATCACCTTGGCCGGTTGCTCGGGCGCCTGGGGGGCTTCGCCGTCCTTGGGATTGGACAGGTGGCGGGTGAGGTCGGCCTCGCGGAAGCCTAGCCCCTGCTCGGCGCTGTTGTTGACCGTGCCTTCTTCCACCTGGATGTCGGGAACTATACCCTTGGCCTGGATGGAGCGGCCGTTGGGGGTGAAATAGCGCGCCGTAGTGAGTTTGATAGCGGTGCCGTTGTTCATCGGCAGGATGGTCTGCACCGAGCCCTTGCCGAAGCTCTGCGTGCCCAGGATGACGGCGCGCTTGTGATCCTGCAGGGCGCCAGCGACGATCTCCGAGGCCGAAGCGGAGCCGCCGTTGATCAGTACTACCATGGGCACTTTTTTCAGCTCCGGCGGCAAGTCCTTGATGTAATCTTCCGCTGCGCCACCGCGCACGTAGTTTTCCGCGTTGGCGGTGAGGCGCATCTTGGCATCGGCAACGCGACCTTCGGTGTAGACCACCAGTTCGCCTTTGGGGATGAAGGCGGCCGTTACCCCGACTGCGGCATTGAGCAGGCCGCCCGGGTTGTTGCGCAGGTCAAGCACGATGCCTTTCAGCTCGCCCTTGTTTTCGCTGACCATGGCCTTCAACGCCTTGGCTAGGTCGGCGCCGGTATGCTCCTGGAATTGGGTGATACGCACGTAGCCGTAGCCCGGCTCCGTTACCGGCTTGCTCTTGACACTCTGCACCTTGATGACGGCGCGGCTAAGGGTGACGACGATAGGCTTGTTTTCGCCCTTGCGCAGGATGGTCAGCACGATTTGTGTATCCGGCTTGCCGCGCATCCGCTTAACCGCCTCGGTCAGCGTCATGCCCTTGACCGGGGTTTCGTCCAGCTTGATGATAAGGTCTCCGGGCTTAAGGCCGGCCTTGTAGGCCGGGGTGTCCTCGATCGGCGACACCACCTTGACGAAGCCGTCTTCCATGCCGACTTCGATGCCAAGGCCGCCAAACTCGCCTTGGGTGCCGGCCTGCAACTCCTTGAAGGCATCCGCGTCCAGGTAGGCAGAGTGCGGGTCAAGGCCGGACAGCATGCCGCTGATGGCTTCGGAAATGAGTTTCTTGTCTTCCACTGGCTCGACATAGTCGCTCTTGATCTTGCCGAACACTTCGGCAAAGGCGCGCAGATCCTCCAGCGGCAGCTGGGGCTTGGTGTCCTTGTCGGCGATAGCGGAGTAGTTGAGGCTCAGCATAATGCCGAGGATGGCGCCGAGGCCGATCAAGCCGAATTTTTCTAGTTTTGCACGCATTGTTGAAGCATCCTTAAACGCCATGAAGGCTGTCAGTGACAGCGAATTTCACAAAGTGTTTATTTTCCGCTATTTGGCGCGGTCGTGCAAAATTAAAAAATGGGATTTCTCCTGCGAAGCAGATCAGAATTCGTACTCGACCTGCATGCGGAAGTTATTGTTGAGCGAGGCGCTGGTGGTGCCGAACAGCCAGGCGGCGTTGTACTTGATGGCCTGCTTGCCGCCTAGGCCAATCTTACCGAACACCGCCGGACCGAGGCGGTGGCTCTGCGCGTTTGCACTTTCCCAGTCGTTCCACTTGCCCATGTCGCCGAAACCTTGAGCGCCGAATTCGAAAATCGGCTGCCAGCGGTATTTGACCTGCCATTGGTAGCCCATGTCGGTGTCGTAATGGTCATCTGCGTTTTCCTTGGGGCCAACCTTGCGCTCGAATAGCACATTGCCGTTTAGCTGTACCTTGCCGAATTCAGTCTGGAACAGCGGGCCGAGCTTAAATTCGTAAGGCGCATTGCTATCGTTCAATGGTGCTTCGATCTCGGTGATGAGACCGAGGTCTACCGGATATTTGCCAGTTTCGGTCAGCTGGAACTTGTTTTCCCACTCTGCCAGCGTCAACCGGTCGCTACCTTCGCGCTCACGTTTCAGGTAAAGCTCGGTGAACCAGTATTCCGTTGCGCCATAGCCCAAGCCCAGGCTGTAAGCCTGCTGGCGTTGGTTGTCGGGCCGTTGTTCGGCGGTACCGTTCTTGTAGTCAATTTCCTTCTCGCCATATTCGACGGTGGGGGTGTAGACGTAGTCCGCCGGGCTCGCCCCTGCTTGACTTGAAACCAGGGCGCCCAAGATGAGCGCCAGCCTCGTTTGCTTCATGATGATGCCCCCTTCTTAATTAAGCCTTGATTCGTTTGTTCCACCACATACCCAGGCCGATGGCGACCAAGGTGGTGATATAAAAAACCAGTTGCATGCCGGCGGGCTGTGCGTCGTAGCCCACTAAACTATGTAGTAGCAGGCCGGGCGGCGAGTGCTCGGGCAGCACGGCCGAGGTGTCCCACAGTGGCGCGGCCAGGCTTGGCAAAAGATCGGCCTGGATCAGGAAGCGCGCCGCCTGCGAGGCCATGCCGGCGGCCAGCAGTAATACCAGTATGCCGGTGGCAGCGAAGAACCAGCGTAATGGGATGCGCAGCAAGCCGGCGTAGAGGGCGTAGCCGACAGCGATCCCCGCCAGCATTCCACCCAGCCCGCCCAGCAGCATGGCCGATGGGGCACTATCCCCTGCGGTAGCGATGCCGTAGAGGAACAGTACGGTTTCCGAGCCTTCGCGCAGCACCGCCAAGCCGACCACTACCAGCAGGATGGAGCATTCACTACTGCCGTCGCGGATAGCTCTGCCGGTTTGCTGCGCGGAAGTGGCGAGTTCCCTGCCGTGCGACGACATCCAGATGTTGTGCCAGGCCAGCATCAGTACGGCGATGCCGAGGATGATGGCATTGAACAGCTCCTGGCCGATGCCGTCGGCCATGGTGGCGATGACATCGGTCGAGGCGGCTACCACGGCGGAACCGGCCAGGCCGGCCAGCAGCCCGGCGGCCAGCCAGCGCTTGCGTCCGGGAATATCGCGCGTGGCGGCGGCCACGATGCCGATGATGATGGCGGCTTCCAGCACTTCACGAAAAACGATAATGGCGGTTCCGAACATGGTGACTCCTTACTTGGCGACAATCGCGCCTTGAGCAGTGCTTTCGTGGAACTCGCCAAAGAACGGGTAGCGGCCTGGATCCAGCGGGCCGATGTAAATCGTGGCCGAGCTGTTGCCAGCGATGACTTTTTCCCGATTGAGCGGGTGGCTCTCGAACTCCTCTGGCGTAGCGTCCTGGTTCTCGACCAGCAGCTTGATCTTTTTGCCGGCCGGCACTTCCAGTTGCGCTGGCTGAAACACATGGTTCTTGATGGTCAGCGTAAAATCTGCATCCGCTGCCAGAACGGCGCTCGAGAATAGCAGGGCGGCAAGGGTTAGGTGCTTCATCAGATTCCTTCCAATCAACAAACTTTAGTTAATGATAACGATTCGCATTTACAAATGCAAGCATTGTCGTGAATGCAACTTTTTTACTGCTGGTGCTTTCTATAAGCAGGATTTATGCTCACGCCCTTATGACTTCACGCCAAGCAATTATGCACAAACTCAAATTCGGTTTTTTCGTTTCTCTGCTGCTGCTGGCGAGCTGCGCCAGCCAGCCGTCGGTACAAGAGCCGCCTGTAGCCAAGCCGCCGCAGGCGGAGCCCCCGCCGCCAGTCAGCCCGGCCATCAAGCCAGTGTCACCCAAGGTGGCGCTGGTGCTGGGTGGCGGCGCGGTACGCGGCTTTGCCCACATCGGCGTGATCAAGGTGCTGGAAGCGCAAGGGATTACCCCGGACATGGTAGTCGGCACCAGTGCTGGTAGCGTAGTGGGCGCGCTTTACTCGGCGGGTTACAGCGGATTCGATCTGCAAAAGATGGCGTTCAAGCTGGATGAGGACAGCGTGGGCGACTGGAGTCTCCCCAGTCGCGGCTTCATCAAGGGCGAGGCGTTGCAGAGCTATGTCAACAAGGCGGTGCGCGGCCAGCCATTAGAGAAGTTGAAGAAGCCGTTCGCTGTCGTTGCCACCGATTTGCAGAGTGGCGAAATGACGGTGTTCCAGCGCGGCAACACCGGCCAGGCGGTGCGCGCATCCAGCAGTGTGCCGGGCGTGTTCCAACCGGTGAACATCAACGGGCGCGATTACGTGGATGGCGGACTGACCAGTCCGCTACCGATCCGGGTGGCGCGTTCGCTGGGGGCGGAAGTGGTGATCGCGGTGGATATTTCCAGTAAGCCGAAATATCACAAGATCGAGGACTTTACCGATGTTTTTCTGCAAACCTTTGCCATCATGGGGCAGTCCATCAGCCGTAGCGAGTTGGCGGATGCCGACGTGGTGATACGCCCCGAAACTGGTGCTTTCGGTTCGGCCGACTTTGCCAAAAAATACGAGGCGATGTTAGAAGGGGAAAAAGCGGCGCAGGCCGCGCTACCGCTTATTCGGCAGAAACTTCAGCAGGCTGCTGAGCAGAAACAGGCAGGCGTCGCGCGCCGTTAAAGCGCTTGGCCCAGTAGCTATCGTTCATGTCCACGATGTGGATGCCGCCGCCGCTGGATGGGGCGTGGATAAAACGGCCGTCGCCCAGATAGATGCCGACGTGGGAAAAAGTGCTTTTCAGGGTGTTAAAGAATACCAGGTCGCCTGGTTGTAGCTGCTCCAATGGGATGGCTTGTCCTAGCTGACTGATGGCGCGCGCGCCATGCGGCAGGGTAAGGTTGGCGGCTTGCCCGAACACGTATCTGACGAAACCGCTGCAATCGAAACCGGTTTCCGGCGAGTTGCCGCCAAACTTGTATTTCACCCCGGTCAAGTTGAGGGCGTTCTGCAACACATCCTGCGCGATGCCGGACCATTCCGCCGCCGTTTGCAGGAAGGTTGAAGGCTGTTGCTCCGCCGTACCTTCATCCGCTCGGGCAAAGGCGCAGCCAAACGCGAGGCAGAGCAAAACGATGGATTTGAACAAACGCATAGGGGCGAATTCTAATAGAAAAATCATAGCGTTGTAAACCAATCAAAACGATGCGGACAGCACAACCTTGGCCTTGGTGTAGAATGAAACCATACGATTAACCCCATCTAAAGCAGGAGGCATACCATGAGCAACGAAAATGGATTCTCACTGGAAGAACTCAAGAACAAAGCACAGGAATTGCTGCATAGCGGGGAGGACATCCGGCAAAAACTGCATGAGCTGACGGTGCGCGCGCTGACCCAGCGCCAGCTGGCCGAGCAGGAAATCCGCGAAGTGCTGGGCGCGATTACCGAGGGTGTGAGCTTGGGAGCGGCAGAACGCACCGAAGCGGTGCGCGCGGCACTGGGCGATGCCATGAAAGGCATGGATGACGCCCTCAGCCATGCGGCGGAAGCGATGCAACTGGCTTTGGGCGAAGTTTCCTCGCACGCCCAGGAATTCGCCGAGCAGGACTTGAAGCAGGGCATCAACGAGCTGAAGAAGCTGGAAGCTATGCTGCTGGAAACCGTAGGCCGCGTGGCACAGGGTGCGGGCGGCTTGGTCAAGCAGGAAATGGCGGCATTGGCCGAACATGCACGCCATAGTGGCACCGGCACCGGTGAGCGCGTCAAGGCCGTCGCGGAAGAGCTGGGCAACCGCCTGCGCGCCACCGCCCAGCAAGCCAGCGACGCCGGCAAGCAGGCCGCGCGCGAAGTCGGTGTGCGCGTGGCCGAGCTTGCCAGCCGCAAGCTGTCCGAAATCGCCGCGCGCATCGCTAACAAGGCAGAACAGTTGAAGCAGAAATAAGCGACGCTCCTAGCCCATGATTCGCGAAACCATCTCCGTCATCCGCGATTTCGGCCGTTTGCGCGAAATCGCCGGCATCATGATCCACTACGGCTTGGGCGACTTCGTCAAACAGTTGGGTTTGGGCAACCTCACCGAGCGTGCCGGCAACATGCTCAACCGCCACCAGTCGGAAGAGATCATGCACCTGGAGCCGGCGGTACGGGTGCGGCTGGCTATTCAAGAGTTAGGACCCACCTTCGTCAAGCTTGGCCAGGTGCTGGCGACGCGCCCGGACATCTTCCCGCCGAACTGGATTGATGAGTTTTCCAAATTGCAGGACAAGGTGCCGCCGGAGCCGTTTGAAGCGCTACTGCCGGAGCTGGAAAAAGCGCTGGGACGCCTGCCGTTTGAGGTATTCCGCGATTTGCAAACCGAAGCGATCGCCGGCGCCTCCATCGCCCAGGTGCACTTGGCGAAGTTGCAGGACGGCACCCCGGTGGTGCTCAAGATCCGCCGTCCCAACGTGCAGGGTCGCATCGACGCCGATTTGCGCCTGCTGTCGCACATCGCGCGCCTGCTGGAATCGGAAATGCCGGAATCGCGCCGCTTCCAGCCGGGCAAGATTGTCGGGCAGTTCGCCAAATCGCTACGGCGCGAGCTGGATCTGGCGATGGAGGGCCGCAATACCGACCGCTTCGCCCATAATTTCGCCGACGACCCCGACATTGTTTTTGCCAAAATCTACTGGGAGCACAGCAGCGAAACCCTGCTGGTGATGGAGTACATCGACGGCATCCCCGGCAACGACCTCCACAGCGCGCTGCTGTCCGGGCTGGATTTGAAAAAACTGGGCGCGCGTGGCGCCGACGCTGTGCTCAAAATGGTGCTGGTGGATGGCTTCTTCCATGCCGATCCGCACCCTGGCAACGTGTTCTACCTGCCGGGCAACCGCATCGCCATGATTGATTGCGGCATGGTTGGGCGCATCAGCGTGGAGCGGCGCGACCAGATCGCCGACCTGCTGGCGGCGCTGGTGGGTAAGGACATCGAAGTCCTGCGCGATATCCTGGTCAGTTGGGCGGGGGACGCGCCGATAGACGACGCCAAGCTGATGGCCGACGTGGACGAGCTGATTTTCAATTACGAAAGCGCGCCGCTGAAGCAGGTCAGGTTCGGCGTGCTGCTCGATGACTTCACCACCGTCATGCGTGAAAACCACCTGGTGGTGCCGCCCGACCTCACCATGCTATTCAAAGCGCTGATTACGCTGGAAGGACTGGGGCGCCAGCTCGACCCGGATTTTCAGATCGTGCGCCACCTGACGCCGTTCGTGAAAAAAATCATCGTTGAGCGCTACATGCCACAGGCCATCGCCAAGCGTGGCTGGCGCAACGTTTCCGGTATGCTGGCGCTGGCCACCGACCTGCCGCGCGACCTTTCGCGCTTATTGCGCGAAGCGCGCCGTGGCCGCATCAAGATTGATCTCGACCTCAAGCGGCTCGACCATTTTGGCCACCAGTTGGATCACAGCACCAACCGCCTGACCCTGGCCATCGTCACTTCGGCGCTGATTATCGGCTCCTCCATCGTCATGACGGTGCAGGGCAGCACGGTGCTGTTCGGCTTCCTCGGTTTTTTCCTCGCCTCGCTGTTCGGCATTTGGCTGATTATCTCGATCTGGCGTTCTGGAAGGGATTAGGCGGATATGAAGAATTTTTTCCGCAACAAGTCTCCCAAAGAAATACTCATTGTCGGCTTGCCATTCCTGGCGCTGATCATTGGCATGTTCTGGGTCGCCTCTATTTTCGTTCAGCCGGCACCGCCCAAGCACATCATCATGACCACTGGCACCGAGAGCGGGGCTTACCATGGCTACGCCAAACAGTATCAGGCAATCCTGGCGCGCCAGGGTATTACGCTGGAACTGCAAACCTCAAGTGGCGCGGTGCAGAACCTGCAACGCCTGCAAGATGCCAATTCACCCGTCTCCATCGGATTTATCCAGGGTGGAGTCGCCACGGCTGAAGACGGCAATAACCTGCTGTCGCTCGGTAGCATGTACTACGAGCCATTGTGGGTGTTTTACCGGGGCAACAAGCTGATCGACCACATAGCCCAATTGCATGATAAAAAACTTGCGATAGGCGCGGAAGGTAGCGGTACGCGTAAGCTCTCATTGCAGATACTCGCGGCCAACGACATGGGTAAGGATCAGGCAAATCTAGAGCCGTTGTCCGGCGACGAGGCGGCGCAAGCCCTGATGCAAGGTAAGGTGGACGCGACGTTTATCATCGCCGGTGCTGATTCACCCGTGGTGCGCAAACTATTGGGTGATGACGGTGTGCACCTGATGAGTTTTGTGCAGGCGGATGCTTACGTCAAACGCTTTCCTTTCCTGTCCAAGGTGATTCTGCCGCGCGGCGCGGTGGATCTGGTGCGGGATATTCCCAGCCAGGATGTGACCATACTCGCCGCTACTGCTAACCTGGTGGCGCGCGACGATATTCACCCGGCGCTGGTCAGCCTGTTGGCGCAGGCCGCGCTCGAAGTGCATGGCAAGGCTGGTATGTTCCAGCAGGCGGGAGAATTTCCCGCGGCCAAGGATTTGACCTTTGAAGTCAGCAAGGATGCCGAGCGCCACTACAAGTCCGGCCCGCCGTTCCTGCAGCGTTACCTGCCGTTCTGGGCTGCCGTGCTGGTGGATCGCATCTTGGTAATGGCTATTCCCTTGCTGGCGCTGATCCCGATCCTGAGAATCCTGCCCGCCGTCTACAAATGGCGCGTGACCTCACGCGTTTACCGCTGGTACGGCAAACTTTCGGCGCTGGAGGGCGAGATCAGGAACCAATACGACCCGGCTCGCCATGTGGAATACCTGGAGAAAATAGATGAAATCGAGGAGCGCGCCAATAGCTACCATATCCCGGTGGCCTACGCCCACCTCAACTATACTTTGCGTGAGCACATCAACCTGGTGCGGGCGGCTTTAGAGCGGAAAAATCGTCAGGCCTGATTGGGCTGGCCGGGTTGGAGCGTCAATAACTCTTCATCGGTAAACAGGCGCGAGCGGCAGATAAAGGTTTTGCCTTCCGGCCCATCCAGAGCAAAGGTGCCGCTGCTGCCGTTCACCACATCCACAATCAAATGGGTGTTCTGCCAGAACTCGAAATCGCGGTGCCCCATGTAATAAGGCGCGCCGCCGACTTCCCCCAGATAGACATCGCTTGGGCTCAGTTTGAATTCGCCCAGGGGATAGCACAGCGGGGCGCTATTCTCACAGCAGCCGCCGGCCTGAAAAAACATCACCGGGCCGTGTTTGCTGACCAGCAATTGGATCAGTTCCAGTGCCGCGGGTGTTGCCGAAACGCGTTCAACCATCGCATACCTCCCCAACAAAAAGGCTCCCAGTTTTGGCGGGAGCCTTTAGTTTAACCCGGCATCGGATCAGAAGAAGCCGAGCTTCTTCGGGCTGTAGCTGACCAGCAGGTTCTTGGTCTGCTGGTAGTGATCCAGCATCATCTTGTGGGTTTCGCGGCCAATGCCGGATTCCTTGTAGCCGCCGAATGCGGCATGGGCCGGGTAGGCGTGATAGCAGTTGGTCCATACGCGGCCGGCCTTGATACCGCGGCCCATGCGGTAGGCGACGTTGCCGTTGCGGCTCCATACGCCGGCGCCGAGGCCGTAAACGGTATCGTTGGCAATTGCCAGCGCGTCGGCTTCATCCTTGAAGGTGGTCACGGCCAGTACCGGCCCGAAGATTTCTTCCTGGAAAATGCGCATCTTGTTGTGGCCCTTGAACAGGGTCGGCTGGATATAATAGCCATCGGCCAGTTCCCCGGCCAGACGGGCGCGGGCGCCACCAGCCAGCAGTTGGGCGCCTTCCTGCTTGCCGAGGTCGAGGTAGGACTCAATCTTGGCCACCTGAATGTCGGAAGCCTGCGCACCTATCATGGTGTCGGTGTCAAGCGGGTTGCCTTGCTTGATGGCGGCGACGCGCGGCAGTACGCGCTCCATGAATTTGTCGTAGACCGATTCCTGAATCAGGGCACGTGACGGGCAGGTGCACACCTCGCCCTGGTTGAAGGCAAACAGCACCAGGCCTTCGACGGCTTTATCCAGGAAGTCGTCGTCTTCATCGGCAATGTCGGCAAAGAATACGTTGGGCGACTTGCCGCCCAGTTCCAGCGTGGCCGGGATCAGGCTGTTGGCGGCAGCCTGGGCGATGACGCGGCCGGTGGCGGTGGAACCGGTAAAGGCAATCTTGGCAATACGGGTGCTGGTGGCCAGCGGCATGCCGACTTCGCGGCCGTAACCGTTGACGATGTTGAGCACGCCCGGTGGCAGCAGGTCGGCGATCAGTTCCGCCATGATCAGGATGCTGATCGGGGTGGATTCGGCCGGTTTCAGCACCACGCAGTTGCCAGCGCCGATGGCGGGAGCCAGCTTCCAGGCGGCCATCAGCAGCGGGAAGTTCCACGGGATGATCTGGCCGACCACGCCCAGCGGTTCATGGAAGTGGTAGGCGACGGTGGTTTCATCGAGTTCGCTGAGACTGCCTTCCTGCGCGCGCAGGCAGCCGGCGAAATAGCGGAAGTGATCGATGCTGAGCGGCACGTCGGCGTTCAGGGTTTCACGGATGGGTTTGCCGTTGTCCACGGTTTCGGCGTAGGCCAGCAATTCCAGGTTGGCTTCCATGCGGTCGGCAATCTTGAGCAACAGATTGGCGCGTTCGGTTATCGAGGTGCGTCCCCACTTGTCGGCAATCGCATGGGCGGCATCCAGCGCCAGTTCGACATCTTCTGCGCTGGAGCGGGCGGCCTTGGTATAAGGCTTGCCGGTGATGGGGGTAATGACGTCGAAGTATTCGCCTTTTACCGGAGCAACCCATTTGCCGCCGATAAAGTTGTCATATTGGGTTTTGTATTGCAGTTTGGCGCCGGCCTGGCCTGGAAATGCGTAGATCATGATATCTCCTGAATATTTTATAGTGGTTGCGGCGGCAGCTTGACCTTACGTTGTACATAAGTGTATATAGTGCCTATAGTTGGATAGCAGCATTCGTGCCGGTACTGAATATTTTTATAACACAATGATAAATAATGGTTATTTATGATGCCAAGCGTCACGATATTTTGCAATATTCTCACTATGGAACACTGTTGCTGTGTCATGATGAGACGCTTGAGACATCTAAACTGAGTCATCCCACCCATGCCCAGCGCCAATCACTTGAATCGCATCAAAACCGCCCGTGCGCAGCTGCTTGATGGCGGCGTGGTGGCGGAAGGCTTGCTGCCGGAGCCAATCGAGCGCTCCTGGTCGCGCTGTGCCAGCACCGGGCAGTCGCTGGAGTTGAATCTCCAGATTGCGCCGCTGTCCCAGCACGAGCTCAACGCGATCCGCGAGAAAAACTCACGCTTGCTACATCAGGCACAGCCGGAGATGGAGAATCTGCAAGCGCAAATTCTCGGCACCCAAAGCATGGTGATCCTGACCGACGCCCACGGCACCATCCTGCACGCGCTGGGCGATGCTGACTTCGTCAGCAAGGCGCAGCGCGTGGCGTTGCAGCCCGGCGTTTCCTGGAGTGAGGAAAATACCGGCACCAATGCGATTGGCACCGCATTGGTCGAACAAACGCCGGTGTTGGTCATGGGCGCCGAACACTATTTCAGTCAGAACGCCTTTCTTAACTGCTCCGCCTCACCCATCCTCGACCCCCACGGCCAAACCATCGGCGTCCTGGACGTTTCCGGTGATTACCGCCAGCCGCAGGCGCACACCATGGCGCTGGTGCGCATGTCGGCGCAGATGATCGAGAACCGCCTGTTCAGTGCCGAGTTCGCCCGCGACATCACCCTGCATTTCCATGCACGTCCCGAGTTTATCGGCACCTTGTGGGAAGGCATCGCCGTTTTTGCCCCGGATGGCCGCCTGCTGGCGATCAACCGCTGTGGCGGCGCCCAGCTGGGCTTGAACCACAGCGAGGTCGGCAACCTGGCGTTCAGTGACCTATTTGAAAGCTCGCTGGCCTCCCTGCTCAGCAGCGCCAAGCGCCGGTTGCCCCATGGCTCGATGCTCACCACCCAATCCGGGCGGCAGCTTCACGCCAAGGTAGAACCCGGCATCACCCTCAGTACCTGGGCTGGCAGCGACAGAGCTAAGGAAATGCAGGCACCCAGCCGCGGGGCGGCGCCCAACCTCGACCTGCTGGAACGCCTGGATAGTGGCGACCAGCAAATGCGCGGCGTGGTCGACCGGATCAAGAAAGTGCTGCGGCGCGACATCTCCATCCTGATCGAAGGCGAGACCGGCACCGGCAAGGAGTTGCTGGCCAAGGCTATCCATCAAGCGACTGCTCGCAAGGGGCTGTTCGTTGCCATCAATTGCGCCTCCATCCCGGAAGGCCTGATCGAGGCCGAGCTGTTTGGCTACGAGGAGGGCGCCTTCACCGGCGCCAAGCGCAGTGGTGTGCCCGGCAAGATCATGCAGGCCAATGGCGGCACGCTGTTTCTCGACGAAATCGGCGAAATGCCGATGCCGTTACAGGCTAGGCTGTTGCGCGTGCTGCAGGAGCGCGAAATCGTGCCCTTGGGCAGTGCCAAGGGCGCGCCCGTGGACATCGCCGTCATTTCCGCCACCAACCGCAAATTGGGCGAACGTGTCGAAGCCGGTGACTTCCGCGAAGATCTGTTCTACCGCCTGAACGGCCTGCGCGTGCGCCTGCCGCCATTGCGCGACCGCAGCGACCTGAATGACCTGGTTGCCCGGATATTGTGCGAAGAATGCGACAGTCCGGTGGCATTGCAGCGCGAGACGGCGGCCCTGTTCCGGCGGCATCCGTGGCGCGGCAATGTGCGCCAGCTGCGCAATGTCTTGCGCGCCGCCTTGGCGTTCATCGAGGACGACCATGTCATCAGGATGCAGCACCTGCCGGAGGACTTCATCGAGGAATTCCAGCGTGGTGGCCCGGCCTCTGGACAGTCCCGGCAAAAAAACATCGCTCGCATCGCGGATGCGGAAACCGATCTGATCCGCCAGGCGTTACAGGATTATGCCGGCAACATGACGCAGGCGGCCAAGCATCTGGGTATCAGCCGTGCCACCTTGTACCGCAAGGTACAAAAGCTGAAGCAGGCTCAGTAAACGCTCCTGGCAGCGAAACTCCGCCCGGCCACCATGAACCATACTGCCAAGAGCGTTGACGATATTGGCTTTAAGGCTATATTCTTCAAAGTATAACGATCCGCCCCTGCCAGGGGCCATTTTTTACGGCTCGATATATACGAAAAGATATAGAGATGTCGCATCCAGCGAGGAAACCATGACCCTGCCAGACAGGACAGTAAGGGCGATCCAGGCCGCAATCGCCAGTAACCAGGATAAGCCGGGCGCGCTGCTGCCGATATTGCACGGCATCCAGGACCATGTCGGCCACATCCCGCCTGAGGCGGTGCCGCTGATCGCCAGCGAACTCAATCTGTCGCGCGCCGAGGTGCATGGCGTCATCAGCTTCTACCATTACTTCCGCCAGACCCCGCCGGGGCGCCATACCCTGCAAATCTGCCAGGCCGAGTCCTGCCAAGCGATGGGCAGCGTGGCGTTGACTGAATACGCGAAGCAATGTCTGGGCATCGATTTCCACGGCACCACCGGCGACCAGGAGTTTTCGCTGGAGCCGGTTTACTGCCTGGGCAACTGCGCCTGCTCGCCCGCCGTCATGCTGGACGACGAGGTTTACGGCCGGGTGACGCCAGAGCGCTTGGAACAGTTGTTTACCCAGGCCAGGAAAGGGCAAGCATGAGCATCAAGATATATGTCCCGCGCGATTCCAGCGTGCTGTCGCTGGGCGCCAACCAGGTGGCGCTGGCCATCGTGGTCGAGGCCGCCAGACGCGGCGCCAGCGTTGAAATTATCCGCAACGGCTCGCGTGGCTTGTTCTGGTTGGAACCGCTGGTCGAGGTTGTCACCCCAGAAGGGCGCATCGCCTATGGCCCGGTGCTCCCGGAAGACGTTCCCAGCCTGTTCGAATGCAATTTCCTCTATGGCGGCGAGCACCACTTGCGGCTCGGCCTGACGGAGGGCATCCCTTACCTGAAAAACCAGGATCGCCTCACTTTCGCCCGCGTCGGCATCGCCGATCCGGTTTCCTTGCAGGACTATCTGGCCCACGACGGCTATCGCGGTTTCAAGCGCGCGCTGGGTCTGAGCGGCGCCGCCATCGTCAAGGAGGTGACGGATTCCGGCTTGCGCGGGCGCGGCGGCGCGGCCTTCCCCACCGGCATCAAGTGGAATACGGTACTCAATACCGAAGCCTCCCAGAAATACATCGTCTGCAACGCCGACGAGGGCGATTCCGGCACCTATTCCGACCGCATGATCATGGAAGGCGACCCGTTCGTATTGATCGAGGGCATGACCATCGCCGGCATCGCGGTCGGCGCCACCCAAGGCTACATCTACCTGCGCTCGGAATACCCGCACGCGCTGCAAGTGCTGAACGAGGCCATTGCCGTGGCTACTGCCAACCACTATTTAGGCGAAGATATTCTGGGCAGCGGCAAGACCTTTCATCTCGAAGTTCGGCGCGGCGCCGGCGCTTACGTCTGTGGCGAGGAAACCTCGCTGCTGGAAAGCCTGGAAGGTAAGCGCGGCATCGTGCGCTTCAAGCCGCCGCTGCCGGCGATCCAGGGCTTGTTCGGCCAGCCCACCATCATCAACAACGTCATCTCGCTGGCCTCGGTGCCCATCATTCTGGACAAGGGCGGCGCGTTCTACCGTGACTTTGGGCTGGGTCGTTCGCGCGGCACCCTGCCGATCCAGCTGGCCGGCAACCTCAAGCACTGCGGGCTGGTGGAAAAAGCCTTCGGGGTCACGCTGCGAGAGTTGTTATACGACTACGGCGGCGGCTCGGCCAGCGGGCGTCCCATCCGCGCGGTGCAGGTCGGCGGCCCGCTCGGTGCCTATTTACCGGAATCGCAGTTCGACACGCCACTGGATTACGAAGCCTTCACCAGCATCTGGGCGGTGCTCGGCCACGGTGGCATCGTCGCTTTCGACGATACGGTGGATATGGCCAGGATGGCGCGCTACGCCATGGAATTCTGTGTCATCGAATCCTGCGGCAAGTGTACGCCTTGCCGCATTGGTTCCACGCGCGGGGTGGAGGTCATCGACAAGATCATCGCCGGTCGCGACCACGCCGCCAACATTGCGCTGCTGCGCGATCTCAACGACACCATGCTCAACAGCTCGCTGTGCGCGCTGGGTGGCATGACACCTTACCCGGTACTGTCGGCGCTCAACCATTTCCCGCAGGATTTCGGCCTGCAACCAACGCAGCAGGCCGCGTAAGGAGAACTATCATGGCATGTCAATGTGGTCACGGCGGGTGCGACACCGATTACGGCACCCCGGCAAGAGTTTCCGAAAAACTAGTCACGCTGGAAATCGACGGCATTGAAGTTAGGGTGCCGCAAGGCACTTCGCTGATGCGTGCGGCAGCGGAAGCCGGTATCCAGGTGCCAAAACTATGCGCCACCGACAGCCTGGAGCCGTTCGGCTCCTGCCGTCTGTGCCTGGTGCAGGTCGAGGGCCGGCGCGGCTTCCCGGCCTCCTGCACCACGCTAGCGGAGCAAGGCATGAAGGTCTGCACCCAGTCCTCCAAGCTAGCCGACATTCGGCGCGGAGTGATGGAGCTGTACATCTCCGACCACCCGCTGGACTGCCTGACCTGCGCCGCCAACGGCAATTGCGAGCTGCAGGACATGGCCGGCGCGGTGGGCTTACGCGAAGTGCGCTACGGCTTCGATGGTGAAAACCACCTCAAAAGTACCAAAGATGAATCCAATCCCTATTTCACTTATGACCCCAGCAAGTGCATCGTCTGCAACCGCTGCGTGCGTGCCTGCGAGGAAACCCAGGGCACTTTCGCCTTGACCATAGACGGGCGCGGCTTCGACTCGCGCGTGTCAGCCGGGATGAACGAACCGTTCCTGCAATCGGAATGCGTGTCCTGCGGCGCCTGCGTACAGGCCTGCCCGACCGCCACCCTGATGGAAAAATCCGTCATCCAGTTCGGCCAGGCCGAGCACAGCGTGGTGACCACTTGCGCCTACTGCGGCGTCGGCTGCTCGTTCAAGGCCGAGATGCAGGGCAACCGCGTGGTACGCATGGTGCCGGACAAGAACGGCCAGGCCAATCATGGCCATAGCTGCGTCAAGGGCCGCTTCGCCTGGGGCTATGCCACCCATCCCGACCGCATCACCAAGCCGATGATCCGCGACAACATCAGTGATGCGTGGAAAGAGGTGGGCTGGGAAGAGGCCGTGGCCTATGCGGCAATGCGCTTCAAGGAAATCCAGGCCAAGTACGGCCGCGCATCGGTGGGCGGCATCACCTCCTCGCGCTGTACCAACGAGGAAACCTATCTGGTGCAGAAGCTGGTGCGCGCCGCCTTCGGCAACAACAATGTCGATACCTGTGCGCGCGTTTGCCATTCGCCCACCGGCTACGGCCTCAAGAAAACCCTGGGCGAATCCGCCGGCACCCAGACCTTCGACTCGGTGATGCAGGCCGACGTCATCATGGTGATCGGCGCCAACCCCACTGATGGCCACCCGGTGTTCGGCTCGCAGCTCAAGCGCCGCCTGCGCCAGGGCGCCCAGCTGATCGTCATTGACCCACGCGCCATCGACCTGGTGAAATCGCCGCATATCCAGGCCGATTACCACCTCAAGCTGCGTCCCGGCACCAATGTCGCCATGGCCAACGCCCTGGCCTACGTCATGGTGACCGAAGGTTTAACCGACGACGCCTTTGCCGCGGCGCGCTGCGACACGCGCGAATACGCCGCCTGGAAAGAGTTCATTTCCCAGCCGCACCACTCGCCGGAAGCGCTGCAAGCCGAAACCGGCGTGCCGGCCGAGCTGGTGCGCGGCGCGGCGCGCCTGTATGCCAGCGCCGGCAATGCCGCCATCTACTACGGCTTGGGCGTAACCGAACACAGCCAGGGCTCGACCATGGTGATGGCCATTGCCAACCTGGCCATGGCCACCGGCAACATCGGCCGCCTGGGCGTGGGCGTCAACCCGCTGCGCGGCCAGAACAACGTGCAAGGCTCCTGCGACATGGGCTCCTTCCCGCACGAACTGCCGGGCTACCGCCACGTGTCCGACCCCGCCGCGCGCAGCCTGTTTGAAGCGGCCTGGGGCGTCAGCCTGGACCACGAACCGGGCCTGCGCATCCCCAACATGTTCGAGGCGGCGCTGGACGGCAGCTACAAGGGCATTTATGTCGAGGGCGAGGACATCGCCCAGTCCGATCCCAACACCCAGCATGTCACGGCGGCCTTGGAAGCGATGGAATGCGTGGTGGTGCAGGACCTGTTCCTCAACGAAACCGCCAAGTTCGCCCATGTGTTCTTTCCCGGGGCTTCGTTCCTGGAAAAGGATGGCACCTTCACCAACGCTGAACGGCGCATTTCCAGAGTTAGAAAGGTGATGCCGCCGCTGGCCGGCAAAGCCGACTGGGAAGTCACCATGATGCTGTCCAACGCACTGGGATACCCCATGAACTATCGCGAGCCGTCCGAAATCATGGACGAAATCGCGCGCTTGACCCCGACTTTCCACGGTGTCAGCTACGACAAACTGGAGCAGTTGGGCAGTATCCAGTGGCCGTGCAACGAACAGGCGCCAGCAGGCACGCCCATCATGCACGTCGAGCAGTTCGTGCGCGGCAAGGGCAAATTCATGTTTACCGAATACGTGCCGACCGACGAGAAGGTCACGCAGAAATTCCCGTTGATCCTGACCACCGGACGGATTTTGGCGCATTACAACGTCGGCGCGCAGACCCGCCGTACTGCCAACACCGCCTGGCACCCGGAAGACATCCTGGAAATCCATCCGCACGATGCCGAGGAGCGCGGGATTCAGGATGGCGACTGGGTGGGCATACAGAGCCGCGCCGGGGAAACCGTGCTGCATGCCAGCATTTCCACCCGCATGCAGCCGGGCGTGGTTTATACCACCTTCCACCATCCGTTCTCCGGCGCCAACGTCATCACCACGGACAATTCCGACTGGGCCACCAACTGCCCGGAATACAAGGTGACGGCAGTAGAGGTAGTCAAGGTGACGCAGCCGTCGGAATGGCAGAAACGCTACCGCCGCTTCAGCGAACAGCAGCAGGAACTGTTGCAGCAGCGCGAAGTAGTGCGTGAAGTGATGAAGGCGCAATAAATGGAAGCGTTGCCGCTATCCTGCGAGCCGCTGGTGGAAACCGAATTCGCCAGCCATAACCGCCGTGCCGTGCAGCGCTGGCGCGATGGCGTGCTGGTAGATGCCATCGACCAGGTGGCGGCGGAAGTGCCGGTGGCCATGGTGTACAACGGCATTTCGCACGCCGTGATGTTGGCCACGCCCACCAGCCTGGAAGGGTTTGGCCTCGGCTTCAGCCTGTCCGAAGGTATCCTGCGCTGCCGCAATGAGTTGTACGAGTTGGAAGTCGTGCAGCGCAACCAAGGCGTCGAACTGCAAATGACCATCGCCGCCGAGCGCTTCGCCGAGCTCAAGCAACGCCGCCGTAACCTGGCTGGTCGTACCGGCTGCGGCTTGTGCGGCACGGAAAGCCTGCAGCAGGTGTTCCGCCATCCCCAGCCGTTGCCGGACGGCGAGCTGCGCATCGCGCCGCAAGCCATCCATGCCGCCTTGCGCCAACTGGTGCCGACGCAGACGCTACAGTCGCTCACTGGCGCCGCGCATGCCGCCGCTTGGGTATCGCCGGACGGTGAGCTGCTGCAGGTGGAGGAAGACATCGGCCGGCACAACGCGCTGGACAAGCTGATCGGCGCGCTGGCGGCAAAAGGCCTGCCTTTTAGCCAAGGCTGCGCCATCATTACCAGCCGCGCCAGCTACGAAATGGTACAGAAAGCCGCTACTGTGGGTATCCCGCTGCTGGCCGCCATCTCAGCCCCCACCGGGCTGGCTATAGAGTTTGCCAAACAATGTGGCGTTACCCTGCTGGGCTTCGTGCGCCAGGACGGGCACGTCATTTACACCCACCCACAACGACTGGCTTAGAAACTTGAAGTTATAAAAGTGCCATCGAATAATCTGGAAGCTTCCCCATGGACACCCACCACCTCGTCAAAATGGCCAACCAGATTGGCCAGTTCTTTGAATCCGAACCCGACCACCAGCAAGCGGTGCAGGACATTGCCGCCCATATCAAGCGTTTCTGGGAACCGCGTATGCGCAAGGCCATCCTCGGCCACTTGCAAAGCGGTGGCGAAGGCTTGCTGCCTATCGTGGTGAAGGCGTTGCAGGAAAACCAGCAATCGCTGGCCTAGTTTCTTTGGGTTTTAGTAGCTGCGGCGCCGTGGGGCGGGGGCCGGGCCACGGCCTTCGATGTGGCGGAAGGTGATGCGCCCCTTGCTGACGTCGTAAGGGGACATTTCCAGAGTGATCTTGTCACCCGCGAGGATGCGGATGTGGTGTTTGCGCATCTTGCCGGCGGTGTAGGCGACCAGTTGGTGGCCGTTGTCGAGCGTGACGCGATAGCGTGAGTCGGGCAGTACTTCCATGACCACGCCCTGCATTTCAATGAGTTCTTCTTTGGCCATGGTAGCGCTCCGCTAAGTGGCAATAAAAAAGCCCGGGATTAGCCGGGCTTTTCCGGTGAGATATGCCGCATGTAGCGGCAATCCCGTGCGTGCTTATATTACTCAGCAGCGCGAATGTTGGAGGCTTGCGGACCCTTGGGGCCAGTGGTGGAGTCGAAACTCACGCGCTGGTTTTCTTGCAGGGTCTTGAAGCCTTGAGCCTGGATGGCCGAGAAATGCACGAAAAGATCAGCGCCGCCACCATCGGGGGTGATGAAGCCGAAACCTTTAGCGTCGTTGAACCACTTTACAGTACCTGTTGCCATGTCTTGATATCCTTAAAATCTAATAAATAAAAGGGGCTTGCCCTTGAGGGCGAAGGTCAAGACGGCGGGATGATGAAGGAAGAAAACCCGGAAAAGCGGAAGGGTACTGAACCTGACAGCAACAACACTACTTGAAGATCGCTGGCGCGCACTATGCGCTTGTTCTGGGGGATATGCAAATTTATTTTCGTTTGCGCTGAAACCGAATGTCATCAACAATGGCGGCAGGCGCATCACATACATAAAAGGGAGATGCCATGGCCGGCCAACCAGAAATCAGCAACATGGCGTTGTTCTGCGATTTCGAGAACATCGCACTGGGCGTGCGCGACGCTCGTTACGCGCAATTCGACATCAAGAAAGTGCTGGAGCGCCTGCTGCTCAAGGGCAGTATCGTGGTCAAGAAAGCCTATTGCGACTGGGATCGCTACAAGGAATTCAAGGCCACCATGCACGAGGCGGCGTTCGAACTGATCGAAATCCCCCATGTGCGGCAATCCGGCAAGAATTCGGCCGATATCCGCATGGTGGTGGACGCGCTTGACCTGTGCTACACCAAGGCGCACGTGGACGCCTTCGTCATCATCAGCGGTGATTCTGATTTCTCGCCGCTGGTGTCCAAGCTGCGCGAGAACAACAAATACGTGATTGGCATTGGCGTCAGGGATTCCACCTCCGACCTGCTCAGCGCCAATTGCGACGAGTTCATTTTCTACGACGACCTGGTACAAGCGCAGGAAGCCAAGCAGCGACGCAACGCCAGGAACGCCCCAGCCAAGGCCACTACCGGTGGCAAGAAAACCGAAACCGCCAAGGGCGAGGACGACAAGCGCCAGGAAGCCTTGGACTTTATTGTAGAGACGGTGGAAGCGCTGATCGCCGAACGCGGCTCCGACGAAAAAATCTGGGGCTCCTTGGTTAAAACTACCATGCAACGGCGCAAACCCGGCTTCACCGAATCCTCTTATGGCTTCCGCTCGTTCAAGGAACTGGTGGAAAATGCCCAGAAGCACGGGCTGCTGGTCGTGGTGCGCGATGACAAGTCCAGTCAGTACACCATCCGCTTGCCGGAAACGGAGGAGTGACCGGCGCGTCGATCCTGATGCCGCCGCCCCAAGCCTCAATATGGGGCATGCCCACAGACGCCGCGCCAGAATTTGGTGCAAAAACCCTTGCGCAGGATAAAGATTGCAGTTAATTCATTGAAAAAACATCCTATTTCTGCTGGCACGACCATTGCTGATATCCGCTCATCATGACCAATAATATCAGCACAGCATTCGACGAGATGCGTGCGGCCGGGGGAGAGACGCGGGAGGTATATCGCGAATTTTCCGACTGGCTGGACGGCACCAGCCATGCGCATCTCACCCAAAAAACCCGTGAGGCGGAACTGCTGTTCCGCCGCGTCGGCATCACCTTCAACGTTTATGGCGAAGAGGCCGGCGCCGAGCGCCTGATTCCGTTCGACGTGGTGCCGCGCATCCTGGCCGCCTCGGAATGGCAGCTCCTTTCGGCCGGCGCCATCCAGCGCGTACGGGCGCTTAATGCCTTCCTCAACGACCTGTACCACGGCCAGGAGATCATCAAGGCGGGCATCATGCCGGCCAGCATACTCGACAACGAGATGTACCGCCCGGAAATGCAGGGGGTAGACGTGCCGGGCGGAATCTACGCCCACATTGCCGGCATCGACATCGTGCGTACCGGCGAAGATCAGTTCTACGTGCTGGAAGACAACCTGCGCACGCCGTCCGGCGTCAGCTACATGCTGGAAGACCGCAAGATGATGATGCGGCTGTTCCCTGAGCTGTTCCGCCGCTATTCGGTGGCGCCGGTCGAACATTACCCACAGGTGCTGCTCAACAACCTGCGCGCGGTGGCCCAGCCCGGGGTGCAAGACCCGACGGTGGTGCTGCTCACTCCCGGCGCCTACAACAGCGCCTATTTCGAACATGCTTTCCTGGCGCAGCAAATGGGCATCGAACTGGTGGAAGGTCAGGATCTGTTCGTGCGCGACAACGCCGTATTCATGCGCACCACCGAAGGCCCCAAGCGTGTGGACGTGATCTACCGCCGCATCGATGACGATTTCCTCGACCCGCTGGCGTTCAACCCGAAATCGATGCTGGGGGTGCAGGGGCTGATGTCGGTGTACCGCAACGGTGGCGTTACGCTGGCCAACGCCATCGGCACTGGCGTGGCGGACGACAAGGCGACTTATACCTACGTGCCGGAGATGGTGCGCTTCTATCTGGGCGAAGAACCCATCCTGTCCAACGTGCCGACCTACAAGCTCAGTATCGCGGATGACCGCAAATACGTGCTGGATCACCTGGAGGAGTTGGTGGTTAAGGAAGTGCAAGGCTCCGGCGGCTACGGCATGCTGGTCGGCCCGACCGCCAGCAAGGCCCAGGTCGAGGAATTCCGCGCACGCATCATCGCCGACCCGGACAACTACATCGCCCAGCCCACGCTGGCGCTTTCCACTTGCCCGACGCTGGTGGAGCAAGGGGTGGCGCCACGCCACGTCGACCTGCGTCCGTTCGTGCTATCGGGCAAGACGGTGACGCTGGTGCCGGGCGCGCTGTGCCGCGTGGCTTTGCGCGAGGGCTCGCTGGTGGTGAATTCCTCGCAAGGCGGCGGAACGAAAGATACCTGGGTGCTGAATCATGCTGAGTAGAACCGCTGATCATCTGTACTGGATGGCGCGCTATATCGAGCGCGCCGAGAACATGGCGCGTGTGCTGGACGTCACTTACCGCATGTCGCTGGTATCGCATGCCGCGCAAAGCGAGGTCATGTTGTGGCAGCCGCCGGTGCTGATTGCCGATGATGTCGCGGCGTTCGAGCGCGACTACGGCGACTACAACGCCGCCAACGTCATGCGTTACATGGCGCTGGACGAGCATAATCCTTCCAGCATCGTCAGTTGCCTCGGCTCGGCGCGCGAAAATGCGCGTTCGGTGCGGGTGGCGATGTCCTCCGAAATGTGGGAAACAGTCAATGCGCTGTGGCTGGAACTCAGCCAGCGCATCGGCCAGGGATTCAACGAGGCCGACATCGGCGATTTCTGCGACTGGGTCAAGTCGCGCTCGCACCTGTTCCGCGGCGTCACCTTTGGCACCATGCTGCGCGATGACGCCTACAAATTCGTGCGCCTCGGCACCTTTGTCGAGCGCGCCGACAATACCGCGCGCCTGCTGGACGCCAAGTACCACCTACTGATGGCGGCTGGAGCCGGGGACGACGGCGCGGTGGATTACTACGAATGGAGCTCGCTGCTGCGTTCGGTGTCGTCGTTCGAGGCCTACCAGAAGGTTTATCGCGATGCCATCGAGCCTTCCCGGGTGGCCGAGCTGCTGGTGCTGCGCGATGATATGCCGCGCTCGCTGCATGCCTGCTACGACGAACTCACGCCCATCCTGGAGCAGATCTGTGTCGTGCGCGGCCGGGAGTGCCTGCGCCAGGCTGGCGAAATCCATGCGCGGCTGCACTTCGGCCGCATGGAAGACATTTTCAAAACCGGCCTGCACCAGTTTCTGCAGGATTTCATCATCCACAACAACACCTTGGGCCGGGAAATCCAGCACGCCTTCCTCAATGCGCCAGCAAACTGAGATGCAACGAAAAAATGTAGCGCAGGCGCCCTCGCCTGCACTAGCCCTCACTCCAACCCTCTCCCAGAGGGAGAGGGGGCTTGATGTGTGGCAGGCGAGGGCGCCTGTGCCACAAGGAACACCCGCTCTATCACGTTTGGCCAACCAGCCTGCACCGATGTCATATGACGCACGCCACGCCATGCAGCAATCCCAACAATAAGCTTTTGCATCGAGTAAAAATGACGAATTCACTGATATACCCCAAGCAGGGCGACAAGGCCAATTCCCCTTGGTTCGAGGAGTTCCTGGTCAAGTTGCTGGAAGACCGAGACCGTATCGGCCTCACCGACATGATCCGCGAAATCGACGCACTGATGATTACCGTCGAACCCGGCTGCTCGGTGGCCTACGTCAGCGAACTGGCGCTGATGACGCCCTACCATTACCTGGTGACGCTGGAATCGGAATCGCACTGGACGCACATACTGCGCGTGGACATGAATTCGCCCGACGTGCTAGTGCGCGAGGTGCGCGACTCCAGCAAGCACGGCATTTTCCGCAGCCTCAACGAGGTCTACCCGATTGGCGCGCACAAGCCCAACTCGCGCTACATGGGCGAAATTTTCCGCGTCACCAACTTGCATGACGTGGTCGAGCTGCAAAAGGCGCGCGAGATTCGCTTTTTCAACCAGGACCAGATCCGCAAGCTGGAACTGCCGGGCAACATGGCGCTGGTCAAACCCTCGCCCTACACCCACAACATCGTCGGCTACTGGGAGCGCCCGCTGGACGAGTTGCGTGTTTACGCGCTGGGCAACAGCGTGATCCGCGATGACGTCAACGTTGGTTATCTGCAAGCCAAGGAAACGCAAAAGGCGCTTGGGCTGGACCAGCTGATCCTGCCCATCGACCATCTCGCCACCCGCATCTACAGCCAAAACCGCGAAGCGGCGATCCTAGAATACCTCACCCTGTCGAGTTATTACTACTGGGGCTCCTACGACATCGCCAACCAGAATTCCTCTACCAACGTCACCAAGAGCATCCACTATGCTGATGAAAGCGTCAGCCCGGCCAAGGTGTTCACCGCCGCCAACCACCCGTATTTCGTCAATCACCTGGTCGGCCTGCCGTCGCCCACCGAAAGCTTCGTGCGCAATTACGGCCCGCGCCTGCACCACATCGCCCTCAGCGTGGCTGATGGCGAGACTCACGGCGTCGCCAATATCGACTACGTGGTGGACGCCATCAAGGCCAAGGGCAAGGACTTCCTGCTGGATGTGATCGGCTCGCGCGAGGAAGGCCTCAAGCAAATCTTCTCCAGCGCCTCCGAGCATTCCTCGCTGATCGTGGAATACGTGCAGCGCTTCGGCGATTTCGACGGCTTCTTCACCAAACAGAACGTGGCCGGGCTGACCGAGGCGGCGGGCGTGGAGGAAAACCTGCGGCTGTTGCAGGCGGAGAGTACCATCTAGCATGACCATCAAAGTCGCCCTTCACCACAAGACCCGCTACGTTTACGACCAGCCGGTACAACTGGCGCCGCATGTGTTCCGCCTGCGCCCAGCGGCACATTCGCGCACGCCGATCAGCGCTTACTCGCTCAACATCAAGCCGGAAAAGCACTTCATCAACTGGCAGCAAGACCCGTTTGGCAATTACCTGGCGCGCGTGGTGTTCCCGGAAAAGTCCAGCGAGCTGTCGATAGAAGTGGATTTAATCGCTGAAATGACGGTGATCAACCCGTTCGATTTCTTCCTGGAGGAATACGCCGAGCATTTCCCGTTCAGCTACCCGGAACAACTGCTGAAGGAACTCGCCCCTTACTTGGAAATCCGCGAGGATGGGCCGTTGCTGCGCCAGTTCCTGGCCGGGATCAATCGCGGCAAGCAGGCCATCGTCGATTTCCTGGTCAGCATCAACCAGCGCGTCAATCAGGCCGTCAACTACTCCATCCGCATGGAGCCGGGGGTGCAGACCTGCGAGGAAACGCTGGGACAACGCTTAGGCTCCTGCCGCGATTCCGGCTGGCTGCTGGTGCAGGCCTTGCGCCACCTGGGGCTGGCGGCGCGCTTTGTTTCCGGCTATCTGGTACAACTCACCGCCGATGTGAAGGCGCTGGATGGTCCTTCCGGCACCGAAGTGGATTTCACCGACCTGCACGCCTGGGCCGAGGTGTATATCCCCGGCGCCGGCTGGATCGGCCTCGACCCGACTTCCGGCCTGTTCGCCGGCGAAGGGCATATTCCGCTGGCCTGCACCGCCGATTACGTCAGCGCCGCGCCGGTCACTGGTGGTTTTACCGGCCAGGCTAATACCACCTTTGAATTCGCCAACAGCGTCACCCGCATCCACGAAGACCCGCGCGTCACCAAGCCCTATACCGAGGTGCAGTGGCAAGCCATCGAGAAGCTGGGCGACAAGATAGACAAGGAGCTGAAGAAGGGCGACGTGCGCCTCACTATGGGCGGCGAGCCGACGTTTGTTTCCATCGACAGCATGGATGCGCCGGAGTGGAACACCGCCGCCGACGGCGAGCAGAAACGCAAGCTGGCCGGCGAACTGGTGCGGCGGCTGCGTGATAGCTTCGCCCCCGGTGGCCTGCTGTATTTCGGCCAAGGCAAGTGGTATCCGGGCGAGCCGCTGCCGCGCTGGCAACTGGCCTGTTTCTGGCGCAAGGACGGCAAGCCGGTGTGGAAGAACGCCGAGTTACTGGCCGACGAAACGCGCGATTACGGTTTCAAGCGCGAACACGCGGATAAATTCATCGGTGAACTGGCGCAGCGGCTGGGACTGAAAGGCAGCTACATCCGCCCCGGCTATGAAGATCCGCTGCATTACCTATTGCAGGAAGGCGTGCTGCCCAACAACCTTGACCCACTCAAGGTGGATTTGAAGGATGACCTGGAGCGCCGGCGCCTGGCCAATGTGCTGGCCGGCGACCTCGGCGCGCCGGTGGGCTATGTGTTGCCGCTGCATTGGAGCCACAAGCTCAATACCTGGAGCAGCAGTCCGTGGGAGTTCCGTCGCGGCGAGATGTTCCTGGTACCGGGCGATTCCGCCATGGGCCTGCGCCTGCCGCTCAACAGCCTGCCTTGGGTGCCGTTCGAGGATCGCGACCACGAGCACGAGCGCAGCTTGTACGAACCGGCGGAGGCGCTGGGTGACATTGATTCGCTGGTCAGCCGGCGCTACAGCCAGACCGGCAAGAAGAAACCCCACCCCACCGAGATGGAAGTGGCTGACGACGAAGCGCTGGATGAGCATAAGTGGACGCCGCACACCGCACTGACGGTAGAGGCGCGCGACGGCCGGATGCACATTTTCATCCCGCCCACCAATGCGCTGGAGCATTACCTGGACATCATCGCTTCGGTCGAGGCCACGGCGAAATCACTCAAGATGCCGGTGGTGATCGAAGGCTACCAGCCGCCGCACGATTTGCGCCTGACGCGCTTGCCGGTGACCCCGGACCCCGGCGTGATCGAGGTCAACATCCACCCGGCGGCCAACTGGAAAGAACTGGTGCACAACACCACGACGCTGTACGAACAGGCGCGGCTGACCCGGCTCGGCACCGAAAAATTCATGCTGGATGGCCGCCACACCGGCACCGGCGGCGGCAACCACGTCACCCTGGGCGGCATCACGCCCGCCGACAGCCCCATTCTGCGTCGCCCGGATTTGTTGCGTAGCCTGGTCACCTACTGGCAGCACCATCCGGCGCTGTCCTATTTATTCTCCGGCCTGTTCATCGGCCCCACCAGCCAGGCGCCGCGCGTGGACGAGGCGCGCAACGACAGCCTGTACGAGCTGGAAATCGCCTTCCAGCAGATGCCGGAGGGCGAAGTGCTGGCGCCGTGGTTGGTGGATAGGCTGCTGCGCAACCTGCTGGTGGATATGACTGGCAACACCCACCGCAGCGAATTCTGCATTGACAAACTCTATGCCCCCGGTACCGATGCCGGCCGCCTCGGTCTGCTGGAACTGCGCGCCTTTGAAATGCCACCGCACGCGCAGATGTCGCTGGTGCAGATGCTGCTGCTGCGCACGCTCGTGGCATGGTTCTGGAAACAGCCTTACAAAAAGCCGCTGGTGCGCTGGGGCACGCAGTTACACGACCGTTTCATGCTGCCACACTTTATTGCCGCCGACATCCGCGACGTGGCGCGCGACCTGAAAACGGCGGGTTACAAATTCGAGGCCGACTGGTTCGCGCCCTTCCTGGAATTCAGGTTCCCCTTGATGGGGCGCGTGCAGGTCGGCGACCTGCAACTGGAACTGCACCAGGCCATCGAGCCCTGGCATGTGCTGGGCGAGGAAATCACCAGCAGCGGCACCGCGCGCTATGTGGATTCCTCGGTCGAGCGCCTGCAAGTGCGCCTCACCGGCGCCATGGGCGAGCGTTATGCGCTGACCTGCAACGGCCGCCGCGTCGCGCTGCGCGATACCGAAGTGCCGGGCGAGAAAGTGGCCGGAGTGCGTTTCCGCGCCTGGAACCCACCCTCGGCGCTGCATCCGACCATAGGCGTGCAGGCCCCGCTGGTATTCGACATCGTGGATACCTGGAACGGACGCTCCATCGGCGGCTGCACCTACCACGTCAGCCACCCCGGCGGCCGCAACTACGACACCCTGCCGGTGAACGCCTACGAAGCCGAAGGCCGCCGCGTCAGCCGTTTCTGGAATCACGGCCACACCCCGGGCAAACAGGCCGAACTGCCGCCGGAAGAACCGAACAAGGACTACGTGTTCACCCTGGATATGCGCTGGAACGCCTAAGGGTGCTGCTATAAATCCAATTTTCGTCGCCATACGGCGTTGCTCATGAAAAATGATTCCTTACATATCCGATATATGCCGCGTCATCATTTTTCATTCGCGCCTTGTTTGGCTTAGAAACTTAAATTTATAGCAGCACCCTTAAGCGGTTTTTGATTAATGACAGGGTGAGGCCATAAGAAAAACTCACACAAATATTGATACTCATGATTACCACCCCCTCCGACATCCACGATGTTTCCTTCGCCATCCGCGACGCGGTGGCACCGGTGTTTTTGCTCACCGGCATCGGCTCCCTGCTTTCGGTGCTGGTCAACCGCCTGGGGCGCGCCATCGACCGCGCCCGCTACCTCCATGGCCTTAACGCTGAACAACGCAGGAAATTCGCCGAAGAACTGGGGATCATCGTGCAAAGGACGACCTGGATGCGCTGGTCGGTCGGCCTGTTCATCTTCGCCGGGCTGTGCGTGGCTTTGTCCATCGCCTCCGTGTTCATCGGCGTGGCAATTGAAGTCAACCTGACCAGCTTTGTCCTGCTCGCCTTTATTACCGCGATGTTTTCCTTGATTGCCGGACTGCTGTGCTTCCTGCGCGAGATTATCCTCGCCTCGCGCGAGGTGATTACTCCACCTCGGCATCACGCCGATTGAATTGTAGGGCGTTAATAAGCGTAGCGAGCGTAAACAAACATACGGCGCAATGCCTTTCAGTTATTGCCTTACACGGGCTATCGAGCTTCTTCAGTCTCCAAAGCTTTTTGAATACGGTTTTTTGCCTCATCCGAAAGACACATGGTTTCGCAATAATGCGAAGTGCCAAAACGGCTGGAAGCCTTGCGTAGAAAGGATATCTGAAGCATAAAGTTCGAGCATCCACTGCACATCAGGACGTGCAGTTTGAGAGGCATCCTCTTGCCGAATGGCAACCGCATGTCCATCGCCTGAGACATCAATTCGCTAGCCTGTTTGCAGTTCAGCATCATTAGCTTGTCCAGTGCAGTTCGAGACATTTGCTAAGGGCAACACGAGCGCGGTGCATCAACACCCATGCGTTGCTCAAACTTAAGGAATAGCTTTGGCAGATTTCTTCGTTGCTCATGCCATGGACTTCCTTGGCAAGAAATACCTCAGACTGTTGTGGTTTCAGCCCCAATAGGCAATGTTGGAATATGCTCCAGAACTGCTTGTTTTCCAGGGCAGAATCGGGATTTTGGTAGGCGTTTGGCATATCCGCCCAGCGCCCGGCTTTATCGAAGAAATCATCCACGTTATCGCCCTCATCGGCACCCCCGATCAAATCAACGGCGGAAATTTCCCGCCCCTGATGCCGCCAGTGGTCGACCATTTTGTTTTTCAAAATGGCGGTCAGCCAAGTTCGAACCGAGGCATTGGATGAAAAACCATCCTTGGCCGCTATTGCCGACACGAGGGTGTCCTGCACCATATCCTCTGCCAGGGCGGTATTCTTCAACTTCAAGAGGGCAAAATGAAAAAGGTAATCCCCGTGTTCCTCCAGCCATAAGTATGAATTCAGGGCATTACCTTTTTCCATGGTGTTCCACTAAAGGGTTTAAGTTAGAACCAGTGTAGCACCCAATGGCCGACTGCTCCGAGAGCCGCAAGCATGGCAATCACCATCATCATTTTTTCGTGGGCACACATGCCCTTGGTGGTACTGCACTGGCCATTCATGTTGCACATTAAAGACATTTCTGACTCCCGTTTGATTAAGAAAGCATCCCGAAATCATGGGATGTAATGCTTTAAACGAACGAGAAATAGAATCCTTACAACTTTGGTGACCAACCATTAGCGGAGGGAAAAAGAACGGCAAGCCTGAGAGCTAAGCAAGTGTAGCTTGGGTGGAACAAAGTGGCCCCCGGGTTTCGCCGCACTTCACCCAGATATATTCCTACAGTAGCACCCGCTCGATCCCGCCTTCGTTTGCCTTCGCCACATAATCCTGCATCCAGTTCTCGCCCAGCAGGTGCTTGGCGATTTCCACTACGATGTAGTCGGCTTCGATGCCGGTGTCGTCTTGGTAGCGCGACAGGCCTTGCAGGCAGCTTGGGCAGGAGGTGAGGATTTTGACCTGTTGTTCCGGCGCGCCGGGAGTGAGGCCGAGTTTGACCATGCCTTTTTCCAGTTCTTCCTGCTTACGCATCTTGACCTGGGTGGCGATGTCGGGGCGCGAGGCGGCGAAGGTGCCGGATTCACCGCAGCAGCGGTCGTTGAGGGCGACGTCAGTGCCCATCAGGGTGTTGGTGACCTTGAGCGGGGCGTAGGTCTTCATCGGTGTGTGGCAGGGGTCGTGGTACATGTAGCGCACGCCTTGCACGCCTTCCAGCTTGACGCCCTTTTCCATCAGGTATTCGTGGATGTCCAACAGGCGGCAGCCGGGGAAGATTTTGCCGAATTCGTATTTGAGCAACTGATCCATGCAGGTGCCGCAGGAGACGATGACGGTCTTGATGTCGAGGTAGTTGAGCGTGTTGGCCACGCGGTGGAACAGCACGCGATTTTCCGTGGTGATCTGCTGACCCTTGTCGTGGTTACCGGCGGCGCTCTGCGGGTAGCCGCAGCACAAATAGCCCGGCGGCAGCACGGTGACCGTGCCGAGGTCGTACAGCATGGCTTGCGTGGCGAGGCCGACCTGCGAGAACAGGCGCTCCGAGCCACAGCCGGGGAAATAGAATACCGCGTCTGATTCGTCGCTGACTTTTTGCGGGTTGCGGATCACCGGCACTATGGTGGCGTCTTCCAGCCCCAGCAGTGCGCGCGAGGTCTTGGACGCCACGTTCTTCGGCATCGGCCGGTTGAGGAAATGGATCACCTGCGCCTGTATTGCCGGCTTGCCCAGCGTGGCCGGCGGGCGGCGCTTGAAGCCGCTAATCAGCCCCAGCTTCTTGACCACCTGATAGGCCAGGCGCTGCGCCTTGTAACCCCACTGGATCATCACCTTCTGCAGCAACTTGACCGTGGCGGGGTCCTTGGCGTTGAGGAAAGCCATGCCCAGCGCGGTGCCGGGGTTGAAGGTTTTCTTGCCCTGCTTGCGCAAAAAATTGCGCATGGCGACCGACACGTCGCCAAAATCAATGTCCACCGGGCATGGGTTCTTGCAGCGATGGCATACCGTGCAGTGGTCGGCGACGTCGTTGAATTCGTCGAAGTGCATCAGCGACACGCCGCGCCGGGTTTGTTCCTCGTACAAAAAGGCCTCGATCAGCAGGCTGGTCGCCAGGATTTTGTTGCGCGGCGAATACAGCAGATTGGCGCGCGGCACATGGGTGGTGCACACCGGCTTGCACTTGCCGCAGCGCACGCAATCCTTGATCGAATCGGCGATCTCACCGATTTCCGACTGCTCCATGATGAGCGATTCCAGTTCCAGCAGGCCGAAGCTGGGGGTATAAGCGTTGCGCAGGTCGGCGCCCGGCAGCAGCTTGCCCTTGTTGAAGTGGCCTTGCGGGTCGACCTTGTGCTTGTAGTCGGCGAAGGTGCTGATGGTCTGCTGGTCGAGGAATTCCAGCTTGGTGATGCCGATGCCGTGCTCGCCGGAAATCACGCCGCCGAGGTCGGTGGCCAGTCGCATGATGCGCGCCACCGCTTCGTTGGCCTCGCGCAGCATGTCGTAGTTGTCGGAATTGACCGGGATGTTGGTATGGACGTTGCCGTCGCCGGCGTGCATGTGCAGCGCCACGAATACGCGGCTCTTCAGCACCGATTGATGAATCTCATCCAGACGTTCCAGAATTTTCTGGTACTCGCGCCCGCTGAAAATTTCGTGCAAGGGTTTGCGCACCTCGCGCTTCCAGGACACGCGCAGATGGTACTCCTGCACCGCGCGGAACAGCGAGGCAGCGTCGCCCAGCCCGGCTTTTGCCATGAGCTCTTGCGCGAATGCTCCCAGCCCATGCAGTGGCGAATCCAGACTGTCCAGCACCTTTTGCCAGTGCGCGCGGGTTTCCCACAGCAGCACGCGCGCCTGTTCGCGCTTGGCTTGCACCATTTCGGGGTCAGCCTGGGTATCCTCGTCTTCCAGCAAGGGCAATTCGCCCTGCAAGAACTTTTCCAGCGCGTCCAGCAGCTTGAGCTTGTTCTTGATCGAAAGCTCGATGTTGATGCGTTCGATGCCGTCGGAGTAGTCCCCCAGGCGCGGCAGCGGGATGACCACGTCCTCGTTGAGCTTGAAGGCGTTGGTGTGGGCGGCGATGGCGGCGGTGCGGGCGCGATCCAGCCAGAACTTCTTGCGCGCCTCGGCGCTGACGGCGATAAAGCCCTCGCCGCCACGGGCATTCGCCAGGCGCACGACGTGCGAGGCAGCTTCGCCGACAGCATTTTCGTCGTCGCTGGCGATGTCGGCGATTAACACCATCTTGAGCCGCTCGTTGAGGCGCTGCGCCTTGGTGGCGTAGCCCACGGCCTTGAGGTAGCGCTCGTCCAGGTGCTCCAGCCCGGCCAGGATGGCGGACGGGTGGGCATCCAGATAATCTTTGATCTCGACGATGGCCGGCACCGCCAGCGCCACCGAGCCGAAGAATTCTAGGCACACCGTCCTGACATGGGTGGGCATGCGGTGCAGGATGAAGGTGGCTGAGGTGATGAGGCCGTCGCAGCCTTCCTTCTGCACGCCGGGCAGGCCGGCGAGGAATTTGTCGGTGACGTCCTTGCCCAGCCCCAGCTTGCGGAAGCGGTTGCCGGGGATTTGCAGGATTTCCTGGCCGGTTTCGGTCTTGCCGTCTTCGCGGTAACGGGTGATGCGGAAGCGCGCCACTGCAATGTCATGAATCTTGCCCAGGTTGTGGTCGAGGCGTTCCACCTCCAGCCAGGTGGCGTCCGGCGTCACCATGCGCCAGGAGGCCAGGTTGTCGAGCGCGGTGCCCCACAGCACGGCCTTCTTGCCGCCGGCGTTCATCGCCACGTTGCCGCCGATGCAGCAGGCGTCGGCCGAAGTCGGGTCTACGGCGAATTCCAGGCCGGCGTCGGAGGCGGCTTCCATCACGCGCCGCGTTACCACGCCGGCGCCACAGCGGATGGTGGGTATCGGGTGCGGCACGCCGGGTAGCGCCGTCTCCCTGACGTCGCCGATGTGATCCAGCTTTTCCGTGTTGATGACCGCCGACAGTTTGGTCAGCGGGATGGCGCCGCCAGTGTAGCCAGTGCCGCCGCCGCGCGGGATCAGGGTCAGGCCGAGTTCGATGCAGGCTTTGACGATGGGAGCGACTTCTTCCTCGGTGTCGGGGTTGACCACGACGAAGGGATATTCCACGCGCCAGTCGGTGGCGTCTGTCACATGGGAAACCCGCGCCAAGCCGTCGAACTGGATGTTGTCCTTGCGTGTGATGCGGGTCAGCCGCGCCAGCGTTTTCTTGCGTAAGGCGGCGGTCTGGCGGAAGTCTTCCTCAAACGCCGCTACTGCCTGGCGTGCCGCTTCCAGCAGCTTGAGCACCAGCGGGTTGCTCTGGCTACGCTCGGCGATGGCGTTGAGGCGGTGGTGCAGCGCGCCGACCAGCGCCTCGCGGCGCTTGCGGTTGGCCAGCAGGTCGTCCTGCAAATAAGGATTGCGGGTAATGACCCACATATCGCCCAGCACCTCGAACAGCATACGCGCTGAGCGGCCGGTCTTGCGCTCGCCGCGCAGCTCGTTGAGCGCTTCCCAGGCGTCCTCGCCGAGGAAGCGGATAACGATCTCGCGGTCGGAGAACGAGGTGTAGTTGTAGGGGATTTCGCGCAAACGATTCGTCATGGCCGAGCAGGGAATTTTGCCAAAGATGGCATTATATCATGCCGGATTGAATGAATAACCCATTGAAATAAAGTGTTTTTTAGCCATATTGCAGGTTATGGATGACAAAACGCCGGAAACCTAACAAAATACCCCTCGACTCATTCAGCGACATCCCATCCGTGACCTTTTCCAAATTCCGTAAATGGCTGGCCCCCTTGCTGCTGTTGCTGCTCATCGGGGCGTTATTATTCAGCTTTAGCGACCGCCACCACGCGCCGCCAGTGGTATTCACCAGCTTCACCGGCCAGCAGGTCAGCATGCAGCAGCTGCGCGGCAAGGTGGTGCTGGTCAACTTCTGGGCGACCACTTGCCCCGGATGTATCGCTGAAATGCCCAGGCTGGTGCAGACTTACCAGCGCTACCACGGCAAGGGTTTCGAGCTGGTGGCGGTGGCGATGCCTTACGATCCACCCAGCAACGTGGCCAGCTACGCCGCCAAGAATGCGCTGCCGTTTACTGTGGCGCTCGACCCGCAAGGCAGCATCACAGCGGCATTTGGCGAAGTTTCGCTGACGCCGACCACGTTCCTGATCGACCGCCAGGGCAGGGTGGTGCGCCAGGTGGTGGGTGAGCTGGATTTTGCTGTGCTGCAGCAGTTTCTGGATCAGGAATTGGGGAAGGCGGGCTAAAAAGAGCGCCTCTAAAAATTCAAGTTTCTAAGCCAGACAAGGCGCGAGCAAAAAATTGCGACGCGGCATATGGCTGGATATGTAAGGAGTAATTTTTTGTGAGCAACACGGTATGGCAACGAAAATTGGGTTTTTAGAGGTGCTCTGATGTTGTGGATCAAAGCACTGCACATCATCTTCATGGTGACCTGGTTCGCCGGCTTGTTCTACCTGCCACGCCTGTTCGTCTACCATGCCATGAGCACGGACACAGCCAGCCTGGAACGCTTCAAGGTGATGGAACGCAAGCTGTATTACGGCATCATGGCGCCCGGTGGACTGCTGACGCTGCTGTTCGGCGGCTGGCTATGGCTGGGTTACGGCTTCAGCGGCGGCTGGCTGCACCTGAAACTCCTATTGGTGGCCATCCTGGTCGCCTACCACCTGTATTGCGGCCGCTTGCTCAACGACTTCAAGCACGGCCACAACCGCCACAGCCACGTCTGGTACCGCTGGTTCAACGAACTGCCGGTGCTGATTTTGTTTGCCGTAATTATCTTAGTGGTGGTCAAGCCGTTCTAAATTCTGGTTCGGCTTATTTCCTTGGGTAGAGCTTGATCACGCTGCCGCCATCCGGCAGTTTGGCAGCCGGCGCATCGGCTTTCCAGGCGTGCCCATACACCACCTCAAATGTCGCCGGCAGCTTGCCGTTGTCGCGGAACGGCTCGTAGCGCTGCGCCAGATTTTGTAGAAAGCCCTTGCCTTCCAGCCCGCGCCGGCGGCCTTGGGCGGCGTTGTTCGCACCGATGGCCTTGAGGTCGCGCATCACCCCCAGCACGTCGTCATAGGTCAGCACGAAGCGCTCCACATCCAGCACCGGCGCGGCAAAGCCGGCGCGCACCAGGGCGTCGCCGATATCATGCATATCGATGAAACGGCTGACGTGCACATACTGCGGGTCGGCCAGCGCCGCTTCGCGCAGTTCCTTCAGCGTATCCGGGCCGAAGGTGCTGAACGTCAGCAGCCCGTCGGGGCGCAGCACGCGCGCCATCTCGGCAAAGGTGCGGTCGAGATCGTTGCTCCACTGGATGGCGAGGTTGGACCATACCAAGTCCATGCTGGCGGCGGCCAGCGGCAGGTTTTCCATGTCCGCGCACAGCTCGCTTTGGCGCTGTTGCGTAAACCGCCGCCACCACGGCTGGCCGGCGGCGGCCAGCCGCAGCATGCCCAAGGCAATATCCAGTGCCACCACGTGGCTGCCGGTATAGCGCGCCGCCAGGGTGCGCGCAGCGTGGCCGGTGCCGCTGCCGACGTCCAGGATGTGGTGCGGGGCAAGCTTGACGTAGTCCAGCCGCGCCAGCATGCGTGCGCGTACCTCTTTCTGCAGCACGGCGGCGGCATCGTAGCCGCATGCCGCACGCTCGAAGGAAGCGCGTACCCGCGCCTTGTCCAGGGTATAAACATCTTGCTGCATCAGTGCTCCAGAAAGCGGTTCACCTCGGCCACAAAACTGGCCGGGTGGGAAAGAAACGGCGCGTGCGAGGCGCCGGCGATGACGCTGAGCTGCGCCTGCGGGAGATGCTGCGCCATCCAGTGCGCCGCCGCGACCGGTGCCAGGGTGTCGCGCGTGCCATGCAGCAGCAGTAGCGGCAGTCGCAATTGACCAAGCGGCTGGCGCAAATCGGTGTGCAACAGGATGTGCAGTGCCTGCTGCAAGGCCTCCGGGTCAGGTAGCGGACGCTGGGCGAAACGCTCGCGCAATGCGCGCATCTGGCTGCGTGAAGCTTCGCTGCCGAACGCTTGCAGGTTGAGGAAGCGCGCCATGGTTTCCTGATAGTTAGTGGCTACGTCGGCGGCGAACTGGCGGAACACCGCGGCGTCAATGCCGCATTGCCAGTCCGGCGCATTGACAAAGCGCGGCGTGCTGCCGACCAGCAACAGCCGGCGTACCTGCTGTGGATACTCCAGCGCCAGTTGCTGCGCCACCTGTCCGCCAAACGACCAGCCGCAGACGTCGGCTTGCGGCGGCAGCGCCTCGGCCACCAGACGCGCCAGTTGCGGCAGGGTATAAGGCGTGCACGGCAGGCTGTAGCCCATGCCGGGCAAATCTACCACGTGCAGCCGGCAATGTTGCGCCAGCGCATCGCGCACGCCATCCCAGACGCCGCCGTGCATGCCCCAGCCGTGGATCAGGGCCAGGTCGGGGCCGTGGCCGTGGCCTGTAGTTTCGACGTGCAGACTCATGAACACGCTTCCGCCGCGTGTAGCGCCGCGACCAGGCGTTCGACATCCGCCACGCTGTGGGCGGCGGAAAGGGAAATACGCAGGCGTGCCGTGCCCTGCGGCACGGTCGGCGGGCGGATAGCCGGCACCAGGATGCCTTGTTCACGCAGGTGTTGGCTGACGCGCACGGCTTCCTCGTTGCCGCCGATAATGAGCGGCTGGATGGGAGTGGGTGAGGGATCAAGCCGCCAGCGCTGCAATTTCAGGCCATCTCGCAAGGTTGCGATCAGGGTTTGCAACTGCGCGCGCCGCCAGCTTTCCTGTTCGATAATGGGCAGCGCCGCCAGCAGCGCACCGGCCAAGGCGGGCGGCATGGCGGTGGTGTAGATGTAGGTGCGAGCGGATTGCAGCAGGTATTCCACCAGTTCCGGCTCGCCGGCGACGAAGGCGCCGAACACGCCGGCGGCCTTGCCCAGCGTCGCCATGTAGATGATGCGTGGGTTGCGCAGATTGAAGTGCTCCAAAATGCCGCGGCCGTGCATGCCCAGCACGCCGAAGCCATGGGCGTCATCCAGCAGCAGCCAGGCGTTAAAGCGCTCGCACAACTCCAGCAACTGCGGCAGCGGGGCAAGGTCGCCGTCCATGCTGAACACGGCGTCGGCCACCACCAGCTTGCATTTGGCGCTGCTGGCGGCCAGCAGTTTTTCCAGCACGGCCATGTCGTTGTGCGGGTAGCGCTTCAGCTCGGCGCGCGACAGCACTACGGCGTCGTTGAGCGAGGCATGGTTGAGGCGGTCGGCGAACACCGCGTCGCCGCGCCCGACCAGGGTCGACACCACACCCAGATTAGCCATGTAGCCGGTGGAAAACAACAGCGCGCGAGGCAGGCCGACGAAGGCCGCCAGCGCTTGTTCCAGTTCATGGTGCAGGCGATGGTGGCCGGTAATCAGGTGCGAGGCGCCGCTGCCGACCCCGGCTTCGCCCGCCGCCTGTTGCTGCGCGGCCACTAGAGCCGGATGGCTGGCGAGGCCGAGGTAATCGTTGCTGCAGAACGACAGCATCTCGCGTCCGTCCACCTGCAGCAGCGGCTGTTGCGGGCCGTCCACCAGGCGGCGGCTACGCAGCAAGCCAGCCGCTTCGCGCTCGGCGAGTTCGGCTTTGAGGAGATCGAAAGGTGAAGTCACGATAGTCAGGGGGTTGTAGTGCAGGTGCCCCGCCTGCATGCTGCCCTCTCCCCAACCCTCTCCCGCTTGCGGGAGAGGGAGCTTAAGGTAGCAGACGAGGCCGCCTGCACTACGTTAATGCTTCTCCGGGCGGATGCCCAGCTTGGCGAACAGCGCCTGGTCGCGGCTGACGTCGGGGTTGCCCGTGGTCAGCAGCTTCTCGCCGTAGAAAATCGAGTTGGCCCCGGCCAGGAAGCACAAGGCTTGCAGCTCGTCCGCCATGCGTTCGCGCCCGGCGGACAGGCGCACATAACTGCCTGGCATGGTGATGCGGGCGGCGGCGATGGTGCGCACGAATTCGAACGGGTCGAGTTCCTCGGTGCCGTTGAGCGGCGTGCCTTCGACTTGCGTCAGCAGGTTGATCGGCACGCTTTCCGGCGGCTGCTCCATGTTGGCGAGCTGGGCGATCAGCCCGGCTCGCTGGTTGCGCGATTCGCCCATGCCAACGATGCCGCCGCAGCAGACGTGGATGCCGGCGTCGCGCACGCGATCCAGCGTTTCCAGGCGGTCCTGGTAGGTGCGGGTGGAAATTACCTCGCCGTAGAATTCCGGCGCGGTATCCAGGTTGTGGTTGTAATAGTCGAGGCCGGCGTCACGCAACTGCTCGGCCTGACCTTGCTTCAGCATGCCCAGCGTGGCGCAGGTTTCCAGCCCCAGCGCCTTCACTTCTTCGATCATTTTCAGCACCGGTTCCAGGTCGCGCTGCTTGGGGCCGCGCCAGGCAGCACCCATGCAGAAGCGCGAGGCGCCGCTATCCCTGGCGGCGCGCGCCGCGGCCACCACCTCGTCCAGCGCCAACAGCTCTTCGTTCTCCACGCCGGTGTGGTAGCGCGCCGACTGCGGGCAATAGCCGCAATCCTCGGAACAGCCGCCGGTCTTGATGGAAAGCAGGGTGCTGATCTGCACCGCGTTGGGGTCGAAATGCTGGCGGTGCACGCTTTGTGCGCGATACAGCAGGTCGCTGAACGGCAGCTCGAACAGCTCGGCGATCTGCGCCACGCTCCAGCGCTCGGCCGCCGGTTTGGCTACGGCGGGTTTGACGAACTCAATGGTGGTTTCAAGCATGATGAGTGCCTCTAAAAATTCAAGTTTCTAAGCAAGACAAGGCGCGAGCAAAAAATTGGAGCGCCGCATATAGGTAATATGTAAGCGAGAATTTTTTGTGAGCAACGCCGTATTGCAACGAAAATTGGATTTTTAGGGGTGCTCATGTTCCACCTCCACATCCATATCCTGCCAGTTTTCCTTATTGGCGCGCAGGATGTCGCGGATGCCGGGGGCCACCACTACCAACAGGCCGATCACCCAGATCAGCACCGCCAGATGCGACCAGCCGCCGACCCACTTGGCCATGGGCTGGCTGAAATTGAGAACAACCACCAGGGAGCCGACCAGTCCGTAGAAGCGATGGCCGGAAGGGCGCAGGTAATCCACCACGCGTGGGTTGGGATGGTGGGCGATGGAGGCGTAGACGAAGATCGAAGCCGCGATCCACAGCAAAATCGGGATAACCAAAGGCAGCAGGAATACCGCAAGGCACGACAGCTGGGTAAAAATTTTCGCGGCGCGGCGCTGCTCGGCGGCGGTGATGGTTTTTACTGGCATAATGAAATCCCCTGTTTGGATGGCGCATTATATTCTGTCAAAGCGGATGGCGGCAATTGATTGACATCGGCTCATTTTTTAAGCAACTGCTGCCGCAGCAATGCTTGCTGTGCGGGGCCACTGCCGGAGCAACGGCACTGTGTGCCGGCTGCCATGCCGATCTTCCTTGGCAGGCGGCGGCGCAGTCCTGCCCGCGCTGCTGCCTGCCGGAACCGGGCGGCGAGGTCTGCGGCGCCTGCCTCAAACATGCGCCGTACTTCGACGCCACCCTGTCCGTGCTGTACTACCGCTTCCCGGCCGACGCCATGCTGCGCCGCTACAAATACCACGGCCTGCTGGCCGTGGCGGACTTGCTGGGTGGCCTATTGGCCGAGCGTGCGGCGGACATTCCACACCCGGAGGTGCTGGTGCCGATGCCCCTATACCGGCAGCGGCTGCACGAGCGCGGCTTCAACCAAGCCGCTGAAATCGCCCGCATCGCCGCCGGCAAGCTGGGCCTCGCGCTCGACCTGCAAGCCTGCCAGCGTACTCGGCCGACCCCGCCGCAAGCCGGGCTGAAGCTGCGCGAACGTGTCAAGAACATGCGCGGCGCCTTTGCCTGCGATGCTAGCCTGCAAGGCAAGCACGTGGCGCTGGTGGACGACATCATGACCAGCGGCGCCAGCCTCAACGAACTGGCGCGCACCGTGAAAAAAGCCGGCGCCGCGCGCGTGGATTGCTGGGTCGTGGCGCGCACGCGGCTGGATTAGTTGGAAGCCCTGAAAAGCAGTTAACCACGGAGAACACAAAGAAAAGCGATTAGATTGCTAGGAGTTTGGAGTTATCTTGATTTCCGTGTCCTCTGTGTTCTCCGTGGTTCAAAAAGGTTTTGAATTTGAATATGTTTAACATCGTCCTCTACCAGCCGGAAATCCCGCCCAACACTGGCAACATCATCCGCCTGTGCGCCAACACCGGCACGCGGCTGCACCTGGTCAAGCCGCTGGGGTTCACGCTGGAAGACAAGCAACTGCGCCGTGCGGGGCTGGACTACCACGAATTCGCCGCGCTGCTGGTGCACGAGAGTTGGCAGGAATGCTTGGAAACGCTAGTCGGCCGCCGCCTGTTCGCCGCCAGCACCAAGGGCAGCACGCCCTATACCCAAGTGGCCTACCAGCCGGGCGATGTGTTCGTGTTCGGCCCGGAAACGCGCGGCCTGCCGCCGGAGATACTGGAAAGTTTCAACCCGGAGCGGCGCATCCGCCTACCCATGCTGCCGCACAGCCGTAGTCTCAATTTGTCCAACTCGGCGGCGGTGATGGTGTACGAAGCCTGGCGGCAGAATGGCTTTGAGGGTGGGGTGTAGTTTTTATGTGGCGCAATAACAATTGCGCCTTTGCTATTCCAAATGCGGCGATTTTAGAAGGGGCTGAATCTAAAAGTGTATTCCCTATCTTGGGATTTAAGATCAATTCGATTATCAAAGAATACGCAATTATATACTTGAGAAACCCACAGGAACTTGCGTATAATTCCTACAGGCGCGACAGGTAGAGCCTGAACAACTGCGCTTAGGGGATTAGCAGTCCCCGTATGCCGTGTTGCTGCACGGCTAAAGGTGCGGCCAAGCAGGCCCCGCGAGATACCTCGACGGGATAACCTAACGTAACCAAGCCGATGCTCAAAGCCATTCTAGACAGGCTAAGAGATAGCGCTCGGCCAGAGCGCGATATAAATACAGGTTAAATGCCTGTACCGGTACGGGCCTCACCTAAAGGCTAATATCCTATGGTTAGGTTTTCCGTTGAGGTCAAACTGACAGTAGCGCAACTGATCGCATTGGTTACTGCTATTGTTCAGCTATTCCTCTAGCACTACCCGGAGGGTCGAAAGGCCCTCCGGCCTCACAACAAAAAACCGGCTCATTGGCCGGTTTTCTTTTTTTGCTGCTTTGGTTCTGGTTTTGGTGGTGGCGTTGATAGCATTCGACGTAAAACGTCGTCAAACTGTTTGGTTGATACGTCCTCTTTGTTTCCTGATTTTTTATTTGGTGTTTTCATCAAGGTATTTTTATGGAAGTAAGTTTTCCAGATTTTGAAATGTCATAGATAAATGGCTTTGGCGTTTTATCAATAGCATCTCTTATTCGATCAAGTGACTTGAGGAATACCATCGCTTTTTCTTCCGATGTCGCTTGGGAACCCCATATATAAAAACAACCTACATTGAATTGCTTAATTGCAGACATCTCATTTTCAAAGCCTGCTTTGTGAAATTTTCTATCTTGAGTAAATACAATCCAGCCTTTCTTACCTACGAACTCCAGCCAAACGTCATCACTTTCTTTGGAATCAAATAAATGCTGCCCCGCTTTATTTTCTCTTTCACCTACCAACTTTTTCGGGGTATGGTGATGTACAACATTCCATACATTTGTCAGCCCCAATAGCTTAAACGCCTCGGGGAGACGTTTACCAACATTCCTATCAAAATAAAATACTAGTTGCTCCACGCCTGAATGTTTTTGTTGTTGTTTGTGACAATCCCCTCAAACTGCAAAGCCTCTTTCACTAAAGACGGCTTTAGTGAAAAATCATCTGCAATATCCTCTAGGCTTTCACCGGCGTCCCAACGTCCTTTTATAGCCCAGGTTGGAATTCCATCAACAATCGGGGCTCCGAATGAAATCCTCGGGTCAATTTCTATATGAGAGCTTTTGCCAGCTGGCTTCCAACGTATGGCCAGATCGTTTAAATAATCAAACTCTTCAAATTTCGTTTTAAGAACCTCGGCCCATCCGGTTTGACCACCCCTATTAACAACAACTAATTTCTGCTTTGATGCTCCTTTAACAAACTGTGGCAATTCCATCAAAATATCTTGCCCGTCAGTTTTAAATCTATGCTGGGCAAATGGATATTCAGCACTCAATTTTTGAGCCATATAGTCATGGGCATTACGAATATCCTCAAGCTTTACGCCAATTTTTCTTAATGCTGCAACAAAAGCAACTTCAACAAGCTGTAGATATGACAATGCAACGCCCTTATCTCTTGACGATAAAGCCGCCCCGGAACTGATCCCATCTTTTTGCCAGTTCAAAATTGTTTGTGATGTTATTCCAGCATAGCGGGCAGCCTCCTTGACCTGATATGCTGGCAAGGTTAATCGCCTACGCCATGGGGCGTTATCATCACGTGATACCAATTTTGCCATTTCCGATTTACTACCCTCTAATATCAGACTGCCGATAAGTTAATCTCTTCCCGCCGATCCCACCGATAACAGCGGCAGCACGCTCTGCATCAGTGCCTTTTCTGGTGTTGTAACGGAAATCAAACTCCGTTACATAACGCCCTAAATGCTGCGATCCCACATGATGATACGTGCCTATTAGACCACGTTTGAGGCGGCTGAAAAACCCCTCAATGGTGTTGGTGTGGTGCTTGCCGCGCACATATTCTCCAGCACTATGCGTTACCACGTTATGGCTTGCAAACTCCTTGCCAACAACCGTGTACATGGACGCTTCATCGGTCATCGGGTTAGCGTCTTTAGCAATATGAGACAGCAAAATCGGCTTGAGAGTTTTTGCAGTAACGGCTTGCACATGAAAAGAGCGAACCTTACCGCCGCGTTCCACCAAGGAAACGATTTTTTCCTTATGTGCGTAGCCACGGCCTTTGTAACCCTTCGCAGCCTTGCTGCGCTTGCTATTGCCCCAATAGGTTTCATCGGCCTCAACAGTTCCGCCTCCGGTTCCAAGCAAGCCGCCAGATTCAGGCTTCATGGCTTCTCGGATACGATGCAGCATAAACCATGCAGTCTTTTGGGTAACGCCAAGCAAACGGTGCAGTTCCATGCTGCTCATGCCATTTTTGGAAGAGCAAACCAGATGCACGGCCAGCAGCCACAGGTGCAGCTTTACCTTGCTACGCTCAAATACCGTGCCGACAGTTACCGTAAACTGTTCGCGGCAATCAACGCACTTCCACAGGCCTTTGCGGTGAGACTTGCCGACGAGGTTGTAATGCTTGCCTACGCTGCCGCAATGAGGACAAACCGCACCATTCGACCAGCGCAACGCCTCAAGGTATTCACGCGCTTTATCTTCGTCTTGGAAGTGTGGTTGGTTCAGTATGGATGCAGCCATGATTAAGTCCTTTCAATCTATGGCTGCATTTTCCCAAAATCATTTGGGTTTGTCAAGTATATAATTGCGAAAGAATAAGCCAATGCTTAATCCAATCGTATTATCGCTACCAAAGTCTGATTGGCTGTGGGTGGCATTGGCGCCAACACCAAGAGAATTTACCCAGCTTGTAGAAATATTGCTGAAGTAATAGGTTGCAGCGAGTCCATAAGTATCAACATCGTATTTTTGGTTTTTTAAGTAGTCGTCCCTGAAAAACCCCATTTTCTCAGCCAGTCAATTGCATGGTGGGCTGATAGCCGGCCAGCAACTGACGAAGGCTGAGTCCGAAACGGGCGCACAAAAGCGCCAACTGACGCAGAATCTT